>Ga0302238_1000995_pt1 | contig 25370 bp, 17 predicted proteins | sample AAG_UR_Asn_MG_FD_193527 | JGI IMG/M metagenome (GOLD analysis project Ga0302238, IMG submission 193527) | Enriched activated sludge microbial communities from anaerobic digester in WTTP, New Holstein, Wisconsin, United States - AAG_UR_Asn | ecosystem: Engineered > Bioreactor > Anaerobic >... | reverse complement strand
TCGCCGCCCTTGACAGAACCCGACTCAATCCCGAAAAGTGGTTTACAATGGAAACAACTAAACTTAGTAACCAATCCCGGTTGTCGAAAAAAGGGGAGTATCATATCTCTACTTTATAAAAGTGTTCGTACTATCCGGTTTTGGGCTAAACTGCCTAAACCTGTAAGTCAGTTTTTTTGAGTATGACTTACCTGAGTCGTTGTTCACCTGCTTTGTTATCAAAAAAGTTGTGTCATTTAATATTTCACCATAGTTGCTAAAAGTAATAATATCTCTACCAACTTCCCAAGTTTCAAACTCAATAGATTTTGTGTTTATCTGAAATACCCCAATATGAGTAGGAATACTCTTGATTTTATTAATGAATGCATCGTTAATCAAAATCTCATTCTCAATATAGCTTAAAGTATCCGAATTTACAGGTTTAACCCATGTGTTGATACAAACCCCATCTCTATAAAATACAGCAACTCCTATATCGTCTGCCGAAGTTAAATTTGAATAATAGTAACCATCAATTCTCAACTCATTCCCCGTATATGGGGTTTTAGCCATACTAAGCTTGTGCAACTCTTTTTCGCAGCTTGCGCAAGAGAATAGCATAACTGCAACAATTGGAAAAAGTTTTATTACCATAGTGTGTAAGGATTTGATGAATAATAACCTCCGTAAAATCTATCTGAGATGTTAAGCACCTCAAAATGTGGATAACTCATAAGATTATGAAAACCGTTTTGAAAAGGCCCTCTTACATTTTTTTCACTATTGTAGCCAATTCTATAGTTTCCATATCCTACATAAAGTACTCCCATCCTGTACCTATTGCCGGGTTCTCTAAATGTGCCATTAGGACCTTGAGTCCAATTAACAGAACCGTCTGATTCTCCTGTAAATAGATTAAACCCGGCATTTAACCCTTTAAGGCTACCTCCAGTAATATCAAACCTCATTGCGGCAGTCCTAAATTTATCTCTATCTGCACCACCTGGGCTTAATAATCCAGGAACCGGGGCCCATGTGTCATTTTCATAGGTAAGTTTCCATTTGCCACCACCTGCATATATTTGCCCGGTTAGTTGAGATGTTTCCCCGCTAAAAAAATAAGTGCTTCCAATCCCTGCCTGAAAATGCTCACTTTTATATCCAAGTCCATATCCAATCCTGCCTTCAAAACCACTTGCCCCAGTACCTGCAGCGCTGGCGTAATATGTCCCGCCAAAATTTACCCCGGCAGTAAAACCTTTGCCTAAATCGTAGCCAACCGTAGCGTTAAATCCAAAACCCATTCCATCAGTACCTACAGCAAATTGAGGTGCAATGCTCAGCCCAAAACCACTATTGCCAAAAGGTATCTTTATCGGAGATATCATAGACAAACCTCCATTAATAGCACCAATTGCACCACCGACCAAAGCTCCTTCCCAGAATGAACCACCATTCTGTTTTGAACTAATCCCTCCGGTTATCCAACCAATATCAGTTTGAATGGCCATCGGCAATAATGCAGGACAAAAGATTGCAGATAAAATGGTAAATATGATTTCACCTGAAGGGTCTGTGTAAATAAGCGGATTATTCAGGCAATAACTATACCTGTTCAGGTTTTGAGTATAATCAGGTATTTGTACGAAAGGGTCAGGGGATAAAAACCTGCCCACCAGGGGGTCGTACAGACGGCCGTTCATGTTCACCAGGTTAAACCAAGGCAGGGATTCATGGGCAGTAAATCCACGACCGGCAAACAATTCCAGATCATTCTGATCCAGGGTATAGCTCCAGTCATCAGCGCTGCGGCGCCTTCCCCAGGCATCAAAGTTATACTCGGCCACTACCTGGTTTGCAGTATTCACCAGGTGTGTAATGTTGCCCAGGTAATCGCGCAGCAGGTAGTAATAAGTCGTGGTTCCTGCCTGGGTCACAGCAGCTACAGGTGCAGTATAGGCATCGCCGCCTATGTAAGTAAATTCTTTGGTAATCCCACCTGCGGTTTCTTTCATGTAACTGCTCCCGGCATACCAACGGGTAAGGATGTTGGCTCCATTTTGGGAGACCTCCATTTTGGCACGTTGGTTTTGGCTGTTGTAAACAAAGGAGGCGAAGCAGGTGTCTTCGTTTAATGTGTTTACCTTTTCAGACGCTGTATAGGTGGCCGTCTGGTTAATGTCCGGGATTACGCCGGCAGAAGATGTTACCCCGGTCAGTGCGTATGGTCGGGTGCTTTCGCCGTAAGTAAATGCAGAACTGCTGCTGATGTCTGATTTGGTCAGGATGTTTCCGTTTGCAGCATAGGTCATGGCCAGGTTCCGGGGTCCGGCAACACTGGTCAAACGGTCAAGATTATCCTGGTTGTCGGTGTAAGAGAAGCTTTCGTATAAACTGCGTTTAAAGTTTTGCCGGGAATTGAGATTTCCGGTCACTGGGTTGAATGCGTAACGGTAATCCTGGATTGAACCTGCTGAGCTTATGTTGGGATAACCATATGAGTCAACCCCGAAGGTAGCTGCCAGGTTGCTGCCGTAGGTGGCACCGGTAAGTTGCTCACGAGCATTCATGCTTGTAACTGTGTAACGGGTCGATCCGCCGGCCGAGATGGTTGCCAGGAACCCGTTACCGTTATATTCCCAGGTTTCCACGATACCGGAAGGATGGGTACGTGTGTTTACCCGACCATACGAATCGAAGGTAAAGTTAGTGGAAAAATTTGTACCTGCAATGGTCTCATCCACACTATTTACCCTTCCTTTGTTATCATACCCGAAGGATCGGCTCACGTTGTTTGGCGCATTGATACCTGTCAACTGTTTATTGGAGTTATAGGTGTAAGTGGTTGTGCCTTCAGGAGTTACCACTGTGTTAATGCGCCCGTCGGCCAAATAATTCCAGGAGGTAAGCTGATTGCGTGCATTGGTTTGAGTTTTGATCTGCCCCAGGGCGTTATAGGTATAATTTATTGTCCCGGCGCTGGGGTCAACCAATTGGGTTTGGTTACGGGCTGCATCGGCGTATTGCATGGTGGTTATGACGCCACCGGGAGCGGTAATTGACTTTGCCTTTCCATCGGGGAAATAGGCATAATAAATGGTTCCTCCATTGTCGGAGGCAGAAGTTAATGTTCCATCAGGTCCGTAAGTTTTCGAGGAAGTTTTCCCCGCTGTTGTTTCAGTTACCGTGGCACTGTTGTACGAATAGGATGTGTTTCGCCCTGTATTGCGGTTGATTGTGGTAATGCGTCCGTAATCGTCATAAGCCGCGTAGGTTTGTGCCCACACCGGGCTTCCTCCTGCAAAGTAGGGATCGGAAATCCTGTAAACCTGTCCTTTTTCATTGTACTGGGTATCGGTCAGGATCATCGATCCGCCAAATCCTTTTTTCTCTGATCGAATGGCCCGCCCGAGTATGTCGTACCAGGTTGTTTCCATCGAGCCGTCGTTTCCGGACTGGGTTACCCCGTAAACCGCCAGGGATGGTTTATTTGTACCGGACCATACATAGGTGGTGGACACCTGGCTGCCGGCAGGGCTTGTTATACTGCGGGGTCTGTCGGAGGAGTCATACTGGAAAGCAGTGACATTTCCCAGGTAATCATTCTCGGATGTCAGTCTGTCTAAGGCGGGGTCATACACCCGGGAAGTCACATGCCCCAGTGCGTCGGTCAATGTCAAAATCCTAACCCCATTGCTGTCGTACGTGTAATTGGTATGGCTTTCACCAATACTGTTTCCGTTCATGAAAACCTGAACAAGGTTTCCTTTATTGTCATAATCGTTGTTTGTGACATAAGCCAGCGGTGTGCCTTCATAGTAATAAATGAGATCAGGTTTGACAATTCCATCGGATGAATAAGTGAACCGTACGGCTTTGCTAACCGAAGTTTCACCGTTTTTGGAATAAGTCACTGTGGAACTGCCGATACGGCCTACCAGCCAGTCTGAGGTACTGAGCCAGGTTGTATAATTGTTTACCGAGGTTTCAGTTACCCCATTGTTGAAGGTTCTGACTACCTGTGTGGGATTACCATAACTGTCAACCGAATTGGTGGCAGTGGTCACGGAATGCCCGGTTAGATCATTGGATTGCGTGGAAGAGGATATATACGGGAAAATCCGTTTGGCGGCAGCATCCAGAATCGTTTGTTTCCATGTGTAAGTTGTTGTTTCTATGGTTATATCATCAGCCTCGGTGGTTGTGCAATTGGTAGCTTTTTTAGTTACCTTCTTCACCTGAGGATAGAAGTAGGTTGAGTCAAATGCTGACAGGGTCTGGGTAAGCAAGCAAGCCGTGCCATCCGTTGAGGTTAGCCTGGCAAAACCCAGGAATCCTTTTCCCTGCCGGTGTATTTTAGCTCCTTCGTACCTGTAGGCAACCGAAGAGGTACCGCCAATGCCATCATCAGTTACTACCTGTGAAACCAACTGCATGGAAGATGCAAAATCGTTTACAGGGTAGGCAGCTCCCGTTCCACGGGTATAAACGCTGCTGTTGGACATAGGCAGGTAAGACAGGGTTGATTTAGCCCCCAATCCATCAATCACTGATCCGACCAGGTGACCGGGCGTACCGCTGGCAAATGAGAACAGCTTCGAGGTGTTGTAACATTTATACAACAGTTGATACCTGCCATCGCCGTTAAAATCGCCAAAATTATAGAATCTGCCATAGGTGTCGTATGGATCGTTTGTTATCCAGGCCATGGCGGTAGAAGCAATATGTTCAGTGATGTTAAAACCACCTCCCGTACTAAGGGCTACATTGATCCGGTTATAACTGTTGCTATTATTTGTCCCCCTTCCTACCAAAATAACATCAGTTCTGCCGTCTGCATCCATATCACGGGCATATATCCGGTTATTGTTCTGCCCGATGTCAAAATTATTAAATGCAGTAATTGTATGTGCCTGGAAACCGCTGCTAGTCAGCAACAACATGATCCAGTTGGAGCCAGCTTCAGAACCATCACTTTTGATAATGTCCATTTTCCCATCCCCATTGTAATCACCAAAGAGCAGGAAGTCGTTATTATCCATGTTAGTTCCTGAATAAGTTTCAATCAGAACATTGTTTGTGCCCTTAAATTCGTAAACCTTATATCCATCTCTGTCCAGGGTTAACAAGTCAGAACATCCGTCACCATTAAAGTCGAGAATCCGGTTATGCATACCGTTATCAATAACCCAGTATTTTCCGAAGGAAGGAATCGTGCCACTGTAGATATAAACTCCCGAATAAGTATATAAGAACCAGGCATTATTGGGATTGTGGAACATGAATTCAAGTTTTCCGTCGCCATTGTAATCAACCACATCCGATGTATTATCGTTATAGCACAAATAAAAAGTGGCGCTTCTGGAAAAATCCGTTCCTAAAGATTTATAAAAGTAGTAGTGTTTTTTATCGGGATAGGTTGAATCAGGATGTTTCTCCTGCATCATCAGATCTGTCAGTCCGTCGCCATCAAAATCATTGACCATGAAGGCTTCAAAAGACACATTTAAGATACCCTGTGCAGTGACATTACTCAGGTTACCGCCGGCATCGGCCAGGTAAAGTTTCCATTTATCAGAAGATGAGTAGGATGACTTTACTGGGACAGTAACCAGGTCATCACGGCCATCGCCGTTGAAGTCGCCGGTGTACAACAGTTCATCCATACTGCTGGAATAATTTGCATTCTGGGTAAACGATTCTGTCTGGTCGGTCCAGGTAAATACCGTTGGATTAAATGCTATATTCTGGCTGCTGTATTGGGTTACTTTCTGCAACTGGGCAAAGGTGTCACGCATGTACTCCAAAACGTATTTTTTGAAAAGCTGTCCGTTACACCGAACTTCAATGTTGTCCAAAAGCAAATCACGCGAGAACTCTTTACCTGCGTAAACATAACTGCTCATATCGGCCCTGGTCTTATAGTTGAACAGGATTTGGGCAAACGGGTTTTGCGACGTACCGTGTCCGGTGTATTCAATCTTGTCAACAGGCAGTTCATCGTCGGTGTCAATGTAACTAAACCTGATGTAGTTGTTGTGTCTGTCGGTGATTTTGTTCAGTTTCCAGGTAATGATACAGGTTCCGTTCTTAAGTTTCGAATCGGCACTGTTTCCATATTCACAGATAAGGCCTGATTTGGTGTAAACGATAAAGTATTCCGGTCCCTGATTTGTGCCTGAAGAGCCCTTGGATATGATCTTTGAAAACTCTTCATGTTCAGTTCCATATATACTGTTGTCTTCTCCGTAAGGATAGCCGTTTAAGACAACCAAACGTTTCCCGTCCAGGGCGTACTTATCGGTAAGATCCCCCCTGATAGCGTCTGATTTACCGTCATTATAAATGGTCTTTTTTGTTCGGGTGATGGCAGAGATTCCTCCGATGTTCCATCCGATTCCCATGATCCCGTCAGTGAAACCGCTTGAATAGTTTAAGCTGATTGAAGGGTTTAGTCCGTTGGTTCCTGCGGGTATTTCAATCGGTATGGAATAGGCCGCAGATCCGGCTACGAACAGGTGTCCCGGGATTTTTCCTACCGCAAGATTTTTGTTTACCGAATAAGTGTCAGCATTTACAGGTGATGAGTACGATATATTCCCATTGATGGGATTTCGCAGAATTTCGGCCAGCATGCTACCCCCTGCCGGAGAATAAGAATAACCTGCCGAAAATGTAATGCTGTTATAGGCTTGGTGTAACTGGGTTCCGTTCTCGGGATTATTCAAGGTTAGATCAAACGGTTGTCCTGATGCTGCAAAGGTGCATAACACCCCCCAGAGCATGGTTTGAAAAGTCTTTTTCATAACAGATCTGGTTAATGGTTTTGGTCTTAAGGCATCATTCTTTAATGATTTTCCATTCTTTTTTATTTGACCCGATTCGAATACTCAGGATGTAAATTCCCGAAGGTTCTCCGGAAAGGTTAATCCCGGAAGATGGTTCATAAGTTGTTTTCTGGATAATTGCTTTGCCATTAGAGTCGTAAACCCTTATATATGCTTCAGAATCCAATAAGGGGATTTCAATCCTAACTATTCCATTGGTTGGATTGGGGAATATCAGTAACTCCTGTAATCCAATTTCACAGGCCAGCGGCATTTCGGTTTGTTTTGAAATCATCGTGTCCTGATTTGCTTTAGCGCTCTTTAATAGAATAACTTCCCTTAGTTCCCTGTGTCCACTTTCATTGTAAGTAAACTCAAACATGGTTTGGGCGTTGGTCACACAAGGAAATAAGGCAACCAGAAACAACACCCATGTAAAAATGTGCTTCATTTCAGTGTGACTTAATTTGTTATGCTTTCAAGCTGCTTCTTCAAATCTTCGATCTGGATTTGCTGTGTTTTGATGGCTTCGATTAAAACTGGAATCATAGAAACGTAATCTATGGATAGATATCCTTTAGAATCCTCGTAAATCAGCTCCGGAAATATCTTTTGGAAATCCTGGGCAATAAAACCAAATTGCCTGTTCACATCCGGCTTAAGACTGTCACCATGCAGCAATGAATCATCAGAAATCATTTTGTAAGAGACCCCTTGTATTTGGTTTATTTTATCAAATGAGTTTGAAATTAGTTTGATGTCAGTTTTTAACCGTTGATCCGAAGAATAAATCGTTGTGTTTACCCTGATATTCCCGTTCACGTCCAGCTTAAACGAAGAATCAGGATCCCGGTTAATCCCGATGGTTCCGTATTGTTTTATTCTGAGAATATCGGTGGCTCCTAAGGTCCCAATTTTAATTCCGTAGCCGAAAATGCTCTTGATGTAATGGTCGGAGTTCCCGAAGTTAAGAATAGCATCAACCCCCGGACTGAAGGTGCCATATTTTATAGTAGTATTTCCATAGTTGTCCACTTTGAGTTGAGAATAACCCATTAGCGAAAGAGCAATGAAGCTCAAAATCAAAATTGCTCTAATTGTTTTCATAGTATTGGAATTTTTTGTGTCGTAAGGACTGTAAGATGAATTCTACTCTATTTCAAATAGGCCATATAAATACTGGCCACTGGAATTTACGATGCGAATTTGATAAAACCCACTTTGCCAGCCTGAAACATCGATTGATAAATAGTCCTGTAAATCGGTATCTACGGTTTCATTATAGATCAGATTTCCAGCTTGTGAGGATATTTCCACTTGTACAATGCCAACATTGCAGAGAAAAAGTACTTGTAGAGTAGAAGTACTTATTGTTGCCTGTACCGGGTTTTCAACCAAGGACCTAATCGAACCTTCATGCAAAGAACCTTTTAGTTCTATTTCTTTTTGAACATCATCGCTGATTGAAGGGAACGAATCCGAGGATTTAACATTTGAAAAGGCCATCATCCCCGAAAGGATTAAAAGGATAATAATTCTTCTTCTCATAGGATATTATTTATTGATTAGACTATTCGAAGTTAGGGGATGCATTCTTTGGAGATGCTGTCAACCAGGGCACATATAGCTTTTTTTTCGACAAAAATTTTGTAAATACCTAAAAGCCAATTCCATAATTGGTGCATTCCTTCCGGGAAATATAGCTTTTTTATTCTCCTTTTCTGGTGTGGGAGCAACTTTCAGGCGTTTTTTTTCATAAGGTTATATTGATGATGTGATGACAATGCACATCAATAATAGGAACAATACTTGATTGTATCAAATCGCAAATCCGGGAAAAGCTATATGAAGAGTGCTTCAGCATGAATGCAAGTACGTGCAAATTAAGATGTTGTGATTTCGGAGGGATCAGAAAAAGCTATATGCCTCCGAAAGCTCCTTGCGTGGAAAATGATCGGCCCCTAAATTTGTACGAATAAATTTATAAACATTAAAACTTTATAGAAATGAAAAAACTACTTTTGTGTAAACGAATTTTGACTTGTATGTTAATTGCTTCTTTAGGCATTTTTACTGCCTGTGAAAAAAGTGATGAAATTAGCGGAACCGATGCACGGTTGTTTAATGCGACTAAACCGGATGTATATTCTGAAAATGGTTATTTGGTTCTTAAGGACTTTGAAACTGCTGATCATTTAAGAAAATTATTGCAAAATAAATCTCTTGAAGAACAATTTATATGGGAAAACCAAATCGGATTAAAATCTGCAAAAATGTTCAGGGCTCAGGCTTCTGATAAACTGGCTGGTTATGACGATTATGATAATGCCAAAAGATATGCTGAACAATTAGTCGAAGAGGGTTATTATAATATGAAGGATTCCTCGTTGTGTTATCCTTTTTTGGATTATTCATGGGATTGTATTTTAAATAAAGATGGATTAATAAAGATTGGGAATGTTTTATACTGTTTTCAAAAGGATGCTCAAATTTGTGTAATTGATGGAAGTAAGAAAACATTAAACCAGTTTTTAAGCAATCCTAAAAGCTGCGATACTTCTCTTGTTAAGGTGCGTACTTTCCCGAAGTTAAAATCAACCTTGCCTACTAATTATGGCACAGTAGTAAGTAACACAGTTTATTCTCAGGGAAGAGGCGTAAGATGGACACTCTCTTTCTGTTATGGTGCGCAAACCATGCTGGTTACTGATGCTTGGGGAAACCTAATAACTATTCAAAACGGTCTTAAATATTATTTGTATTTTCATAAAGAAAAAAAAGGAACATTTGGGTGGCGTGATTCTAAAGGCTTGTTTAGTCATCAACATTTAAGTTATAATTTGGGTGGAAACTATGATCCATATGAAGGAGGTTATTCTACAAATATCACAAACATGACACCTGCACCGGATTATACCCAATTAAACTATTCAGAACTTTCTAATGTTTATCTGGATGTTAAAATTTGGATTTTTGAGTGGCCTTTATCTCCAATACCTTCTTCCTATCCTGGTACTGCTCCAATCATAAACAATTTTTCTTGCAATGGAAAACTCTTATCACATGATTTGGCAATTAATCTAACCATCAATTAATTACTTCAATGGAAGCTCAACATCATATTGAGCTTCCATTTTAATTATAATAAAAAACATGAAACAGGTTACAATTATTTTATGCTTGCTACTCGGCAGTTATTTCTCTTTTTCGCAGGAAAAAACAGAATTCGGAATAAGTACCGAAGGTTTTTGGTTTATGCCGCACAAAGAAACAATATATCGGGGATGGGAAATCAAAAACGGGTTTGGAGCCGGCATAGGGGTTTATGCCTCACGCGATCTTTTCTGGAGAGTTTCTTCTGAGATTGGCATTGCTTACCGCTTCAAACAAATGCAGCAGCATTATTTGGTAGATTCGGGTTCCATTGACCCTGATTCCGGATATCCTATTAGTGCAGAAGGTTGGGATAAACTTCCGATGCACTATGTCGTTGTTCCCGTTCATTTCAAGATGTTATTGAGCAAAAGCTTTTTTGTCAAAGGGGGTATTGAAACTACCTGGATAATGAATTACGAAGCGGTAAACGAAAAGCCTGAATTTAACTGGACAGTTGGATTTGGAAGCCAAAAAAATAAATTGAAATGGTCGGTTAACTACATCAAAGGATTTAAAGAGCAGGGATTCAGCGATAAACAGGCAGAACCTGATGGACACTACAAAGGTTCAATTAACAGGAACAACATGTTTCAACTCCAGCTTTCTTATCCAATTGGCCAATTTAAATTTTGAAGAAGCTATAATTTCCAAAAATTTTTGCGGGCTTAGCAGGAATTTCCATCATCGTATAATGACCCAACAAAAATTATTGATTTTACTCTTGTTTACAAGCATCCTGGTTAAGGTTTCAGCGCAAAAGAACATAACTGTCTCCGGGTATATTCGCGATTCCGTATCCTCTGAAAACCTTTATCATGCCACTGTATATGAGCAAAAAAACAAGTTGGGGGCCATAAGTAACGCCTACGGTTTTTATTCTTTAACTGTTCCGGCAGGCAAGGTTCAGTTGCGTGTCTCGTTTGTCGGGTATAATGAACAGGTACTCTCTTTTTATGCCCCAGCCGACACTTCAATCAACTTTCAATTAATAACAGAGAATGATTTACAGGAAGTAATTGTAACAGCACAGTCGTTAAAACAAAAAACCACCTTTTCGGGACACGAACAAATTGATATGCAAACGGTTAGGGCACTGCCTGCCTTTGCCGGAGAACAAGATGTACTGAAAAGCCTGACTGTTTTACCCGGAGTTCAACAAGGTTACGAAGGAAGTGCCGGAGTATTTGTTCGTGGTGGCAGTTCCGATCAAAACCTGATCCTGCTTGATGGTGTGCCTGTTTACAATGCGACCCATTTGTTTGGTTTCGTTTCGGTATTTACGCCCGAAGCGCTGCAAAGTGTGGATTTTTACAAAGGCGGTTTCCCGGCTCGTTACGGAGGCCGCTTGTCATCGGTTATTGATGTGCGAATGAAAGAAGGAAATAAAAACCATCCTGAAACTGATCTTACCATCGGGCCGGTCACTTCAGTGTTTACGCGCCAGGGCCCTATGAAAAAAGGCAAATCGTCGTATTTGATTTCTGCACGCCGGACACTGCTCGATTTGTTTGTAACCGGTATCGCTAAGATCTCTCAAATGTCGGACAATGAAGTAGTAGTGCCCGGATTGAATTTATACGACCTCAATGCAAAATTCAATTTTGAACTTAATCCTGAAAACCGTTTGTATGTAAGCTTTTACGGTGGCGGCGATCGTTTATCGGCTGACTTTAAAGACAACTATTCGTTCGAAGAGGGCGAAACCAAACAAAGCACCCAATTACAACTCAAATGGGGTAACAAAATTGGAGCCCTGCGCTGGACAAGCCAGTTAGGAAACAGGCTCTATTTGAATACAAGCCTTTCCAGCGGATCATTTCGCTATCAAGTGCACAACAAGTACTTCCAGTCGGTTAAAAACAAGGAGGGAAAAGAAGATATCTGGTCTGATGTTGTTTACGAAACGCGGGTAAACAACAACAAACTGCAATTTCTCTTCGATTGGTATTTACCTCAAAATAAAATCCAGTTTGGTACAAGCGGAGAATTAAACAGTTACTTGCCCGGCCAGCAGGAAATTGAGCGGCATGACGGCCAAAATACTCAAAGAGGCAACGGCGAGGTAAACAATAAGGCCCTGTCATTGTTTATGGACGATGAGCTGAACATGGGTGATCAATTTACTGTGCAGGGCGGACTTCGGCTCGATCTGTATGATTTGGGAGGCAAATGGTTCAGTTATATTACGCCACGGGGCAATGCAAAATTGGAGGTAAACCACCATCTAAGCCTCTTTTTTTCATACGACCAAATGGTACAGCCGCTGCATTTATTAACCAACAGCAGTGTAGGCTTACCGTCGGATATTTGGGTGCCGGCAACCGAAAATATCAAACCCGAAACTTCGCAACAAATCACCTGTGGCGCCAATTTTAAAGCGAACGACAAGTTCTCTTATAAAATCGACGCCTACTACAAAACCATGAACGGCGTAATTAACTACAAAGCCGGAAACAGCTTTATGGATATTTACGACAATTGGGAAGATTTGGTTGAAACCGGCAGAGGCAAAGCCCGGGGATTCGAGAACGCGTGGAATTACAAAACCTCGCGCTTAAATGCATGGGTAAACTATACGCTTTCATGGAACGAGCGCGAATTTGAACACCTCAACAGCGGCAAACCATTCCCGTATAAATTCGACCGCCGGCACGATTTGAATTTGGGATTCGTGTATAATTTAACCGACAATTTGGAGTGTTCTGCAGTGTGGACCTGCCAAACCGGAATGGCAGCTACAATTCCCGTGCAGGATTTTCAGGCAGCGGGACCAGTCGACTATACAATAACCGATTTTTTAACCAACATTGACATAAAAGACACCCACCGTATTCAATACTTCAATGAATACAACGGCTATCGGCTACCTGCATTTCATCATTTGGACCTTAGCGCTACATTTAAAAAACAAATTGGCAGGCGCTGCCGCGAATGGAAATTGGGGGTTTATAACGCCTATGCCCGTCAGAATGCATACATGTACTTTCCGCAAACATCGCCGGCAGGCGAAACGAAGTACAAGCAAGTGTGTATTTTTCCAATAATTCCATCCATTAGCTACCATATCAGATTTTAAAGCCGGTTGAATGATGATGAAGTCTGTTTTTAAATATTTACTCGTATCATTTTCAGTGGTTTTAGCATTACCCTCTTGCGTTAAAGACATGGAAATTGATGTGCCCGGCATCAACAGGGAAGTCGTTGTTAGCTGTTTATTTAATCCTCAGGATAAATGGGAACTTACACTCTCGGAAACCAAAAATATACAAGAAAACGAAGACATTTTTATTGAAGATGCAATCGTGGAAATTACCTCTGGAACTGGAGAAATCATAACACTTAATTATTCGGGGGAAAAAGGAGTGTATAAAAGCGATGACTATCCCGGGATGGGCAAGACCTATACACTCAAAGTGAATATTCCGGGACACGAAGAAATAACTGCTGAAAGTAAGGTGCCGGGTTTTGTTGAAGTCACAGTACCCGATTTTGAAGTCAAGTGGGTTAAATACCTTAATCCCAATGATCTTATGGATTACGATGTTTTCCCGTTACAGGTAAACTTTGGAGAAACGGTACAAGAAGCACGATACCTGTTTCGTTCTTGCTTCTTTAATCCACGAGAAGGATATAAACGGTACATGCTTGCCAGGGAGTCTTTGGAAAAGCTAAGAACAGCAGGGTTGCCGGGAAAGGCATACCGCGAATTGGCGAAGCTGGTTGACCAATGGCTCGTAAGTCAGTGGAGCTTTGAGCGTATCCTCTTCAACTTTGTTGAGGATATCTATTTACGCAAAACGCTTAATGCTATTTTGCACCGTGAACAGAAACAAAAAACGATCCCCACACGCGAGTACGAAGCTTTTGGCAGATCGGTATGTTTTGGAAATGACTTTTGGCTGAATAATGTTTCCTATGATGTGATAACTACCATGGGTGAGGCGGAAAATGTTACCCATGCAAAATTACTCTACGCCAACGCAAATCTTAAATATTCAATGGAGCAAAACCATAGCCGCGATGAAGAATTCTGGTTAGAGGCAATACAAGCCAGTAAAGATTATATCGAATATTACCGTACCTACATACTGCAAGTAAGTCAGCGTATAAATCCGTTTTCTGAACCGGTAATTGTGCATTCGAACATTCATAACGCAACCGGGATTTTTGCCGGATTTAACCGACAAATGATATACTTATTTACTTATTAAACAAAGCTCCTTTCGTTAATCAGCTTTAATTTAGCCTATTCTGTTGTGGTAGAAAGAGGGGAGATGTTCTTCGCTCCCCGGAGCAGAAAATCCCGGATATCACCGTAGGATCTTATCCCAAGTTTTTTTCGTATGGCGCTTTTTTTGGCCTGAATAGTGTTGATACTGTAGTTTAAAACAATGGCCATCTCTGTATTGTCAAACTCATCGTACGCCAGACAACAAATTCGGAACTCGCTTTCGTCAAGATGGGGAAATTCCCTCTTCAGTCGTTCAAAAAAACCATTGTGCAGTTTATCAAGGGCCTGGTACAAAACTCCCCATTCCAGCTCCTTGCTGCCATATACAACTTCGTTAAATTTCCGGAGCAACTTTTTCCCCTTTCCTTTTTCTGCCTCATTCAAATTGCCTTCCAGTAACGCCGTTTTTTTGAGGATATTGAAATGGCGCAGCAAAATGCTTCTGAAAGAATCCTCATTTTCATTAAAATTTCTGGCCAGCTCTTTCATGTGATAAATCTTTGTTTCAGCCTCCTTTAGCTTTTTCACATTGACATAGGATCGTCTTAATACCACAAGAAATGACAGCATGAAAACAATTAACACCACCAGAAAATATAACAAGATTTTTTGCCTTTCGATAAGAAGTTGCTTATTGTAGTTTTCTACGCGTTGATAATTGTACTTTCCCTCGATTTCCAGAACAGCACTGTTTTTATTATCGTTTAAAATGGAGGCAAGATACTTGTTGTAGATTTTGTACTTTTCCAACGCTCCTTCAAAATTCATTTTGTTTTCTTCAACAGCAGACCAGGTTTTATAAATGTTAGCAGATAGGAAATTCTCTTTGTCTGATGGCAAGTAACTTAACGCTTTTTGAAGGAATGAGATGGCTGAATCGTTCTTTCCTTGATATTCAAACAGAATTGCCAGATTTGAAGACAATCTGGCTTTTCTTAACGAGTCGACAGAAAATTTCCAGGCTTCTTTGAAATACTCCTCCGAATTTTTAAAATCTCTATTCTCCCGGTAAGCAACGCCAATACTTTCTCTAATGCCCGCTTGTTCTCCGGTAAACTGGAGCCTGTCTGCCAACGCCAATGCCCTGAAATAATAAACAATGGCGCTGTCGCTTTTCTCCTCTAACAAATAACAGTTTCCGATGTAATTACATTCAATTATTTCATTTCTGAAGTTATTGGCTTGATGAAAAAAACTTAATGCACGCTTAAAATGAATAAAGGCTTTTTCTTTCAGAAGCTGCTGATAATATATCTCACCGATAGAACCTTGGAGTAATCCTTTCAGATTGATATTCTTGCTTTTATCCAGGTAAGGTTCTGCACTTAAAAATGTTTCCAAAGCTTCCCCGAATTTTCCCTGTTCCCTCAAGACCCTGCCACAATAGAAGGTTGACATGAAAATTTTTTCCACATTCTTTTTATGGACATAGTAATCTTTTACCTTAAAAATTAATGTGTCCTGTGCGATGTCTTTGAACGACTTGTCTTTTGCCCGTACCCGTAACAGTAAATAGTCATAATATAGCGGCTTATTTAAGCGCTGAGGATTTTGAATCGTGTTAAGCATTACCAATGCGCTGTCGGGCAAAGTGTCGACCACCATTTCTGCTTTGCCGAGGGTTTTTTCTGCTCTTTCTGACCTATTCTGGCATGAAAATCCAATTGCTAAGAGACAAAGAAATAGAAAATATTTAGTATTGAAATTATTCAATGTGCACTGAAATGAAGGTTTTTACAACCTATAAAGATATACATATTATGGATTTCGTTCCTTAAAAGATATGCTTTTTATGGAATGAGAAGTAGTATCCCTTCCGGAAGTCATTGTGATGGTCAGTTTCCGGCAGGGTGGAGGGTGTTGTATTTTATGCTCCGCGGCAGCCTGAACTTTTCGAAGGGAATAGGTTTTGCCGGATCAAACGGAGGCAGGTCAGAGAGGAGTGATGCTGCCAATTCCGGCACCGACTCCCCGATTCCTTTGACCACGCATTGCGCCAGCAGGTAAGCCCCGTAGTTGCTGAAATGGGTGTCGTCGGCAAGGGGCTGTGTCTGACCGGCAAAGCTGTTGGGGGGATAGTGGACGAATGCCTTTTTTGAATTTTCCGGACCGAGGGCTTCAAAGAGGGTTTTGCTCATGGCATGAATGTCGATACAGGGTACCTTCTCCTCCATGGCGGTTTGGCGCATCGCTTCGGGGAATTCTTCCAGCGAGTTGACAATTTTTCCCGATTCATCAAACCTGCGCCGGTGCATCGAGGTGACCAAAACAGGCCTGGCTCCTTTCTTCCGGGCCTCCCCGATATAGAATTTCAGCTCTTCACGGTAAGTGGTGAAGGGATCGAGGTGGTTGCCCCCGGGTTTCTGGTCGTTATGGGCAAACTCAATGAAGAGCCAGTCACCTGGTTGAATAAGGCTCAGGATTTTCTGCAACCTCAGCTCCCTCTTAAAGCTCAGGAGCGACTCCCCCGATTCGGCATAATTGGCCACCACCACTTCCGGCTTCAGAAACCGCGGGAACATCTGTCCCCACGAGGCCCAGGGCTCCTCCTCCTGGTCGGTGACCGTGGAATTTCCGGCCAGGTAGATCACCGGAAGGTCCCTGACTTCCGTGATCTCCAGGGAGGAGAGTGCCGGCCGGGAACCGCTGAATTCGAGGGTCAGCTTGTCGTCCCAGTTGAGGTAGTTCAGTTCCCGGGGTTTCAGTCTGATCTGTTCTGTGGGGTTGATGCGGGGTGTCCGCACGTCGGTGATAAAAGTCCGGGTCACAATTTCTCCTTTGGCGGTGTAGACATTTTCCAGCATCAGCCGGCGTGATTCGGCTTTCACGGTGGTTTCAGAGACTCCGGCAGGGTCGCCCAGGGTTACCGTGACGGCATACCTTCCTTCAGGCACAGCCAGGGAAAAGGCAAAGGGTTGGTCATTGGTCAGGAAGGTGAAAGTCGGATGGTTTTTTACCTTCCGGGTAACGGCAATAGGGATTTTTTGCGCAAGCAGGCCATACCCTTTCTCTTCCGACCATGTGGTTTCAGGGGTTACATGGATGGTCCCGGGAATTTTGTTCCCTTCTCCGGCGTGAAATTTCCAGGTTTTCAGGTGGGCTGACCCGTTGTCATAAAGCATCAGGGCGCTGTCGTTGATTTTGAGGTTGTGGTTTTTCAACAGCCTGATCATTTCGGCGCCGGCGAGCAGCACGGGACCGTAGCCGTGGGCGGCGTAGACGTTGACCGGGCGGTAATAGTAAAAGGCAGGGTCAAAGCCCATGCCGGTGCCCACGCAGGTCCCTTCGACCTGTCCGTGTTCATTGACTTTGGTGGCCACGGCATTCCAGGCCAGGCACACCATAGGTCCATAAACTTGGCCGTCAACATAGCCCCGGTTGATGGCCCGGGCAATGGAATAGGTGTAGATGGCGGTAGCCGAGGTTTCCAGGTAAGAGTCGGGCCGGTCGAGGAGCTGATGCCAGAATCCTTCTGAAGACTGGGTGTTGGCCAGTCCGCGGATATGGCGGCGCAGCAGTTCCAGCACGTCACCGTAGCCGGGGTGGTCAGCAGGGAGTACTTCCAGCAGTTCCACCATGGTCATCAAAGCCCATCCGTTGGCGCGGGCCCAGTGGAACTGGGGATGCTCCTCCATTTCCTGTACCCACCCGTGCATGAACAATCCTTTCTCGTAATTGAACATCCGCCGGGAGAATTGCAGCACCTGTTTCACCGCATCATCGAAATATTTCCGGTCATCGGTGTAAGCACCCATCTGTGCCAGGGCGGGAACGCTCATGAAGAGGTCGTCGAGCCAGATCGTGTTGGGGAGGGGCCGGTTGCGGGCCAAGGTGCCGTCTTTAAGCCTGAACTCCTTGTTGCTGATATAATCAATGAAATTTGCAATGACAGGTTCCAGTCCGGGTATGGCTTCCTGCTTCTGTGCCTTGATCATGGCGGCACACAGGGAGCCACAGTCGTCGAGGGCATGGGGGTGAAGAACGGAATAGAAGGTATGTCTCACTCCCGGTTCCTGCTCTTCGAAAGCGACAAATCCCGGCCTGATATCAGCCAGGAACTTCAACCGTTTCGTTGTGTAACGGGCGTAGCGGGGATCGCCGGTGATCTCACCGGCCAGCAGCATCCCGGCATAGGTGACGCCCCATTCATAACTTACCAGCCTGAAGTCACCGGGTTTAAAAATCGTGTTGCCGTCGGTTTTTGAATAGTCGGTCACAGGATGTCGGGTGTTCTTGTCGATCAGTTCCGGAAAGGTATTCCGGTCGAGATACGTATGAACGGTTTCCAGCACTTGGGTGATGCCGGCCACATCGGGTCTTCCGTAAGGGATTTGATAAGCCGGTTGCAACATGTGGAGCGGAGTATTCGAATCGGTTTGCTTCTGGGCCTGAAGAAAATACGCTGACACCAGGGCAAGAATTAGAGTTATTAAATTCTTCATAGTAGGTCGTTTTGTCAATCTGCCAGTGAATGTACAAACTCTCCAAAGAGTAAAATCTTACTGCTTTTTGTTTTATTAAAAAGCAGATGTGCAAAATCTTTTTGCTTCTTATTTAAATCAACCGTTTTCAGCAATTGGGCTACTGTTTGTTTGAGCTCCTGTAAGTTTTTCACTCCACAACGCTGTGAAAGATAACTATAATCCGGTTTGGAGAGGGAAAACAATAACATCAGGTCATAAAAATCACGCCCTTTTGAACGGGCGAGCATGGCCGCAATCTTCAAACTGCACAATATGCCGTCAGAAGGAACGGGAAAAGGGAAAAAGAATCCGCATCCATTGATATTCGTTATTATTGGGGTATAGTTAATTCTCTGGTCCTGACCCTCTATCTTTATCAGAAAACGTTCTTCCTTAAAACCGCTCAATCCTAAATTGAACATAAGTTCAGGAAAATAGATGTTGCGTCTGAAAGCGGTCAGTTTCGGATTTTCTCTTTCTATCGTTTCAACCTTCATTCCTGAACGTTCCAGAAACTGAATTACTCCGTTTGTCATTTCGAAAAATTCATTTTTCGAAAGATTTTTACAGTCGAAGTCCAAATCCTCTGAAAACCGGTCTATGCCTTTGACAAGGCGTAGATTTGTTCCTCCGATTAATACCACTTTTCTTATGTAGGGTGTTGAAGAGAGATAATCCAATATCATCAACTGTATATACTCTTTCAGAATGTATTTATCGAAAATTGAATTTTCATGGACATACGCAGGAAAAAATTGCTTTATCTGGTCTATCCGGATCATAAATCATAAATTTTCAGGAATAACTTCACCCGATGGTCAAGTGCCTGGTTTTGGGTCAAACTACAATAGTCCATCAGGAGATCTGTGTTGAAATGAGTGTGCAGGAAATCTTCATCCAGGCGCAATTCATCCAGCTCCTGTTCACTTTCATATTGCGGATAAAGGTAGAGTAAGTCAAGCAATGCCTTTTCGGGAGAGGCCAATTTAATGGTGCGGTTGTCTGCCATAGGTTTTAACACATATCCAAACATTATTTTTTCTTTTACATTCTGATAAGTGTATTCAGCAATGTCGTTGATAAATGATGCCGTTTTCAGAGAGGTTACACTGGTAATTTGCACAACTGCCTCTGGGATCATCCCATAAAATGACAAGGCAGTATGCAGACTTATATAGGATGGGCGGTAAATTTGATTGGCAAAATACCGGGAGTAATCAGGTTTGTTCTTATATTCTGAAAAGGCATAATAGCCTTGCCGTAACCTGATGATATATCCTTTTTTAATCCAACGGGTAAGGTTATTGCGGTTAAAACCGGGCTGCCATGCATAAACCTGATTGATGTTTAAGCAAGCCAAATCGAACATTTTCGCTCTGAATTCCCAAAACTCCATTTACATGTTTTGTTTCTATTATGCTGTAAATATAGTGAATTATAGAAACAAAATTTTTTATTTATCGACAAGGCTACTCCTCCCCCAGGTAAAAAGAGGGGATGGGGGATTGTTCATAGCCCATGGAGCGGTGGATTACCTGGTTGCGGTAGAAGGGATCCTGCAGGAGGGTTACCCGCCGGTCGGTAGCCGGGATGGTGGTGCGATATATCCTCATTTCCCCGGGGAGGATGGTGATAAGTTCCTCGCGCCAGTCCCCCTCAATGTCGGCCATGAGGATCACGGAGCCTTCGATGTCGGTGGTCAGGGTATCTCCCTGATATTTGGCGATGGAGATTTCCCGGGTTTCAAAGCGGTCCCACATGCTGTTCTGCCATCCGGGGGTGACGATGGTTTCCCGCACCTTGTCGGCATCCCACCAGATCCAGTTACGGCATTCGGGGACCTTATCACCGGTGGCAAGCAGTTCTCCTTTGGCCGAGAGGAGGTATTTTTCGCGGGATCCTCCCTTGGGATCTTCGGAAGCGAAACACTCTAGTCCGGGAACTTCAGGAAGGATATCGGCCACCATGCCATCTCCAACATGGAAGGTTTTGCGGCCCACGCCCCAGAGGATCTCACCGGTGCGGGCGTCGACCAGGCAGATGCCGTTCCCGTTATCGTGCCAGTCCTCCAAAGCATAGAAGATCTCCAGTCCGGGCCTTTCCGGATCGATGTCGGTGACGAAACACTTGTCGGGGTGCCCCAGTCCGGTCGACCAGAGGGCGGTACCGTTATCGTCGAGGACCACCGATCCCAGGATGATTTCATCGCGGCCGTCGCCGTCGACATCGGCCGCGTGCATATTGTGGGCACCCTGGTGGCGGATGACGGGATTCTCTTCATCGCCGTCCCAGTGCCAGGCCGGTTTCAGGTTCCCTTCTTTCAGTTGCCAGGCGTCAACGACCATCAGCTTGTAGGTGCCGCGGGCTACCAGCAGGAAGGGGGTCTTCCCGTCGAGGCAGGCGATGCCCATCTGGTTGCGGTTATTGCGGTTGTAGTCGCCAAAGCGGGGAGAACGGGCCGGCCAGTCGATACGGGTGATCTCTTCGCCCGTCATGCCGTTTAACACGGAGCACCATTCCGGTCCGCTGCGCACCCTGCCGTCGGCTTCCCGGGCATCGGCGGGGCCTGTCTTCACGGCGACCTCTGCCTTGCCATCCCCATCCAGGTCGTAGACCACAAAGGGAGCATACCAAACTCCCGGTTCGATACCAGGACCTAGATCCTTCTGCCATAAAAAGGTGCCGTCATGGAGATACGCCTCTATCTTATAGGTGAGTCCCGTTCTGTCAGGTTGCCCGCCGGGATCGATGCCCCGGTCAGGCTGACGGATTACAAAATCAAGCTTCCCGTCGCCGTTGAGGTCGGCAACCGCAATACGCTGAGGACGGTATTCCCCCCGGAAACGGATGGAACGGTAGCTCTGCGGTTGAGAAGAGGCCAGGATGGTCACCCTTTCTGAAGGTTCTCCTTCCTTCCCGCCGACCACAGGACGGAGGGTGTAGGAGATGTCTCTCTCCTTCGGGGCGCCGTTGTCGATGAAATCGGTGGTTGTGGCTACCGGCCTTCGGCTGATGCGAACCGCTTTTTTCCCCGCTTCCTCACGGTAAAGATGAAAGGAGATATCAGCAGGATCCTCGGCCAGCAACCGCCAGCTGAGGTAGATCCTGCCATCTTCCAGGCGGGTAACGGTCACTCCCCGGTCCAGTTTTTCAATAACCCGCTGTCGGGCCCACCCCTCAACCGGCGGTTTGGCTTCGTGATGAGGCGTGGGAACAGGGTACATATAGGTCCTCTCCCGGGGATCCTGAGCCCCGGCATTCCCTGATGCCATATGCAATATGACCAGTATGAGGATTAAAAATCTACTATTCATCTGAAAATTATTAAGTTATACTTGATCATTACTTCCCCGAAATAGGGGAAGCCCCTGTGACGAATCCTGATATAAAGATGACGATTTTCCCTTACTTAAGAATATTATCTGTATCACTCCGACTACTTTTTAACTTCTTTATTTTCCATCAGGCTATTGCATGAAATTCTGAGTTAAAAAATCAGACAATCAGGCAACTGGGAAAAATCAGAAATTCCATGTCGACACCCGAATACCAGTGGGCATTGCAAAAACTGTCTCTGGAAAAAAGGCATGAAAGTGGCATTTTGCTAAGCCCGGTTCAAACTGCCTGCCTGCATTTAAGTGCTGCTGAGTTATTTTCCATCCGGGACCAGCTTATTGCTCTGGAGCCCGAACTCATCGACAGGACAAATGCTGTGCAGCAAGTACTTGCTGACCTCAAAAAGGGCGAGGAGATTATGGTGGCGGTTTCGGGGTCCCTGGCCACTTTGGAAAGGATTGCCACCCTGACATGAATTCCCAGTCCTGCCCCGGATACCACTCCGGATCAAGACTGCCGGTAAATCCATTTTGACTTGCGAAGCGTGAATTTTGACAGCTTGCTATTCCTGAGATTCTTTATTCCCCGGGCTACCAAAGATGCGGTCAACAGTGCACCTTCTTCGGTGGGATGGGTATGGTCCTGCTTGAAAAAGAATCTTCCGGTGACTTTTTCCTCTCCGTAAGTGTCCAGTTTATCCGACAACAGTTTGTTGAGGTCGATGCACTGCACTTTTTCCTGCCTGGCGACTTCCATGGCCCATTGGGGGTAGCTATCGGGGGTGCGCCTGATTTTTCCGTTCTCCCAGTCGTTGCGGGGAATCGGGGTGATGATGACAGGGGTGGCCCCTTTCCCTCGGGCTTCCCGGACCATTTTCCGCAGGTACCAGCCGTAAGAATGGACCACCTCATGCTGTTTGGTGATCAGGTTGTCGATTTCCACACTCTCCTCACCGGTTCCCCGGATGGTCCCCCGTGCCCTCAGGGTGTCGTTGATAGCTCCTCCGTCATTGTGCCCGAACTGCATCAGGAGATAATCCCCGGACCGGAGCTTTTCCAGAACTCCATCCCACAATCCGCGGGTGATGAAAGTGCGGCTGCTGGTACCCCCCAGGGCATGGTTGAGAACTTCGATCCGTGAAGTGTCCAGGAAAAGGGAGATCTTCTCGCCCCATCCGCGCAATCCGCCTGCCCCGTCACCGCGGCCGTTTTTGACCGTGGAGTCACCGATGATGAAGAGGGTAGGTTTGGTGGCTACGGGAGCGCTCCCCAGGAGCAACAGGCCCAGGAAGAGAGTGGTCAGATGAATCAGATGTTTCATGGTACTTATTTTTAAGTTTGTAACGCCGGAATTTGGAACTCCCCGCCGCCAAGCAGCGGGAAAACGAATCCCGCGAAAACGGGATGAGTTCGACGGGTTTCAGCACCGGATCAGCCATTAGCAGTGCCCGGGCATTGATGCTTACCTGGCACAAAGAACGGATGTATTCAATCCGATTTCGTCAAGGACTTTTTTTGTGTTTTGCTCGCTTATCCCGCGGCAGCGCCAACGGGGAATACGTTAGCCGGAATTCAAACAACGGTGAAGGAGAGGGCTGGCTCCACAAAGGCCTGTGACACAGTTCCCCGTGAAGTGCCCTCATCATCCCCGGTTTACCGGGGTTTTCCTATTTTAAAGACAAATGCCGAGGAGGTCATGAATTTTCCACCCTGGGAAGCCACGAAAAGGTGGGTGGCCCGTCCGTTTTGCGTCAGCAGTTGCGGCCTTTCGAAACGGCCGTACTTTTTAAGATGCGGCGGGGCCGGGGACTCCTTTACATAGTGGCTGACGCCGAGATATGCGATCTTGGAATCCGACCAGCGGATGCCGTCGTCCGATTCCAGGATGATTCCCACTTCATGGCCGTATTTCCCCATGTCCCGGGCCAACATGTAATAACGGCCATTTTCTCTAAAAACATATGCATCCTCGAGTTGCCGGTTGTTGCCTGACGAGGAGTAGTCGATGACCGGGTTTCCGGGATATTTTTGGTATGGTCCGTTAACCCGGGCCGCTGTGGCAAGGCCATATTTCCGGTTCCCGCGGATGGCGGGATCGGTATAATTTTCATACTCGTATGTGTTCCACGATTTGTAGTAGAGCCAGCATTCCCCGTTGGGGTGTTTCAGGAAAGCCGGATTGGAAGTGCAGTGGTCATCCCAGGTTCCCGGCTCACCTGCTTCCAGAAGGGGAGTGTCGGGCCTCAGCCAGGGTCCTTCAGGGGAATCAGCGGTGGCCAGGGCAATTCTTTTGGTGTTGGTTTTTTTGTTGGAATTGCCAATGTAGAAGAGGAGGTATTTTCCGTCAATAAACTGAATGTGAGGGTTGTGGCATGTGGTGGCATCGAACCATTCCCCGCCCCGGGGAGCCAGGATGGTCCGGATGTCCTGGTAGGGCCCTTCCGGCCTGTCGGCAACGGCGTGGGCTATCTCAGAACCGTTGATCCAGCCGCCCATTCCCTTGCGGGCATCCCAGCGGGAAAAGAAGACGTGGATTCTCCCGTCGGAACAGGCAATGGGTGACGTGCCCCATACGTAATATCCCTCCAGTTCCAGGATGCGCCCCAATGGCTTCAGCCGTTTTGAAAATGAGGAACTGTCGCTTTCGGCAGGTGTTTTAAGACGGACAGCCGATGCACATCCCGTGATCCCCGAAATGATCATCATACTCCCTCCCAGGAACGTCTCTTTCAAAAAACCGCGTCGTGTTGTCATTAATGTAAAAAGGATGAAAAGTAGTTTTTCAAGTCGGGGCGACCATGAATTTTTCCCGATTCGCGTACAAGATATGGATTATAGCAATCCGAAGTAGAAAAAGAGTGTACGTCTCACCGGATGCTCCATGGTATTCATTTCCCCGGCAGGTCCCAGGTTCGGGGTATCGTTGCTGATGCCCATTGCCAATTTGGTGCCCACGGGGGGGATGGCATCGAGGAAGGAGAGATTTCCGGGAGGTAGTGCCGGATAGTTGCGTGGACCGGAAAGTGCGTGAAAGTCAAAGAGCCTCACAAAGAGGTCTTCTTCAGCAGCCACGACCGTAAATTTCCCGTCGACGCTATTGAACTCCATCCAGGAAACATCGTCGAAATAGCCTTTGAACTGGGGCAATCCCCAGTGGTTATCACCCGGAAGCCTGTTGTTGTAAAAGCGTTGCCATACATCCAGCACGCCGCCGGCCATGCGGTTTTTCCAAACGTTGGTGGGTCCTTTCCCCAGCCATTTCACCCCGATGATGTCTGACTCGGGAAAGGTGAAGGAGATTCCTGCGAAGGGGTGCGGACCGGGCAGGAGGTACTCGTAGTTCAATTCCAGCCATCCGCTGGGGTACATTTTCCAG
>Ga0302238_1000985_pt1 | contig 25483 bp, 20 predicted proteins | sample AAG_UR_Asn_MG_FD_193527 | JGI IMG/M metagenome (GOLD analysis project Ga0302238, IMG submission 193527) | Enriched activated sludge microbial communities from anaerobic digester in WTTP, New Holstein, Wisconsin, United States - AAG_UR_Asn | ecosystem: Engineered > Bioreactor > Anaerobic >... | reverse complement strand
GTTTGGTTCGCGGACTCATCGTCATGGCTCCTGGAGAAAGTCTCTCTCCCGGTAACATGAATTATGAGTCAACGACCATTATGCATCTTCACCTCCGGTAACATTTATTGTGAGGCAATTCGTGGGGTATACCTGATCTTGAAATTGAAAGAACATTATATTAGCCTAATCCGAAGGATTAAGGTTTATGAGGGATAGGTTAATAGAAAGTCAGTGTTTCCCTTATTCCAATCATTTCCTTCTCCTGTTATAGAAGCTGAAATAGACCCGGCTTTTTGCACGAAGATTCAGAGGGCCGCAGCATTTTCCCGGTTCGTGAATCATCATGGAGAGCACGTAATCGGCTGTTTTCAAACATTATTAGCGTTACTCAGTGCAGGCGGATTTCAACGGAGGATTTATGGGAGTGGAAGCGTTTCTCGGGGCGTTCCGGAAGGGAATCGGCGCATTCGTGGATCATCTGAGAGGACCGGCCCGGTCCGGGGACAGAGATGGCTCCGCGCCTGATGATTCGGGGGATTTCAGGGAAATCTGCCAGAAATATCGTATTGTGGCCGATTACACCTATGACTGGGAGGGCTTGGTAGGGCCGGATGGTTGTTTTGTCTATGTATCCCCTTCCTGCAGTCAAATCACCGGTTATCCGGCAGAGGAGTTCCTGAAAAATCCCGGTCTTTTACTGGAAATCGTTCACCCGGCGGACAGGGGTCTTGTCCGGCATCATCTGGATGAGGTCAAAAAAGAAAAACGGGGGAGCTGCCAGCTTGAGTTTCGCATACTCTGCCGGGACGGCAGTACCCGGTGGATCGGGCACGTCTGTCAGTCTGTCTTCGATGACAGTGGAAAATTTCTGGGGCGGCGGGCCAGCAACCGCAGCATCACCAAGCGCAAGCAGGCCGAACAGGCCCTGATAGAAAGCGAGGAAAGGCTGAGGGCGGTCGTGGACAATCTGCCCGTGGGGGTCTGGTTCACAGATGAAAACGGGGTGATCGTCTATGGAAATTCCGCGAGCCGGAAAATCTGGTCCGGGGCCCGCTATGTGGGGCCCGAGGAATTTCATGAATACAAGGCCTGGTGGGCCGGCACGGGTAAACCTCTTGCGCCGGACGACTGGGCCATAGCCCGGGCCGTCCGCAACGGCGAAACAAGCCTCAATGAGGTTCTGGATATCGAGTGCTTTGACGGATCGAAGAAGACCATCCTCAACTCCGCCGTCCCGTTTTACACTCCGGAAGGCGGTCTCTCCGGTGTAGTCGTTCTCAACGAAGACATCACAGAAAGCAAGCAGGCGGAAGAGGAACTCAGAAAGAGCAACCGGCGCCTGGAAATTCTGGCCGAGACGGCCGGCCAGCTCCTGATCAGCGGTCGTCCGCAGGCGATCATCAACGAACTGTGCCGGAAGATCATGAATCACCTGGGTTGCCAGGTCTTTTTCAATTACCTGGTCGATGAACAGAGGGGTTGCCTGCAGCTCAACGCCTGGGAAGGGATTTCCGATGAGACGGTAGGCGGCATCGAGAGGCTGGACTACGGTGAGGCTGTTTCCGGGTGTGTCGCCCGGGATGGCCGCAGGATCGTGGCGGAACACATCTCTGAGACGCGGGATCCCCGGACGGACCTCGTCCGTTCCTTGGGGATTGAGGCCTATGCCGCTCATCCGCTGATATCTCAGGGGCTTGTGGTCGGCACCCTTTCCTTCGGGACCCGCACGAGGCCCACTTTTACAGAGGACGAACTGGCGCTGATGCGTGCCGTGGCGGATCAGGTGGCCATTGCCCTGGAGCGGATGGGGTCTATCGAGGAGCTCAAAGCCACGCGGAGAGATCTGCAGAAATCGCACGACATCCTGGAAACACGGGTCCGGGAGCGGACGGAAGAGTTGTGGCAGACCGTCGCAGGGCTGGAGACGGAGATCGCTGAAAGGCGGAAGACGGAGGAGGCCCTGTGGCGGGCGACGGCCTACAACCGCCGTCTGATCGAAGCGAGCCCGGACCCTCTCGTGACGATCGACCCCGACGGCAGGATCAGCGACGTGAACACGGCGACGGAGAACGTTACCGGCTGTTCGAGACAGGAGCTGATCGGAACGGACTTCTCGGACTATTTCACGGAGCCGGAGAAGGCCAGGGAGGGGTATCGGCTGGTCTTTCAGGAGGGGCTGGTGCGGGATTACGCCCTGGAGATCCGTCACCGGGACGGCCCTGTGACCCCGGTTCTATACAACGCCACCGTGTACCGCGACGAGGGGGGGAACGTCGTCGGTGTTTTTGCCGCCGCCCGGGACATCACGGAGCGTCTGAAGATGGAGGAGAGGCTCCGCCAGAGCAACAAGCATCTTCGCACGCTGGCTTCGGAATTACTCATGGCCGAGGAGAGCGAAAGGAGGCGGATTTCCGTCGATCTCCACGACAATGTCAGCCAGAGCCTGGCTGTCGCCAAGCTCAGGCTGGACGCATTGCTGGACCAGGCCCGGGAATGCGACATGATCGGGCCGATCCGGGAAGTGCGGAAACTGATTGATGAGTCCATCCAGCAGACGCGGGCGCTCATGACGGAACTGAGCCCTTCCGTTCTGTATGAACTGGGTTTCGAGCCGGCCGTGGAGTGGCTGACCGAACAGGTCAGGACAAAGCACGGTATAGCCGTCAGATTCGAGAGCGACCTGCGAAACAGGCGACTGGATCAGGATGTTCAAATTCTGCTTTTCCAGGCTGTACGGGAGCTTCTGATCAATGTCGTCAAACACGCCAAGGCGATCGAAGCGTCCATCTCGATCCGGGAGTTCGGCGATCATCTCCGGATCATGGTCCGGGATGACGGGGTCGGGTTCGACGTTTCCCGGATCGATGCGGGCGTGGATGCGGAGGGGGGATTCGGCCTCTTCAGTCTGCGCGAGCGGCTGCAGTATTTCGGAGGCAGACTCAAGGTCACAAGCAGGTCAGGTAAGGGGACTTTCGTGACGGTGGAGATCCCGCGCAAAAAGAAAAGGAAGATGAAGAGGAGGGCAGGACATGGTTATTAGAATTCTGCTGGCCGATGATCACAAGATTGTTCGTGACGGCCTTCGGACGCTGATCGAGAAGGAAGCGGGGCTGGAAGTGGCCGGAGAGGCGGATAACGGGAGAAAAACCCTCAAACTGGCGCAGAAGATTCATCCCCACGTGGTGGTGATGGACGTGACCATGCCTGACATGAACGGAATCGACGCCACGAGAAAGATCACAAACGAAATCCCCGGCGTGAAGGTGGTTGCCCTGTCCATGCACTCCGACCGGCGGTTTGTCCTGGGGATGCTCGAGGCCGGCGCTTCGGGGTACCTCCTGAAGGATTGCGCCTTCGATGAACTCGCCAAGGCCATCCGCAGCGTTGCCGCAGGGCACACCTACCTGAGCCCGAGTGTCGCCGATGTGGTCGTGAAAGGCTATCTCGACAAATTGTCCGAGCCGCTCACCGCAGCGAGGTCCCCCCTGACGCAGAGGGAGCGGGAGATCCTCCAGCTGCTCGCCGAGGGTTCGACCACCAAGGAAATCGCATCTCACCTCGGGGTGAGCGTGAAGACCGTGGAGACCCACCGGCGGAACATGATGCAGAAACTGAACATGAGGAGCGTCGCGGAACTGACCAAGTACGCCATCCGGGAAGGTCTGATCAGCGTTGACGGCTGACGGTCATCCTCCCGTTTTTCTCCGGGACGATTTCATTCAATGCCCATCAAGGATTCCCATCGCTCGTATTCCGTGCCGGCGGGAAGTCCCCTTTTTTCGAGAATGGCGATGATCCGCCTGTCGTTGAACCGGAGGTAGGGATTGACCTTTCGCTCCTCGGCGAGGGTCGAATAGACGCAACCCCGGTCGTAGCTCGAGAGGAAGGCATCCAGATCCCTGTTTCCCGGCTCCAGTCGTTTCGCGAAAGCCGCCGAGTCCCGGACATAGTCATGGCCCGCAAAGATGACCGTGTCGTCCGGGAGGGTCATGAGCTTCCTGACAGAGCGATAGAAGCTCCGCAGATCCCCCGTGAAGCAGTTCCCGATGGTACCGTTGAACAGGGTGTCGCCGGAGATCAGGGTATTTCCCACGTGAAAACAAACGGAGTCGCCGGTATGGCCGGGCGTCGGGACGATCACGATTTTTTCACCCTCGAGGATCACCTTCCCTTTTTTTGCAAGTTCCGCCGGTGCCAGGTATGTCGCCTGCGTTCGTTTGAGAAGGTCATCGTTTCCCATCGTGTGGTCGTAGTGGTCGTGGGTGTTTGTCACGTGAAGGAGTTCGAGTCGCCGTGCTTGCAGAAACTTGAGAATGTCGGCCACAGCGCCGCCGTCAACGGCGATGGCCGATCGTTCCCCGAATACCAGGTATCCCAGGTTATCGGAATGATAGCGGAATTGCTCGATGTGCAGCATGGTAAGCTCTTATGCGGCTAAAGTCCGCGACCGGGATTCTGACAGGAAACGGGGCGGGTCTCAAGAGGAAAATGCCACTGAACCATGGAGAACAGCAGCACCGTCTTGACTTTTCCGGGTCTTTTCTTATAGTAAAGCGACAAATCAAAAAGGAGGAGGGCATTTTATGAAGCGCAGCGTCTTGATCGTTGGGATTCTTGTACTGGTCGCCACATTCGCTTTTGTACAGACCTCATGGGCCTATCAGGTCACGGGCCCCGTTGTCGAGGTGAAGGACGACTCGATCACCGTTCAGAAGGGCAAGGAGAACTGGAAGATTGCCAAGGACAAAAACACGAAAATCACGGGCGACCCGAAGGTGGGTTCGAAGGTGACGATCGAATACTTCATGACCGCCACCAAGATCGAGGTGAAAGACACCGGCAAGAAGACGGAACCCAAAAAGAAATAATAGATCTCTACTCTTCACGAACGCAGGGCGGCCCGGGACATCCCGGGCCGCAGTCCATCGCCTGTTCTTTCGTTACACTGTTCCAAGGTCTGAAACTCAGGCCTTTGCGCTGACCCCTGTCCGTTCGAGTCGGATCCAACCCCTGTCATTCATCGGTTTTGCAGGAGGAGAAAAAAGATGTCCCAAGCAGCCCCCCCGCTTCCCATCGCAAAGGGAGCCCGGGAGATATCCATCCTTCCGAAAATGGCCAACCGCCACGGCCTGATCGCCGGCGCCACCGGTACCGGGAAAACGGTGTCCCTTCGCGTCATGGCCGAGCAGTTCAGCTCGATCGGTGTACCCGTTTTCATGGCCGACGTCAAAGGGGACCTGGCGACGATCAGCCAGCCCGGGGGTGACAACCCGAAGATCATCGAGAGGATCAAGAACCTGAAGCTCGAGGACTTCAAGTTCGATGCCTACCCCGTTGTGCTCTGGGATGTCTTCGGGGAAAAGGGCCATCCCCTTCGCGCCACAATCTCCGAGATGGGACCGCTTCTTCTGAGCCGCATCCTCAACCTCAACGACACGCAGAGCGGGGTGCTGAACGCCGTCTTCAAGATCGCCGACGACAACGGACTTCTGCTCCTCGATCTCAAAGACCTGCGATCCATGCTCCAGTTCGCGGGCGACAACGCCGCCCGGTTCAAAACGGAATATGGAAACATCTCGACGGCGAGTATCGGGGCCATCCAGAGGAACCTCCTCATACTGGACGGACAGGGGGGGGATAAGTTCTTCGGGGAACCGGCCCTGGACATCAACGATCTCATTCAGACGGACTCGAAGGGCAGGGGAGTCGTCAACATCGTCATGGCCGACAGGCTCATGCAGTCCCCCAGCCTCTACGCGACGTTTCTCCTGTGGCTCCTGGCCGAGCTGTTCGAGAACCTGCCCGAGGTGGGCGATCCCCCGAAGCCGAAGCTGGTCTTCTTTTTCGATGAAGCCCATCTTCTCTTCGAGGGCGTGCCGAAGGCCCTCGGGGACAAAATCGAACAGGTTGTCCGGCTGATCCGTTCGAAAGGGGTCGGCGTGTACTTTGTAACACAGAACCCGATCGACATCCCGGACACGATCCTGGGTCAGCTCGGCAACCGGGTCCAGCATGCCCTCAGGGCCTTCAGTCCGAAGGAGCAGAAGGCGGTGAAAGCGGCGGCCGAAACGTTCCGGGTGAACCCCAAGCTCAACACGACGAAGGCCATCCTCGAGCTTGCGGTGGGCGAGGCACTGATATCCGTACAGGACGAAAAAGGGGCGCCCACCGTGGTAGAAAAGGCCTGGGTCCTGCCGCCTCACAGCCGTCTCGGGACCCTCACACCCGATGAGGCGGCGAAGCTCATCAGGGGATCGGTTCTGTACGGCCACTACGAAAAGATGGTGGACCGGGAGAGTGCCTATGAGAAACTGAAGGCAAAAGCCGTCCAGATGCAACAGGAAGAGGCCGCCGCGGCAGAGACAAAGAAGAAAAAAGAACCCCAGTCCGAGACGGAGAAAATGATCGGTGCCGCCGCCAAGAGCGCCGCCCATGCCATCGGGAGTCAGCTCGGACGCCAGATCATCCGTGGAGTCCTGGGCTCGATCTTCGGCAGCAAGCGCTGACCAATACAGTTTTGAGTCATGAAAGGAAGGTCTACGGTTTACGTAGCGCTCTTCAAGGTGTAAGCGAAAAGCAACGGGGAGTCCGTTGTAAGATAGCAGATAGACAAGATAGACCTAAATGCCGCAGGCATTTATATGCTCTGGGTAGTCGACAGGATCAAGACCCGTCTCTTTCTTGAAGAGACGGCTTTTTTTCTCGAGGTACCGATCCAGATCGAGATCGAGTACGCGATGGAGGGGATGAGCGTCCGGCCCTCTTCGGTCGTGAAAAAAATATACTTCAACAGGCCTCTTCTCCTCAAGGAATGCCCCGGCCGTTCGGCCGATGAGCTGGACCGCCTGGTGGACCAGACCGCCTGGAAGGCCATTGAGGAGCATTTCTCCTCGCGGCACTATACGTTCGAGAGAGGGAGTCATGGCAATACGCCTCGGGTCGATGCATGCGGAACGACGGAGAACGCAGGTATCCGGAAAGGAATGCAAGGGGGAACGGGTATAAGGAGAAACGAGCGAAGGCACGACGGGCTCTGTAATTCTGTAAACAATTCGTCATCACCTTGAGTGGGAAAGGGGAAGTGGGAATGCTGGACCATCTTTTGACAAAGGAGCAGATCAAGTTCAGGGACGAGGTGCGGGACCTCGTGAAATGGGTGCCGCGCCAGATGATCCTGGATATGGACGCGGACAAGATCAAATTTCCCAAGGAGTTCCTGCAGGAGGCGGGGCGACGGAACCTCCTCGGCTGCCGTTACCCGAAGAAATGGGGCGGAAGGGAGATGGACTGGGTTACGACCTGCATGGCCATGGAAGAGGTGGGGACCCTGGGCTATGAATTTTCCTGTGTCTTCGGGGTCGGCGCCGAGCTCGTGTGCGACGCCATCGTCCTTCACGGCACGGATGAGCAGAAGGAAAAGTATGTCCGGCCGCTTCTGAGAGGAGATCTTTTCGCCGCCGAGTGCCTCACCGAGCCAAGGGGCGGATCGGACTTTTTCGGAGCCGCCACGAGGGCGGAGGACAAGGGGGATCACTTTGTCCTCAACGGCCAGAAGCGCTTCATCGTCGGCGCAGAGGGGGCGGATTATTTCCTCGTCTACGCCCGCACCAACCCGGAGGCGAAGCCCCAGGACTCGATCACCTGTTTCATCGTGGACCGGGGGCCCGGCGTCGAGACGAAGTACCTCTACGGGCTTATGGGCTGCCGCGGCGGCGGCACGGGACGGCTTGTCTTCCGGAATGCCAGGGTGCCGAAGGAAAACATCGTGGGGAAGCTTCACGGAGCCTACGATGTCTTCAACACCATGATGATCCCCGAGCGTCTGGGCACGGCCGCCATGACCATCGGCTCCGCCCGGGTCGCCCTGGATGTCGCAACGAACTACACCACGAGGCGCAGGGCCTTCGGAAGGATTATCAACACGTTCCAGGGGGTGAGTTTCCAGGTGGCCGAGGCGGTCATGCTCCTCGATGCCTGCCGGGCCATGGCGTACTCGACGGCCCGGGCCGTGGACAGCGCCGTCGGCCTGAACCTGATCCGGCGGTATGTGTCGGAGTCGAAAAAATTCATCACCGAGTCCTGCCAGAAGGTCGTGCACAACGCGATGCAGGTCATGGGGGGGATCGGCTACACGAACGTCTTCCCCATCGAGAGGATCTACAGGGACATCCGGCTGGCCTCCATCTGGACGGGGACGAGCGAGGTCATGTCCATGATCGCCGCCCACGAGTGGTACCGGGAGTTCATGAGAAAAAAACTGCCCCGGGACTACGAGGCCGATGCCCAGGAAGCCCATGCCATCGACGAGAAGATCTATACCGACGAAGACATGTGGAAGATGGGCTGGTAAAGCGGGTGTGATAAAGATCCATTGACGAAAAGCGCCTGAGGCATCGGCTTCAGGCGCTTTTTTTCAACGGTTTTAATACAAAAACACGATCTTGCTGAGGATGTCGACGTCACTCCTCCGCGTGACGGCGCCCTGGTAAGCGATGCCGTCGGCGTAACTGTTCTTACCCAGCGGGACCCGGTAATAATTTCTGTAGTTTCCTGTGGACACCTCGAGCACCAGAAAATAGGTCGTCCCCGCCGTCACAGGTGCCGGGGAGGGAAAAGTGACCTTGACCCAGCTGGGGTTTCTGTAATCCGTGGACGTAACCTGGGAAGGCAGAACCTGACCGGACGCAAGGATGGCTCCCGTCGGAGACGTCTGTCGTATGCTGACCTGAACGGGCATGTTAGGCGACCGGTATCTCGCCAGGGCGACGCTTGCCGATTCGATCCTCGGGCCGGCGGCCTTGAAGGACTGCGCATAGAGCATTCTCGTGTTTCTGAAGCCGAGACTCCATGAGGTGTAAGGCTTTCCCGATATGACCAGCTCCTGAGACTGTTGCGGCGGAGGCGTGGCTGGGACCGTGTAGCGGACTTCGCTCGAGTAGCCGCTTTCGTTCCCCCCGGTGTTCAGTGCCGTGACTGCGAAGTAGTAGGTGGTCCCGGCCGCCAGGTTGCTGATCGTACAGTTTGTTGAATTGCCCACGTTACAGCTGTTCGTGTATGCCCTGCTTGCCGTGCCGCTGTAAACCTTGTAAGCCTGCAGGTTCGTTTCCGTGTTTGCGTTCCAGGCCAGGGTCACCTGTGCGGCATGGGACCTTCCGGGAAGAAGCTGAAACGGGATGCTCAGGGAAAGCAGAAGGAGGATGCTCAGGATGACAAGCCGGGGATATTTCCTGGTGTTTTTTCTTGCGAGGGTCATGGGTCCATGTCCTGGGGTGTATTCGAAATATTTTCAGGCGTGATTAGCCTGCCTGTTTTTCTTCGAGAGCTTCCTGACCGCGATTCGAACGATGCAATATACCGCGAAGAACAGGCCGGGAATGAAGAGGGCCGGTGTCAGCGGATGCCTGATGGCATAGATGACGGGTGCGAGCGCCCAGCGTGTCAGGGCCTTCAGGTATTCGCGGTCACGGATGAAATCGGCGGCAGGCGGGGAGAGGCTGTAATAGAGACCGACAAGAAATCGGCCCGGGGTGTTCGTCAGGAGAAAATCGTCCCGGAACTTTCTCAGAACCATGACCTCCGGGGCCATGCAGCTGCCGAATGCGGCCGTTGCGATGAAGCAGCCGCCGCCTCCACCCGAACCCCCAACGGGTGACGAAGGAGCGGGTGAAGGGTCAGGGGAGGGGGGAGGGTCAGGGGAGGGTGATGCCCCGGCGGGCACGGTGTAGCTGATCTCCGCCGAGAAGCCGCTTTCGTTTCCCTGGGTGTCGTATGCCGTGGCGGTGAAGAAATAGGTGATGCCGTTCTGAAGTCCCGAGATGACGCAATTTGTCCACCGTCCGACATCGACGACCGTTGAGTACACCCTGCTTGCCGTGCCGTAGTAGATTTTATAGCCCGCGACGTCCGACTCGCTGTTGGCATTCCATGCCAGGGTGATCTGGGCGGATTGAGCCTCCTGCGAAAAAACCGGAAGGGACAGGGCCAGACAGAGCAGAAAGAAGACGCTCGAAGAAACAGGAAGAGAGTGCTTCTTTCGAAGCCTTTTTGCTTTGATGGGTCTCAAGATTTTTTATCTATACGAATATGCTGGGGATTTTTAACGATGCCTCTCGGGCAGGAACCAATAGAGCAATGGCTGTACCAGGCGGGCTTTTTCACTGTAACATAACGAGATCATTATGATTTAATTTTTTTCAGCGGTCTGACGAACGGAAAATCGGTGGAAAAAACGAAGGATTTACCATACAGCAATTAGCAGTACAAATTATAACTAAACGTAAATACATTAGTTTTAAATTGTATGGGTTTCCCTTCGACCGGATCTGTCAGGACCTAAGACACCCTTCCCCTCGGGATCGATTAAGTCCCGATCGGTCCCGACCGCGGTCGGATGCCATATTGTTTATCGGGAAGATTGAGGCGGGAGGTGAACATTTAACCTGTTGATACCAAGTGGAAAATAAAAAAGAGATTAATGCAGGGCCGGTTCGATTCCCCGTTGCGGTGTGATTTTGTCGTCTTGATCGTCGGCAGCGTGAGCGGCAATCGCAGGAATAAAGCCCTGGGTGGAGGGTTTATCCTTCATTCCTGCTTGAAGTCTTGCGGGCTGATCTTGTGTTTGTTTAGAAGTTCGTAAAGATCGGCTCTGTATTTACCGGCAAGCTTTGACGCTTGGCTTACGTTTCCCCGGCTGATCTTCATGAGCTGGATGAGATAATTCTTCTCGAAGTCCTGCTTGGATTCCCTGAAGGGCTTGAAGAGCTGATCGCTCACATCCTGACTCGAAAGAATGATCATTTCTTCCGAAACGATATCCTCCGTCGACATGACCACGGCGCATTCGATGATATTTTCGAGTTCTCTCACGTTTCCCGGCCAGGGGTACAACATGAGTTTCCGCATTGCCGCCGGGGAGAGAACCTTGGCGGGTTTTTTCATCTTTTCCCCCACCTTGGCCAGAAAATAGGACACCAGAAGTGGGATGTCCTCCTTTCTATCCCTCAGGGGGGGGACCCTGATCGGAATTACGTGGATGCGGTAGAAGAGGTCCCTGCGGAAGTTTCCCGCCTCGACTTCTTTCTCGATGTCATGGTTCGATGCGGAGATGATTCGGACATCGACCTTGGTTTTTTTGTGGGTTCCCAGCGGATAGAATTCTTTTTCCTCCAGGGCCTTGAGGAGTTTGCCCTGCATGGGGAGCGGGACTTCGGATATCTCATCCAGGAAGATGATCCCCCCGTCGGCCTGAACGAAAAGCCCCTTCTTGCTGGCGACGGCGCCGGTGAAAGCCCCCTTTTCAAAACCGAACAGCTCGCTTTCGAGGAGGTTGGCGGGGATGGCCGCGCAGTTGATGGCGACGAAGGGCTTGTCTTTCCTTTCGCTCAACCGGTGGAGAGCCTTCGCAATCATCCCTTTCCCCGTCCCGCTCTCTCCGCTGATAAAAACGTTGGAATCGGTTCCTGCCGCGAGCGCCACGACCTGGGAAACCTGTTTCATGGCCTCACTCTCGCCGATGATGTTCTGCCCTTCAAGGTCGGCCCGGACGATGCTCTGAAGACGTTTGACCTCTCTCGATAACCTTGATGTTTCTATGCCGTGCCGGATCTGTACAAGCAGATCACGGTAATCGAAGGGCTTGGTCACATAGCTGTAGGCTCCTTCTTTCATAGCCTCCACGGCGCTCTCGATCGTCCCGTGGGCCGTGAGGATGATCACCGGCAGGTCGGGATCAACCTCGCGAAGATCCTTCATCAGGTCGATTCCGTCGGCCTCCGACAGTTTCAAATCCAGAAGCGCCAGGTCGAAATTCTCCTCCAGGATTTTCCCTTTTGCCTTCTGGGACTCCGAAGCCGTCACCACGGCATACCCCCCTGATTCAAGGCGCATCCGCAGCACCTTCAGAATGTTCAAATCATCGTCGACGACCAGTATTTTCTCCATCCGAGACCTCACTTGCGCGGCGATTGCCTTCGTTTCTCCTCCAGGTTCCGGTCAATAGCCTTCATCGCTTCGATTTGATTTTCCAGGCTTTTAACCTGCTTTTCCAGGGTGTCGACCTGCTTCCGCAGTCCGGCGCTCCTCCTGTCCCTGTTCGTCACTTCAATCAGGACGGGAATGAAGGATTCCGACGGCGGTCGGTAGTCGCTCTGGGGATACGCGGAGACCAGCCGCTTGAAGACATCAAGAGCTTTCTCATAATCCCGGTCCGGGTTTTTGGGATGGGCATAAATGTACCCCATGCAGAAAAGCGCCCGATCCGCCGACTTCGGGTATTTCTTGACGATCTGCTGGTACTCCTGGATCGCAGCCTGGTAGTTCCCCGCGGCTGTCTGTTCATCGGCCTGCCAGTACTGAAGCCTGGCGGGGATGACCTGTAACGGGCCGCATCCCGGGATGCCCGCGCTTATCCAGAGGACGCAGGCAATAAGAAAGTAAAGGTGCTCCCCTGGCCGACTTCGCTTTCGGCCCATACCCGACCTCCGTGGGCGTTGATGATATGCCTGACAATGGCAAGCCCCAGTCCCGTTCCGCGAACGGCGCTCTTCCCGTCATCGACACGCCTGAACTTCTCAAAGACCTCCTTCAATCCCGAGGCGGGAATCCCCCGACCCGTGTCTGAAACGGCCACTTCGACCCCCTTCACTTCAGCGCGGTATCGGACGGCGACCCTGACGCGGCCGCCCTCGGCGGTGAATTTCAGGGCGTTACTTAAAAGATTCTCCAAGGCCACGTCAATCCTCTCGGTGTCCATCCTCAGTTTGGGGAGACCCGGCTGGATCTGCGCCTGGAGGGAAATATTCTTGCGCTCCGATACCGGTGAAAACCGGAGCAGGTTTTTCTCCACGATGGGTTCCAGGGGGGCGTTTTGCAGGGAAAGCGTCATCATCCCCGTCTCCATCTTCGAAAAGTCAAGCAGCCGGTTGACGGAGCGGATGAGCCGCCCGCATTCCTCCTGGAGCAGGTTGTAAAGTTCGTCCTCCTTTTCGGACATCCCCGCGAAAACACCCTCCTGGAGCATGCTCGATGCCTCCTTGAGGGCGGTCAGGGGTGTGCGCAACTCGTGGGAGAGATAGCTGATGTAGTCGATTTTCATCTGGTCCAGCTCCCTGAGTCTGTCACACATCGCATTGAAGGCCTCGGCCAGCTCACGGATCTCCGGGGGAGACCGGATCTCCAGCGGTGCCCCGAAATCGCCCTTTGCGACGGCTTTGGTCTTTTCCAGGAGGCGCAAAATGGGCGTGTTCACGGCCTGGGTGTTGATCACGGAGATGATCACCACCATGACAAAGGCGGCGATGAGAGAAAGCTGAATCACATTGGTTGCCAGCGTCGAGGTCTCCTCGAGCTTCACGATTTTTTCATAGCGGGCATAGGAGAGGGCCTGGTTGAGCTCCCGCAACTTCTGGCCGGCCTCCGAGGCGATGCGGTCCCTTTCCGCCCTGTAGTCGGTCATCTCCGAATCCGCCGGCTGCCGCGTACTCATCCGGCCGACGACATCGTCAAACAGTGTGCCGTACCGTCCGTGCAGGGCCTTGACGGGTTCCAGAAAGTTCTGACGGTGTACCGGGTCGACATGACTCGCCAGATCGGCCAGCCGGCTGTCGAAGTCGCTCTGAAAATTCGTGAACTGCTGGGAATACTCTGCATCCTTCGATACGAAAAACTTTTCTTCCGCCGCGTTTTCCTTGTCGAGAATTTCGAGACACTCTTCGGAAAGACGGATCATTCGCGTATCCCTGGTGGTGATCGAGCGGATGGATTTGTTCAGCTCGCTCAGAGTCCAGATGGCGTAAAGGCCTGAGAGGAGGACAATGATGATGATAAGGAGATAACTGCTGATCAGCCGCGAAAGGATGGATAAATTCAAAATCGCCCTCATGATCCCTCTCGATGACGTCAAATCTGAAATCTGATCGGGACCCTTTCCAGCCGGGGAAACAGATTTCACGGGGGAACATCCGCAGAATTAGTTATCAGAAAAACGGGCTTTTTCCCAAACATTTTTTGCCGGAGGAGACGAGGAAGACACGGTCGCAGGAGATCGGAGAACCCGAAACGGACAGCGAAGATTGCGGTGAATCGGGCATCTCGCCCCCGTCCGTCGAACGATGACGCCGGGTCGTCCGAATCTTTGCATTGATATGAATAAGGGGTTGTGTTAGGCTTCCGCCGCACACGGGGCCGTGAGCAACAGGGGCCGTCGTGGATCACACCAGGGAGGTTCTGTCAGCATTTTGAATCGACGGCTATCCGGGCTGTGGCGTCCCGTGGCGGCGCTGATCCTGCTTGCGGTCATCTGGGGTTACAACTGGGTCGTCATGAAGCAATCCCTGCAGTTCATGGGACCTTTCGATTTCAACGCGCTTCGCATGGCCCTCGGGGGGGTGATCCTGCTTTTTTTTATGCTTGTCAGCGGGATGTCCCTCCGCCCGCGCCAGATGTTCCTTACGATCCTGCTGGGGCTTTCCCAGACCGCGGCAGGGACGGGGCTCATCCTCTGGGCGCTCGTAGACGGCGGGGCCGGGAAAACGGTCATCCTGGTTTACACCATGCCCTTCTGGATCCTGCTTTTCGCCTGGCCGGTTCTGTCGGAGAAAATCCGGGGTCTCAACTGGCTTCCCGTCCTTTCAGCCTTCGCCGGAATGGTCCTGTTGCTGGAACCCTGGGTCCTGAAGAGCACCGTCTTCAGCGAGGTCATGGCCGTCATTGCCGGCGTGTGCTGGGCCGTCGGTGCGATCATCATCAAACTGATGCAGAAGAGGCCGGGCTTCGACCCGGTGTCCGCCACGGCATGGCAGTTTGTCTACGGCTCGATCCCCCTGATCGCGGTGGCCCTTCTTGTCCCGGAGAAACCCGCGGACTGGAACCCCTATCTCATCACGGCCGTCATTTACAATGCCGTCCTCGTGTGCGCCTTCGCCTTCCTGCTCTGGACCTATATCATGAAGAAGCTGCCCGCCGGCGTGGCGGGCATGGGAACCCTGGCGGTTCCCGTCATCGGCATCGCGGGGTCCATGCTGGAACTCGGCGAACGTCCCGACACCTGGGAGGCCTCGGGCATGGGCCTCATCCTGGCCGCGCTCTTTCTTCTCGCCTTACTCAGAAACCGGGAGAACAGGCGCAACGGGCTCCCCATGTCCCCGGAGTAGGCCTGCCGCGGCTATTCCATCTTGCGGATACGTACCTCGATCCCCTTTTCATCCTTCAGGAGAGCCGTGAGCTTCGAGACGTCCGTCTTACCGTAGTGGTAGGGATAGAGGATCTTCGGTCTGAAGGCCTTTGCGGCGTCGGCCACCATTTCCGGCGTCATCGTGTAAGGGAGGTTCATGGGGAGGAAGGCCGTGTGGATGTTCGTGAGCGCCTTCATCTCCGGGGTGTTCTCCGTGTCACCGGCGATGTAGACCCGCCTGAAGTCGAAGCGGATGATATAGCCGTTACCCACGCCCTTCGGGTGGTAAGGTACCCCGGGGCTTCGCATGTGGACGATGTTGTAGGCGGGGACGGCCTCCACGGTGAAGCCGGCGAGGGTTTTCGTATCGCCGTTTCGCATGATGACGGCATCCCGGATCTGGCGAGCCGCGGCTTCCGGTGCGGCGACCACCGTCTTCGGCGTCCGCACGGTCTCGATGGCCTTCAGATCAAGGTGGTCCCGGTGCTCGTGGGTGATCAGGATGAGATCGGCCTTCGGGAATTTCCGGTAGTCGGCAAGCTCCGTCCAGGGGTCCACGTGGATGATCTTCCCGCCCTGCCGGAACATCAGCGTTCCGTGTCCGATGAAGGTAATCTCCGGGCTCGTCGGGGATTTGTCGAGGAATTCTCGTTCGAACGCCGCTGCGGGGTCGGTCGTCGCGAATACCAGGGCCAGGATGGCAAAAATAATTCGATCCATGGCTATCCTCCTTTGCGGATGATGTCCGGATTTTACCGCATGCCGTTGAGGCGTTCAAGGATGATCATCCACGCTGCTTTCATGAACGGGGGTCTACCACGCGAAGAGACCGGGGTCGAAGAGACCGGGGTCAGGTCTATACGTGAAGAGAGCGGGGTCAGGTCTATACGGGCTGTTGCCCAAAGTCATTTTTCAGTCGTAGAGGGCATGGGGTGCGCGACGAGCGCTTTCGATGGTCGGACAAGCGAACAGAGCCCCCATTCGACCGGCGAAGCCCTCGAGCAGCCCCCGAAAGCGATTTGCGAGTCCCTGTGCGGCACCGGGGGCCACCCCGGAGAGCCGGATGGCGCAAGGGGCACCACGCTCTTTGACATACCGCAGCAGCTTCATCATATTCTGAGTCGCTGCCGTCAGGTACTCCTGGATTTGCTCGCGCCAGAGCCTGCGCCAGCGGGCCCGCTTGAACCCGTAGCGCACGGCGTCGGCAAAGGAGCCCTCCATCAGATGCTGCCGAATCCGGATGTCGCGGCGGGCCGCCTTTGAACGGGCAAGCTCCCGCATCCGATCCAGGTCGTCTTGACGGTTATGGCGTTTGACCGAGCGGCCGGTCTTGGCCGTCGTGCACTGCGCTCGGAGTGGACAGGCATCGCAGAGGCCCCGATCGCAGAGATAATCGACGGCCTGCTTCTTCCGATGGTGACGCCGAGGCCGAAGGACCTGCCCCGCCGGGCACACATAAACATCCGTCTCGGGATGATATTGGAAGGCCTCCTCCGGGAAGATCCCCTTGCGACGGCCCGTGTTTTCCTGGCTTCGCTTGATGTCGGGAATGTGGGCCTTGAGCCCTCGATCATCGCAGGCCAGGTAGTTCTCCACCGTTCCGTACTTGGTGTCGGCCACGAGGGTCTCGGCCGAGCGAGCCGTGTTTCCGTGGTGTTGCTCCACCAGGGGCAGCAATCGATGGGCTTCGTTGACCTCGCCCGGGGTAACCTCCGTGGCGGTGATGACGCCACAGCGTCCATCTACGGCCCGGTGGAGCTTGTACTTCAGGCTGACGCTTCCTTTGCCCTGGCGCACCACCGAGGCATCGGGGTCGGTCGTCGAGTGATGGCGCCGATTGACGGCCCCCGACTTCGGCACCTCCGGCGGCTCGGGGTCTCAAAAGGCTTCCTGCGGCTCATCCAGGCGGGCCTCCAGCTCCCGGCAGCCCTTCACCAGGTAGGGCTCGAAAGCAGGCCGGCTGACCACAGAGTGGTTCGAGGCATCGGCCTCGATGAGGCTCGAATCCACAAAGAGCTTCGTGCCGTCCACAAGCCCCGCTTCGACGCACTGCCACACAATGCGCTCGAAGAAGCTCCGGAAGGCATCCACACCCCAGCGCCCCCGCGCTTTGCTCAGCACGCTGTGGTTCGGAATCTCGCTGTCGAGATCGTAGCCCAGAAACCACAGCCAGTCGAGCCGTAGCGGAATCGTGGTCATCAACTCCCGCTCCGAGCGCACGTTGTAAAGAACCAAAAGAAGCATCATCTTCAAAATAGCGGGGGGCGGCACGGAGACATTGCCATTGATCCCGTAGCGGTCCCGAACCTCGTCGTAGATGAAGTCGAAATCGACTTGACTCCGGATCCGACGCAGCACATGCCGCTCGGGAATACGCTGCTCCAGGTTGATCGAGGGATAAAAGAGCTTCGGCTGATAATCGGATTGGAAACCCATCATGACTGGCTCTCCATGAATCGTGGCATTGCCAATCATATAAAGACATCAGTATCGACATGCAATCATTATTTGGACAACAGCCCGTATAGACCTGACCCCGGCTATACCGGATTTTGATTCGACGAAAGGGGAAGAAAGGTGCTATAGTGGATTCGAACATCATAGACCTCCTGTGGATATGGTTTTTCTTCGTAGACCAACCTATACCCCCGGAGATACTGGATGTCCATTGTATTTGAAATCACAACCGATTCCCCTTACTTCAACCAACTAACTCGGAGAAGAACCTTTTTATGCAATCAATTGCTTAACCGAACAATACTGGGTGAGCTTATGAAAAAAGTAATTCAATTTGGACAAGAAGTACGGGATGGAAGAGTGCATACGAAGATTGGAGACGGGAAACCGACAGATCTTCTTTCTATTCTCTCAAGTAGCCCACATATCGGCGCTTTTATTGTCCAGGACAGAAAATTTGTCTATGTCAACGATCACGGCTGTAGAAATATGGCAGCTACCCCGAACGATTTTCTGGGAAAGGATTCCCTGAGCTTCGTCCATAACGATGACAAAGAATTGTTGCGTGAAAATAGCATGAAGACATTACGGGGAGAACATGTACCTCTCTTTGAATTCAGAATAATCAATCGTGACGGTCGTACTCGTTGGGTTTTAGGCACGTATGTAGCCATCGTCTATAAAGGAAGAAAAGCGGTCCTAGGGTATTATATTGATGTCAGCAATATGAGACAGATAGATGAGCTTTATGCGACTCTCACCGAAAGTTCTCAGATTGCTTTTTTTGTTGCACAGGATGGTAAGATCGTGTTCGCAAATCCCAAAGGTGCGGAACAAGCAGGTTGTAAGTTAGATGAATTGATCGGCTTAAATTCACAGACGTTTATACATCCAGAAGATAAAGACAGGGTAAGAGAACAAGGTATAAGGATGCTTAAAGGAGAAAGTATACCTCCTATCGAGTTTAGATACATAAATAAAAGCGGGAAACTGCGCTGGGGCATCGGGATGATGACACCAATTGATTACAAAGGACGAAGAGCGGTCCTTGGGAATTATATAGATATCACGGAACGCAAACTCGTAGAGGTTGAGGTTGTGCATTCACGACAACAGTTACGCGACTTAACCGCACATCTGCAATCCATAAGGGAAGAAGAGAGAACACGGATAGCCCATGAGATCCATGATGAACTGGGACAAATACTAACCATACTAAAGATTGACTTGTCTTGGATTTCAAAACGATTGACTCCAAATCAGAAGGACCTCATTGAGAAGACAAAAGCAATGTCAAGGCTGGTCGACATGAGCCTTCAAACAACAAAAAGAATATCCATGGAATTAAGACCCGGCTTGCTTGAACATTTAGGGCTAGCGGCTGCGATAGAATGGCAAGCTGAAGAGTTTCAGCGACGGACGGGTATTCAATGCACAGTGAAAAATACTCAGGATGAGATCGTATGGGATCAGAAGCTATCCACTGCAATATGCAATATTATTCAAGAGGTGTTGCTCAACATTATACGCCACGCAAATGCGACCAAGGTAGAGATCGAATTGGGAGAACAGAATGGAAAGCTGGAATTTTTTATACGAGATAATGGAAAAGGAATAACGGAAGATCAGATATGCAAGCCGAATTCATTCGGCCTGATAGGTATCAAAGAGCGGGTCCGATCTCTCGGGGGAAGTCTCGAGATTTCCGGCAAGAAAAGAAAGGGGACAACGGTCACTGTGCGGATCCCGGTGAGCCGAAAAGAACATAAGATTATGGTTAGGATTCTCGTGGCAGATGCTCATCCGATTCTTCTTGAGGGCCTGAAACAAATTATTTCCGATACACCCGATATGATGGTCACTGGTGAAGCCAAAAATACTTTTGAGCTTTTTGAAAATGTTTCAAAGAATGAATTTGACATAGTTCTTCTTGACATGTCCATGAGAGGCCGCAACGGATGGGACATCATCAAGAATATCAAGTTGGAAAGGCCTAGGCTGCCCATCCTGGTTTTGAGTATGTATTCTGAAGACCAATATGCGATCAGAGCCTTGAAAGCGGGTGCTTCCGGATATTTAACGAAACAAAGTGCAGCCGATGAACTAATCGCGGCTATCAGAAAAGTTTCACAGGGAAGAAAATATATCAGCTCCGCACTTGCCGAGAAATTGGCATATGAAGTAGATGTTTTTTCCGTTAAACCTCCTCATGAAAAGCTCTCTACCCGTGAATATCAGATAATGCTCATGATTGCATCGGGAAAAACCGTAGGAGAGGTTGCCGGAGAACTCTGCCTCAGTGTTAAAACGATCAGTACTTATCGAACACGCATTTTGGAAAAGATGAACTTGAAGAATAATGCTGAACTTACTCGTTATGCTATTGATGAACGGCTTTTAGATTGATTTATTTTGTAGGACAAATGCTTACAGTCTATAATACCAGTCTTAATAATTAATCAGACTATACCCGATAGATTAATTAACATCCTTCCTCTATTCTCAATCTCAGGACCCCTTCAGTTATCCCGGTTATTATAAATGAAATGAAATAGGTCACATTTAATTTAAGACTAATGTGATGTTGCGTAAACTATGAAAGCAGAATTGAGAAAGAAAACAAAACAAATGCTTTTAGATCTTTTCGGTGAAGCCAGGTCATTTTTGCGGTCAGGCAAGAAATGTATGGAATGCATAGTACAGAGGTCAACAAGGCTAGGGGAGCTTATGGTGGAGGACTCTTGGGCGATAAAGGAATATTAACGGACCCGTTAGAATGCCTTGAAGAACTTGTAGAACGATCTTTGAGATTACCAACGAAAAGGAGATATGTAGACAGCCGCCATTAAGATCCAATTGTAAACTCATAAAGGGCTAGAGGACCACATGGTTTAGTAATAGTAACATGGCATCAAAGTGAGAAAGAGAGAATGAAATGAGGAGGGCGAAGAGATGAAAGATGTGGTTGTGAAAGAATTGGTGAAACCCGAAAGACTGGAAGGACCCTTGAAGGGGATTAAAGTTGTTGATTTCACGCATATTCTCGCAGGTCCCTATGTGACGGGTCTCCTAGCGGACTTGGGGGCTGATGTTGTGAAAATTGAACGAGTAGAGGGAGATGCAATTAGACGCTTTGCACCTATAAAAAATGGTGAAAGCGGATATTTCGTTCAATTGAATCGCGGAAAGAGAAACATTGCCATGAATCTTCGGCACGAGAAAAGTAAGGATATAATAAAGAGAATGATCGAAAAATCGGATATTGTTGTTGAGAACTTTCAGCCTAAAGCTATTTCAAGACTTGGTTATGGTTATGACGTTATTAGCAAGTGGAATCCTCGAATTATTATGTGCTCGGTATCGATTAACGGGCAGTATGGTCCTGAATATGCCGTTCCAGGTTTTGACCTCATCGCTCAGGCAAGAGGTGGAATAATGAGTGTAACCGGCTTTCCCGATAACCCACCGACCAAAATCGGCCCATCGCTTGGGGATATGAATTGTGGATCACACGCTGCAGTTGCTATACTGGCAGCTATTTACGAGCGCGAAAAAAGTGGCAAGGGGCAATACATCGACATGGCCATGGCGGATTGTGTACTCAGGGTCAATGAATTTGCGCTTCCTTACTATGATATTATAGGGAAAAATCCGCCAAGATCCGGTAATGCACATCCATCAGCTGGTCCCTGCGGAACCTTTCGAACAAAAGATAACCAGTGGATCGCTCTCATTTGTGTTAGCGATCTAACGTGGAAGAGATTTTTAGATGCAACTGGACACCATGAATGGGATCAAGACCCCAGATTCAATTCTATTTCTAACCGCGGTGCGAATCGATTTGAATTACAAGAAAAAATTGATGAGTGGTTTTCTAATATTACAATGGAGGAAGCCTCGGCAATACTAAAGAAAAATGGTTGTCCTTTCTCGTTGGTTTTCAACTTCTCTGATATTGCTACGAATGAGCAATTTCTCGCTAGAGAAATGGTAGTCACTGTTGATCAGCCGAAAGCCGGGAAGACAAAAATAGCTGGAAACGTCTTCAAATATTCGCGTACTCCATGCAAAGTTCAGGGGCGAACTGCACTTCTGGGGGAAAACAACGAGGAAGTTTTAAAAGAATATGGATATTCTGAGGCCGAAATTAAAGCTTTTTACGATGAGAAAGTGATTGATAAACCCCTTATCTAGGGGAAACTGTAGAAGATGAAAGGAGGTGTCGTTCCAATGGGTTTGAAGACGAAGAAGCAATATCTGGAAAGCCTCGGAGAATTGAAGCCGACCATCTATATTGCAGGGAAAAAACTGGACGGGGATTTTGCAAAAAGTCCCTATTTCAAGACGAACCTTAATCTAATCTGTCTGACGTATGACCTCGCAAATGATCCAAAATGGGAAAAAAGCTTCACAGCCTGGTCCCCGCTTATCGATGACAAGGTCAGTTGGTGGACATCTGTCCCACAAAGCACTGAAGACCTTATTCAAGTTGTGCGTAACATCAAAGCAATCACAGGGACAAAGTTCTGTGTTTTTTGTATGGGTATTGCGCTCAGTGTCGTTTGGGCCATCACGTATGAAATAGATCAAGAGAAAAACACAAAATATCACGAGCGAGTTATAAACTTTTTCAAGCACCTTCAAAAATATGATCTCCGGTTTTGCATGGGCGTCATGGATCCCAAGGGAGACCGTGGCTTGAAACCGAGTAAGCAGCCGGATTTGGACATGCATCTCAGAGTTGTAAAAAAAGATGAAAAGGGAATCGTTGTGCGGGGATGCAAGTCGCAGGTAAGTGGCGGTCCTTTGACCCATATGATCCTCGTTGCTCCTTGCCGAGCATACGATGTCGATGAAAAGGAATTTGCTGTTTCTTTTGCAATTCCAACGGATACCAAAGGTATCACCTACATCACGAGACCTGCAGCAGGGCCGCTGGGAAAAATGACATACGCCAATCCGGTCAGTTCAGAAGTCGGCTGGACAGAGCATTTTGCCGTTTTCGAGGATGTCTTCGTTCCCTGGGATAACGTCTTTATGTGCGGAGAGTCGGAATTTACAGATCGGTTCATCAACTATTTCTCCGCCTATGCTCGTTTGGTTAAAGGTGTGTGTTGTTCTGCACGAACGGACTTGTTTATTGGTGCAACAGCTCTTGTTGCGCAATGCAACGGCATTGAAAAGGCAGGCCACGTACGTTCAAAGTTAACCGATATGATGACTTCATCGTTATGTGGCTACGGTTGTGCCCTGGCGGCAGCAACGGAATCGAAGAAACACGCAAGCGGTATTATGATTCCCGATATTGCGATAGCAAATGCTGGCCTGCACGAAGCACGCCTAAACCTCGCTAAATATTTTGGTACGCTGATGGATTTGGCGGGGGGCGTGATAACCACGATGCCGCTAGAAGCCGACTATAAAAACCCGGAAACGAAGGGCTGGATGGATAAATATCTTAAGGGTAAAGCCAACATGTCTACTGAAGAACGATTTAGGATATTGAACCTTGCCCAGGACATTTGTGCTTCAAGATTTACGGGCTATTTTATGTCCAGCATCCTTTGTGCGGGAGGAACACCAGAAACCAATAGAGTAGAGGTTTTTCGAAATTACAATTTAGGAGAAAAGCTGAAAATCGCAAGGGCTTTGGCTAAAGTAGAAGGATCGATTTTAGAACAGGAATAAGACAAAGATGCTATAGCGCGCCCAGTAGTCAGAGCTTCACAAGAGTGTTCAAGGGTTTCACCGACGCCGACGGCAACCAAGGCCTCATCCCGTTCCCGTGGATGAAATTTTGACTCAACATTAAAAGCCAAGAAGTGGATGTTAAATGCAGGAATTGCATCCCCGAGATTCAAGAATTTTGCAAAATCATGTGAGAGGGTAAATCAACATGATAAAAACAGGAGCCCAATACAGAGAAGATCTTAAAGGGTTGAAAACAAACATTTATATGCAGGGCAAGAAGGTGGATCGTTTCTGGGAGGATCCTCGATTTCAGCCCACGATCAATCTAATTTCGATGAACCATGACATATGCTTGGATAACAAGTTCAAAGACATCACCGTGGTACACGAACCGCTCGTCAACGAGCCGGTAAGACGATTTGCTCATCGTTTGCAAACCACGATGGAGGATACCATCAAAAAGGTCCAGCTCACGCGAGAAATTACCCAGCGCCGTATCTGCGGCTGGTGCTTATCCAATACGATAAATATGCTGTGGGTCACGACATATGAGATTGATCAGAAATATAATACCCAATACCACCAGCGGTTTATGGAATTTACTAAGCTCATGATGAAGAACGACTACGATTGCTTCTGGGCGATGATGGATCCTAAGGGTAACCGCAGTCTCAAGCTCAGCCAGCAAAAAAATTTACCCGGAGTTAGGGTGGTAAAGCAGAACGGGAAAGGTATTGTTGTCAGAGGAGCAAAAGTCAGTACCTCGTACGCCGCATGTTCCAAATATATTTTCGTTGTCCCGTGCAATGCACTTTCCGAGGAAGAAAAAGACTTCGCTGTCGCCTTCGTGACCCCAACAGACGTTGAAGGGCTTACTTTCATTGTGAAACGTGCACCGGAGCGCGAAAACGCGAACTATAACATGGAATGTCCAATCGGCTCGGCAATCGGCATTGTAGAGGGCATGACCGTTTTCGAGGATGTCTTCGTGCCATGGGAGAATGTGTTTATGTGCGGGGAATACGATATGGCTGAACGGCTTCCTTATTACTTCAGTAATATACAACGCCAGTCTAAATGTGCATGTCTGGCCGGGCATACCGATCTGGTTTGCGGTGTGGCAGCGCTGGTCGCCGATGTCAATGGTCTGAGTAGGGCCTCGCACATCAGGGATAAATTGACCAAGTTAATGATACAAGCAGAAGTGGCATATGGGTGTGCGCTGGGTTCGGCAATCGATGGGAAAGTACATCCGAGCGGAGTCTATGTTCCAAGTTCTCTGATTGCGAACGCGGGACTCCACTTCATAAAGAATTTAGCGAGCGAACACATTCAGGTGCTGCACGATATAGCCGGAGGCATCATTGTCACCATGCCTACTGAAGCTGATTATCAAAATCCAAAAATAAAAGACTGGATGGATACCTATCTAGCCGGCAACGATAAATATACAGGAGAAGAGAGAATAAGAGCCCTATATCTGGCCCAAGAACTCGCGGCGACAAAATTCACTGGTTATTTTCTAGGTTGGTCGATCAATGCCTCTGGTTCGCCAATTACCGGTGAAATAGTTGTGAGATCGCAATACGACTTACAGAAACGGGTCGACATTGCAAAGAATTGGGCAAAGATAGACAAAAAACAAAGAGAAGTGGGAAATAGGAAGGCAGAGTTTTTTTAACAGACTCTGCCTTAATGTGCACAACAAGACCGAGATGGAAGAGCGGGCCTATTTTCTGAGCCGGATTTTTCACAAGTCTTCGAGTACGGAAAAACAGATGGGACTCTGTATGAAGACGATCGGAAAGCGTCGACGTCGACGAGGGAAGATACGAACGGATCCTCAAGAACTACAGGCACACCCTGGAAGATGTCGATGAAATGAATCCGTGAAGCCCGGCAAAAGTCAAGAGGCAAGAGGCGCAAAGAGTTCAGACAAGAAGACCGCAAGGCCGTTAAAAGGCGGGATCGAAACGGATCCTTCTTTTTTGAGATCAGCATGAGGGGAGGAAAAAGGAAAGAAAATCCGGTAAGGCCCGGGAGCACAGACCCTAAGGTGTCCTGAACGAAACTTAAGTTGACAGTGGCAGCGCACCCGGATCGCCGGCAGGTTTTTAAGCCGCTAGCTTTTCGACCAGGTTTTTCTCCCTGAACAGATTCATTCCCTCCAGGAACGTGGCCATG
>Ga0302238_1000984_pt1 | contig 25493 bp, 18 predicted proteins | sample AAG_UR_Asn_MG_FD_193527 | JGI IMG/M metagenome (GOLD analysis project Ga0302238, IMG submission 193527) | Enriched activated sludge microbial communities from anaerobic digester in WTTP, New Holstein, Wisconsin, United States - AAG_UR_Asn | ecosystem: Engineered > Bioreactor > Anaerobic >... | reverse complement strand
TGATGGAGCGTGTACCATAGGCGGAGAGAGCTTCGACGCGGGCGTTTTGAATCCGGAGAACGAGTGTCAGGCCTGCCTGCCCCAGGTTGATGCCTCGGCATGGAGCAACCTTGTCCAGGGTGCAGCCTGTGCCGACGACGGATTCACTTACACCATGGACATCTGCGATGGGGCGGGCCTTTGCACCCACGAGAGTACAGCCCTCTGCGTAGTGGACGGCGTCCCGTACCAGATGGGCGACAAGAACCCGGCCAACGATTGTGAGATATGCGACCCCGCCCTGAACAACCAGGGCTTCTCCTATTCCTGGCCTGGTGAAGCGTGCACCGATGACATGAACCCTTGTACGGCCGATGTGTGCAGTGGCGATGGTGTGTGCCAGCATCCTCCCGTGGCTGCTTCGGTTTGCGACGACGGCAACGTCTGCACCGATGACAGCTGCGACCCGGCGCTGGGGTGCGTCAATGAGGCGAACAGCGGTGCGTGCGACGACGGAGATCTCTGCACGATCAACGATTCGTGCTCAGAGAAGCAGTGCCAGGGGGGAGGCGCTCTTGATTGCGATGACGGCAATCCGTGCACGGCGGATGCCTGTGTGTCGGCAACAGGCTGCTCTCACGAGGCTCAGGACGGCGTTTGTGATGATGGCAACGCTTGTACTCAGGATGACCTGTGCGGCAGCGGGTTGTGTCTTGCCGGGCCTGCCGTAGATTGCGACGACGGCAATCCGTGCACCGATGACGCCTGCGACCCCGAGACGGGCTGCACCCACGCCAACAACACATTGGCCTGTGATGACGGTAACGTCTGCACCGTTGATGAGGTCTGCTCGGCCGGTACTTGCGGCGGTGGCTTGGAGGTCTCCTGCGACGACGCCGACCCCTGCACCATCGACAGCTGCGTGGCCGGCACGGGCTGCGTAAACGAGCCGGGCCCCGACACCGATGAAGATGGCATCTGCGACCAGGTGGACAACTGCCCGGAGGATGAGAACACCGAGCAAGAGGACATGGACGATGATGGTATCGGCGACGTGTGCGACCCTGATCGGGATGGCGACGACGTAGACAACGAAAAGGACAATTGCCCCGATGTTGCCAACGAACTGCAAGAAGACAGCGACAACAACGGTGTAGGCGATGCCTGTGAAGAGCCGTGGGAGCCCAATCCCGAGCAGGGCGACGACGTTGTGACAGAGAAGGACCAGATGGGTCCCGATGGCACCAGCGACCCCGACGTGAGCGGTGACGCAGCTTCTGACGACGTCTATCAGGCAGACCTGGACGGTTCCGGCAACAGCACCAGAGGCTCGGGCGGATGCGCCTCAGCGGCCTCACCCACCAGCAATAGCTCCACTGCCGCCCTGCTACTGCTGCTTGCGGCCCTCCTCCTGGCGGTTCGAAGAATCAGGTAGGGTCGGACTATTTGGACGCGGACGATTCGGACTATTTGGACGCGGACGATTCGGACCTTTTGGACGCGGACGATTCGGACGATTCGGACCTGGGCTGTTCGGATGGGGGTGGCTTGACATTGGGGGGTGGTTTTGGCAGTGTCTGACAGAACTTCTGTTGCTGGGGGAGTCGATGAGAACTGTCGCCCTTGTCAGGCTTGCTTTGGTGTTGATGGTATCTTTGGCATTGGGTTGGCCGGGGGGGGCTCGGGCCGATGAGGCCGGGAGTATGCGCCTTTATACTGTTGGTGTATCGCATCTGGATACTCAGTGGTATTTCAATATCCAAGAAACGATTAGTCAGCATATACCACGAACGTTTACCGGTACATTCGAGCTGTTCGAGAAGTATCCTGACTTCAAGTTTAGCTGGGAGGGGGCTTATCGTTATATGCTTCTGGAAGAATATTATCCAGAAATATATGCAGAGCTGCTGGAGTGGACGAAGAAAGGGCGTTGGGCAGCGGGGGGGAGCGCCCTGGAGGCGGGGGATGTTAATGTGCCATCTCCAGAAGCGCTTTTTCGGCATTTTTTGATTGGAAATCGATACTTCAGAGAGAGGCTGGGCAAGGGTAGCGTGGATGTGTTCCTGCCGGATTGTTTTGGGTTTGGCTACGCTTTGCCGGCGGTGGCCGGCCACTGTGGACTCATCGGTTTCAGCACGCAGAAGCTCTACTGGCAACCCATTGTGGATATCCCCTTTGGTGTGGGTGTCTGGAGGGGAGTTGGCGGGTCGGAGCTTGTGGCAGCTCTTAGACCTCGTGGGTATACGGATCCGGTGGATCACGATTTGAGCGGGGACGTTGAGATCCTGCAGAACTGCTCGGCGCAGTTTCCGGAGGAGGAGTTGGAGGTGGGTTTCACCTACTTCGGCGTGGGTGACGAGGGGGGGCCTGTTCGTGAGGAGGATGTTGAGTGGGTGCAGAAGAGCGTGGTTGGAAGTGGCCCCATTGAGGTTCGCAGTTCGTTCTCCGACGAGATCTTCCGGGACCTGTCGGCGGAGCAGATTGCCTCGCTTCCCAGGTACGATGGGGAGCTGCTGCTTACTACCCATGGCACGGGTGCTTACACGTCGCAGTCTGCGTTGAAGCGGTGGAACCGAGACAACGAGTTGTTGGCGGGCAGCGTGGAGAAGGCGGCGGTGCTGGCGGACTGGCTGGGGTTGCAGGAGTATCCATATAGCCAGTTATATGATTCGTGGGTGCGTTTCCTGGCACAGCATTTTCATGATGTACTACCAGGAACATCTACTGCCGATGTTTATTTATTTGCTTGGAACGATGAGCTTCTGGCGTTGAATCGTCTTTCTCACATGTTGAGTGATGCCGTTGGGGCTCTGGCCCGCATTCTGGACACTGAGGTTGAGGGTGTGCCTCTGGTCGTCTTCAACCCGCTGGCCATGAGTCGTGAGGACCTGGTGGAGGCCAAGGTACGATACGAGGGCAAGGTTCCGGACCATGTGCAGGTGTTCGGCCCCGACGGCTCTGAGGTGCCGTCGCAGGTGGTGGACCGTGGGGAGGGCTGGTTGGACGTTGTGTTCGTGGCGCAGGTGGGTTCTGTGGGCCTGGGGGTGTTCGACGTTCGTGCTTCGGACCAGCCCAGTGGCTTGGAAACGGGGCTTTCGGCAACCGAGGGGGTGTTGGAGAGCGGCCGATTCAAGGTGGTAGTGGACGGTTCGGGGGACATCGCCTCGGTGTTCGACAAGCTGGTTGGGAAGGAGTTGCTGTCTGCCCCGGTGCGACTTGGGGTGTGGGACAACAACTCATCGGTGTGGCCGGCCTGGGAGGTACTCTGGAGCGACTTGAGTGTGCCGGCCAGGGAGTACGTGAGTGGTCCTGCCGAGGTGGAGGTGGTGGAGGCGGGGCCTGCCAGGGTAGCCCTGGAGGTTCGGCGCACCAACGGCGCAAGCAGCTACGCTCAGCGAGTGAGCCTTGCGGCCGGAGGAGCGGGGGACCGTGTAGAGGTTGAGACTCGTTTTGACTGGCAGTCGAGGAGTTCGTTGCTGAAGGCGGTATTTCCTTTGGCATCTCCCAATGCCGAGGCCACCTACGACCTTGGGGTAGGCACCATCGCCCGAGGCAACAACACCGAGCGCCGCTATGAGGTGCCGGCCCAGCGGTGGGTTGACCTGACGGCCCCCGATGGGTCTTTCGGCGTGAGCATTTCAAGCGACAACAAGTATGGCTGGGACAAGCCCGACGATGGCACGTTGCGACTGACCCTGGTGCAGACGCCGCTGGACTGGACGCTGGCCCCCTTCAGGTATGGTCAGCACACCCAGGACCTTGGGCCCCACGTCACCAGCTTTGCGATTTGGGGCCATGAGGGTTCGTGGCAGGGGGGCACATGGCGGGTGGCTGCGCGGTTCAACGAGCCCCCCCTGGCCTTCCAGCCCCCTCGTCGAAAGGGGGAGTTCGGCAGGCAGCAGGCGCTGGTGGAGTTGTCCGGCGGAGAGGTAGCGCTGACGGCGTTGAAGAGAGCCGAGGATGGAGACGGGGTCGTGGTGCGGGTGGTGGAGAAGGCGGGAGAGGAGAGTGCTGCCGTGAAGTTGGCCTTCGGTTCTGGGATCGAAGGGGCCCAGGAGGTCAACGGGGTAGAGGACCCAGTTGGAGATGCCCAACTGAAGGATGGTGTATTACAATTTGCTATGAAACCCTATCAGATTCGCTCGTTCCGCATCAGGCCGACAAAGGGTTTTTCGACGCTGGCCTCCCCTTCGTCCAGACCTGTAGAGCTTGAGTACAACGTCGATGTCTTCTCCATGGATTCTGACCGGAGCGACGGAGTCATGGGCCTGGACGAATTCAAGAGGGATGTATCGATTCCGGGCGAGTTGGTACCTGAGAAGGTCACGGAGGGTGGTATTGAGTTTGAACTCGGTCCAAGCGCAAAGGGGGCGCTGAATGCTGTGGAGTGCCGTGGGCAGACGGTGGACCTTCCCGCAACGGAGCCGGGAGACAGGCTCTACGTTCTGGCGTCGGCAAGAGGGGAGCAGCAGTGTCGCTTCGTTGTGGGCAGCACCGAGCAGGGAGTGACGGTGCCCGATTTCACCGGACTCATCGGCAACTGGGTGGGCCGGGTCTGGCTGAACCGGCACCTCGATGACCCATCCAGCTTCTTGATCCCCGACGCTGCGAAATTCATACCGCCTTTCTACAAGCAGCAGCGAGTAGCATGGTATACAACGCATCGGCACCTGCCCGACGCCGATGATCCATATGAGTTTACATATATGTATCGGTTCGAGCTCCAAGTTCCCGAGGGCGCAACCCAGGTTATCCTGCCGAACAACGACCAGTGTGTTATCTTTGCCCTGAGCCTCTCCAACACGGCGAACAGCTTGACCCTGCCCGCATCCCGAACCTTCGACGAACAAGACACTCTTGCCCGCAAGGCCGACTGGAGCCTCATGAACGCCAGCGTGGACCATGAACCGCCCGTGGAGCCATCCCCCGAGGTTGTCGAGGGCCAAGGCGACGTCGTTTCCGAGGATACTGGCCCGGGGAAGAAGTCTGGCGGTGGGGGATGCGGGTTGGCAGGCACCCAGTCTGCTAGCTGGCCGCTGCTGTGGATGCTTGCGGCCTTAGCCTTCGCCCTTGTTGTCAAGAAGCGACGGGCCAATAGATTGTAAGAAGGATTGTAATAGGGGTGAATCACGCCAGCTCGAACGGGTCTGGAAGCTTGTCGGGGGGGCTCATGAGTTGCTGGGGATCCTCGATAAAGCCCACCAGCATGTGGATAATGCGGGCGTAGGAGACGCCGTCGGTGATGCGCTCGTCAAGGGTGAAGGTGGATGTCACGATGTCCTCCACCGTGGTATTACCGTCGCCGTCCACCAGTAGGCTCTTCTCTCCTTTGCCTATTACCACGAAGAAAGGACAGTTGCCCCACTCGAAGAGGTGGTGCTGCACCGCAGGCAGGCCGATGCTTCCCAGATTGGCGAAGTAGGCGCTGCAGTAGAGTGAGTCTCCTTTTATGGCCGAAGCTGGGAGGAGATTCCAGTAGTCCAGCACCTTCCAACCCCACAGGGCAATCCTTGTCATGAAGCGGGGGAGCGCCGTGAGGGTGTCGCATATGTCCTCATCGGCGGACGACTTGGACTTCTTGACCTGCGAAACTGCGTCGAAGACCCTCTGGGCAACCTCCAGCAGCGTATCCGTGGGTTGAAATGTCAGCTTGACGTTGGTCTCCGGCGCCGTGTCGGTTAACTCTTTCTTGGTCACGAAGGAGTATGCGATCTCCTTGCGCTGGTATATGCGCTTGCCCGAGACGAAGCGGTTGGCGTCGGGGCGAAGGGCCATCATCCTGCACGCCGCTGCCAAGACAACGTGGAACATAGTGATCTTCGGACCCGTGCGGCCGCTGTTGAGCTGGTCCAGAAAGCGGTTGGTGCGGGCTACCCGAATCTTGTGCTCGTAATGAATATAGGACTCGGTTCGGGTGGGCATGAGATACGGGAACATCTTTCTGAACCCAGGCAGCTTGGTCAACAGCACGCCGTCTGGTCTTCTTCCGAAAATGGCCATTCTTCCCCCTGAGAGGTTCAAGACTGGTGCAATCCTGAACCAGCGAGATTGAAGATGTCAACGAGGCATTTACACCCAGATCCACCAGACGTGGCCAAGGATGGCCCTGTGGCGTTGCAGCAGCTCCTGAATTATCTCTCTGTCTGTGGGCCGGGTGGCAAGCACCACACCACAATCCGTGGAGATGTGCGTCGGCGTTGGAATGAGGTCATACCAGATTGAGGCTGCGCGGATATGCCCCTCCAGGGCCAGAACACGGTGGATTGACTCGAAGACCCAGATGTCGAGGCTGGCGGTGGTTTCGGTCATGGGGCCGGTGCCCCTCCCTCCGTGCCTCGTCGTACCGATGCCTGTTGCATGGCCTGCACAAGGGCATTGGCCGCATGCGGGGGGGTCGTCGGCCCCCAGGAGGCGCGGACGGTGCCGGCAGGGAGCGTGCCGAGCGTTCGGTGAGCCCAGGGCGCGCAATGCAGCCCGGTACGGGTCATGATGGAACATTGCCGTTCAAGGTAGAGCCCCGTTGTGCCCGGCATCTCATCGTTGAGCAGGAAACTGACCGTCCCGACGTATCGGAGCCCGGCTTGATGACCAAGTAGTCGCACTCCAGTGATGGCGGACAATCCGGAGACCACTTCGCCCAGAAAAGCCTCCTTACGGGCCCTGAGTTTGGCGCGGTCCTGGGCCAGCAGCCAGCGTATTCCAGCCTCCAGGCCGGCGAACCCGGGAACGTTCGGAGTTCCAGCCTCCATCAGGTCGGGGATGAAGGGTGGCATGGTGTCAAGTTCGCTGCGAGATCCTGTACCGCCGCAAACCAGCGGCTTGATGTCAATGGTAGCTCGGGGGCCAAGCAGCAGCAGGCCCGTGCCCGGAGGCCCCATGAGACCCTTGTGGCCCGGAACGGCGACGAAATCCAGTCCCATGGCATCCACCAGAATCTCTTCGCTGCCTGCGGTCTGCGAGGCATCAAGGAGGATGGGTAGGCCGCTGGGAAGTGCCTCTTTTATTGCCTGGATGTCCTGCACCACTCCGTTGACGTTGGAGCCATGGTTGACCACCACGAGGCAGGTCTCCGAGGTGCACAACGAGGCCAGAGCTTCCGGGGAGACTTGGCCCGTTTCGGGGTCTCCCTGAGCAACACTGAAGCAGAGCCGTCCCTGGTCTCGCATGGAGACGAGCGTTCGAGCCACGGCGTTGTGCTCCATGGATGTTGTCACGACGTGGCGGCCCAGGGGAAGTGAGCTGAGCACCATGTTGATCGACCAGGTACAGCCCGGTGTCAGCAGAACGCGCCCCGGGTCAGCCATACCAAAGAGCTCAGCCGCTGCCTCTCTGGCGCAAAAGAGCACTCTGGCGGCGTCGATGGCCAGCCGGTGCCCGGAACGTCCAGCGTTGCCTGTTGATCCCAGAGCCCTAACCACGGCATCCACCACCTCTAGAGGCTTGGGCCACGACGTTGCGGCGTTGTCCAGGTAGAGCTCCTGTTGAGCACCGAGGGAGGTGTCTCTGCTCAAGGTGGGGTGAGTGACGCTGACAGCCATTGGACGCTAAAGCCTCAGAACCTGGGTTGCCGAGGCCAGAGTGCCGAGGATCTCGGCCATGTTGGAAATCTTACCAACCTTCAGCTGCTCTTTGAGCCCGTAGAAATCAAGGCAGGTGCCGCAGGAGAGCAGTTCAACTCCTTGGGTCTCCATGTGGCGAAGGTCGTCAAGAAGGTTTGACTCGGCGGTGGTGAGTCTGACCCCAGCGTTCATGAAGATCATGCACCTGGGCAGGGGCGAAAACCCCGAAACGACCTTGGTGGCGCTGCGCATGAGGATTTCCCCCAGCTTCCTGTCGCCATCGCCAAAGAGGTCCGAGGCCACGAAGACAACCATGCCCCCCTGTTGTGCCGCAGCAACGGTTACCCTCGATGCGCCGCAGGCTGATGGGGTACCCATGGGCAGCGTCCCCGTTGTTGGAACTACCAGAGAGGCGCCTTCAGGCCCAATCCGGATGGTGCCGGAAAAGGCGCTTGCCAATGGCCCGGCCGCCGGTGCAGTGTTGCCCAATGAGACCACGGCGCCTTCTGTGGTATACCTGGTCTTGCAGGCGACCCCCTCCTTACCAAGACCTTCGACAAGGGATGTGAGGGCGGAGTCGTCAACGAGGACTTCAAGCGTTTCGCCCACATGTCCGGCCTTGAGAGCAATAACCCTGATGATGAGCTCTAGCCCTTTAGCTCCACGCAAATCTTTCATTGTTTATTAATCCCTATGGTTGTCCGATAATAGCCTAATCAGAATGGAAAACACCCAGCCGGAGTGCTGTTTACCGAGTAAACATTACCAAGCGGCGTAATGTTTACTGATGGCCAGTCAATGTTGCACACATCCCACATGGCGTTCGTTGATGATAATATAACTGGACCAAAAGACTGAACAAGTTGTCCATATGAGTACACTCTGACCACTGGTTTGGATGCTCCACCACTCATTCCATCGTGATTATCTGCATAGTAGTGGATGAGCACTTTGTAGGTCCCCGGGGCGGGGTTCTCCATGTTGATGTGCTCTGGGCCGTAGCCGTCAACGTCGTCGTAGTCCAGGAAGGGGTCGTCGAGATAGTCGCCCGCTACGCCCCAGTCGGGGTGCATGTTGGAGAAGTAGCAGTCTTTCTGGCAATCGAAGAAGGTTCCACCCGGTGCCAGCAGGTGCATGTCAACGTCGGTGTTGTCGGTGTCCCACTCCAGTTCGATGTGAAGGCCGATCTTCTCCAGCGGTGGTGGAACGCCTGTGCCCGTGACGGTCAGCTTGGCTTCGGGGCTGGTGGGGTCGTTGTTGGCGAATATGAAGTGACCGCTGTCATATCCGGCCAGGCCGGGTGAGTAAGTGATTTCGAAATTGAGTTTCTGATTGGCAGCAATAAGAAATGGGGTGACAGGTTCATTTGGCGTGAACTGAAATTCATCGGAGAGAGTCATACCAAAGAATATGGATCGTTTAATGTCTTTGACCTGCAATGGCATTTCATCACTGCAATTAGTAATGGAAAATCCCATCGTCTTGGACTGTCCACGTTCCACCTGCCCGAAGTTGAGGGCCGAGGGGTAGACCTGGATGCAAGGCTGTGCGGGCATCTTCGACTGGCTGGTAAGTTCGACCTCGAAGGCAGGCTCGTCGGGGTCGTTGCTCTCGATGACCAGCCAGGCTGGGGTGTGCGGCGCCTTCTCCTGGAACATGACCATTATGGCAACCTGATCAAAGGGGGCCAGAGTCTTGGGCAGGGGCGGCAGTGCTGTGATGGAAAACTCGGGTGAGGAACCGGCTTTCATATATATTTTGCCGATAGTCAGGGGAGCGCCGCCCTCATTATATATGTCGATCATCGTGCCCGTTGGATTGTGGACATCCGGCACATAAGTAAATGTGTAGCTTGATGGATAGACTCCGATATCCTGGTCAGTTCCGGGGGTGCCAGGCTTCGTAGTGGGCACATCCTCCACGGAGGTATCCCCCGGGGTCGTGACCTCTTTGACCTCGTCACCGGAGACACTGTCCTCTGGCGACGTGAGGTCGTTGTCGGGCACGCCATCCTTGGAGGCCAAATCCTGAGGGTCGCCTGTGATGGTGTCGTCCCCTGTGAAGAGTGCGCAGGTGCCGTTGGTGCAACTGCCCGAGGCGCACTGCCAGTCTTCGGTGCATTCGGGGCCCTGGTCGCCTGGGTCCTGGCTCTCCGAACCGCAAGAAAGCAGCATGAAAGCTGCTACAAACAGAAAGCTCTTTTTCATCTCATCACCCTGATTCTACCGGGCAGTATGCTACTTCACTCAGGGGGGCTCGTCCAGTGGTTACTCCTGGCACGACGATGACCATGGACGAGACTCTCTGCGGCGGGCGCCTATTGGGCGACGGGCGAACACTGGTTTGGCTTCAGCCGCCTGCCTTCTTTGCCTTGAAGCCCATCTTGATGAGTTCATCGACCAGGAAGTCTCGGTGGTCCCCCTGGATTTCGATAGCGCCGTCAACGCAGGTTCCCCCGGCGCCACACTTCTTCTTGAGCTCTTTGGCTATCTCCTCCAGCCTTTCAGGGCTCACGGGCACTCCTCGGATGATGGAGACCCCTTTGCCCTTGCGCCCCTTGGTCTCACGGAAGACACGGGCGCATCCGTCCGCAGGCAGCGGAGGGGCCTTGGCGGGGCCCTGTGCCGCTGCAGGGGGCCGCTTGGGCCCCTTCTTGCAGGTGCACCTGGCAAGAGGCTTGCTGCACTCCGGGCACATCCGCCCGAACTCGCTGGACCAAACCAGACCTCCCTCTTCCTGATCTCTGGCCACGGCGTTTACTCCTGGGGTTCAAACATCACGGCGCTTCCCACGGCCCCCAACGTCCACTCAGTAGGTTGACCGTCCACCATTACCACGTTCAAGGCCCTGCTGATCCAGTCGGGGAAGAAGAAGGTGGCAATGCCGTTGGTATCCGGGGGCATGCACTGCAGCTTCAGCTTCTCCCACTTGCTGGGGTCGCACTTCTTGGGCGTAAGAGTGACCTTGGGGTCGATGTAGTCCCACAGTGCCGTGATGAGGGGCTCCACGTCCTCCTCTGTGAACCCCGATGCGGCAGTGGCCAGAGCGGGTACCTTGTCGGCCAGCTCCTGGGGCAATCCTTTGGGGATCACCGTCTCGTACACCAGCGGGTAGAACCAGTCTCCAACTTTCACAGTGAGCGTGGTTTCCGCAGTAAAATCAACCCCTTCCACGGGTGTTTCGAACACCACAACACCCAGTTCCGCTGCTTCCAGCTCCTCCTCCGTGGCTACCCGGTGACCTTGGATCAGCTTGAGATAGCCGCCGTCGGAGCGGCCGACGCGGACCTTGACCTCAACGCTCTGTTCGCCTTCGGGCAGCGGAATCTTATCACCCATTTCATACTCAATACCGTTGTACTCAATCGACACTTCAAGTGTTGTGGAGACAGGCGTCCTGCCAACAAAGGTGTGCCGGCTCTTCATGCCCTGCATCACCCCCTCCAGGTCCGGAGAAGTGGACTTGATCCAGGTGGTGGGGAAGCCAACGGGGAAGAGCACGTGACGGTCACTTCCCCCAAGCAGCGCCGCGTGAATGCCGAGGGTGAGCTGGGCCTCGTAGAGTTTCAGAGACTGCTGATTTCCCCCCATGCCCTGGTACTGAGTAGCCTTCTTCATCATAGGGCTGGCGTAGGTCTTCTTGGCCGCTTCCCACTCGGCCAGCTTCTCGGGGGTAAGTGATGGCCCCATAAGCGCCCACGCCGCGTTGCAGATCTCCATGGCGTCGTTATTGCGGACGTCCCACGGGAAAAGAATGTCGGGAATGAAGGGGTGGTTGATGGAGAAGAGGGCCCCCTGATTATGAGCCTGGGTTGCTCCGTTCTGGTAATCAGCGTGGCTCGGCCCGTCCCCGTCGGGGTCGTGGGGAATGTGCTCGCTCAGGCCGAAGATGTTCGCATGCCCAGGTCCTCCGAACTCCTCCCCGGGGATCAGGACCACCTTGTCGCTCTTGAAATCCGGGTCGTGGATCTGCGCCACCGTGCGATGGTCGGTGATGGAGATGAATCCCAGCGGGTTGTCTTTGTATTCTGGGTTGAAGGCAATGAAGGTTGGATCATCCAGATACTCGGCCAGGGCGACAACTATGGCCACGGGGTCGTCTCCGTCGCTGTGCTGAGTGTGCATATGCAGGTCCCCGGCCATCCAGCCCTCCTGGCGAACCCTGATGCCCACTTCGTCCGGGGGCAGGACGACAACCTCCGGCTCCACGTCAGCTACGTCTGCAACCTCCTCGAAAAGGTCACCAACCTCGGCCAGGTCCGTTGCGTCGGCGGGGCCGTCGGTACCCAAGTCTAACAGTTCCTGGCCCACATCCCCCGCACCCAGGTCGGGTGGCTCCTGCTCATCGGGAGTGGAGGCGTCGTCCAACTTCTGGTCCGGTGACACATCCTGTGCCACATCGGGCTGCCCCTTGCTGTCTTCGGAAGAACAGCCTGAGCCAATGACCACCAACGCCAAACAAACCGTTGCCAACCCTACTCTCATCGAATCCCTCCGTTCCAACGCCACATGGCGGGCAGGATACCTTCGCTGGCCGGCCGTCTCAAGGAAATCGTGGTTTCATTCGCACCCGTGGCGCCGGAACTGTTCCCAGGTGCCGTCATGGGCCCCGAATAGGGATTATATGTACGCCGTTATGATGGTTCAGGGACGTAAAATGAGGCCTTTACGACGCAAAAATGCGGCACATGCCAATGCCGAAAACACCGAGGCCAGAAGCAGCAACCCTGACCCACTTTGGTGGCCCTCGGTTACAGTGGCCATGGCGCAGCCCGAGCTGCCACCGGAACTCTCGGCCTCGATGGTCTCACCAACTTCCAACAACTCCGCCTGAACAACGTCGGCTTCTGGTTCGGCTTCCGGCTCGGGCAGAATTGCGGGTTCGCAGTAGCCTCCGTGGCAGAAGCCGTCCCCCAAGTGCCCGCTGCAAGCCGTTCCCTCGGCCACCTTCTTCACCGCGCAGTCGCCAATGACAGGGTCGCAATACCCCGAGACGCACGGGTTCTCCACGGCGCAGTTGCGGGGCACCCCAGAACATAATCCCCCCATGCAGCGGTCGGTAATGGTGCAAGAACTGCCGTCGTTGCAGGAGTCACCGTCGGGCAGCGCCAGCACGCTGCAGCCGATGACCGGGTCGCAAATGGACCTGGAGCACAAGTCCGCCGCCGGCGGGCAAACCAGCGCCGTGCCGGCCCTGCATCCACCCTCCACGCAGCTCTCACTGCCGGTGCATACGCTGCCATCATCACAATCGGCGTCGGAGGTGCAGAGCGGCTTGCGGGTGGTTGGATCTCCGTACAGGTTGAACTCAAGGCGCATCTTGAATGTCCACGGCTCAACGCCCAGAGCAACACCCCCTCGGGCCGTCTCGAAAGCATCACTCACAGTGGTGTCTCCCGTCATCATAGCGTTTACGAAGTAGACACCCATAGTGAACGCACCTGGCGTAAAGGGCGACGGAACCCACTCCCCGCCCTGGGCAAGACCCATCGTAATTCTCACCGATGCGATGTTGGCGATGGAGCAGCACTGCAGCAGCGCATGCGTCAGGTTGAACCCATCTTCGGGCATGGCGTTGAGACACGAGGCCTGAAAGACGATGGAGGGATGCTCCTCACTTACCAGCTTGAAGAAGTCCTCGGACCAGATGAAGGCCGGCTCATCAACTTCCATCTGCTGCGGCAATCCATCGCCGTTCTTGTCGTGAGCCCAGATGTCCCGATAAGAGCCCTTCTCGCTTCCGTGTGCACACCAGAATGTCACCCCATAACCCCGCTCCCAGGAGGATGCCATAGACTCAGGCGTCAGGGGCTCGTCGTATGGGCCCGACGATGTGAGGTTTCCTTCCGCCTCACCAAGAATCCAGGCTCCGATGCCGTTGGGAAGCAGCACCTTCTTGCCCAGATACCGTGCCACTTCGGTGATATCTACGTAGTTGCCGTCGGGGAATGTAACCTGGGGCGAAGGCAGCAGTACACGGTTGGTCCAACTGCCCGAGGCCTGCGTCTGGTATAGTATGGTCCGCTTCAGAATCCGGTCCGTGAAGAGCACCGCCGACCCCTGGTGCGGTATGCGTCCCACCAGCAACTCAGGCGTCAGGTCCACACCGCCAACCTTCTTGCCCGTCTCAGGATTGATGTAGTCCTCCAACTCACACGCAGTTCCGTTGCCGTTCCAGTCCCAGTTCCCCGTGAGATCCGAGTAGTACATGTCCGTGGGAACGTCGTCCTGCGTCTCGTCGTACCCACGGGCTGGATAGCAGGTCTGCATCGGTACCGAATTGGGCACTCCGGCCCGGGGGTCGCCTATGATAAGAAGATACCGGGCCCCCAATTCCTGGTAGTTGTCTCGCAACCAGCTACGAATCCTATGCTGCGTGGATAGGTCGCTCTCCACGTCGTTGGCCAGAATCTCCTCCAGCGTAACCAGAACCGGGGCGAACCCCTGCTGCTGCTTCAGCTCCATGAACGGGGCCAGTTGCTCACTCTTGGCGACGATGTCCGCCGTAGTCAGAATGATTAGACCCTTGCCGGCGCCGGGGGGGCCGTCGAGGAACTGCGAGGCAGTGGCGAGGGGATGACGGTCCGTGCGCCCGTGGTCACCGGTTTTCAGGGTTACAGAGATTCGAAAACCGCTGCACTCCACAACGCCAGCCCCACCGGGGGCCAGCCGCTCCACGAAAAGGGCCAGTGGTAGATGCGGCTCCGGAGTCCACTGCACCTCACCGGCGACAAACGAACTCTCCGGCCAGCTCTTGCCATCAGCCAAGGCGGCCTTGGCAGTCTCGCCTCCAAGCTCACGGGGTATCATCAGCTTCAGCGGCCGCCCTGTTTGGAACTCCAGAAATTCTGAATTCGCTAACTTGGGTACCTTGGAAACGCTGACGCACTGCAACGGCTCAACAGCCACGGGCCCAAATCCCTTGGCCGTTCGAGGCAGCGGCAGTCGGATGGGTAACGTCGCCAGGGCAGGCAGTCCAGGGTAGCTCAGTCGGGTAACCTCGCCCCAAGGTCCAACCCCAGTTGCCCGCTCGGGAACGGTCACCTCGAAAACCAACACCCCGGAATCCTCTGATGTCAATACCAACGGAGCTGTCAAGGCTGGGGTTGAATGGAGACAAAAGATGACGGGGAGTGTTATAAGAAGTAATAAGTCTTTGGTAGAGTATATATTTTGATTGGTTGCCATCTGTTACCTCTCGCCGCGAACCAACGGACCCCGGTGGAACAAGGTAGGCAATGTTAGCACCTTGTGTTGCCGTTTCCAATTCGAATGGGTTGGGGCGCGGGTTGGGGGCGATTCGGACCTTTCGGACGCGGACGATTCGGACCTTTCGGACGCGGACGATTCGGACCTTTCGGACGCGGACGATTCGGACCTTTTGGACTTGGGGGGGCGGACCTTTTGGACTTAGGGGGGGCGGGGGGCGGTTTTCTGTTCCGGGGTTGGGGGTGGTCGGTGTAGAGTTGGCGGGGCTGGTGCAGGAGGGTTCATATGGCTAAGAGGGGGCGCATTGCTATGAATCGAAAAGAAATTGGTGGTTTGAGTGGGGTGTGTCTGGTTGGTTGTGTTCTTCTTGCTGTTGGTGGTTCTGCATGCTCCGGTGGTGAGTCTGGTGGACCCTTGGATTCTCTGGGGGAGATGGCTGGGGCCGATGGGACGGGGGGTGGAGATGTCCAGGGGGATGCTGTTCTTGATACTGTTGAGGTGGCGCCGGACCAGGGAGGGGAGGATATGGCTGCGGATCTTGAGCCTGAGGATCCCTGCTTGCTGGCGCTTGCCGAGGGGGCCGCTTTTGAGCTCTTTCCCGACGGTCCGGATACACAGATTCACGCTGCGGCGGCCTATGACGGTGAGGCAGTCTGGGTGGCGTTCAACGCGCCTTCCGAGGGCACCAGCTTCTTTGGCGTCTTCGTCACACGGCTGGCCTGTGATGGCTCTGTTCTGGTGCCCCCTACAGAGATCTCCAATCCCGAAGCGGGAAACCAGGTCGACCCCGCCATCGCCGTAAGTGGGTCCAAGGTCATGGTTGCTTGGCAGGCCGATAGTGGGGTCTTCCCCAACAACATGGACATTCCCTACCGCGTCTTTGGCCGTGAGGGCGACGATTTGCTCGATGTCTACGGACTGGTGGAGCCCGTCATCACAGGCACGGCCGACCCTGGCACAATCTGGATGCCCAGGGCGGTAGGAATGGGCGACGGAAGCTTTGCCCTCGTAGGCAGCTTGGCCAGGGATGGCTTCAATGTTTTCCAGACAGTTCTTCAAAGGATTGACGGTGATGGTCTGCTCACCGGGGGGGCACTTCACCTGGTGCCCGATAACTCCGCTGGCCAGGTTTACCCAGCCATCGCACGGGCATCGGACTCGGAACTCATACTTCTCTGGTCGCACGAGCCTGCCGAAGCTGATGCCAAGGCAGTTTACGGCCTTCTTGGTGGAGACGACCAGGCCCTTGCCGCTGTGAACGACGCTAACCCCGACGGTCCCTCTACCGCCGGTGATGTGGCGGCCAACCCTGTCACCGGGGCCGCCTTCGTGACCTACACCACCCAGTCCGGCTCCACCAGCGACGTCTGGCTCCGCTCAATCGTAGAGCCCGCTCAAGCCAAGCGCTCCTTCTGTACCGCCGGCAAAAGCTGCCACACCGGCGCCCTGGCCCTTCGTGGCGAAGGCGGCGTCATTGCCTGGTATCGGAACATCTCGGGCCTGAGCAATGACATGCTGGCCCAGCCCTTCGTCTTCGCTCAAGGCATGTTCATGGTCGATGATGCCTTCAGACAGGTTAACGAGCTGCCCGTGGCCCCCTATGCCATCGGCATGACCCATGTGGCTGGTCCCTACTACTTCTTCACCTGGTCACAAGGGGCTAACCCCAAATACCGAGTGGTTGGTAAGTTTATGAAGCTTGGAAAATAGTGGTCGGTTGGTGGAGCCCAAAATAATTGTAGTCGTGTGTATCGAGGAGACAAATATGTTGTTTTACGGCAGATTAGCTACGGTTTGCCTATCATCACGCATAGGTGTTTGGACCATCGCTCTATTACTGACCATCATGTCATTCCCCGCTTCTACATGGTCCCAGGAGGCCGTGAAGGAGGGCCTCGACCCCCAGGCCATGGAGCTGCTGGAGAAGGGCCTTGAGCTCTTCAACAAGAGTCGCTACGAAGAGGCCCGTCCTCTGCTGCAACGGGCCGTGGCCATTTCGCCGGACTTTAAGGAGGCCTACCTCCTGCTGGGTGGCACCTACGACAACGTGGGCAACTGCAGAGACGCCATGCCCCACTACCGCAAGGTGCTCGACCTGGACCCCAACCTGCCCCAAGGCTACTTTCTGGCCGCCAAGTGCGCCTGGGCCCTGGGCGACAAGCGAGCAGCGGAAGAGTGGGTTGCCAAAGGTTCGCAACTTGGCCCCAAACACGTTCGACTGAAGTTCATGCGCGCCGTAATTGCCGGCGAGAAGAACAACTCCGAGGAGGAGATTCGGCTCTATCGCGAGGTTATCGCCGCTGAGCCCGAGTTCTTTGAAGCCTATTTCAACCTTGCCTTGGCGCTGCTGAACAAGGGAAAGACCGACGAGGCAACCGAGCTGCTGGACAAGGCCGCAAGCTTTTCGGCACAGCGCCCCGACGCCCTGGAGGATCTGGCTGCGGCCATGCTCAGCAGCGGACAAAGCCAGAAGGCCATTGCTCTATACCGAAAGCTGGCCGAGCGCCGCAAAGACGACCCGGCGCTGCTCATGGCCCTGGGAACCCTGGAGATTAAGGCAGGCATGCACAAAGAGGCCGCAGCGCACCTGGAGGCCTCGCTGAAGATTAACCGGAAGCAAGCCGATACCTGGTTCAACCTCGCCCTGGCCCGGGAGGCGCTGGGGGACGCAAAAGGCACTCTGGCAGCACTTCAGCAGTCATACGAGCTGGAGCCCAAGGACGTGGATACGGTCTTTTACCTCTCCGTAGCCTACGGGAAGATGAACGAGTCCGAAGAGGAGATTCGGCTGCTTCGAGAGTTGATGAAGCTGGCGCCGGACCACAGCGACGGCCTCTACAATCTTGCCCGTGCGCTAACGGCCACGGGCAAGAACGAGGAGGCCGTTGGGGTACTTGAGGCCGTAGCGGCCCGAAAGCCCGACGATGCTCAGGTGCTCTTTGCCCTTGGGTCCGCCAACGAGGCGCTGGGACGATACGAGCAGGCCGCTGCCTGGATGGAGAAGGCCCTGGCAGTACGGCCGGAGTTCGAGAAGGCGCAATATGCGCTTGGCGTGATCTACCACCGCTTGGGAAAGACGGGGGAGGCCAGGGCCCGCTACGAAGAAGCCGTCAAACGAGACCCGAACAGCCCCAACGCCCGCTACGCCCTGGCCCTGGCCCTTGAGCAGCTTGGAAACCTCGACGAGGCCTTTGACGAGTATGAACAGGCTACCCGACTGGACCCGGGCCTCACCGACGCCTGGATTGGTCAGGGCTCAATTCGACTCACCCAGGGTCGCCTCAAAGACGCCGTACCCCTTCTGGAGCGGGCCGTCGCAAGCAACAACCGCCACGGCGAGGCTCTGCTGGCCCTGGGCAGGGGACAGTACCAGTTGGGAATGTTGGACAAAGCAGCGGAAACCCTGGTCAAGGCCCAGGCAGTGTTGCCCAACGACGCCTCGGTGCTTCACCTCCTGGGTCTGGTGGATGCGAAACAGGGGCGAATCCCCCAGGCGGAGGCAAGGTTCCGTGCGGCCCTTGCTATGAACCCCGACCTCAAGGCGGTGCACGGCGACCTGGCCCTGGCGCTCTCTCAGCAGAAGAAATTCGAGGAGGCCCTGCCTATCTTCGAGAAGGCCCTGGAGCTTCGCCCCGATTCAACGGGGACCCGCTACGAATATGGACGGTGCCTGCTGGGTCTGGGGCGAAAGGCCGAGGCGGCCCAGATCTTCCTCGATTTGGTGGAGCGAGGCAGCGGACCAACCGAGCTTGCTACTGACCTGGGGCGCCTCTACGTGGAGCTTGAGCAGTGGAGCAAAGCGGTGGAACTGCTGCAGAAGGGCAACGTTCCCAAAAGCAGCAATGCCGACGCCATATACGACCTTGCCAGGGCGCTTCTGGAAACGGGCCAGGCCGCTCAGGCTATCCCTCTGCTGGAGCAGGTGCGGTCGCTGAAACCCGACCACCCCCACGCAGCCAAAGCCCTTGCCGTGGCCTACTCAAAAACCGGCCAGGACGATAAGGCCCGCTTGCTCATGGAGGAGGCACTGGCCGGCAACACCTCAGCAGACGCACGCCAGAGGCTGGGCCTGGCTTCGGAGTTCCTCAAAGCCAAAGAGTATCCAAAGGCCAGAAAGCAGCTCGAAGAGTTGCTCAAGAACGAGCCGGACAACGTTGATGCCAACGCCTTGATGGGCACCATCGGCGATTTCACCGGCGACTCTGCCCTGGCCGAGAAACACTACGGCGCCGTGCTGAAGAAGAACCCCGACCACTGGCTTGCCCTGCTCAATCTTGGCATCGTTCGGGCCAAAGCGGCCCAGTACGAGGAGGCCGAAGCGCTCCTCGCAAGAGCGGCCAAAACAAAGCCTGAGGACGGCTTGACCTGGAAGAACCTTGGTTTCGCCCGACTGCGCCTCAAACGATACCAGGAGGCACAGGCAGCATTGGAGAAGGCATCGAAGCTGCTTCCCTCCGACGAGGAGGTGGCCAAAGGGCTCACCTCGGTGGAAGCGGCCATGAAGACTCCAAACCAGGGCAACGGGTCGGGAGGCCCCAGAAGCGCCGCCATGCCCGCTGGTTTTAAGGAGGGCATCGAGTGCTACAACAACAGAGACTTTCGGTGCGCAGAGAAACAACTGACGCGTGCCCTCAAAGAGGCCCCCGAAGAGCCCACGCTGCTTCGAGCCCTGGGCCTCACCATGAAAGGGCTGGAGAAGTTGGACAAGGCCGCCGATTTCCTGGCCAAAGCCCTCCCGCTGATGAGTGCCGCTCCCGACGAGCAGGCCGAAGTTCGGGTGGACCTCGCTACGGTGCTGGTCCAGTCCGAGCGATTCTCAGAGGCCTCAAAGCTCATGGCCGAGCAGGTGCAGAGCCGCCCCGAAGACTGGGAGGCCTGGTACACCCTCGGTCTTGCCCTGGAGGGAGAGCAGAAGCTCCAGGAAGCCGTTGATGCCTACATGAAGGCAACCACTGGTATGCCCGAAAACCCCTACGCCCTCTATAACATGGCCGGAGCACTCTTCACCCTGGAGCGCTGGGACGAGGCCCAGGAAGCTATGGCCGCCTGCACCAAAGTCGATCCCGAGTTGCCCAACTGCTGGTATGGACTTGGGATGGTCTACCTGCAGAAAGGCGATAAGGCTAAGGCCAAAGGGCTGGTGGGAAAACTCAAGAAGCTGGAACCAGCGCTGGCCAAAGAGCTGGAGAAGGCCATCAAGCAGCGCTGAAGATTGCGTAGTGGTGGTTTTGGGGCAACCACCAGGCCTGTTCAAGATCTGTGCAGCACCCGTCCAGCCACGCGGGCCAACAGTGTCAAAGCCAACGCCGCAGCGGCCATGGTGGCTCCTGTGGGCAAGCTCAGTACGAAGGATGCCCAGTAGCCAACGAAGGCCGATGCGGCCCCAAACAGCGCCGCCACAACCATGAGCCACCTCGCCTTCCGCACCAGGCTCAATGCTGCCATGCCAGGAAAGACGGCGAAGGCGAATTCGGGCAGCGCACCGACGACTCTGGTGCCGGAGGCAATGGCAAGGCCCATTGAGAGGAACAGGACCGCATCAAGAAGTTGCACGGGGAAGCCGTGGGCACGGGCCGTAACCGGGTCGAAGGCATAGCTCAAGAAGAGCGGTGCCAACCAGACGTGGAGGGCCAGCACCAGGGCCGCTACCATTATGGCTTGCCACATCTGGTCCGTAGAAATGGCGATAGCGTTGCCGAAGAGCACGTCGTTGACGTCGTGCATCTCCTGCTGAATGAAGCCCCCAAGCAACAACACCGCACCCGAAGCCGCAACGAATACGGCCCCCAGAAGCCAGCCCCTGGTGACCTGCCGTCCCTCTCGTACAAACCCCAGAATCAGAGCGCCGGCACAAGCAAACAGCAGTGCCATGAGCCACGGCAGCGACCAGGTGTTGTCGCAAGGCTCGTGACCGGCAACCCAGTCACTGCCTCCCACAGAGCCTAGGGCTTCACCAGAAACGTTGCCGGCCGCTTCCACAGCCGGCTTCTCACCGCCATGGTGGTCGGCCGCCGCCGCAACCGACGCACCATCCTTGTCATCTTCGCCACTGAAGACCCCTGGGTCGTCAGCCATGGGAATGGCAGAGTCGTCGGTGAATACGCCCGGGTCGTCGGCCATTGGAATAGCCGAGTCGTCGGTGAATACGCCCGGGTCGTCAGCCATGGGAATGGCAGAGTCGCTCTGGTCCACCTGGGCGTGCCCATCCCCGGCCGGGGCACTGTTCTCGTGACCAAAGGCAGGGTGGGTGCCAGCTTCGGCAGAGTCGTGGTGGGCAGCGGGGGCCGTTACGAGGTGCACCAGCAGGAACGCCACGACGACGCCGGCCCCGGCAAGTTGAGAGAGCGCTGCGGGCAAAAATACCACCCGCCGCAGAGTTGTGTGGACGCCAACTGCAGCGGTGGCCGCTCCGATAGCCGCTGCGGCGATAACTATCTCAAGCCATAAGAAGTGGGCATCCCAGAAGCTCATGAGACCCTCCCCGTTGAGATGCCAGCACCGCAATGCCCAGTGGCATCTCGCACCGTGATGGGCCTTCCAAATAGCTCCGAGAGCCGCTCATCGGTCATCATCACTCCCACGTCATCCATGGAGAACGTCGACCTTTCGCTGTTGAGCAGACCAATCTTCTTGGCATGGCGTGCGGCCAACCAAAGCTGGTGCGTTACCAGCACTACGGCCACCTTCTTGGCTGTTGACAGGTGCTCTACCAACTCCATGAGGTCCTTTTCTGTGGGCACATCCAACCCAGCGGTGGGCTCATCCAGGATCCAGATGTCAGGGTCTCTGGCAAGCGCTCTCGCAAGCAGAACCCGCTGCTGCTGGCCCCCGGAGAGCTCTCGGAACAGGCGCTCAGAGTGTGCTGCCAGGCCCACGCTCTCCAGGGCCGCCCTGGCCGCTTTGTCGGTGCCCAACGAAAAGCGGCTGGAGCCCTGACTGCCCCCGCCGCCACGGACCACGTCGAGGACGGACAGTGGGAAGATCTGGTCGTGGACCCCTCGTTGCGGGACGTAGCCGATGCGAAGGTCATCCCGAACCCGAACGACGCCGGCCAGAGGTTTCACGATGCCCATGAGGGTGTGAATCAGGGTGGTCTTTCCGGCTCCGTTTGGACCCACAAGAGCCAGGAAGTCGCCGCGCTTGATGTCAAAAGAGATGCCCGGAATCAGTACTCGCTTCTTGTAGCCTATGGAGACGGAGTTGCATTCGAGCAGACAGTTTGGTTCCAACGGATCACCTCTTGTCCAGCTACGGGCGTTTACGGCCGGCAGCTCAAGGCCCGCCAAATGGGGTAAGGTCCAGGTCAGGCCAGGCCTTCAATCAGCGTGGAGGTTGGGCACACAGTAGGAGTTTGCACCGATCTTTTCCACTGTTCCGCTCTCGCAGTGGCATTCGCCGGTGGCTGGGCAGAGGCAGGCGTCGTGATGCTCTTCGTGCTCTTCAGCCTCATGCTCGTCGCCCTCGTGCCCATCCTCCTCTTCCACCACATCACCATCTTCGTGCTCGTGATCCATGCAGACAGCGGTGATCTGCGACGCCTCAACACAAGTCTCCTGGGCATAGAGGAACCCCTGGTCGCAGTGGCAGTGGCCGTTGTGTACCGAGCCATGACCCCCACAATCAACGGTGGCTGTTCCCGACTCGCCCTCTTCGGCGCATCCAGCGAAGAAGAGCACCAGACTCAAAGAAAGAAGCATTGTACCAAGTTTGTTCATTTTGATTCCTATTGTTTAATTAACTCACTAACCATGTATTCAATTACATCAAAGTACGTTTTGGTCTTCGCAGCGCCGACCATTGTCGGCATGACGAGGTGCCTGGCGCCGCTCTTTTCTGCGAACTGTTTTGCCAGCTGAGTGGGGTAGAAGGACTCCTGCAGGACCCACTTAATATTGCTCTCCTTGGTAAGCCTGAGCAGTTCGGCAACATGGGAAGGGCTTGGGGGTATGCCCGGCTTGGGCTCCAGGGCGCCGGCCTCAACCAGGCCAGCGAAGTCCAGAAAGTAGACCCAGCTCTTGTGATAGACCACGACTTTGGCGTTCTTGAGTGGCTCCAGGCGTTGTTTCCAGTCGGCGATGCGCTGATTGGCGGTTTCAACAAAAGCGGCCAGGCGTTTCTCGTAGGTCTCGCTGTTGTCGGGGTCCAGGGCCGAGAGGCGTTCGGCGATTCCTTTGGCGATACGGACTCCGTTTCGCGGGTCGTTCCAGTAGTGTGGGTTTCCGCCTGGATGGACGTCGCCCTTAGAGCGGTCTGCGGCTCCGGTCTCCATGGGCACGATTAGTGTGGAGCAATCCAGGTAGCCAGTGGAACCCTTCTGGATATCAGGGTTGCGGGCAGAGATGAGCAGTGGAGGCAGCCAGCCGGCTTCCAACTCCATACCGGCCAGCAGCAGCAGATCGGCCTTGTTGAGGGCCACGACGTAGCTTGGCTTGGCATCTAGGAAGTGAGGGTCCTGGGTGGGCCTGACCATGGCAGCGATCTCAACGAGATCACCACCAACCTCTCGGGCAATAGAGGCGAAATCGGGAATGGTGGAGATCACCCTGACTTTGGCCTCGGCACCAGCCGCGGTGACGAGGCAGGCAAGAACGACGGTGGTCAGAAAAGCTCTCATGACTCTATCCTCTCCAGGCAGCGGCTTCATGCTGTTCCGCCCTGCTGCCTTGCCCAAGAACGACCGTAGGCCGTGGTTGGAAAGGGGCGGAACCCGAGTTGGTCATCTGTCAGTAGCTGTGGGCTCCGTGGGAACCAGCGGAGACCTCCAGCTGCATCAGTACTATGTGATTCAAGTTGAATGATTCTACGCTTTCCAGGGTATACTGCAACCGCATTTTTGAGAAGTGGGACGGCAAGAAGAGTAAGGCAGCACTTACGCGCTGGCTATCAAGCCCAAGTTCTGCTCTGCGGTTGTTCTCGTCGGGTTCGTCTCCCTCGATGCGCTTCCACAGTTCGCCTCTCAAGGCCACCATCCAGCGTTTCGAAATACCCACGGTGAGGTCAGCGTATCCGCCTGCGTCTCGCCAGACATCCTGAGGCACCTCCATCTCCCTGAACCAGCCCTCAAGGGCGGCGGAGACGAAGAAGTTTCCCGTAGAGCCCCAGCCGATGGGGCGGTACTTCAGGAATATGTCGATTCCGTAGGCCGAGGATCGGTTTCCTACCTCGGGCCCCATGGTTGATGGGGCCAAAACTGCGTTGGCGCCAACCTGTAGGGCCCAGTCGTCGTCCAGGTCGAAGAAATTGACCAGCCTTATGGGGTGGATGAAGTCATCGGGCCCCGGCTCATACTTGCTGAAAGACTTGGTTCGGAAGCTGCCTCCCTCTCCGTTCTGGATCGCTGCGGTGATCTCTGAGAACCATGGCAGAGGAATCAGCCAACTCAGTTCCACCCCAGGGCCCCCAAGCCCTTCGGCACCAAAGAGATACATGTTTGGCAGGGTCCCAAGTCCCATGACCCAGGAGTGGGGGTGGGTGTTGTTGATTCGCCCCGCCTTTGAGAGGAACAACCCGGCCCTGGCCAGGAGGTTTCCGGGCAGGGCCAGGGTAGTCATGTAGAACTCTTCCAGGTGCATGTGGCCGAAACAGAAGGCCATGTCGAAGCGAAAGTAGGGGTCAACGTTGGCCGATGCCGCCAATTCGGCCCCCGTGAGTTCCATCCCTGTGGCCGAAGGATTGTGGCCTCCAAGCTTCACCCTATCCTGCTGCGAGAAGTAGGCAGCGGTGAAGTCAAGGATTAGCGAGATGGAGGGGTTCATCTCGTTTCCCAGGATCTCTTTGCCGAAGATCCCTGAGTCGCTCTCTTGGGCCTTCGCCCCTTCCCCGGCACACAGAGTGGCGGCCCCACCGACCAGAACCGCCAACAGAAGAGCACGGAATCTGCCATGGGCTAAGGTGCCCAAGAACCTGATAGCGGCGATTCTCATCAGTGACCTCCCAGGCCAGGCGATTGGGAGCAGCCCGGACAGCAGCCAACTACGGTAACCTCATGGTCTGAAGCGCTGAATCCCGGAGGCAGTTCCAGCCCTCGGCTTATGGGACAGCAGCCAAGGCAGAAGGTGCGATTGCAACGGTTGCATATGAAGTGCAGGTGGTGGCCACGGCTCGATTCTTCGTATCGGGCAATGCCGCCAATGTAGACGACCCTGACGGCCCCGGAATCCACCATCTCCGCAAGCGCTCGGTAGACTGTGGCGATGCCCATGCCGGGCACCTCGGCCCGAGCAACATCCAGCACCTCGGAGGGCAGCAGCGGACCGACTGCCCCAGCCAACACGTCTCTAACGGCACTCTTCTGTTTTGTTTTTCGGACCGCCACGATGATCTCCGTCAACCCAGGGGTAGGGCTGGAGGATTCAGCCCTTCGAATGGACACAATTGATAATGCGATATCGTTATCGTGTCAAGCCCCTTTTCGGGAAACGGGTCTGATGGGCGGAGTTGCCCCGGGCTATCCGAACACGGCGGCTACGGTGTATCCCTTTCTGGCCAGCTCTTTCTTCATGCGGCGCACGGTCTGGTTCAGGATGGTCTGGACTCTCCAGGGCACCATGTCCAGTTCCTCGGCCACTTCAACCAGGGTTCTCTGGCGCACCAGCACTTCGACAACTATGTGGCGCTGGCTGGGTTCGAGGGCCGCAAGCATGGAGGCCAGTTCTTTGGCGATGTGGCGACGGGCGAAGCATGACTCCATGCTGCTGGCAGAGTAGGCGTTGCCATTGGCGTCGCTGGGGGCAAGGGCGGGGTTCAC
>Ga0302238_1000980_pt1 | contig 25546 bp, 13 predicted proteins | sample AAG_UR_Asn_MG_FD_193527 | JGI IMG/M metagenome (GOLD analysis project Ga0302238, IMG submission 193527) | Enriched activated sludge microbial communities from anaerobic digester in WTTP, New Holstein, Wisconsin, United States - AAG_UR_Asn | ecosystem: Engineered > Bioreactor > Anaerobic >... | reverse complement strand
GCACGAAAACAGAAGCTCGTTGAACGCCTCAACTCCATGATTAACCAAATTATTCGAGGTACCGATAATATATCTCTCTCCGTTGAGCTCCTCAGGGAATACTCCCGCGAAGGATATCAGGCCGTAGAAACACTATATGACGCATCGCAAGGCCTGAAACGAGTCATCGCCATGATCGCAGCTAAAGACGGAACACATATAAATGTTAACCTCCAGGTGGAAGGAAGCCCTCACGTATGGTGCGTTCCACAGGAATTCCATGAGGTGTTCTCTAATTTATTGCAAAACGCCATGGATGCATCACATAAGAATGGAAATGTATGGATTACATGCTCCGCACACCCGGAGGCCCCCTTCGTCCACTTCACAGTCCAAGACGACGGAGAAGGAATCCCACCAGAAAACCTCAGCCGCGTCTTCACCCCCATGTTCTCCACTAAACCCCCGGGACAAGGAATGGGCATGGGACTCGCTATAGTCCAGAAACTCGTTGTCAAAGCAGGAGCCACTATCGAGGTCTCCAGCACCCTGGGCCAGGGAACAACCTTCTTCCTTCGCTGGCCCTCCGCTACACGGCCGCTCTGATATCTCGAATCGCCCAGCAGCCTATGAGGAGTTGATGCCCGTCGCCACTATTCCGGATGAATTGCCTCAGTAAGGCCGCTCGTGCCGCTCCCCACCCGACACAACGTCCATGAAATAGCTCTCCCGACCATCCAGAACCAGCCCCAACGGATCCCGCCCCATCAACCGCATGACCAGACCAATGGGCGTCACCACGCAGTAATACAACACCCCCACCAGAAGCCGACTCACCACACTCCCAATCACAAACGCCGGAGCCATCAGCAACAAATAGGCATACCGCCCCCCAAACGAGGGCGCCAAAACCATCAGACCCCCGGCCACTCCCAGCGTAGCCCCCACTGCCCACGTCAACTGCCCATTCCCCGTCATGAACCACAGCACAACAACAAATACCGCTGCCGAAAGCAAAAATGTGCTGCCAAATCGCCGCAATACTGCTATCTCTGGACGCCAATCGATTTTTAATATAGCCATATGATAATCCAGCTAGAAGACGGTGTACATAAATGGTGCAACACCAGTGGCAGACAGAAAGACAACGGTCATAAGGAGCAAGAACACCAGAATGATCGGAAGTAACCACCACTTCTTGTTCGACATCAGGAATCCCCAGAACTCCCCAACCATCCCCGAGCGACGTCGACCCTTTCTACTGTTCGCCATCTGTGACCCCCTCAGTCAGGCCTGAACTCACGCCTCGGACCCCGATACGCCGGCTGCTCCTCCTTCAGCAGAAGATAAGGCCCCATTACCAGCGCACCAATCTCTGTATTCATGAACGTCGCATACGCATCTCCAGGAGAACAAACTATAGGCTCCCCTCGGACGTTGAAACTGGTGTTCAATAACACCGGACACCCCGTCAAAGCGTTCCAGCGCTCAAGTAACCTGTGCATCCGCCCGTTCCTCTCACGGTCACATGTCTGCACCCTCGCCGACCCATCAACATGCGTCACCGCAGGTATCGTCGAACGCTGCAACCAGAGCCGATCCAGAAAGGCCATCCCCTCCTCATCCTCAGGCACCACCCGCCTCTGACCCGCCGCTACCTGCGCCACCAACAACATATACGGGGAATCCGTTGCCAAATCGAACCACTCTGACACATGCTCCCTCATCACAATGGGAGCAAATGGCCGGAATCCCTCCCGGAACTTAATGTTTAGATTAACACGGTGCTGCATGTCCGGTTTGCGAGGATCAGCAAGTATCGTCCGGTTTCCCAACGCCCTGGGACCATACTCCATTCGCCCCTGAAACCACCCCACAATCACCCCCCGCTCCAACAGCCGGCAAACCTCATGGTCCATCTCCCCCTCGTCCGGAATCAGCCTCGAAATGGCCCCATGCCCCCCCAAAAACCCCTCAATCGCTGCCTCGCCGTACTCTGGACCCAAAAGACTCCCCTTCTGCCCGTCCACACTACACACAGCCCGCTCGTTCCCCATCACCTGATGCCACGCAAACATCGCCGCCCCTAACGCACCCCCAGCATCCCCCGAGGCAGGCTGAATCCACAACCTCTCAAAAGGCCCCTCCCGCAACAACCGCCCGTTGGCAACACAGTTCAACGCTACACCACCCGCCAAAACCAAGGCCCTGTGCCCCGTCAACCGACTCGCCTCCGCCCCAAGCCGAAGCATCACCTCCTCCGTCACAGCCTGTATGCTCGCAGCTACGTCCATGTGTCGCTGCTCCAAACGGGTCTCCGCTCCTCGGGCAGGACCACCAAACAGCTCACAGAATCTATCGTTGAACATCCGAAGACCATGCGCATAGTCGAAATACTGCATGTTTAGCCGAAAGGATCCATCGGCCTTTAGGTCTATCAACTCCTTCAGGATGATATCGTAGTACTTGGGCTTACCATATGGAGCCAACCCCATAAGTTTATATTCGCCGGAATTGACAGTAAATCCTATGTATCCAGTAAATGCAGAATAGAGAAGACCAAGGCTGTGCGGAAACCTCACCTCCCTCAACAACTTGACCCTGTTTCCCGAACCCTCCCCAATCCCAGTGGTCGTCCATTCCCCAACGCCATCCACCGTGATTATCGCTGCCTCTCCAAACGGCGATGGGAAGAATGCCGAGGCAGCATGGGACTCGTGATGCGTCGGGTAATAGATCGGGCCGCTGAATTGACCCCCAAGCGCCTTGTCTATCTGAGGAGCAATAGAGAGCTTGCCGTTCACCAGCGCCCCTGTGGCCCGGTAGAATGACCGAAAACCACGCGGCGCATAACGTAGATATGTCTCCATCAGCCTGTCAAACTTCAGCAGCGGCTTCTCATAAAACGCCACTGCCTCCAACTCCCCCGCCCCAATCCCACCAATCTCCAGACAAGCACCAATTGCGTTGACCGGAAACGAAGCATCATGCTTCACCCTCGTTAGCCGCTCCTCCTGCACCGCAGCTACTATCTCCCCCTCTCGTAACAGGCACGCCGCTGAGTCGTGGTATAACGCAGATATCCCAAGTACCCAGCCCAAACAGCGCCTCCAATCAGAAATGGCCCCCACCTAACTCACCACTTCAGCGAAGGTTCCGTCAACCCGAGCCGGAAATCAAACAATTCCCGTTGGCCCGCCGCTCGCCATGGGCTATCTTCGCTCCACGTGAGCCCCGGACTGGCTGACTTTGCTCAGCCTGCCGGCACAGCTTAGACGCCCTCCAACCAGGCAGCAAACCCCCACAAATGGTGCTGCCCGGCAGAGGCCACTAGGAGGCTGTAGGGCATTGGTGTTCGTCGCGAGAATTCGATAGGTGCCCCAGATGTGGACCACAAGATGTGGGTGCATATCGGGAATATGTGCCCACAGGTTGGGGGCCGCAGATGGGGTGCATTGCGAATTCGCAGCAGAACTAGCAATGTCATACAGCCTCCTAGAGACCGAACCAATAGAGCAGGAGAACACTTGGCTACCGCTGCCCACTATCCCAGCTTCATCATCGAGGTCCAAAGTGGTAGTTCCTACACCCCCCCAAACCACCACAAGATCGCCAGTTCCCTGGAACACCACGCTCAGGCCGGTCCCTTCCTCGGCCACGCCTCCACACCTTTCTTCTCCTCCGGGAAACGTATAATCCTTATATCAGGGTTGGTCTATTTCCCCGAGAACGTTCCGGCTCTGGCTGCTGACGCCGATAGACTTAATTGGATGTTTGATACCATTGGTTATGATATCGGTGCCCAGCTTGAGGGGTGGTTTCTGGTTGTGTGCTGGGATGTTGAGCTGCAGTCTCTTTATGTGATTAACAATGCCTATTCAAATGCGTTGGCTTACTACTCTGCCACTCCACGTGGCATCATCCTCGCATCCGACCTCTGCTCCCTCCTCTCAACGCTGCCTGCAAAACCCAGCTTCGACCGGTCATCTTTGCTGAATTTTTTGAATAATGGATATAATCACTCAGAGCATACACCTTTCGAGCATATGCTCAAACTTCACGCCGGTCATTGCCTCTCTTATACCGACGGGCGACTGACCGTCAGACCCTATGAAGAACTCGCCTTCCCGAGAGCCCAAAAATTGGACATGAACGGGGCCCTGGATACCTACCACCAGACCTTCTCACAATATGCCCGAAACACCATGGCTCAAGCCAACACTCCCGTGGCGTGCGCCATCAGTGGCGGACTGGATACCAGCTGGACCCTCTACCACTCCGCCGAAGCGGCCTCTCTTCCCGTGGAAGCATACACCGTCTGGTTCGGTCACCCACAGTTCGATGAACTCCAGCACGCACGCCTGGCAGCACAAATCTGCCAGGCACACCACACATCCATCCGCTTCACACCCCAAGACCTCGACCTCATCGTCCCCGTGGTCGCCGCCGCCCAGGAACCCGTCCTCTCCGTCTCCCTGCCCATCTATAAGATGATGCAGACCGCATCGCAGTCCTGCTCCAAAATCGTTATGGGAGAGGGTGGCAATAACATATTCAGTATCTATTATCCCGTCGCCGAGGCACACAGATACCTCTCCCGAATTCCCAGCTCCCTGGTCCCTCTGGCCCTCAAAACCGTCACTCGCCTGGCCGAAGCCACCGGCGTCGAACTCCTCTGGGCCGCCAGACACGTCATGAAGATATACGCCCAGAAGGGTAGGGGGGCACACGACTACTTCCGAGAACTCTCCTGCCACTACCACTTCTGCCGCAGCCAACGCGAAACCCTCATGGACCCGGGGCTCTTCCAAGGCCTGGGAATGCACCGCTCATCCCAAGAACTCCCCCTGGAAAACGCTACCTTCTTCGATGACCTCATCAGAATGAACATCGTCTACGCCCTGCGACCCTACCTGCTCTTCTTCGAACACAAGTTCGCTAAAGCCCTGGGCATTGAAGTGGCGGCCCCATTCGTGTCCAGAAACGTGCTGAAGTTCGCATCGTCACTGCCCATGGACCTCATCGTCGGAGGCTCCTCACTGGGCCGCCTGCGAAAATCCCCGAGCAGCGACAGACCGTTCCAAAAAGCAGCCCTGGCCCGCATCTACCCCGCTTCCCATGTGCATCGACGCCCGCAACTCTTCTACGCCCCATACCACGACCTGCTCCTGCAACGCCCCCAACTGCTCAAGGCCCTGAAAAAGGCCCTGCACGCCCGAGGCTGGTACAGGACCCCAGAGATCAACAGGCTCTTCGAAGAGCTGCCCGCCCAGAAGCAGCACGCCACCTCCAATTCCCAATTCCAGAACCATGGATACAGAATCATGGCCCTCCTCAGCGCCGAAGTCTGGGCCAGACTCTTCCTCGACCGCACAATGACCAATCCCCAGAGTGCCAACCAAGTCAACCTCGAAGAGCTGCTGACCCTGCCATGATGCTCAACTGCGAACCAACCCGAAAACCCATCCCAGGAATGTGGCTGCTGGCACCACCTGTCGCCCTGCTCCTGTTCCTGGCCGGGCTCCTCCTGGTAGCCATATTTCTCCTGCCAGGGCTCTTCTATCCCCCCCTCAACCTGGTGGGACGCTTCCGGAAATCCGCACTGCTCGACTACGCCAGGCTCAAGCCCATGATCGTCACCGGAACGCTCTTCACCAAGATCCGCTGCGTCCTCACCAGCCACGCATTCAGAACCTCGCCCCGTCTCGCCGCCCTTGTATACCATCACCTGGGAAAGCTCATCCTTGCGCTACTTGCGCTGCTCACTATTGTGACCATAGCCCTGGCATGCTAAATCACTACCTCTGGCGGCCGTTCAACAGGTCGGTGTCCCCACCCTCGGCAACGAATTCGGTGCCACCACCCCACGGCCCAGTAACCGCCAAAGGCCAATAGCTCAACAAGGAGCCAACACCGATGCTCGATGTCCAACGCATCAGACAAGAGTTCCCGGCTCTCCAACGCACTCACCTCGGAACGCCAATTATCTACCTAGACAACGCCTGCACTACCCTCAAGCCCACCACCGTTATCGAGGCCATGAGCCGATGGTACACCGAAATGGCCGGCTGCCACGGCCGCTCCTCACATCTCCTGGGCAGAGAAACCACCAACGCCTTCGAAGAGGGCAGGGCAACCGTCGCTCGCTTCATCGGCGCCCGCTTCCCCGACGAAGTCGTCTTCACCAAAAGCGCTACCGAGTCCATCAACCTCGTGGCCCACGGCCTCCCCTGGACCAAAGGCGACCAGATCGTCGTCGCCGGCGCAGAACACAACTCAACACTCGTACCCCTCCTGAATGCCGCCCATCGACACAACCTTGAACTTGTCGTGCTGCCCACTCAAAGCGACTTGACTCTCCATCCCGACGAACTTCGGAAAGCCATCTCCCCAAGGACCAAACTCGTCGCCCTCCACCATGTATCCAACCTCACCGGAGCACGCCTCGATGTGGCGGCCTTCGCATCAATCGCCCACTCCGCAGGCGCTATGCTCCTCGTCGACGGCGCACAGGCCGTGCCACACTCACCCGTGGATCTCCAGGCCCTTGACGCCGACTTCTACGCCTTCTCAGCACACAAAATGCTCGGGCCCCCAGGCCTCGGCGTGCTCTACGCTAAACGACAAATGCTGAAACAGCTCCAACCTTCCCTCCACGGCGGAGGGGCCGTAGAGTCCGCTACCTACCAGCATGCAGCGTCCCTTGCCCCCCCACACAGCTTCGAAGCCGGTACTCAGAACTACCCCGCCGTCTCAGGACTCGTCGCCGCTATCTCCTACATCCAGACCCTCGGCTACCAGAACATCGCTACACACATCGCTTCACTCAACAGTGCCCTCCAGCAAATCCTCCAACAATCTGACCGAATCCAGATCATGGGGCCCCAAGACCCAGCCCAACGAGCAGGAATCTGCAACTTCCATATCCGAGGCCTCGACTCGCTCGACATGGCCAGAATGCTCGACTCCTCCTGGAATATCATGCTGCGCGCAGGAGCCCATTGTGCTCATTCCTGGTATAGTGCAACAGATACGCATGCATCAATAAGGGCTTCTATGTATTTATACAACACTGTGGAAGAGGTCGAGTTCGCAGGCAGAAAGCTCCTGGAAATCGCCCGGTTCTTTTGATGCCCCCCCCAACACACGGCCCAACAAATAGCGCCCCGAAACGGGCTCCCTCAACAGCCTACTTGCAGCGAGAATTCGGGCCCCGAAACGGGCTCCGTCACTAACTGACTTGCAACGGACAGCTATAGGCGCTATTCCTTCGCTGTCATGAGCCCGCTGAACACCAGGTCTGGAGGTTCTTCATGAATGTTGGCTTTATCGGTCTTGGGAAACTCGGCCTGCCCACAGCACTGGCCATCGAGGCACACGGACACTCCGTGGTGGGCTATGACCCCTCCCCCGAAGTGCAAAGGTCCGTTCGAGACCGAAAACTCGAGTACCGGGAAATCATGGCGCCAGAGTTGCTCCAAAAGAGCAGCATCCAACACCTCCCAATGCTCGACGTCGTCCAACGCTCGGAACTCCTCTTCGTCACCATCCAAACCCCCCATCATGAGCGATTCGAAGGCATCACCAGACTGCCCCAGGAACGCAAAGACTTCGACTACACAACCCTCGTCGCAGGCATGAAAGAGCTCTCCAGTGCCGTTGAGGCCGTGGGCAAACCACGCATCGTCGTCCTCGTCTCAACAGTCCTCCCAGGTACCGTTAGACGCGAAATCCGCCCCCTCCTTGGCCCCAATTGCAAGCTCTGCTACAACCCATTCTTCATCGCCATGGGAACCGTAATCCCTGATTTCCTCAAACCCGAATTCGTCCTCTTCGGAGTCGATGACCCCTGGGCTGCTGAACAGGCCGAGGCCTTCTATAAGACAATTCATAAGGCGCCATTTTATAAGACATCTATAGAAAACGCCGAGTTGATAAAGGTTGTCTATAATACTTTCATTTCAACAAAGATCGCTTTTGCCAACACGGTCATGGAACTATGCCATGGCCTGCCGGGAACAAACGCTGACGAAGTTATCGAAGCCATAAAACTGGCAACCGACCGCATTATCTCCCCCCGATACCTCCAAGGGGGAATGGGAGACGGTGGAGGCTGCCATCCCCGCGATAACATCGCCCTGAGCTACCTCTCTCAGAAGCAGAACCTCTCCTTCGACTGGTTCGAAGCTATCATGATGCAACGCGAAAAGCAGACCGACTGGCTCGCTGACCTCATCGTCCGCCACGCCAAAGGGCGCCCCGTCTGCCTCCTGGGCCGCTCCTTCAAACCCGAAACATCCATCGAAACAGGCAGCCCCGCCCTCCTCCTCGCATCTATCCTCCAGGAGAGAGGGATCAATGTAGAGATATGGGACCCATTCATCCACTCGGAAGACCAGAAACCCTCAGGTGGCCCCCTCTGCTACTTCATCGGCACCCGCCACAACTGCTTCCAAAACTACCCTTTCATACCCGGGTCCGTCGTCCTCGACCCCTGGCGCTACGTCTCCCCACAAGAGGGTATAGAACTCATCCCCATCGGCGTTGGACCATGCCTTGACCAGTGACATCGTAGCTCCACTTGGTGACAGCCGTCATTTAGCATCGTCTCACGGAGTAAATATGCTAGCCATATGTATCCCAGTTCTCAATGAGATAAATACACTCCCAAGTATGTTGGAGAGAATCGATAGAAGCCTCGGGACCACCAGCTACACCGTCGTCGCCGTGGACGACTCAAGCACCGACGGCACCTGGCAGTTCCTCCAACAGCGCTGCTCCCAAGACCCCCGCCTGCATGCAATCCAAAGACCCAGAACCGGAAAAGGCTGCCAACGGGGCGGAGCCTCCCGGGCCGGCCTGGCATGGCTCCTGGCTCATACCCAAGCCGAACTCTTCGTCGATATCGATGCCGATGGCTCCCAAAGGCCCGAAGAACTCCCAGCTATCCTCGAAGCCGTCGCCGCTGCCCACGCAGACGTCGCCATCGCCAGCAAATACCACCCCCATTCCAAGACCGTCAATAGACCCGCCCTCAGACGAGCCGGCAGCCGGGCCTTCAGCCTCTTGCTTAACGCCATGATAACATCAAAGATTAACGATTTTAGTAATACATATAGAGTATATAATAGAAAGGCAGCGGATTTGGCTATAGGGTTTGAACAGAGATACGGGGGGCCGCTCCATATGCTGGAGATGCTCGTTACATGGTTGGCTAACGATCTAACAATAATAGAAGTTCCAACTCTGTACGACGAACGCTCGGGAAACGTCTCCAAGGTCGCCCCCATCGACTTCATCCGAGGCTTCCAAGGCGCCTTTTCCGTCGCTGCAAGATATCGACTGGGAGCCTATGGCCCATCTACTACCCCCAAACGCTGAAGAGAGCACCATACCAGCCCACCACCAACCCAAATATTGGCGTCAATCCCAACCGCCATATTCACGGCACCATCGCTCCACACCACGCACCGACAGATCCCGCAAAGGCACCAACTGCACATCCCATCCCGGCTCTCCTAGAGGCCTCAAAGTGCCGCTCAACCCCCTCCATAGGTCCCCCCTCCCTTCCTCCTCCATCACACTCATGGAGTGCCGGCTCAGCAGCAACAGATCATCAGCGCCAAGGCTCTTGGCCCCGCACAACTCCTCCCCCAAGGCACCCACACTGGCCACCTTCAGGAGGTACCTGTCAGAGTGGTCCCTGGGCAGCGGCATCGTGAACAGCCTCTGCCCAGCAGAAACGCCCGAGAGTAACTCCACAGCGCCCTCCAATGCCCTCGTGTTAACCTGGTAGGGCGCAGGCAAAGGCCAGGCACCCTCCTCTACCTCATCAGCCTCCCTTCCTCCGTGAAAGTAGAAGCCGGTCAAGAAACTCACGTTCAAAGCAAGTAACAGCGCCCCAACAGCCAGATGCCGCGACCACCCCTTGCCCTCCCCTGAACCGGCCGCAACCTCCACCTCCCCAAGGCTAGATTTCTCTGGCCACCAGCCCCGCCCCAAAGCAGAACCCGCCACCAGCCAGCGCAGCACCAGCACCACAGCAAAAGGATAGAGGCAGAGACTGTATCGGGCGAAGTTCGTGGCTAGATGCCAAGGCTCCGCAGATAGAAATGGAGGGAAAATGACCATTTGGTTCGGAAGTACCAACAGCAACCAGCCCGCTAAAGCGTATCCCACCAAAACCAGAACCCCCGCCGCATTCTCATCTCTCTCCCGCCACCACCGTCTGCCGTCAAAGACAAACAGCCTGAAGACCACCCCGAAAGCTAGTAGCACCCCTCCCACTACCCCAGCAACGGCGTACCTCGTCCAGTTTGGGCCCGCAGACCCACTCATCGCCATGTAGTTGGCTATATAGAATATTGCCACCCCCCCCATAGTGGCCGCTCCCCCGAAGGCAGCTGCCACCAACCCACTCCGTCGCCAGATCACCGCCGCAAAACCGTGAGCAAAAGTGACAAGCCAAATGAGCCCCGGTTGGTTCGTGGAAGTCACGTGAATCAGCAGCCCCAGAAGAGACCACCAGGCAATGAGAAGCCCCGCCCTCCTTCTGTCAATAGTGTTGATACGGATGTGTTCAATTAGATTGAACGATGTTAGGAAAAGCGTAGAAGACGCTAGTTCGTAAAAAATCGAATGAGACAGAACTAGTCCACCAAAATAACAAAAACAAATAATGCAAATCGCAACGAATGGCTTGGACTTAGGAATAATGCCATGGCCCCAGACGACAAAACGTCGAACTATAAGTCCCAGGTTGACCAAATAAATAACATAGATCCACGAATTAACAGCGAATGACTCCGCCATATCTTTGAAGCTGAATCCCCATAGTGAAGATGTACGGAAAAGTAGGTCGTAGGCAGTAAAGAATGGCTTGTCGTTGCGCCAGCCAGCGTCTGCTACACACGTCAGCTTGCCAAGCACAAAAAAATCGTCGTGGTCCGGGGCCGAGAGATGCCAAGGCAGCAGCGCCAGCAGTAGAGTCAATACCAGCAGTCCAGCCGAGCCCGCCAGAGCGGTCACCGTGGACATCCGCCTGCTGGCCAGAAGCAGCGCTGGGACGCTCACCATCATCAACAGACCCAAACCGGCGCTCCCCTGAATCAACCCAGGAGTACCGCACAGCACTCCTTCGTAAGCATCGTAACGAAGCCTGTATAGAACAGCCCAAAGCCCCCCTATCCCCGACCAAGGCTCCCCACTCCCACCCACCTCCGCCCAACCCCACGCCAGAATGGTGCCCAGAACAGCAAGCAGAAGCGCCCATCCAGCAAAGTGCACCGCCCTTCCATCCACACGACCACCCCCCACGGATGCAGTAACCGACGACGAACGCACAGCTCTCCAGCCCAGCCTTAGCCCCCAAGCCACAGCTAGACACAGTAGCGCTGCCCCTCCAGCCACCACTACTCTCATCCGCTCCTCCTAACCTGCCCCAAAACCACACCAACACCAACACCAAGCCCGCCAAAGCCTACGGTGCCATGCCCCCGGGAACCCCCTGGACCGAAAAAGTGAACGAGGATGTACCGCTCCACAAAGCCTTCAATCCCCGCTCCCCAAACCGACGGGCAACCTCGGCCTCCAACTCGTCAACCAGCGTGAACACCGTATAGACCGCTACTTCGCACGCAACTGCATCCACTCCCGGCACAGGTACCGGCTGACCCGCCAAAATCGCCTGCATATAGACCATGGAACGCTCTCGACAGTGAGCTTGTGGTGATAATTGTAATACGTTATGCAGCAGGGCATTCATCGTCGAATCCGCACCTGCCGATGGATTGCCCGTCAACTCCACAAGCAACTCCCTCAGCCGCCCAGCCAGAGCCAGCGTGAACTCCCGATAGAGCCGCTCCAACTCCAGCCGCTCCTCCGGCGTCAACCCGCTCTCCTCGTAAGCCTTCTCGGGCATTGTCAACTCGTCGGTCCACGCTGGAAAATCCAGATACATGTTCTCGTCCTGAGCTGCCTGATACCTCCGCTCCGCCGATGTGGCCCCCTCGTAACTCCCCCTCCTCGCCCCCTCCTTCAACTCCCTCAACTCCTTCAACTCGTCCCCCAGACGGGCCAGCGCCTCCCGCTCCGATAAACAAACCCGCTCAGCCGGAGGACACTCACGGCATTTCACCGGTGCAGGACACACACACTCGCCTCGCTCCGTTTTATCCACCACCCCCGAACCCGCTACCTGAACCCCGTCCGTAACCCCAACCCTCACCACCTCCCCGACGCCTACCCCACCTCCCACGCTTCCCCCCTCCACGTCAACACCACCATGCCCTCCAACTCCCGCATCCACCACGGCAGACTCCAACTCCGCTACTGCCAAACATGACTCGCATGCCGGGCACTCCAGCTCACAATCCGCCACCTCCCTCAAGTCTTGAGCGCTACCCCCCCTCGATGGTGGCTCGGTGCCAATCAACTCCCCGACACCGTAGCCAACGAACGCTCCCGCAATCAGGGCCACCACAATTCCCAAGTATCCCTTCATCGCTCCTACCTCGCTACCTCAAGCCCCCAACTTCACAAGAGGCCCAGACACCTGGTCAACTCCTCGGGAAGAGAACTCTCAAACCTCAACCTCGTGCCCTCCACCGGATGAACAAACTCAAGATGGTGGCTGTGCAATGCCAGCCGGCGGCACCTCCAGCTCCACTTGTGCCCCGCAGGGCAGTGCTCCTCGTCCCCAAGAAGCGGCGTACCCTCGCCCGCCAACTGTATCCTTATCTGGTGGAATCGCCCCGTCTCAAGCCTGCACTCAACCAGGCAGAGAGGCCCCCTGCGCTCAACCACCCTCACCCACGTCTTCGCTAACTTCTCCTCCCTGGAACCACCAAATCGCTGCCGCGTAACATCCACCACTGACTCGTATAGCCCCTCCCTGGGCAACCCATCCACTATGGCCAGATATCGACGGTCCATCCCGTGCACAGCTATCATCCTCTCAATGGCCGCTAAACCCGGCCCACGAAAGGCAAAGACCATCAGCCCCGATGTGCCATGATCCAGCCTGTGCACCGCCACAACATCACGCCCCCTCGCACCACTCCCCACCAGCCCGTTCAACAGGTCCAGCAACGTCGGCTCCCCTGTCCTCGTCGGTGGAGCCGTCACTATCCCACAAGGCTTCTCAACCACCAGCAAATGACGGTCCCGGAATACTATCCCATCCTCGCTGAACCCAGTTCGCCTCGACGGCCGCCTTCGGTCAGTATCAATCTCCACCCGCTCTCCACCCGCCAGAGCCAACGACCACTCTACCCTGGTAGCCCCATCTACACTCACCTTCCCCAGTCGAATAAGCTCACGCGCACCATTCTGGCTAAGACCCGCCATCCGCCTCACACGCGAGATGAGCAACTCCCCCGCCTCAGCAACGCTGCGCCTTCGCATCCTCTCCATCTCTCACCATCATGCCACGGCATAAACAGGGTAGGGCGCCGGAAAACGCCCGAAGACTAAAACCAAGAACGCTTGTCAGCCACAGAATCGATGTGCCTCAAAACCGCACGCAAAGTGCTCTCAAACAGCTTGTGCGGCTCCTTGCGACGCTTGTGCGAGTCCCCCTTGTCCAATGCCAAAAACTTCCACAACTCACCGACCGTCCGGATCCCGTGCCTCCGCAAGAACTTCGGCGCGGCCTCCGTACCAGAAATGAAACTCTGCATCGCCTTCAACCGCTCAACCGTCCTCCGGTGGAAACGCGATACACTCATCCCCTTGGTAAGATCCTGCATCCCATTAGACCCCGTTCCCTTAAAAGTCGCACCGTTGTCTAACGAGAAGAGACCCGATTCCCCGAAATCGTAAGTACATTTCTTTATTTCACGAACATGACCTAATGTCTTAAACTCTATGTTTGCCCCTGGGAATCGGTCTTCATTGCCATTGAGTGCATCCATAACCATCATGTCAGACAAATCCCTAGCGAATTTCGCTTCATTGAGCCTTCCATGATATGTCGCCTCTTTACAATGGTCCGGCTTGTAAAGAGATGTTATAACCTTTGCCTTGACCATTTTCTCCTTGCTTGGCTTTGGACTCTTCTTACTTAGGTATCTGTAAATGGAGTGCGATTTGAGTTTATCGCGTGTACCGATGGCGCTAAGGAAAACGAAACCGCTAACCCACTCCTTGAATGCACCTTCTAATTTCCCATGCTTCTGACAATGAGCGATAAGTTTTTTTCTGTTCCTTTCCTTCATACCTTTATATTTTACTCCGGTCAATGCGTCAGAAAACTTCTTGCAACCAGCTTTGTCGAGCTCAAGAAGAGTTGTGACCGGATACATATGCTCCGTTCCAAGCAACTTCGACATTTGGTATGTGAAAACCTCGCCCCTATGATATGTATTTCCATTTGTAGGCTTGAAAATGCCAATCGTGGTGCCATTGGCATCCTTAATCTTAACCCATACGCTCGTCCCTTCGAATCCCTTTGATGCACTGTACTTGAAGTCTTCAGCCGAGAAGTCCAGGGTACTGAAAAATGCCTCCCGAACCAAGCTCTGACGCCACGCACTCTCAACCAACTCCTTCGTCGTCTCCCCCTTCGTCGCCCGCAACTCCCCCAAAGCCCTGGCACTCTCCTCATACCTCCGCAACCAGGCGTCGGCCACACACTTGGCATGAAGAGCCTCGGGCGATGAGCGCAACCTTATGGCCTCCCCAGCCATCCTCGACGCCCTCAGATAGCGACGGTTACTTATGTGATGGCGCGCCTGCGATACCAGACGTTCATGCAACTCCTTCACGTCCATTCTCGCTGCTTTGGCCTCAACCCCAGCCCCCAATAAAAACTCCCTGCCCCCCTCGTGCCCAGCAGCAAATACCTGCGCCCCATCCCTCGACCAGTAGACACGCACCACAATCTCATTGCTCTTCCACTTCCACAAACTCTCCCGTCCCACAGCCCCAATCAGCACCGCCTCAGTAACCCCCTTGCCATACTCAATTGCAACCAGATACCGGCCGGCCGGATCAACCTCCCCACCTACCACGAAGGACATCTTGTGCCTCGATACAAAATCCCTCACCGAGGCCAATTGTGGCAAATCCTTCCCCGCACTTGCCCATGGCGTCCGCTGAACCAGAGAGTCCAGTACCTTCCCCTCCCCGTCCCGCAACTCCAGAACAACAGCCTCGGCCCCGTTCATCCTCGCTACAAGCAACCGTCCCCCAGAACCCGTCGCTACTACACGGATGTCCGAAACAACCTCAACCCCCTCTCCCGTCCTGGCCACCGCCCCTATCGGCGCCTCCCGCTTTGCCCACAACGCCCTGCATGGCTCCAAATCCGGGCCACCCTCGAAACAACCATCCTTCGCCGTCGGTACCGTCGACGTCACCACAAGATAAAATACCGCAAATGCCGTCTGCACTTTGCCCTCCACAAAAACACCGGCCCGCAAAAGCCAGTCTCGCACAACGAGCCGCTATTCAGTTCTTACCACGGAGCAACACCTCGGCAACGGCTCGTCGAAACCCTACCACGGACTGGACCCAAGCGAAAGTAGCCTGTCACTTCCCAGTGCACCCCACCCTGAACCAACGCGCAGCACCCCAACCTGGCACAGCAGTTGCATATTCTCAAGCACGAGGGGTGGCTGAAAGCGCCTGAACAATCCCACCGCAAATCGTTCGTGGTATCCTTCACCACCCCGACCCTTTCCCCTCTAGCACAATCTCCACCGGTACCGCTCGCCGGGCCCAGAGCAGAACTGCCCGTAATGCCAGCAATTTCCTATAGCCAGTCTCCCCTCCCACGCATGCTGAACACACCGAACAGATGCGGAACACCAGCCCACGCACACGAACCGGCGTGCCCAGCGAAACGGTCCACAACGGCGAACAGGTGTAACGCATCTGTCACACCGATGTTACACATCTGAAACAGTAGCGTTACAGCCTCCGGCCAGCAGCCCCACGCTCAACGCTCCTTCGGAAAATTCTTCCGGCCACGAGGGCCCAGTGGGCACTCCCCCAAAATGACCGAGCGGCGCCGCTTACAGCGCCACTCAATCATTCTTACCAGATTGTGAAGTGTTACTGATCCAGAAGAGCCAAAAGTGCCTTCCCATCCTCGTTGTTCTTGTCCAAAGCAAGAAGCCTCGTGACGTAGGTCTTGGCCCGACGAGGTTCCCCCTTCTCCATGAACAACATCGCTAACATCACATAGACCTTGCTCTTCTCTTCCAGGGTTGGTAACTCGCTGATTCTAAGCAAGACGGTCTGCAGGTAAGAAAGTGCATCAGCCTTGCGCTCGTCCTCACGGGCAAGAAGCAGCGACAGCCGGTAGACTCCACGCAAGAACGAGCCGTCAACCTGAACGCAACGCTCAAACGCCGCAAGGGCGCGACCTGGTTCCCCCAGCCTCTCCCACAAATCCCCACACTCGAAGAGTACCCCAGGCACCTCCTTCATCTGACGTTTGCCAGCCAGCATCTCAGCCTTTCGCTCCAATAGCTCCGCAAGACGCCTCTCGCCTCCCACACTGCGGTAGTGCGCTGCCAACTCATCAACTAACTCCAAACTCTCCTGGATGGCCAGCGCCTCCTCCATGTAGTACACGAAGCGCTCGCTCTCCCCAACACCGTCACGGTGCAGATGCGCCAGCCGCTTCAATAACGCCCAGCGGCTCTCACTGCCCACAACGCTCGACAACTGCCCCTCCAGAAGCTCTATCAAATCACGGTGGCGCCCCGCCTTCTCAAGAATCACTCCCAACAACTCCAGCAACTCAGCATCAGCCTCCCCTGCCTCCAAGGCGGCCCTCGCGTGCCGCTCTGCCATGGCAGCGTCACCCATCTTCTCAAGAGTGAGCCTGGCGGCCTTACGAAGAGCGTCACGCCTCACCAAGCCATCGCTCGCACCCCCGGACAACTCAACATACGCCGCAACAGCCTCGGCATATCGCCTCTGTCTCGTCAACAGATCGCAACGCACCGACAGCGCCCGCTCGCTGCCCGGAGACATCTCCAGTATCCGCTCCAGCAGGTCGTTTGCCCGTTCGATGTCGCCCAACTCGTTGGCAAGCAGTTCAACGCTCTCCAACATCAGAGCGTCCCCCTGCCTCGCATCCTCCGTCAGCGAGGCCCGCTTCAGAAGCGCCTCAACCAGCTTGGCCCTCTCCCCACGCTTCCGGTACTGAGCGATTTGAGCATCTAGCGCCCTGAGACTCTCAGGCTCCAAACCGACTATCTTGGAGAGTACCCTTGCCCCCTGCTCATCTTCCCCTGCAGCAATCGATACATCGTACATCTGCCACAACATCTCAATCTGCTCAGTGCCGGCCATAACATCAGCCAGACGCTTCAGAACCTTCAGCAACTCCCGGTGGTCACCAGATCCCTCCAACGCATCACGCTGAATCAGCAACGCCTCCACGTTGTCGTGCTCCCTGGCAAGCACCGCCTGCGCCATCACCGTCGCTCTTGTCCCGTTGCCCAAGTTGTGCAGGCAGACGTGCGCCGCCTCCAGCAATGTCGACACCGAGTCGCCCGCATCCTCCAACATGGCCCGCTTCTCCAACGCCTCAACCAACGCCTCCCAATTCTCCGTCACACGATGAAGCGCCGAGAGCCGCCCCAATAACTCCATGTCCGCCGAGAAGATCCGTAGAGCCTTCTGAAGCATCGCCTTGGCAAACTCAACCTCACCCTCCGACTCCCCTATGTCCGCCGCCTCCACGTACCTGCCACGCTTCTCGTCAGGATCCAAAGCCAAGTCACCCAGCCTGTCCAATATCTTCGCCCGCTCCATTACCTTGTTGGCACGCTCCAACAACATCAGAAGCAGATTCAAAGCAAACCGGTTGTCCGGATCAGCACGCAGGATCTCCCGAAGATGCTTCTCCGCATGCTCAGGAACGTTGAGCTTGTCCAGATATATCAACGCCACCCGCCTCAACATCTCAACACGCAGATCCGCTGATACCCCGTGCTCCAGACTGGTCTCCAAAGCCCCCACCAACTCGTCCCAAGCACCAAGCGTCTCCGCCAATGCCTCCGCAGGACCCAATACATCCGCCGGATCGAACGAACGCTCCTTAATCGCCTCGATGTACACGTCGAAAGCATCGTTGGCCTTCCCAGGTATCCCCGCCAGAATCTCCCCCGCCTCGGCCAACAGACCAGCTCTGTCCAACCCGCCGGCCATCCCGTTGGCCTTCACCAGCAGAAGCCGAACCAAGCGCTCGTCAGGCTCTCCAGAGCGGAAAACCGGCTCCAAAATCTCCACCGCCGATGTCCCTAACTCAGGATGCTCCAGAATGCCCTCTAATCGGTTTAGAGCCGCCGGATGCCCAGGAGTAATCTCCAACACCTCCTTGTAGCTCTCCAACGCCCCCGCCGCATCCCCAAGCTGTGCCTCCTTCAAAAACCCCAGCTTCAGCAGATACGGAATTCGCTCAGGACCGTCACGGTCGAACAACAGCTCAGAATAGAATGCCGCTAGATCCTCGCTCAGACCAGCCTTCTGGTACAGAGCCTCCAGCGCCGCCACAACCTCACCGTGCGCCGGAATCTCCTCCAGTGCACGCCTGTACCAGCTCACGGCACTGTCGATGTCCTCCATGCTCTCCCAGTATATCGCAGCTATCTTCTTGCACAGATTCACGATTACCTCGGGTGAGTCGCTGCTCCCCGTGGCGTCCTGCAACCTCATCAGGAACGTCCGCAAATCCCCAGACCGCTCCGCATAGCTGCCCAGCCGCTCCAATACCAGCTCGTTGCCCGGAAATTCCTGCAACAACTCCGAGAAGAGCGCCATGGCCCCCTCGATGTCACCACGAATCTCCCCCACCATGTCCGCCTTCTTCACCAGAATCGGGATGCGCTCCTCACCACTCCCCAGATGGCCAAGCTGAGTCTCGTACAACCCCTCCAACTTCTCCCACAACTCCAGCTCCTCTAACACTGGCTCCAACTGCAGGCTGATATCCATCCCTACTTCAACGTCGTCAGCCCATAACATCGCCAGCTCCAAAACCTCCTCGGGTACTGGACGATACTGCAGCATCGCCTGCAAATGGACCTGACCCTCCTGCTTCTTACCAAGACGGTCGAAGTATACCGTGGCAAGCTCCTGGTGAAGCTCAAACCAACGCTCCTCCTCCACACGCCCAAGCAACTCCTCACCCGCTTCAGCAACCCCCTCGAAATCCTCAGCCACAAGCCCACACCGGCGAACACCCTCCCATCCATCCAAAGAGTCGCTCTCCTCCTCCGCTAACATCCGGTACCACTCAATGGCACCCATAGCATCGTCCAAGTGCTCCTCAGTCAACCCCGCTACCACGCGCAGCCACAACGAACGCCTCTCCCCTCCCTCACCACGGTGCAGCGCATCGGACAACAACTCCCGAAGACCGTCGTACTCCCTGGCCTGCTGATAGAGCAAAATCAATGAGTCGATAGCCTCCTGACGGGCCAGAGGCTCCAGCAATAGCTCCTCCCACCAGAGCCGCGCCTCCTCCTCCCGACCCGCAAGAGAGCCCAGAGAACGCGCCAACTCCTGCGTCAGCTCGGTCCGCGTCGAGGCATCTGCCTCCAACGGAATCCGAACCTCAAGGAAACGAACAACCTCCTCCGTCTCCCCGCTCGACCTGTAGTAATCCAGCAACCGGTTCACTACCCCGCTCTCCTGAGGATCAAGAGATGCCGCAAGCCGCCACTTCTCCAACGCCTCCGAACCTTCCCCTAGCTCCTCGTGAATCCTCCCAGCCTCGGCCAGATACCCCGCCTTGTACGAGGACTCCTGGCTCCCCTGCTCCAACTCCTTCAAATGCTCAAGCCACTCCCGCTGCAACCCGTTGGTCTTGGCCAACTCGCTGGCCCTCACAAAAATGCCACGCTCCTCAGGGAACGAAGCCAATGCACCAGCCAGGTTGGCCAAAGCCTCGGACCAGCGCTCCTGAGCCACGTACAAATCCCCCAGTCGCTTGCGAACCTCCCAGGAGGCCATGCCGTCGCTCTCCAGAGCCAGACGACTCTCCAATACAAAAACCTTGGCCTCTATGTCATCTTCACCGATGGCAGAATCCAATGCCTGCACAACCTCCAGGCGCTGCTCCGCCGTGCCTATCTCCTCCGCCACAACCTGCTGAAGAACAGAGACAAGCCCCGGAGCACCAGGACAAACTTCCAACCCCTCCAGCGCTACCCCGATGCCGGCCTCAGGATTGGCACCGGTCAACAGCAACGCCGATAGCCTTGTCCTCAACTCCGCCTCCAGGTCCATGGAGCCGCAACTCTCTATCCGCCTCCTCAGATGGCTCTCCAACTCGTCCACCGACCCCGTCTCCTGAAGCAACTGCTCGAACCGAACCTGAACCTCCTCGTCCTCGCTGAACTCCTCGGCCAGGGGGCGAATAAGCTCCACACCCTTGCCAGCATCCCCCAATACCGTCGTCGCCACATCCACAGCCCTCAAAGTGTGGAGCCGACGCAACTCCGCTTCGGGCTCCTCCAAAGCCATCCCCTCCAACAAGGCCACCATCTCCAAGCCGCTCCCCGAACCCTCGTACAACTCCAGCAATCGCTGCTTAGCCAACGCTCGAATCTCACGCGCCCCGTTGGCCGAGGCCCGCACGTAATACTCCACCGAATCCCCAGGACGCTCGAAACGCTCGTCCAAAAGCCTCGCTACCTCCAACTCTATCTCGCCGGCAACCTCGCTCCCCTGAAGCTCAACGCTCTGCGTCAATTCGCACAGAAACTCCACGGCATCGGATAACTCACCAATCTCCTCGGCCTGAGCCATCAGAGAGGCCCGCCTTGCCCCATCCTCGGGGATTGAATGAACCATGATCTTCAAGGCGGCGTAAGCACCCTGACCGTCACCAGCCAAGGCAACCCTGACCTCGTACATCCGCTCCAACCAACTCACTCGCTCTTCCGCACTCACCGCACGAGATGCCAATACCTGGTACAGCTCCAGCAGCCGCCCCAAATCCTCGGCACCCCGTAGCCCCTCCTCCAACTTCCCAATGGTCTCCTCCGGCGCTCCATCCCATTGCATTACCGCATCGAAGAGAAGCCCCAGAACCTCCTCGTCATCCCCACTCTCCATCGCCAGAATTCCCGCCTCGGCCCCCGCCTCGTCCCAAGCCTCCTGACCCATAAGGGCAAGCACCAACCTCACCCTCACCTCCCGTAACTCCTCCCCCCCATCTCGTAACCCAAGCTCCCGACGAATTGTCGCAATCAGAGCATCCCGCTCCCCACTCTCCTCGTAGATCTCTTCCAACATCCGATACGCCGCCCACTGCCGCTCGTCCTCACCCAGAATCCCCTCCAAAACCTCAGCAGCACTGCCCAAATCCTCAAGCTCTGTCCTGTACAACAGACTCAACTCGTACTTGCGGTGCAGCCTCGCCTCGACGCTCTCTCCCGCCTCACCAAGCTGCGACAACACGTCGGAAAGCGACTTCCAATCCCCCTGCTCACGATACAACAGGGCCAGCTGCTCCAATGCCCAAACCGCCCCGGGATCCTCCTCCAATACCTCCCGGTACAGTAACTCCGCTCGCACCAGATCGCCCAACTCCCCGTGGTATAGCCCGATGGCACGACGACGCAGCGATAGACGCCCCTCAGGCAGTTTGTGCAGCGCAGCACTCTCCTGGATTATCTCGAACAACTCCTCCAATCTCCCGCTGCCCCGCGCTAATACCACCAGGTCGTCGTACAACACCTGAGAGTCAGGCTCCAAACGGAACGCCATCCCCAAATAGTCGAAGGCCCGCGACTCATCACCGAATCGCTCCCCCGTTATCTGAGCCAGCTCCCGGTACCGCTCCACACAGTCAACCTCCTGACCGTATACCTCCACCTGCTCCAGTAACACCCCCGCCAGACGCTCCCACTCCTCCATCCGCCGGAACCCGTTCTCCAGTATCTGACTCACCCGGAAACCAACCTCCGGGTGGTATTCCCGAATCTCGCCCAACAACTCCTCCAACTCCCCATCTATGCTCTCATCCTCCAACAGCATCTCAATAGCATCCAAGGCCCCGTCAGCCTCGCTCAACTCGCTGTACCGCAATCTAGCCAACTGCAGCACCGAACCTCGGGCCTCCCCGGACCCCTCCATCATGTGTACCCGGTTCGCCAGCACATCCTCCAACTCCCGGTACCGCCCAACCTCGCTCAGCAACCGAGTCAGCGAATCCATCGCCATCTCCTCGTGAGCATCCATCCCTACCAACGCCCGGAACAGCTCTATCGCCTTGTCCGGATTCGAAAGACGCTCCTCCTGCAAAGCAGCGGCCCTGAACAGCAACGCCTTGCGCTGATCCGCATCCTCGAGCCACTCCAACTGCTTCTGCAACACCTCGGCCAGCTCAAACCATCGCTCCGTCTGCTCCAGCGCCGACGTCAGAATGGCAAAGGCCGCCTGTCGACTCTCCTCTTCGAGAAGTACCGCCTGAGGTACTATCGCCAGAAGGTGGTCCGCTGAATCGTCAAAAGCCCCCGTGTCGAACAACAGCTGCGCCAGTGTCCAGCGCATCTCCACCATGTCCCTCCCAGACAGGCCCGACAACGACCGCTCCAGGAAACGAATCCGCCTCTCTACATCCCCGCTGCTCTCCAACATTCCATCTAGCCGCTCGCTGTATTCCCGTACCTCAGGAAGCAACTCGCACAGCCTCTCCAATACCTCCAACCGCCGCTCCCCCGACTCCCCCGACTCCCCCAAGATGCTCTCCAGAACCTGCAAAGCATCGGCCTCGGTCGAGGTTCCAATCTCCCCAAGTCCCCCAAGAATCGCCTCCGCCAACTCCCCCAACCTCCCCATCCCCCGGGCCCACAACCTGCCCTGCTCCATGCGCTCCCGCCTGCTTACGTCCAGCGACAGCGCCCGCAACGCCGCATCAAATGCCTGCTCTACATCCCGAATGTGACCATGGAATAGTTGCCCCAATGCCCACCATATCTCCGACTCCTCCAGGGGCGTCGAAGCCAGCGATGCCCTCACGCGCAATACGTCCGCCAGAGTTACCCAATCCTTCCTCGCCTCCGCCTCCGCCTCCAGTATCCTCGTCAACCCCTCTGCAATCAGCGGGAACTCCCCAGAGTCCCCCTCGCTCATCAGCCCGCACAACGCACCGTATACCTCCCCATCCTTCGGGTTGGCACCATAGAGCTCCTCCAACACCCTGAACGCACCCTCCAATTGCCCAAGCTTCGCTGACCGCAGTCGGGCCAGTTGTACCCCTACGTCAACCCATGCCTTGCCCTTCAGAGACAAAAGCTTCGACTCCAATAGCTCCGACAACTCATCCCAACGCTCCAGAACCCCGTACAGCCGCTCCAGCCGGCCCCTTATCTCCGACCCCTTCTTGTCCCATCCCGCTACACCCTCCAACCACACAACCGCCTCGTCGGGCTTTCGCAGCTTCTCCTCCAATACCTCAGCCGCCTTCAGCGCACACTCCACACCCCTCTCACTCCTCCCCGCCTGGTCCCTGCACTGCTCCAATACCTCGACCAACTCCCTCCACTGACCTCCAGCCTCAAGCCTCGCCAGCAACTGCTCTCCCAGCGCATCATCCCCAGGAGTAGCCTGCCACGCAGCACGAATCGCCCCCGTCGCCACCTCACGATCCCCCATCTGGTCCGCAAGACTCGCCAGACGCTCCGCCAACTCGACCCTCAGCCTCGAAGGAAGCTCAACCTCGCTCCGAAATGCCGAAACACCAATGCCCAGCAACCCCTTGTAAATGTCGAATAGACCAACTTCCTCCCCTGACTCTCTGCCAACCTCGTCAAGCGTGGCCAGCAAACCCGCTCGCCCCGCATCGTACGCCGCCAACCGCCTCAACATCGAAAACGCCGCAGTGGGCTGCCCCAGACGCTCACGGAATAGCCCCACACACTCCCACAAACTCCTCTGCTTGACCTCCAGCTCAGAAGCCGTATCCGCCTTGCGAATCAGCACCTGCGCCAAATCCATGTGGCTCTCTCGATGCCGATACTCAGCCTCCAAAATTGGAATCACCACCCCCAAAGCCTCGTCTGCATCAAACATCTCTCGGGCTATTCCCAATAGCCTCACATCACCAGGGAATCGGGCCAGAACTCGTTTCAAGGTCAATGCGGCACGGCCACAATCCCCCAACGCCGACCGACACAGCCCAACCAACTTCAACGTAAGGTCAATAGCACCCTCGCCCTCGGTCTGATCTATCAACTCCTCAACAATCAGCGACAACTCAGCATGCTCCCCTAACTCCTCCAAGGCCCGCAGCAAACCCTCGGTGGCCTCAGTGTCGTTGGGATGCTCATCCCGAATCTGACGGAAAACGCTCGCAGCCATCTCCCTGTTGTCCCGCTCCTCATACACACGGGCCAATCGGAACTGCTCCTCCCGCTTCTTGACCGGGTCCTTCAGCAAAGGAACGATAGCCTGCAGCACCTCCTCCAACCCCTCCAGATCGCTCTGCTCCATATAAAGCCTGGAGAGTCCCTCCAGAAGCTCAAGTGACTCGGGCGATGTCTCCAACTCCTCCCGCAAAATCGCCACAGCCGTATCCAGCTTCCTCGCCCTCGATCGAAAAGCCTCCGACAACAAAGCAGAAAACTTCCGCCGGGCACTGCCGCCAGGCAACTCACGCCTGAAGCCGTTGAGACCGTCCAGCACCGGCAACATCGAACGTGCCCTCTCCCCACGCTCCATCAGCAACTGGAACTGCTCAAACTTCCCGCCCCGAATCTGCTCCTTCACCAACTCCAGAGTCGCAGCCAACGCCTCCACATGCTGCCCCAAACGCTCCAGTATCTCCGCAGACTTCAACGCTGCTTCTCTTGACGCCTCACCCTTGGAAGACCGCGCCACAACCGCCCAGGCCTTCGCCAACGATGGATTGGCCCCGTCTGAAGGCCATCGCTCCAATACCATCCGGGCAACATCCACGTCCTCGGGCAACATCTCCAGCAACTGCCCCACTAACCCCCTGGCACGCTCCTCTTCCTTGAGGTCTTCCTCGAAAACCCGCAGCAGTGCCTCACCCGCACTCTTCACCCGCTCCGCCTGCTCCTCCTTCCTGATGTACTCCTCCAAAAACTTCGCAAGCCCGGAGAGGTTCCGCTGACGCTCGTAAACCTGCCTCAATGAATCGAAGTCCCCCTGGTGGGCCAGTATCCGCTCAAGATACTTCTGCGCCTGACGGTTCGATGGATTCTCCTCCACTATCTCCGAGAAGATCGCCCTGGCCTCGTCGTAATCGTTCAACCGGTCCGCCAGAACTATCGCCAGCCGCTCACGAAGCTCCCGAACGTCGGATTGCGACTTGTTCGCCGAAATCGCACTGCGCAACGATGAGGCCAATTCATCCCATCGCTCAACCTTCTCAAAAGCCTGCCACAATCGCCGCCCTGCCCACGGATGGCTCGCATCCAACCGCAACAGACCCTGCAACAGCTCCGCCCCCTGCTCCATCAACCCAAGCCGGTCCAATGCCAGCGTTGCCAACTCCTCCAGCAACTCCCGCGCCTCCGAACCCTCCACCAGCCCCCGCAATAACATCCCTGTCTCAAACAGCTTCTCCGCATTC
>Ga0302238_1000969_pt1 | contig 25838 bp, 16 predicted proteins | sample AAG_UR_Asn_MG_FD_193527 | JGI IMG/M metagenome (GOLD analysis project Ga0302238, IMG submission 193527) | Enriched activated sludge microbial communities from anaerobic digester in WTTP, New Holstein, Wisconsin, United States - AAG_UR_Asn | ecosystem: Engineered > Bioreactor > Anaerobic >... | reverse complement strand
CGGCCAGCAGCGGCTTGTAGCCGTGGGCCTGCTGCCAGTGCTCGGGCAAGGCCTTGATGGCCAAAGCCAGCGACCTGGAGGCCAAGTTGGGCATGCGTGTTTTGCCCAGGACCAGGAAGCGGCGGTTTAGCACCACCAGGCCCAAGCGTTGGGCTTTTTGCTGGGGGGTCCAGCCGATCCATTCTTCTCGGTCAGCGAGTTTCCAGGTCGCCGGCCCCCAATCGAGCAGAGCCACCCATTGACCTGCGTATTCGACGGCCTGGAGCAACTGGCGTCCCTGAGGCACGTCGCCCAGATAGTGTTCGCGGTCGAGCAGTTCGCCCGCCCGTTGGTATTCCTCCGGTTCCAGAGCCCGAACCTTTAGATTCTTGAGAAAGGAAACGGGCGGATCGGCACTGAACAGTTGGTGGTTTGTCGAGATCATCGCACGCCTACTACGCACCAAACCACGCCAATTGACAAGCGTTATTTACAACCTCAACAACAGCAACCCTTCAGGAATTTAAATGAAATAACCGTGTGAGCAAGGCAACTCTGCCGGGATTCTCCTTGAATGGCATCTCTTGGACTGGCACACTTCAGCCAGTCGAAGAAGCAAATGCCTGTCGGTTCTGGGCGGCCCTGGTGGGCCTCAGCAACTTGGTCGTACCCACACAGTGATTTTCCCTCGTCCCAGCGGTGGTGAACTGTTCATCGTGGACAACAGCGACGAGTCCTGGAAAGGACTGCGCTACCTCCACGACTGGACGGAGATTGCCAGCGCCTTCGACATCGCCACCGGCTTCTTTGAAATCGGGTCGCTTCTCGCCCTCGACGGCAGATGGCAAAAGCTCGATAAGATCCGCATCTTGATGGGCGATCAGGCCACGGCGCGGACGCGGCAGGCCATTCTCGAAGGGCTACGGCAGCAGGTCTGCCAGAAACTCGACGCCAGTCTTGAGGGCGAGAAGGAAGCGAACGACTTGCTCACCGGCGCGGCGGCGATCGTGGAGGCGATGCGGGAAGGGAGGATCCAGTGTCGGGTTTACGCGAGGCGTAAGTTCCACGCCAAAGCCTATATCACCCGCCCACGCGTGGCGGTCATCGGGTCAGTGGCGCTTGTTGGCTCCAGCAACTTCACCGTGCCGGGCCTGACGCAGAACGTCGAACTCAACATCCAAATCCGTGCGCCCGGCGATGTTTCGCAACTTCAGACCTGGTACGAGCAGCACTGGCAGGAAGCGGAGGAAATCACGCCCGACGTCATCAAGGTAATTGCACGTCACATTGCCGAATACGCGCCGTTCGAGGTTTACGCTCGGGCTCTCCAGGGGCTGTTCGAGCATCACACACCGAGCGAAGCCGAGTGGGAGAACGGCGAATCCAAGATCTATCCCGTTCTCGACCACTACCAGAAGGAGGGCTACCACTCGCTGGTCAACATCGCCCGCCAGCACAACGGCGCTTTCCTGTGCGATGGCGTCGGTCTGGGCAAGACATTCGTCGGCTTGATGCTGATCGAGCGGTTGGTCATGTGCGACAAGAAGCGCGTCATGTTGTTGGTTCCCAAGTCTGGCCGCGTGGCTGTGTGGGAGCGCAATATCCGACGTTACCTGCCCCATCTTCTGAACGGCTTCCTGCCCTTCAAAATCTACAACCACACCGACCTCATGCGCGGCCCCAGCGCGGGCGGCCGCGATTTCCCCTCCGAGTTCCAGCAGATCAAGGAACAGGCGGACGTGGTGGTGATTGACGAAGCGCACCACTTTCGCAATCGCGGCCTGGCCAACGCGGAAAACGGCACCATCCGTTCCCGCTACTGGCAGCTTTACGACATCGTGGGGAAGAAGACCCTCTTTTTGCTCACCGCCACACCTGTCAACAATGCGCTGACAGATTTCCAGCACCAGATTGAACTGTTCAGCCGGGTGGACAATCCGGCGGCGTTTGCCGGTGCGCTTGGCATCCACAACCTTGCCAGCCATTTCCAGCAACTCGAAAAAGCGATGAAGCGCCTTGTGGCAGGGCAGGAGCATGGCGAGTTGTTCCAGGTTAATCAGGCGGAGGCCGAGAAAGTCCTGTTCGACGACCAGCTCTTCCGTGCACTGGTCGTGCAACGCAGTCGGGCCTACGCCCAGCAGAGCCAGATTCAGCACGGCGGCACCGAGGCTGTCTTTCCGGCCAAGGAACCGCCAAGAGTCGCGGCGTACTCAGTCAAGAAGACCTACGGCCACCTGCTGGGCAAGGTCGAAGCCGCCTTTTCCAAACCCGAGCAGCTTTTCAGCCTGGCGGTGTACTACCCGTTGGCAAAATGGAGAGGCGACCCGGCGGCCCTCAATGTCTTCGATGAGAATCGCCAGAAGCAGGTTGTTCGCCTCATCCGCATCCAGTTCCTGAAACGCTTCGAGAGTTCCATTTACGCGTTCGAGACCTCCTGCCAGAATCTGCTCCTGAAGTTGCTGGCGTTCTTGCGAAGAAACTCGATGGCGCAGTCTGAAACGAAACGCCTCCAGCGTTGGGAGGCCCAGAACGGCGAACTGCTCGATCATGTCAAACAGCGCCGCGCCGAGTTCCAGGAAGAAGACGAGAGCGAGGAAGTTGGTGCGTCAGAACTCGGCGACGAATTCCTCGATGACTTCGAGGTTCTCGACCGCAACAACTACGACCTTCCGGAAATCTTCGACGAAACCTATGCGGACCTGGAACAGTTGGTGGACTTTCTCGAAGAACTCAAGACGTTCGACGCCAGCCACGACAACAAGCTGCAGTCCCTCATCAAACTCCTCAAGTCCGACGCGGTGCTGAAGAAACACAAGGTCCTCATTTTCTCCGAGTTCATGACCACCGCCCGCTACGTGCGGCGCGAATTGCAGGGCGCGGGCATCGAGGGCGTGGACGAAATCGACAGCGGCAGCAAGACCGACCGTGGGGATGCCATCCAGCGGTTTGCGCCCTATTACAACGGCACGACGAGCGCCGAACTGGCCGCCGCGGGCCAGAAAGAAACCCGCATCCTCATTTCGACGGACGTGCTTTCCGAGGGCTTGAACCTCCAGGATGCCACGCGCCTCATCAACTACGACCTCCATTGGAATCCCGTCCGTCTGATGCAGCGCATTGGCCGCGTGGACCGCCGTCTGAACCCGGAGATTGAAGCCAGAATCGTTGCGGACCACCCAGACCATGCGCCGCTGCGCGGCAAGGTTGTTTACTGGAATTTTCTCCCCCCCGACGAACTCGACGACCTTCTCCGGCTTTACCACCGGGTGTCGAACAAGACGCTGCGCATTTCCAAGGTCTTCGGCATTGAAGGCAAGAAACTGCTCAAACCGGAGGATGATTACGAGGCCCTGCGCGATTTCACCCACGCCTATCAGGGCGCGCTCACACCGTTGGAGCAGATGCACCTCGAGTTCCAGAAACTGCTCGCCGACAACCCCGGACTGCAACACAGGCTCGATCAGTTGCCCGGCCGGGTTTTCAGCGGCAAGGAACACACGAAGCCGGGCGCGAAGGCCCTCTTCCTGTGCTACGCCCTGCCCGCTGAGGACAAAGCCCTACGCAGCGACACGGCAGCCGCCGCCACCGGCGGGGGAGCAGGCCAGGCTGAGGGAGCAGCCGCTTGGACCACCGGAACAGGCAAGGCCGGTTGGTACCTGTATGACCTTGCCACCGGCAAGATCCTGGAGCAGCCGGAGGAAATCGTCGCGTTCATCCGCAGCACGCCCGAAACGCCCCGGCGCGTGGCCATGCCGCAGGCCGACCTCCATGAGGTGCGGCTGAAGGTCGAGAAGCACATCAAGAACACCTATCTGAAGCAGGTTCAGGCGCCCGTCGGGGTGAATCCCGTCCTGCAATGCTGGATGGAATTGAACTGACTGCCCGCCTTCGCGACGATATAAGGTGCCCATGCGCTCTGAATTCGTGCCCATCAGAAAGCTCTGGCTCAAGCGGTTTCGCAGCATCCTCGCGGCACGCCTCGGGTTCGAGAACCCCCTGTTCCTGGTCGGCAAGAACGGCGCCGGCAAGAGCAATGTTCTCAAGGCGCTCGAGTTCCTCAGTGAATGCATGACCACGCCGCTCGGTGCGGTCTTCAACAACCAGGGCGGCATTGAAGCCGTCCGCCACCGTTCCGGCACGAAGAGCCGCCCGCCGAACATGGCCGTGCGTGTGGATTTCGATTTCCGCAACGGCGGACGATCTGCGGGATGGTATGCCTTCGAGATTCGCGCCAAGGAAGGCTACGAGTTCGACGTGGTGCGCGAGAAATGCGTGGTGCAGACGGGCGGCCAATTGAGTTGGTTCGATCGTTTTCACGGTTCGGTCACAACCAGTGTGCCCAGCATCGAGCCGGCCGTGAATCCGCAGGCGCTGCTCCTGCCCCTGATGGGAGGCACGGCGCAATTCGCGCCCGTGACCAGGGGCTTGAGCGGCATTCGCGTGTTTTCCATCCAGCCCAAGGCGATTCTGGAGCTGCAAGACCCGGATTCCGGTTCCATTCTCAAAGCCGACGGCAGCAATCTGGCCAGTGTCTTGAAGTCGCTGTCGAAGGACGAGGAGAAGATGGAGCGCCTGTGTGAGTTGTTGTGCACCGTGGTGCCAGGTACAGCGACTGTTCGCCCCATCAAGCACGGCAAGAAGCTCTCTTTGGAGTTCCGTCAGGAGTGGAGCGAGAACGGCGGGCCGCGAGGCAAATCGCGCAGAGCCGCCAGCAAACGCACCGTCGCCCATGGGGCCTTCTCGATGTCCGACGGCACCTTGCGCACCCTGGGCATCCTCACGGCCTTCCTCCAGCCCAACCGCTCGACCCTCGTCGGCCTGGAGGAACCGGAGTCCACCATCCACCCGGAGGCGCTCTCGTCCATTCTGGAAATGATCCGGTCCTTCTCGCGCGACACCCAAGTGCTCGTCACGACCCACAGCCCTGAGTTGCTTGACGCCAAGTGGATTGAACCGGAGAACCTTCGTGTCGTTTCCTGGGACAAGGGCATGACGCAGGTTCTGCCCTTGGGCGAGGCCTCCGTGGCCGCCTTGCGGGACCATCTGATGGGCGCCGGAGAACTGCTCCGATCCAACGCGCTGCATCCGGTGGACTTCTTTGCCGACGCACAGGATCCGAACCAGATGGAGCTGTTCGCCGACGCAACGCCATGATTCAGCCGATCGTCGAAGGTGTCGGCGAAATCGAAGCCGTGCCCGTGCTGCTCCGGAGGTTGGCCGCGCAGATGGATGTCGCCCACGTCCCGTTGGGCCGCCCGATCCGCCGCGGCCGGGGGCATCTGATCCAACGCGAAGGATTGGCGAAGGCCATTGACGTCGCGCGCCGCCAAACCGGTTGCCGCGGCATCCTTGTCCTGTTCGATGCCGACGACCTTTGTCCGAAGACGGGCGCCATACCTCTGCAGCAGGAAGCCGCACGCATTGCCGCCGCGATTCCCTGTCCGGTGGTGCTCGCCAACAAGGAGTTCGAGGCTTGGTTCCTGGCCTCGCTGGAAGACCTGTCCGACCGCCCTGCGGGAAGGGCGTCATATCCCGGCGACCCCGACCAGAAACGGGGAGCCAAGGAAGAACTGGAACGGCGGCTGGCGATGTACTACCACGCACCCGCTGATCAACCGAAGTTCGCCGCCAGGATCAACCTTCGGCGCGTCCACGAGCGGTCCCGGTCTTTTCGCAAGCTGGTGAAGGAGTATCGTCTCCTGCTCTTGGCGCTCGGCTTCGCGCCTGACCAATGGCCGGCAATCGGACCAGAAGCTTCATGACCTATGGCTCCCCGCGACCGTCTCCGTTCTCTCCGCAACTTCGCCGACCTCATCCGCTTCCTTGAGGAGGAACTCGCCTGGCCGCTTCAGCAATACGGCTTCGAGGAACTCACGTTCGCCTACGAGGCCGAGGAATTGGGCTTGCGCGAAGAGGATGCGGCCAAGGTGAAGAGAATTCACCAACTCCGCCCGCTCGCCTCGGGCCAGCCGTGGGGCATCTTCTTCATCGAGTTCGAGAAGAAACGCCTGCCCGTCGTGGTCCTTCGCCGCATCCTCAGCCTGCTCGTCATCAAGAAGCGCGGCTCGGCGAACAAATCCGAGCGTGCCGCCTGGCAGCCGGAGGACCTGCTGTTCGTGTCCGCTTTCGGCGACGAGGCCACGGACCAGCGCGAAATCGCCTTCGCCCATTTCCACCAGGAATCGGGCGACCTCCCCACGCTCCGCGTGCTGGGCTGGGACGGCCGCGACACCCCGCTCAAGCTCGAGCACGTGGACGCCACTCTGCATGACAAACTCCGCTGGCCGGCGGACCCGCGCGACCTGTCCTCGTGGCGCTCTCAATGGACCCGCGCCTTCCGCCACCGGGTGGGCCATGTCATTCGGACCGCCGACGGCCTGGCCGAACGCCTCGCGGCCCTGGCACGAGGCATCTGCGCCGCCGCGCAGACCATGATGGCGCACGAGACCGAGCGCGGCGCCCTCACCAAACTCTACAAAGCCTTCCAGACTGCCCTCATTCACGACCTCACCCCCGAGAGTTTCGCCGACACCTACGCGCAGACCATCACCTACGGCCTGCTCACCGCCGCCATCTCACGCACCGAGATGAGCGCGGGTACCGCAGGCACATTTGTCCGGGCGGAGGACGTTTCCGACATCGTGCCCGTCACGAATCCGTTCCTGAAGGAAATGCTCCAGACTTTCCTGAAGGCGGGCGGGCGCAAGGGCGGCATTGATTTCGACGAACTCGGCATTCAAGACGTGGTGGAACTCCTCCGAGGCGACGAGACGGACCTGCCTGCCATTCTGCGCGACTTCGGCAACAAGAACCCCGACGAAGACCCGGTCATCCACTTTTACGAACACTTCCTGTCCGCCTACAACAAGAAGCTCAAGGTGCAGCGCGGTGTCTTCTACACGCCGCCGCCGGTCGTCTCCTACATCGTCCGCAGCGTTCATGAACTGCTGCAAACCGAGTTCGGCCTCGCCGCTGGCCTCGCTTCCACGGTGACGTGGGGAGAGATGGTGCAGCGGAATCCCGAACTCAAACTTCCGCCGCGGACGGACGAGCCGGGCGAGATGCGCACCATTGACCCCGGCGAGTTCTTCGTTCAGATCCTCGACATCGCCACCGGCACAGCCACCTTCATCGTCGAGGTGATTGATGTGGTCCACCGGCACCTGAAGACGCAGTGGAACAAGGGCGGCCTCGCCGCCATGCCGCGTATTCCCTCGCCCGGGGGGGCGGGAGAGGCTGGCGCGCCAGCGCCGGGTGAGGGTCCTGGGGCCCAGCCCTCAACCTTCAACCAGTATTGGAACGTCTACGTCCCCGCCTGCCTGCTCCCACGCCTCTACGGATTCGAACTCATGATGGCGCCCTACGCCATCGCCCACATGAAGGTCGGTCTCAAGCTCTACGAGACCGGCTACCGGTTCGGCAGCGCCGAGCGCGTCCGCATCTACCTCACCAACTCGCTCGAACCGAAAGTTAAACAACTCCCGCAGATTGGTTTCGACGCGCTCGCTCATGAGGCCCAGGCGGTCAACGAAATCAAGTGGTATAAGCGATTCACGGTTGTCGTTGGCAATCCGCCGTATGCAGGAATCTCGTCGAACATGACCGATCACGCTCAACGGCTCATTGATGCCTACAAAGTCGTCGATGGAGTAGCATTATCTGAGCGGAAACTATGGCTCCAGGACGACTATGTGAAGTTCATCCGCCTAGCTCAGACAATAATCGATGCGGCTGGGGTAGGTGTCCTCGGCTATGTCACGAACCACGGCTACTTAGACAACCCAACCTTCCGGGGGATGCGCCAGAGCTTAGTAAGCACATTTGCACGCCTTCGCCTACTCGACCTCCACGGGAACGCCAACAAGAAGGAGCTCGCCCCCGATGGTCTGGACAAGAACGTCTTCGACATCCGACAGGGCGTTGCCGTGTGCCTAGCAACTCGCAGTCTTGCAGAATCCTCTGTTCAACACGCGGCCCTTTGGGGGCTGCGGGAGGCCAAATACGCATGGTTGACTAATCACGATGTTGACAATACCGCTTTCCAGAGGTTATCCCCCAATTCACCGTTCTATCTGTTCATCCCTCAAAACTCGGATTGCCGAGCTGAATATGAACGTGGATATAGCCTTGCGGAAGTGTTTCCGAAAAACGGGGTCGGGATAGTCACCGCGCGAGACGCCCTCACAATCGACGTGGACGCTGGTCGGCTTTGGCAGCGCGTAGTGAGGTTCTGCAGGCTCGCTCCGGAGGATGCGCGTGCCGAATATGAATTGGGATCAGATGTCCAAAGTTGGAGAGTGTGCTGGGCGCAGGAGGACGTCCGAAAGAGCGGGCCTGACCGAAGTCTCGTGCGCGAAGTCTTGTATCGACCGTTTGATGTGCGGCACGTTTACTACACTGGGGTATCATCGGGCTTCGTGTGCCGACCCGTATGGGACGTGATGCGTTGCATGGTAGGCGGAAAGAATGTCGCCATGGTCACGACGAGGACAGTAGAAATTGGTCGTGGCTTTGAACACGTGTTTTGCACTCGGGGATTCATCCAGCACCACTCCGTGTCGGTGAAGGAGGTAAATTATCTCTTTCCTCTTATGCTGCCCCCCGATGATTCTCAAGCAGGGAGCCTCCTTCGAGAACATCACGCGCCCCAAGTCAACCTCAGTTCGCGCTTCGTAAGAAGCCTTGCCGACGCACTGAATCTTGTGCAGCGGGCTTCGGATGGTTTGCCCTCCGGCATTAGCGCCGAGGACATCTTCCACTACGCCTACGCGGTGTTTCACAGTCCTGGCTACCGGAGTCGCTACGCTGAGTTTCTGAAGATAGATTTCCCGCGTCTGCCGCTGACTTCCAGCTTGGAACTGTTCCGCGCACTGGCCCACCTCGGCGGCGAACTCGTCGCCCTGCATCTGCTGGAGTCGCCAACGCTGGAGAAGCCCATCACCAAGTTCATCGGCTCGGCCTCGCCCGTCGTGGACAAAGTCACCTACGAAGCGGGCACGGTCTGGTTTGGCAAGGCCAAGACCTGCGGTTTTCGTGGTGTGCCGGAGCCGGTCTGGAACTTCCACATCGGCGGCTACCAGGTCTGCGAGAAGTGGCTCAAAGACCGGAAGGGCCACGTGCTGTCCGCAGATGACATCACCCACTACCACAGAATCGTCGTCGCTCTCTCGGAAACCATCCGCCTCATGGGCGAGGTTGACGCGATCATCGCCCAGCACGGCGGCTGGCCGCTGAAGTGACGACATAGTGAACGACCTTCTCGACATCCCGGCCGACCCTGAGCCGAGTTCATCGGAAGTCCAGCATCTCTTCGTGGACGAGGCCGGCACGCCCACACTGTTTCACGAGAGCGGCAAACCCATCGCCGATACCTTTGGCTGCTCGCGGTTCTTCATTCTCGGCAAACTCGAAGTCGAGAATCCCCCCGTCGTCGCCACCGCGCTGACGGAGCTCCGCCAGAGGATGTTGGCGGACCCCATCTTCGCCGGAACTGAATCTTTCAAGCCGGAGCGCAAGAAGACGGCGATCGCGTTCCACGCCAAGGACGACCTGCCCGAAGTCCGCGTCCCCGTTTTCGAACTGCTTCGCAGCTTCGGGAGCCAATTGCGCTTCTACGCGGTCGTCTGCGACAAGTTGAAACTCACGGAAACCGAAAGCGCCAAACGGGCGAAGGAACCGGGGTATCGCTTCAACGAGAACTCCGTGTATGACGCGCTCATGCGGGAGTTGTTCGGCAAGTTCCATCGCCTGGCCGACCGCTACGAAGTCAACGTTGCCAGGCGTGGCACGAGCACACGAAATGAAGCCATCAGAGTCGCCCTCGCCCACGCAGAACAGGATTTCGAGCGCAAGTTCGGATTCCGGCGGAGCAGCCCTGACGCATGGAAGATCACAGTCTTCCGCTCCAAGGAAGCGCCATGCCTTCAGGCTGTGGATTACTTCCTCTGGGCACTGCAGCGGTTCTACGAAGTGAAGTGGGACGTCAAGACGCGAAAGAAGGCCCTCGATCCGACCACGGGCCTTGTCATCCACGAAGACCGCTTCCTGAGGGCGATGTGGCCGCAGGTGGGCGAGGTGCATGACCTCCATTTCGCGCGCGCACACGGAACGTTCTTCACAGCGCGCGAGCCGCTGACGCTGGACAGACGTTTCCCGCCGCCGAAGGGGAAAAAGAAAAAGTCGTGAGTATAGGAACCCCGAAGGTTCTCACGGCACGGGGCCGAGTTTTGCTCACGACGATGCGTCACAATCCTCGAGGCTCGGCGTCAAGTAAAGAAGTATCTTGCATCTCCAGGAATCCCGTGGTGTCCAGGGCGAAGCCGCGTCCTTGATCATCAGATAAGGCATTTACGCGGCAGGGATTCACCACAGAGGACATGCAGAGCCTGAATCGGCGCAGAGCCGCAACCAAATGTCGGAGGGCCTGGACAAGGTGAACGCCCGCCACAGGGGCCTGGTAACGCCCGCGCCCACCGCGCGCCCGTTCGTTCTGGTCCAGGGCGCCTCGATCGGGACGATTATTCCGCGCTTGGACGCGGAACGGTGGCGTGGTCCTGGAGCCACTCGAGATCGCGGTTGCCCGGGTCCCAGAGGGTCCAGTGGTTCGGATTCCATGGCAGGGCCGCTTCGGTGAGGGTGCGGCTCTCGATCCAACGGCGGGTCTCGACGTGGCCGTCGCCGAAGGCCACCGCACCCCGGCCACCGTGCTGGATCGAGGGGAGGTGGTAGAACTGCCCACCCGCGCCCATGCGCACCACAAAGGCCGGCAGGCAGACATTGCCCGGAGCGACGTCAATGAAGGAGAAGATGGTGGTCGGGGAAGCTTCTGCCAGAGCCGACCACTTCTCGAACGTCCAGTGACGCGTGCTGTTGTAGCCCGGAGGGACCCACTCGGCCCAGCCCAGATAGCTGTTGAGGGCATAGGTGCGCACCTTGGGATGGGCGCGGCCATTCAACTCGACCGTCGTGCGGTCCTCGGGACACCGGTAGGTTGCGACCGACGGGATATACTGTGCGAATGCGGCGTGCTGGGGATCGTTCAGATAATTCAGATTCGTGAAGGCGGGATTGGGTGAAGGCGGCGACGTGAATTTGTAGTGCTCCTCGCCCAACACCCACAGTCTCTGCCCATTCAGGATGTCCGAGGACCCAAAACCGTTGGGAGGGACATGGTCGTTGGCGTCTCCGGCGTAGAGCGTCCCGGCAGTGGCCAGTTGCTTCAGGTTATTGATGCAGGCGATCTGCCGGGCCTTACCCTTCGCGCGCCCGAGAGCCGGCAGGAGCAGCGCCGCCAGAATCGCAATGATCGCGATCACCACCAGCAGTTCAACAAGCGTAAAGCCGGACCCCCAAGCCCTCGACCGCACCGTTTGTGCAGTCGGGTCGCATCGCTCGAGATCACGCAGGTCGAACATGGCCAACTCAATCCGCAGCCCACCGTACCACGAAAACGGGGGAGGCGAAAGGCGATCGCGCTCGGACGGCCTCGAGGCCGCAGTCCTCTGTGCCGCCTGCGTTAGCGCCACAGCCCGGACATCAGGTCACGCGCACCGCTATGAAACGGGCTAAGGGTCTGTGCAAAAACTAATCGGAAGTAATCTATGCACAGACCCTAAGGCTTGAGCAACTCCTCGGCAATCTGCACTGCGTTGAGCGCGGCCCCCTTGACCAACTGATCGCCCGAGACCCAGAAGCAAAGGCCGTTGTCGAGGGCGCAATCCAGTCGAAGGCGCCCCACCTCGCAGTTGTCCTTCTCCGCCGTGAACAGCGGCATCGGGTAGACCTTGTTCGCCGGATCGTCAACCACATCGAGTCCAGGCGCTTGGGCCAGCGCGGCCCGTGCGGCATCGAGTGTCACCGGCTTCTCGAATTCGGCGCTGACGGCGATCGAGTGGGCCCGGTAGACCGGCACACGGACGCACGTCACGCTGGCCCGGAAGGTGGGGTGATGCATGATCTTGCGTCCCTCGTTCTCCATCTTCATTTCCTCTTTCGTGTAGCCGGAAGGCAGAAAAGAGTCGATGTGCGGCAGGACATTGAATGCGATCTGATGCGGATAGACCTCCTTCGTCACCGGCTGGCCGTGAACGATCTGATCCACCTGCCGCCGCAGTTCCTCGATCGCCTTCGCCCCGGTCCCTGACACCGCCTGATAACTCGACGCGAAAATGCGCTTGCAGAAGAACGCCTTGTGCAGCGGGTAAATGGCCATCAGCGCAATCGCCGTCGTGCAGTTCGGATTGGCAATGATGCCTTTGTGACTTCGCACATCCGATGCGTTGATCTCGGGGACCACCAGCGGAACCGAGTCGTCCATCCGAAAAGCGCTCGAATTGTCGATCACCACGCATCCCGCCCGGGCGGCAACAGGAGCGAACTCCCTCGAAACGCTCCCTCCGGCGCTGAACAGCGCGATGTCGACCCCCGCAAACGAGTCGGGTTTCAGCTCCTTCACCGCGATCGTCTTGCCTTGGAACTCGAAGGTCTTTCCGACCGACCGGGCGGAGGCCAGCAAGGTGAGTTCGCGCAGCGGGAAACGCCGACGTTCGAGCGATTTCATCATCTCGACACCGACGGCGCCCGTCGCGCCGACAACGGCAACATGCGGTTGAGCGTGCATAAAGAGTCGAGGACTATACCAGCGTCCGACCGGCTGTCAAACGCTGCAAATGGCCATGCCGCAGTTCCGCAGTTCTCGTATTGGCCTGGGTCCCCGGCGAGAACCGGCTGAAGCCGGGACACCCAACTGCGTCTGGGGCTTCGGCGCGCTGTTCGGTGTGCCGCCTTCGGGCAGCTCGTCACCAACATGAGGCTTCCGGGTCAGAGTTGCTCCCCAGACGAAATCTGTGGCAAATGACTCAAGTTCTGGCGCCGCCCCGCGGCGCTGGCGCGTGCCGCATCGCCGCTTCGCGCATCTTCCGAATCGCTGCTTTGAGGTTACTCTGTCCGAAAAGAGCCGTCCCGCTCACAAACGTGTCCGCTCCAGCCCGCGCGCATTCCGCCGCGGTCGACAGGTTGATCCCGCCGTCGACCTCGATGCGGAAGGGCAGACCCCGCTCGCGGCGCCATGCGTCCGCCTGTTGGACCTTCGGGATTGTCTCCTCGATGAACGACTGCCCGCCGAAGCCCGGATTCACCGTCATAATAAGGAGCAGATCAATTTGCTTGAGCAGCGGCAGGGCATTGGCGATGGGCGTGGGCGGGTTGACGGCCAGGCCGACCTTCCGTCCGAGGGCCCGAATCTTCCACAGCAGATCGCCGACCCCGTTCCCCAACTCGACGTGCACGGTGATCAGCGACGCCCCCGCCCGGACGAACGGTTCGAGCAGAGTGGCCGGACGCGAACACATCAGGTGCACGTCCAACGGCAGCCGCGTGAAACGACGCGCCGTCTCCACCACGCCGGGCCCGAATGAAATGTTCGGCACGAAATGCCCATCCATGATGTCCACATGGATCCAATCCGCTCCGGCTCGATCGGCGCGTTGAATCTCCGATCCCAGCCGACCAAAATCAGCTGCGAGCAGAGACGGTGCAATAATCATCGGCCACAAGCTAGCGGACCACGAGGCCTCTCCGCAAGTGCGTGCCGCGAGTCCGTGACTTTCAACTCTCAACTCTCAACTCGCCGATTCAGGCCCTGCCCAGGAGACGGCGCTGCATCGCTCTGGCCTCGCGAATCCAGACCGCATCCCGTTTTCGCTGGAATGCGGGGGCATGCGGATCGTCCGCAAGCACTTCATCGAGTTCCATGCGCGCCCGCTCGACCTGGCCCGAGGCCATGAGGAGCTTTGCGAGTTTCACTCGGGCCCGGGCATAGGTGTGGCTGGCGAGCACTCGGCGCCAGGATTGGATCGCTTCCTCGGCGCGACCGAGGGCGCCGTAAGTCTCCGCCAACGCCATCAGCGATTGGCCATAGTCGTGGTCGGCATCCTGCCCGCAAACCCTCTCGAAAAAGGGCAGAGCCTCCGCCGCGCGGTTCTGCCGGAGCAAACACTGCCCGTAGTGCGCCAGCGTGTCCAAATCCTCCGGATCCCTCTGAATCGCGGCGCGATAGCACGCCTCCGCCTGGTCGAGCTTGCCCTGCCGGGAATAGATGTCTCCAAGTTGCGCGTGGTGATGAGCCGTGTCGAGATGATGGATTTGCTCCTGCAATTCCTTGATCCGATGGCGATCCTGCGCTCCCGACAGTTCGAATCCCCTCATCGCCGGGGCGGCCTGCCGATACACCAGAAAGAAGTAAAGCACTGCGTTGATCGGGGGAAAAAGAAAGATGAACACCGCCCAGAGCCATTCCTGGCGGCGAATCGCGTCCACCAGCATCCATAAAGCGAACAGCCCAAAGAGCAGGAACAGCGGGTTGCGCCAGTCCAGGAAGCTGGTGATGAAGCCGAGCATCATGTTAGCCCGGCTCTGCCCCGGACCCACGAGGCGTGTGACCCATTCGTGCGCGCTGGACTTCGTCGACCGTCTGCAAAACTCGACGTCTGGCTCAGTGGCGCTGCTGCGCTGCGCAAGAACTTGATGGGACGACAACGAGTTTCACCAATCGAGGATTCCAGACTGCTTAGGGCGAACACCGGCCAACCGACAGACTCGCCGAGTTCGTCTTGTCCGTTCGCTTCGAGTATTCGCGCCGATTGGCTCACATCGGCCTCACCTTAGACCAGTGAGCGCCGCCTGCCAACTTCCTTTAGGGTCTGTGCAAAAATCAATTCCGGTTTTGCTGGAGGGGATTTGGCTCGCTGGCCAGGCGCGACGAGGGAGCATAAACGCACCGGTCTGTGAGCGAGGAGCAATCCGGCGTCCGCGGGACCATCGAGCCAAAGCCCCCCAGCCCTTCGGGGCGCGGCGGCACCGGACCATCTGCGTCGTTCCTCGGTCGGTCGAGTATCTCAAGGGATACACTCCCTCCCTCGGGCCTTGCATCTGGCCCGGTGGCGCTCCCGCCAAAATCGGAAGTAATTTTTGCTCAGACCCTTAGTCCGGATGTTCCACGGAGCTTCAACGGCGCCTCGATGTCTGGTGGGCGCCGGACTCGCCGCCTACTTCTCGATGACCAACTGGTCGCGCAGGTCGCCGTCCACGTCGTAGGCCCGATAGACCAGCCGGTCGCCCTGCCTCTGGATGTCGATCACCTGGAACGTGGACACGTTGGTCAGTCCAACCTCCGTGTACGGACGCGCGTCCTGGCGGTACATCTTGGTCCCCGAGACCGAGACGAGATAGTGCGTCCCATCCCCGGCATCCGAGCCGCGCTGGCCTGCCTTCAGCGGATACGTCCGCAAATAGGCATGGTCATGTCCTTGAAGAGCCAGGTCGACCTGGTACCGGTCGAACAACGGAGTCCACGCCTCCCGCAATGCAACGTTGTCGCGATTGGGCGCGGACGAATAGGCGGGATGATGATAGGCGACAAACTTCCACTTGGCCTTGCTCCCCTCGAGTTGCGCCTCGAGCCACGCGGTCTGCGCGCCGGGCTCCGAGTTCGAGTCCAGCACGACCAGCAAAGCATTGGCGTAATGAAACGCATAGGCCCGCTCCGCTTCGAGCCCGGGCGGCCCGTTGCGCGGCAGCGCGAACTGCTTCAGGTAAAGCGTCGGATGGCCTCCCTGACAATCGTGGTTCCCAAGCGCTGGCACCACGGGGCGCCGGTTCAAGATGCCCGCGGCATTGGCGAACAGGCCGTCCCAGTCGTCCCGTTCCGCCCCGCGGTTCACCAGGTCGCCTGCCAACAGATAGAACGCCGCATCCGGCCGCTGCCGGAATGCCGTGCGCGCGAGCGTTCCCCAGCGTTCGAAACCGTTTTGCGGATCCCCCATGTAGACAAAACTGAACCCGGACGACCCGTCCGGCGCCGTGCTGAACTCGGCCAGCTCGGACCACCCGTCCGCCGAACCGTCACCCACGCAATAGACGTAAGCCGTGCCCGGTTCCAGATCCCTCAGCTCCGCGGTGTGCCGATGCACAATCGGGTCGTTCGCCAATCGCCCGTCCACCAGCGTGTCCGTGACCGCCCGCACCTTGCGCAGCCGGCGCGGCCTGACGGTGTTCAACTCGGCGCGCTTGCCATACGCCACCCAGCCGGACCCGACCGACGGAGCGGTCCGCCACTGAATCGCCTGGGTCGTTCGCGGATCCCCACTCCATGTCAGCACGATCTGGTCCGGCCGCCTCGAGCTGGGATGTGACGTCTCCCGAAAGCCCCCGATGAGCCGGGCCTCGTCCCGACTCTGCCGCAGTGTCTGGATGAGCCGCCAACCCCGCCAAGCCTCGGGAATCTCGTCGAGGGTTTCGTCGCGATCGGCGTACGGCCTCGCCCCCGGCGCCATCTCTGTGACCCGCAAACGCTCCGGATCGAGGTGGTCGATCCGCAGCGGCGCCCCATCTTGCTGCGCTCGCACCAGCACCAGGTAATGCTCGCCGCTGCCGGCCAGTGAGTTGACTCCCAAACCAATCGCTCCGGACGGGAACAACCGCTCCCAGGCCTCGAACCGCCGCTTCGCCACGCTGAGGATCGCACCCGTCGGCGTGAATCTGCGAGAGCGCAGCCAAAACGGCTCGTCTCCGGCGGTATCGCGCAGCACGGTTACGACCACCGGCACATCGACCTCGAACCGAATATGTTCCCCGCCCAAAACGCGCTGTTCTGCCGGCGTCAACTCCTCGAGCAGACGCACCGTGCTGAACGCGTTGAGCTCCTCCGCAGAATGCCGCTGGCTCAGGCGCAAGGCGATCCCTCTCACCGTGTCCTGAATCGACGAATTCGTCCCAGACGCCGCCCCACTTGACTGGACGGCAAGACTCAACCCCAGGATGAACCCCGCCAGCCCCGAGCCCGGACTGACCAAGGCGGCAAGCGGCGCACGCAGAACCCGATGCGCTGCTCTCATGGAGAGCGATGACATTCCTTCGCCAGATGCGCACGGGGACCACGAATCCCTGCCGGAGGGCCGATCCCGTATGCGCAGGCTCGGGAGAGTCCTTGGCTCGAAACGGTAATGGTCGACAGTTGGGGCCTCGCGGAGCTCGGCCCTCCGAGAGCGGTCAGCCGTGCGAAGGCGAGGATTTATCGGCAACGAATCGGTTGGCATGTGCGTGCCATTGAAATCGAAGGCGACGCAGCGTGTCGAATACGAATTCCACCGGCTGCCCCGCAGTGGTCCGCATTGTGGGGTATTCCGCTTCGCGGCGGTCACAACTCTATTGAACATGCGGCTAGTGGCGCACCGCGCAATGAATGCTCATCGCCCCTCCAATCAGGTTTATCACCCGCACGTCCATTGCGCCCAACTCCCGCAGCATCGCGCTCACCCCCTCCTGTGCGGCATACCGTTCGAGCGATTCCAGTATGTATGCGTACGCCGCAGCGTCCCCGCAAGCCAGACGCCCGAAGACCGGCACCAGGTGGCGCAGGTATGCGTAGTAGACACCGTGCCACCACCGGTTCGCCGGCTTCCCGAAATCCAGGATGACCAGCCGCCCCCCCGGCTTGGCCACCCGCCACATCTCGGCCAGCCCGCGCCGCGCATCCGCCAGATTGCGCAGGCCATAACTGATCGTCACGGCGTCAAATTCAGACTCGGAAAAGGGGAGTTGCAGCGCATCGGCCTCGATGAACCGCACGCGGCCGCCCCACTCCCGCCGCGCCGGTTCCCCCAGCCTTGCCACCCGTCTCCTGGCGACGGCCAGCATCGCGCCGCTGAAATCGATTCCGATCGCCTCCGCACCCGTCCGCGCCAGCGTGAAGGTGACATCCCCCGTGCCGCAACAGAGATCCAGCGTCCGCTGCGCGCGCCCGACTCGAGCCAGACGCACAAGGCGCCGCTTCCAGAACCGGTGCAGGCCCAGGCTCTGGATGTCATTGATGAGATCGTATCGAGCCGCCACACCGGCGAAGAGATCGCCCACGCGCTCGGCCCGACGATCGTCCGGGGCAAAGTAGGAGTTGGAATGGACGTCTCTCAAGAGCGATGGGCGGCCGCGACTACAGCCTTTCGACGGCGCGAGCACCGCGCAATCTACTTCTTCTGCGCAGCCGTGCGCGCGGTGGCGATAGCGAGGTATTTCACGGCGAACTCATTGTCGTAAGGCTTGATTTGCCAGGACCGCTCGAACCAGGCCTTGGACGCCTCAAAATCGCCTTTCTGCATCTCATGCCAGCCTCGAAGCATGACCAGATAGTGGTTGTTCGGATCCAAAGCCAGGGCCCGATCGAAATAGCGCTCGGCTTCTTCATGGCGCTTCTGCCAGTCGAGGCACATCCCGTATCGGACCACGGGAAAGGGATCAAAACGATTCAACGCGATAGCCCTCTCGAACCAGCGTTTCGCCTCCTCGATCTGCTGCTCCCAGTCCTCTTCCCCCTCCCAACTGATGAGGCGATGACATTCGCCCACCTTCGCGACCGTCTCCGCATTGTTCGGTTCCACCACGCTCGCCGCGCGCAACAGCGCGACCCGGTGGATTCCGACGTTCGGCTCCTCGGACCTGGTCAACAGGCGCCCCTCGCGATACTGATCCACCAACCGCGGCACCAGGTAGACAAACGTGCCGCACGCCAACAGCGTGACAAGGATGCGCCCCGTCCAGCGCGGTGTGACCCAGTAACGGTCCGTCGCGAAACGCAGGTGGCTGGTCAGGCTTGCCATCAGGGTGACGGCGACGATGGCGTTGGCCGGAATCTGCATGTTGAAATCGAGGAACGAATGCACCAGCAGGGCCAGCAGACCCAGGCCAATGCCCAGCACCGTCGCCGCCCGGTCGCTCTTCTTCACGGTCAAATCGCTCTGGGTGCGCCGGACGTACTTCGTGGTCCTGGCAAATCCAATCGCCAGAAATGTCAAAAAGGCGCCGATGATCCCCACCCCGATCAGCCCCCAGTCCGCCAGCGTGTTCAAGTAATCGTTGTGCGCCCAGTACGGACGCGCCTGCACCAGGATCGGGCGATAAGCCGGGAACCGCACGTCGAAATGGCCCGGACCCACGCCCAACACCGGGTGGTCGCGCCACATCTTGAAGGCCGGAATCCAGAGCAACGGGCGGACCCGGATGTCCTGGTCCCGCCCCGGCAACACGTTGTGAAACCGTTTCTGAACCTCGTAGGCGCGCGTGAGCGAGAAAGCCGCTCCGATCCCAACCACCAGCACGGTCACCACCACCACCAGCCGGTAACTGCGTTGCCGAAACAACACGACAAAAAACACCAGCAACGCAAACCCGATCGAGATCCAGCCGCCCCGGGAAATGGTCGCCCCAATCCCGATGAGCATCACCAGGGCCGCATACCCGTAAAACACCTTCGCCACCGGATTGGCCCGGCTCAGGAAAACCTGCGCGGCGGCGATGGGCAGGAGCATCTCGAGGAAACCAGCCAAATGATTGGGGCATATGTACGTTCCCGAGCCTCGTCCGAAGTAACCCTCCGGCTTGATGAAATGCCAGACGGACTGCGACTGACTCAACACCTGGTACACCGCGTACATGGCGTTCAAGGTCCCCAGCCCCAGCAGTGCAATCAACAGCGTCTGCGTCGTCTCCTGATGATGCAGGTTGTTCAAGACGATGTAGAACAGCCACCCATACACCAGAACCCGCATCAGCTCCCGCCGGGCCACATACTCGACATCCGCCTGCGTGTACTGAAAAACCGCATAAGCAACGAACCCAAGCACAGCCCAACAGGCCGGTGGCCATTGAATCCGGTGGCTCGGATTCGCCCAGAACCGCACCACCCACGCCGCCGTGCCGAGCATCGCCAACCCACCTAACACCGCAAAATCCTGGCCCCGCACCGCCCCCGTCGCCAGCGGCCCGATTGCCAGAATGGCCAAGACCATCCCGACAATCGTCCGCTCACACCACATATCGAGCCTTTGCCGGTCCATGCGCGAGTGAAACTATGCGACCCGCGCTCCAGGGTCACGTGCTTTTCTCGCGGTTTGATCGTGACGATCGTGACCCTTTCCCCTCTCGAATGGCCGAACTCCGCAAGGCCCTGATTGGCGACGGCAATTGTCTCAAGACCCGGACTCTCTCGCGAGGGCGGGGATCGCCTCTCCGACACCGGATTCATGTGCAGAGCTGGCTCTCGCTGCCTTGCCGTGCACCTTGAATCCCCTTGCCTCAACCGCGCTCGCATGGAACAGAATCCTCCCGCACTCGGGTGCCGAGCCGCCGGTCGCATGCCCCCGATCCGAGGCTCGCGTTGGGCCGGACGGCAAGCGATCCGTCCTGCCTCGTGATCCAGAGCATCTGTAAGTTGTCGGTGGGAATGAAGTCTGCGCCGCGTGGGGCCAGCCTGCCGCGCCTGCCTGTGCCGTACCCGACACGGCAGACAGGCCGCTGGGCTTTGCGGCGCAGGCAGGGCATGCCGCCTACAGCGGGAGTTCCCTTCCGTTGTAGGCCCGGTGCCCTCACCGGGCGACAGAATACCGACAACTGTCCGATGCACCGCCCGTGATCCCGAGGGCAAAACGCCACTGGACATGAACGACCTGACAACCGCGAATCCGGCCATGCCGCAAGCAGACGATCCTGCCGGCCCCGTCCGCGCGCGCCTGGCGATCCGCGGCCTTGTGCAGGGCGTAGGCTTTCGTCCGTTCGTATTCCAGTTGGCCACACAACTTGGCCTGGCCGGCTGGGTCGCCAATTCCCCTGAGGGTGTGTTCGTCGAAATCGAAGGGCACCCCTCGCACATTCGCCAATTCCTCCTGCGTCTCGATCCCGAGCGCCCGGCGCACAGTTGCATCCAGAGCCTCGAAACAACCTACCTCGATCCCGTCGGCTTTCACCGGTTCGAAATCCGTCCTAGCGACACCCAGGGAGAACGAGCAGCGCTGGTCCTCCCGGATATCGCAACCTGCCCAGCCTGCCTTCGCGAGGTGTTTGACCCCCAAAACCGCCGCCATAACTACCCCTTCACCAATTGCACACACTGCGGACCGCGCTACAGCATCCTTCGCGCCCTGCCTTACGACCGCCTGAATACCTCCATGGCAGACTTTGCGTTGTGCCCAGCCTGCCGGGCCGAGTACGAAGACCCGCGCGACCGCCGCTTCCACGCCCAACCCAACGCCTGCCCACTCTGCGGCCCCCACATCGAACTGTGGCGTCCGGACGCATCCGTCATCCACACTCACCACGACGCATTGATCGAGGCGGCGCGCGCCGTGCGGGCAGGCGCCGTCGTAGCCGTCAAGAGCCTCGGCGGATTCCACCTAGTTGTCCTGGCCGCGGACGATCTGGCCGTCTGCCGCCTGCGCGACCGCAAGGGGCGCGAGGCCAAACCGTTCGCCCTCCTCTTTCAGTCCGCCGATCAGGTGCGCCAGGTCTGCGCCGTGTCACCCCTCGAAGACCGCCTTCTCCGGTCGGCCGAGGCGCCCATCGTCCTCCTGCGCCGACACCGCACATGCAGCAGAGGCGAGGCCGAGGTGGCGCCGGCGGTGGCGCCCGACAACCCTTGCCTGGGCGTGATGCTGCCCAACACCCCTCTGCACCACCTGCTCATGGCGGAAGTGGGCGGACCCGTCGTCGCCACGAGCGGCAATCGGTCCGACGAACCGCTCTGCACCGACGAACGGGAAGCGCTCGATCGGCTGGGCGGCATCGCTGACCTCTTCCTGGTCCACAATCGTCCAATCGTCCGCCAGGTCGATGACTCGATCGTCCGCGTCGTCCTCGATCGTGAGTTGGTGCTGCGCCGGGCCCGCGGTTACGCCCCATTGCCCATCGCCGTCCGCGATCTGATGCCGCCCGTCCTCGCCGTCGGTGCCCACCTGAAAAACACCGCCGCCCTGGCCCGCGGACGCCACGTCTTCCTGAGCCAGCACATCGGCGATCTCGAGACCCCCGCAGCCCACACCGCCTTCCAGCGCGTCGTCCGCGACCTCCCCGCACTCTTCAACGTCCGCCCCGCTCTCTACGCGGCCGATGCCCATCCCGACTACCTCTCCACCCAGTGGGCACGGGCCTCCGGACGCCGCGTGCTCGCCGTGCAACACCATTACGCCCATGCCCTCGCCTGCATGGCCGAGAATGACGTCGACCCGCCGCTGCTCGGCGTTTCCTGGGATGGCACGGGACTGGGAATCGACCAGACAATCTGGGGCGGTGAATTCCTGCGCATCACCGCGCACGGATTCGAACGGGCAGGGCACCTGCGCTGCTTTCGTCTTCCGGGCGGCGACAAGGCCGCCCAAGAGCCGCGGCGCGCCGCGATCGGTCTCCTCGAGGCGCTGCTGGGCGATGCGGCGTTCGCCAACACTAACCTCGCATCGGTCGCCGCCTTCACGGCAACCGAGTTGAAGGGGATTCGCCAGATGCTCGAGCGGCAGGTCAACACGCCCGCAACCTCGAGTGCCGGCCGGCTTTTCGACGCCGTCGCCTCTCTCCTCGGCCTCCGTCAAAAAGCCGGCTTCGAAGGCCAGGCCGCCCTCGATCTCGAATTCGCTCTCGAAAACGCACAGACCGACGCCGCCTACCCGATCCACATCCGGCACTCCACAGCGCTCGTCTCCCATGCCGCCCCCGCCCCCGGCGCGGGTTGCGCCCCGCCCGGCGCAATCCATGGCGTCGCCGACACATCGAAGGACCCGCCCCCCCAGTTTGTGTTGGATTGGGCCCCGATGATCCAAGGCATCCTCGACGATCTCCGTCTTCAGACGCCCGCATGCGAAATCTCCGCCAGGTTCCACAACACCCTCGCCGAAGGCATCCTCGCCGCGGCACGCTTCACCGGAGAACGCCGCGTGGTCCTCTCCGGCGGCTGCTTCCAGAACCGCTACCTGCTCGAACAAACGGTCCGGCGCTTGCGCGTCGAGGGTTTTAGCCCATACTGGCATCAACGCGTTCCGACAAACGACGGCGGAATCGCCCTCGGCCAGGTGATGGCCGTCGCGCGCGCGCGAACGAAACGAAGTTGAAGCTTTGACTATGTGTCTCGCAGTTCCAGGACGAGTGATCAGCATCGCAACCGACGGTGACGACCTGTCCCGCAGCGGCAAGGTCAGCTTTGGAGGCGTCATCAAGGAGGTCAACCTCGCCTTCGTTCCCGAAGTCAAGGTCGGCGATTACGTCGTCGTGCACGTCGGCTTCGCCTTGAGCGTCGTGGACGAAGCCGAGGCAAACAAGGTTTTCGATTACCTGCGCCAGATGGATGAGTTGACGGACCTCCAGCCCGGTGAGAAGCCCGCAGAGGAACCCCTGGCTACGACGCCGGCAGAGCCGATTGCCCCTCCTCTTCCCAAACCCTGATCGGCTCGTAAAAGGTGTTGCGACGCACGGGAATTCGCCCCGCGTCGCGAATGGCCCTCACCATGTCCGCCTCCGTCTGCACCTGCGGCGACCGCGCGCCTGCCATGTGGAAAATGTGCTCCTCGACGATTGTGCCGTGCAGGTCGTCAGCCCCATGGTTGAGTGCAACTTGCGCCAGCTTCAGCCCCATCCCCACCCAATACGCCGTGATGTGATCGATGTTGTCCAGATACAGCCGGCTCACGGCAATCGTCCGCAACGCATCGAATCCGGTCGGCGCGTGCCGCACAGGGATGGCGTTGTTCTCGGGTTGATACGGCAGGGGAATGAAGCCGGTGAAGCCGTGGGTTTCATCCTGCAATGCCCGCAGGCGCCGCAGATGATCCACCCGGTCGGACGCGGACTCGACATGCCCGAACAACATCGTGCAAGTGCTGCGCCCCCCAAGCCGATGCCACGTCCGATGCACATCCGCCCATTCCTCCGCCGTCTCCTTGCCGCGCGCAATGGCTTGCCGCACGGTCGGACTGAAGATCTCGGCGCCCCCTCCTGTGAGCGAATCCATGCCGGCCTTCTTGAGGGCCACAAGCGTGTCCCGCACCGATTGCCCTGAGAGCCGGCTCAGGTGCAGAACCTCGATCGCCGTGAAACATTTGAGCTGCAACCGGGAATCGAGCGCCTTCAACGCCCGCAGCAGGCCCGTATAGTAATCGAACGGCAACGCGGGATGCAGCCCCCCCACGATGTGCAGCTCAGTAATGCCGAGCGCCAGGGCTTTCCGAGCCTTCTCGACCATCTGCTCGATCGACAACTCGAAACCGTCCGCATCCCGCTTCTTCCGGGCAAACGCGCAGAACTGGCAACTCAGGATGCAGTAGTTCGAGTAGTTGATGTACCGGTTGAGAATGTAACTGGCGCGGCGACCGACTTTCCGCTCGGCTGCACGGTTCGCCAACACGCCCATGCTATTCAAATCGCTGCTGGCAAACAGACGTCTCGCGTCCTTGTCGCACAGCCTCGCGCCGGCCTCGACCTTGTCTTCGAGGTCGCGCCACTCGCTCCGCTCGATCAAGCCATGCATCATGCCTCATCCTGTCCAAGCAGATGGCTGAAAAGGCCGTCGCGCAGCTTCGGCTCGAACCATGTGCTCTTGGGCGGCATCGTTTCGCCCCGATCCGCAATGACCATCAGGTCCTCAATCACCGTCGGAAACAAGGCGAAGGCACACGCGCTCGAACCGCAGTCGACCAATCGCTCCAGCTCCGCCGTCCCGCGCACCCCCCCCACGAATCCAATCCGATCGCTTGTCCGCGGGTCGCCAATGGCCAACACCGGCTCGAGTACATGCCGCTGCAACAACGTCACGTCCAGACGATCCACCGGGTCCGCACCCACGATGAACCGCTGACGGAACCGCAACTTGCGCCAATGCCCGGCCATGTAGAGGCTCACCTCGTGTTTCGCGCCGGGCTGGTCCGGCAAGCCGGGCGCGGGCTCGAAGATCGACTCGAATCGGGTCCAGAGCGTTGCGGGCGTATGGCCGTTGAGGTCTTTCACAACCCGATGATAGGCCAGAATCTGGAGCTGGTTGTGCGGGAAGATCACCGCCAGAAAATGACCGCTCCCTCCCCGTCCACCCCGGACGCGACAGACTCGGGCGGCGGCGGCGGTCCGATGATGGCCGTCGGCGATGTACAAACACGGCATGCGCGCGAAGGTCCGTTCGATGAACTCGAGATCACGCCCGTCCTCGATGACCCACGCGGCGTGGCCCACACCGTCACGTGCGGTCCACTCGACCTGTGGAGGCGCTTCAGCACAGCGCGCGACCAGGCGATCCAGTGCATCGTCGGCTCGGTAGACAAGGAACGCCGGACCGGTCTGAGCGTCCAGCGCGTCAATGTGGCGCATGCGGTCGTCTTCTTTCTCGATCCGGGTCAATTCGTGCCTCTTGATCAGGCCGGCCTCGTAATCGGCGCAACTGGCCACCCCCACAATCCCAGTCTGCTGGTGCGGCCCCATGGTCTGGCGGTACAAATAGAATCGAGGCGCCACATCCCGCACCAGAACGCCATCCGCGACCAAACGCGCCAGATTCTCATGGCCCCGATCATACACCGCTGCCGAATAAGGATCCGTGCCGACGGCGAGGTCGATCTCCGGCTTGCTCACATGCAGGAAGCTCAGCGGATTCCCGGCCGCCTGCGTTCGGGCCTCTTCAGTCGAAATGACGTCATAGGGCAATTCGCAGACGCGATCCGCGACGTCCGCCCGCGGTCTCAGGGCCGCGAAGGGTTTCACCTCAGGCATACCGGAGAATCAGACTAGGGACCACCCGGCCCAAACGCACGCCGAAAGTGAGCGCCCAAATCGGGCAAGCGGGCCAGACGCGGGACAAACCGGTGGGGGTTGAGTATGGAATAAGGCAGTCAATCCCAAATCATCGCCTAAGCGGGGTGCGTCGAAAATTCCGGGCACAGCCCGCCCGGGCGGGTCCGCGCCATGGGAACCAACCTCCAAATACCACGCCTTAACCCTCCGAAATCGACCCAAACCCCTCCGCGGAAGACACTTCCTCCGTGGCGCATCCTATAGAGTGACGCCCT
>Ga0302238_1000964_pt1 | contig 25910 bp, 25 predicted proteins | sample AAG_UR_Asn_MG_FD_193527 | JGI IMG/M metagenome (GOLD analysis project Ga0302238, IMG submission 193527) | Enriched activated sludge microbial communities from anaerobic digester in WTTP, New Holstein, Wisconsin, United States - AAG_UR_Asn | ecosystem: Engineered > Bioreactor > Anaerobic >... | reverse complement strand
GAACTTTTATTGATGAGGTCGATAACATCGGCGGCCAGACCTTTTACCTCCCGATCAAGCCCCGTGCCGAAGATGGCATCGATAATCATGTCGCAATGCGCCACCTTTTTGCGCGCGTCCGCCGCCGCCTCAATGCTGACGACATCAACGGGCAATTTGGAGATAATATCCAGGTTTGTTTTGGCTGCGCCTTGGTATTTTTTACGGTCGCCGATGATATATACTTTGACTAGACCACCGTTGGAATGAATCAAACGAGCAACAGCCAGGCCGTCGCCGCCGTTGTTGCCCACGCCGCAAAAGATGACAAAATTTTTGCCCCGGATGCCGAATTCTTTCTGCAATAAATGGATTGCCGCCAGCGCTGCATTTTCCATCAGTATTTCCTCGCTGATTCCCAACTCTTTCATGGCCCGCTGATCCATCAGGCGCATTTCTTCAACATTTGCCAGTTTCATATGTAACTCCTTTTGTTCTTTTGCATTCACCAGGCGGCTCTTTCAACGGCGCTGTTTCATTTGCCCTGGAAACCGGTGTGGCATTGTCAATTAAATTGATCCGGTAAAAATGTTTTTCTTTTCAGGCTACTTATAGTACATTTACCGCGTCTTTTTGCCAACAACATTTTTCCCAGGAGTGATTATGCCGGAAATGTCCCGACTCATTCAACAACGCGTCTCCTGCCGGACTTATGCGGACACACCCGTGGAAGAAAAACTCCTGCACAAAATTGAGAGCCTCATAACTGCAGAGCACACAGGACCATTCGGCAACAAACCTCAATTTCAATTAATTCATTTAGATATGGCCGATCCGGGGAAATGGAAGAATCTCGGCACCTACGGTGTGATTAAGAACGCCAGGCTTTTCCTGGCCGGAAAAGTAACAAAGGGCTTTAAAGCGGTTGAAGATTACGGCTATTGCATGGAAAGTTTAATACTGAAGTCAACTGCACTCGGGCTGGGAACCTGCTGGCTGGCGGGCACTTTCAGCGCCGGTGGTTTTGCCCGGGCGGTCAATCTGCAGAAAAATGAACTCCTTCCGGCAATCAGCCCTATCGGTTATCCGGCTCACCGGAAATCTTTAACCGAAAAGATATTCCGTCTGACCGCCCGGTCCGATCGCCGCAAGCCCTGGCCGTTGATTTTCTTTGCCGGAAATTTTTCCACACCTTTATCTCCCCGGCAGGCCGGAAAATATTCCGAAGCTCTCGAAAACATCCGTCTTGCCCCGTCAGCCTGCAACAGGCAGCCCTGGCGCATTTTATTGGACGAAGGCGGGAATGCTTTTCATTTTTACCTGCAGCGGGCGTTCGGCTACAAATTACGAAACGTCTACATCCAGGATCTGGACATGGGCATCGCCATGAATCATTTCGAACTCACACTGCACGAATTGAAAATCAGCGGCCACTGGATAATCAAAGAAAATGCCCCCCCTGTTAATTCTCTCGATTATATAGTGAGCTGGCAGGAAAACACTGATTACTGCAGCTAATTTTTTCACATCCGGCTTTAAACTTTTGTTGCCGCCGCTCATTTTCGTAATTAAAAATCCAGCCGGATTTTTTGATGCGTTGACAGCAGGATATGGATTGCTAAATTTTTGATATAATAATGTTTTTATTAAGAAATTGAATGATGTTGGCGAACTCTTAATTAAAACAAGAAAGGCGATCCGTATTGTTGTTGTGGGTGGGTTCAAATGTCGAAGGAGGAAAATGAATACCGGAAAATGAAAAAAACATTGAAGAAAAGCCCCTTAGTATGAGAAAATGAAAAATATTTTTGATAAAAAGGGTTTTATTAATTTTCAAAAGATGTCGGCACAGCAGGAGCCATAGAATTTGGGTGGAAGTTATCCCGCGAGGTATTCCCTCAACAATTTATGGATTACATCAATTCTTAAACAGCTAAAATGAAAGGAGGGCTTCAAAATGTTTGCACCAAAAAGTATTCTCGTTCCCACGGATTTTTCGGGTTATTCGGACAAAGCGTTGAAGGAAGCAGTGGATATCGCGGTACAGAACAAGTCGAAAATTTATCTCCTTCATGTCATTGATGAAATAGCCCAATGCTCGGTGGACTATTGCCTTGACACTGCAGTAGTTGCGCAGCTCGAGGAGCAGAGCAGGAAATTTGCCGAAGAAAAACTGCAGAAAGAAGTGGCGGCGATAGGTGCGTCGAAAGATATCGAAATTGTTTTCGATATCAGGAAGGGCGATGCCGCCGAAGTTATCGTGGCCGAGCAGAAAGATAAAGGAATCGACCTGATAGTTATCGCTTCGCATGGTAAAAAGGGAATTCTTACCCGCCTGGGCAGTGTTTCCGAAAGAGTCTTAAGAGAAGCCAAAGGTCCTGTCATGCTGGTAAAGTAAGCGCGTCATTGGTGCAGAATTTACAGGGCAGCCATATTTCATGTGGCTGCCTTTTTTATGTTCGGGAACCGCTTTGAAGATGAGGACGACCAACAGCGTAATACGTTGCGTTGACACAAAAGACCGCTGTGGTTATTTTATTTTCTAATGTGGTGTAAATATTTGTTTATTTATTGAAAAATGTTTTTTACAATTAAAAAATAGTTCATAAAATGGATAGAAGGAGGATTGCCATGTATTTATTTACTGCGAGTGAAGTAGTAGAGTTAGCCGAACGCATACACGAGAATGGGGCAAATTTTTACCGCTATGCCATCCAGCTTGTAAAGGATCAGGAAGCAAAAGAGTTGTTTGCCGAACTGGCCGCAGAAGAGGAAAAATATGAGAAAACCCTGGATAAGATTTTTGCCGATCTGGAGAAATCCATACCGGAGGAAACGTATGTCGGCGAGTATGCGCAATATCTTCGCAATTACATAGATAATAATATTGTTTTTACCCAGGAGGCCGTTAACAAGGATCTGGCGGAAGTCAAGGATGCCTGTTCAGCCCTGGCGCTGGCGGCTAAGCGTGAACTCGATTCCATCTCCTTTTATGAAAGCATCAAACGCCTGGTGCCGAAGGATCAGCATGAGGCTATTGACGGCCTCATTGACAAAGAAAGGGAGCATTACGTTCAACTGACCAATATGAGACAGTGCAAGCTGTAAATATGATCAGAAAAAAACAGTTTACCTTCCGGAGGGGGTAAACTGTTTTTTTTACTTTCTTTAATTATGCGGCAGTTCATCGAAAATGTTTAAAGCGCTGCGGAGTTTTCACTTAAGATTGGAAACAGATCCGGTTTGTCGGTGTTTTTTTCCGTTTGTTCCGCTGCGGTTTTGTTGATGTCGTTTTGGTTCAATTCCGGAGATGAAGCGAAGTAAACATCCACCAGGAGAAAAGCATCGGCGACAACCGGTTTCCAAAAATCCTTTTTGTCCCATTCCTGCGTTAATGGAGCCAGCATTTTTTGGGCGTAGGGAACTTCCGCTTCCATAGTTATCAGGTAATCTCCGATACCGTTAAAAAATTCATTTTCCACTTTTAAGATTTTTTTGCTCTTAAAAATATTCATCTTATCGGAATTTTTAGCAATATTTGATAAAAAATAGATTTTAAACCAGGATGGGGTGGAGTGGGATAATTCATAGATTATATAAGTTGCTATTTTTATCTTAAGATTTATTCTTTCCTCATCTTCTGTTTTCATCCGGGCGACGAATGACTTTCTTGCTTCTTCAAAATAATCCGTCAATAATTTCCCCGATTCGTTCTTGGCTTTCATTTTGTTACCTCAACGTTTTTATAATTTAATTACGTTTTCTTTCTGCCGGTTAAGGCTCCAGCGTCTGTTGGTGATGGGCCGGATAAATTTTCCAGACATTGGTAAAATTTTCCTGTGCGCTGCCTTTACAAGAAAATTATTGCCCACGGGAAGATACTTTTTATGTCTATTTAATTATTAGCATTTCTCATACCAAATATTTAAAAAGCATATTCATAAACTGCACAGCTTTTACTCAACAGTGCAGGAATCTGTTTCTCATTGACGTGTAGATTATTTTTTCTTATAATCTAACTCCATTTCAAAAGGGTCACTCTCATCAATGAAAAAACGGGCGATACCGTAGCAACGAAGACGGACAACAAGCCCCGTTTGGAAAGCGAGGTCGATAATGGTCAAAAGGATCGTTTCCATCGCGTTTTTATTGGTGTTGATGTCAGCCTGCGCTCCCGTCATTTCGCAGAAAACCATGGGCACCGTAGACAAAAACATCTCCTTTATGGCGCTTCGTCAGAATCCCGATGCCTTTAAAGGCAAAGTCGTATTGCTCGGCGGACAAATCATTGCGACGACCGTCAAGGCCGACGATACCTGGATCGAGATTCTGGAAAAGCCGCTGAACTACTGGCAGAAACCAGCGGATGCAGACCAGTCGTCGGGCCGGTTTCTCGTTCGCTTTCCGGGTTTTCTCGATCCCGCCATCTATGCGACCGGCAGAAAATTGACGGTTGTGGGACAGGTTGACGGCAAGGTTGTCCGGCCGCTCAAAGAGGTCAATTATACTTATCCTCTGCTTACGGCCAAAGAGCACTACCTCTGGAAACCTGAAGACGCTTACAGCACTCCGCGATTCGGCATCGGCATTGGTGTCGGCGGCGGGAGCCACGGCGCCGGAGGCGGTGCAGGTGTGGAGATTTTCCAATGAAACCAAGACTATTGATTCCTCTGCTGTTAATATTCATCGTTTCCTGCGCACCTTTTTCGCCGCAGGTCATGCAGGAGGCAAAAAAGGAAATCACCTTCAGCGAGGTTCTCCAATCCCCGGAAAAGCTGCAAGGAGAAGCCGTTATCTGGGGTGGTGTTATTATTGAGACCATCACAAGATCCGACGACACCCAGATTGTGGTCAGGCAGACGGAGCTTGATTTTCAGAAACGCCCCAAGGAACTGGACAAATCGGCAGGCCGGTTTCTCATTCGGTACCGGGGATTTCTCGACCCTTCCATTTACAGCAAGGATCGTGAAATAACGGTTGCCGGAACAATTGCCGGTAAAGAGGAACGGCCGATCGGCGAGCGCCGCTACATCTATCCGGTTGTCGAATCAAAGGAACTTCGTCTCTGGGAAAAGAGGGAAAAGCTGCCGTACTACTATGATCCCTGGTACCATGATCCGTTTTTCTATCCGTGGCGTCCCTATCCGTGGTACCGCTATCCTTACTGGTGGTAAAATAAACTGGAAACAGCGCGTTTTTTCTCTTGCCGGTAATCAGTAGATCAGTAGATGATGGCGACGATTGCCCCGGTGATCAGAGTAGCGAGCGTGCCGGAAATGATCGATTTGATGCCTAGGGAAATAATTTCGCCGCGGCGTTCCGGCGCCATACTGCCCATGCCGCCGATCATAATCCCCAGGCTGCCGAGGTTGGCAAATCCGCACAAAGCGTACATCATGATGAGCCTGCTGCGCGGACTCAATGCTTCGGGAGGCATTTTGGCCATATCAAGGTAAGCGATCATTTCATTGAGTACGGTCTTGGTGCCCATCAGGGAGCCGGCCGTCTGAGCCTCATGCCAGGGAATGCCGATGAGCCATACCACGGGAGCCATGATGCAGCCGAGAATTCCCTGTAAGCTGACCGGTTTGCCCCCAAGGTTGGGCAGCAAACCCAAAAGAGCGTTGGCCAGAGCCACGAGAGCCACCAGCACCACCAGCATGGCGATAATGTTAATGAGCAGGTAAATACCCTGTGTCGTGCCTGTCGCGATGGCGTCCATGGAACTGGTCGCGGCCTGCGGAGGGGTGATTCTGCCGTTGGTTATTTTTCCCGTTTCCGGCACCATCACTTTGGCGATCATTATCGCTGCGGGGATACTGATGATGGACACAACGAAAATGTGGCCCATGGCATCCGGAATTGCCGTCTTCAGCACCGATGCGTAAAGCACCATCACCGTTCCCGCTATACCGGCCATGCCGCAACTCATGGTGACGAAAAGTTCGCTTCTGGTCATCTCCTTCAAATAGGGTCGAATAAAGAGAGGCGCTTCAACCATGCCGAGGAAAATATTGGCCGCCGCGCTCAGCCCCACCGCGCCGCCGACTCGCAGGGTCTTTTGAAAAAACCACGAAAAAGCCCGGACAATAACCGGCAGGATGCGCCAGTAAAAGAGCAGCGATGAAAGGGCGCTGATTACAAGAACGACAGGCAATGATTGCAGGCCGAAAATATAGCTCGCTCCCGGCGCTTTTTCATCAAATGGAAGCTCACCGCCGCCCAGATAGCCAAAGACGAAGGTTGTCCCCGCTCTTGTTGATTCTTCCAGCAATCCCACAGCCGTATTGAGAATGCCGAAGATATGGCGAAAAAAGGGAATCCGGAGCATGATAACCGCCAACAGGATTGTCACCGCAAGGCCAAGGGCGGCCTCGACCGGTTTCACGCTGCGGCGATTCTCGCTGATAAGCCATGCAAAAAGGATGAGAACAACGATGCCGAATATAGGTTGTGCAATAGCCATAACCGCTTCCCGTCGGATGATTGATTGCCAGGAACTTTCTTTTGAGGAAAAAAGCATAGGATCAGCTTCCCCGGATGTCAAGAAAATCGTGCCTGGATTCCTCCCGGCTTGCGGCCCGCCGGCCGGACATCTATCTTCTGCTTTTCCTCCAATCCTTGTTTTTCAAAATGTTAATTTTATGCTAAATTGTATCTGCACCAGGTAATGATTGAATTTGCAGAATTCTAACTTGACATACGGTACAAGTATTGGCAGGCGTTGATGGTCATGTATCTTTCAAAAGAGGGGGGTAAATGATTATGCAAATAACAGATCAAAACCGGGCTTTCGATCTGTTATTCAATGCAGGCAAAAGCGTTCGCGAAGAAAAAATAATAAGATGAAAAATATTCTGATAACCGGTGCTACCGGTCAGATCGGCTCCGAATTGACGATAGCCCTGCGGCGGCAATACGGCGACGCTAATGTTGTTGCGGCAGGACACCGGCGGGAGCCCGACGCCGAACTGCTGGAAGGCGGCCCCTATTGCAGCATAAATGTTCGGGATGCCGATGCCCTGCGGCAGGTAGTGCGGAAATACCGGATCGGCACAATTTTTCATCTGGCCTCGGTGCTGTCGGCGGCGGCGGAGCACAATCCGCAGCTGGCCTGGGAGGTGAATATGGGCGGCTTGCACAAGGTCCTCGAAACGGCCCGTCAATTTCACTGCGCGGTCTTCTTTCCCAGTTCCATCGGCGCTTTCGGCCCCGGCACCCCCCTGGAAAATACCCCGCAGGTCACAATCCAGCGCCCCAACACAATCTACGGCATCACCAAGCTGTCCGGCGAGTTGCTGTGCGACTATTACTTCCACCACTTCGGCGTGGACATCCGCGGCCTGCGGCTGCCGGGCCTCATCTCTTACAAGACTCTGCCGGGCGGCGGCACGACTGACTACGCCGTGGAAATCTTCTATGCCGCCGTTGCGCAAGGTCGTTACCGTTGCTTTCTCAGAGCCGATACCCGGCTCGACATGATGTACATGCCCGATGCCATCCGGGCGATAATGATTTTAATGGAGGCGGACGGCGAAAAACTTATTCATCGCAACGCCTATAATCTAACGGCTATGAACTTCACGCCGGAAGAACTGGCGGCGCAGATTCGCCGTTCAATGCCCGGCTTCAGCATCGAATATGAGATCGATCCCGTCCGCCAGGCCATCGCGGATTACTGGCCCCGCTTCATGGATGACACCGCGGCGCGCACCGAATGGGGATGGCTGCCCCATTACGATATCGCCGCCATGACGCAGAACATGCTTGCCCATATGGCGGACAAACCGGCAAAACACAGGGAGGGTGACTATGTCTCTGAATAAGCTGAAATCCCGACTGGCGGTCAATCTCGACCAGCTGGCTCAAACCGGTGCGTCCAAGAGAGAAGAGCGGGTTATTACCGGCCGGCAGCCGCCCCGCGACGGGTTCGGTGCGAGATATTTCCTCAGCGGATACGAAGGCCGGGCGTTCTTGCGGATGAACGCCAATGCCTATCTCGGCCTCAATTTCCATCCGCGCGTGATCGGGGCGGAAGAGAAAGCTGCCCGGTGCTTCGGCACAGGCCCCGGTGCGGTTCGTTTCATCAGCGGTACCTTCGAACTCCACCGGCGGCTGGAAGAACGTCTTGCCGCCTTCCACGGACGGGAGGCGGGCATGCTCTTCAGCGCCGCCTACGCGACGGTCATGGGAGTGCTGCCGCAGCTCATCACCAGTGAAACTCTGGTGGTAAGCGACGCGCTCAACCACAACAGCATCATCAATGCCATTCGCCTTTCCCAGCCTGCCGCCAGGGAGGTTTACGATCACCTGGACACAACCCGGTTGTGCGAGATTATGGAACAGCACCAGGGCAAGGTAAAACGGGTGATCATAACCACTGACGGCGTCTTCAGTATGCGGGGCGATTTTGCCCCCCTGGATCAAATCAGCGCGATCAGCGAGCGCTATCAGGCATGCTTCGCAGAAGGTGTGATCACGGTGGTCGACGATTCCCACGGCGTCGGCGCGTTTGGTGCGAGCGGCCGGGGTACGGAAGAGAAAACGGCGGCCCGCGCCGACATCCTCATCGCAACATTGGGGAAAGCGTTTGGGGTCAACGGCGGCTACGTGGTGGCCGACAAAACCGTCATCGACTATCTGCGCGAAACGTCCCCCTTTTATACCTATTCCAATCCGATTACTCCCGCGGAAGCTGCCGCTGCCCTGGCGGCGCTGGAAATTCTCGACAGCGGTGAAGGTGCGGCGCTGCTGAACAAAATTCGAGAACTTGCCGCCCGCCTGCGCGCCGGATTTCTCCAACGCGGCTGCGAAACCATCACGGGCGAGCACCCCATCGTTCCCCTGCTGATCCGCGATACCGCCGGAACCAGGGAGTTGGTTCGAAGGCTCTTCGACCGCAATATTCTGGCTACGGGGCTCAGCTATCCTGTTGTACCGAGGGGAGCTGAAGAAATTCGCTTTCAAATCTCGGCGGAGCATACCGCGAAGGATATCGACTATCTGCTGGACAGCATATGACATACCGGCAAGAGAGGATGAATCATGATTCTGGAACTTGGTCAAATACCAGTTAAAGACATCGCCTGGGGGGAAAAGACACTCCTGGACGGCGGCGTTCTCCGTATTCATCGCGAAGAACTGATCGAGAAAACAAGGGGGGACGATGTTCGCCTGGCCTCTGTCGAAGCCGATATTGCCCGGCCCGGCGAGAGTGTGCGGATCATCCCCGTGAAGGATGTGATCGAACCGCGGGTCAAGGTTGAAGGAAGGGGAGGGATGTTCCCCGGCTTTATTGCCGGCGTGGAAACCGTCGGCGGAGGCCGGACGCATGTGCTGCGGGGATGCGCCGTGGTCACCGCAGGGCAGATTGTGGGATTTCAGGAAGGACTGATTGACATGAGCGGTCCCGGCGCCCGCTACAGCGCCTTTTCCCAACTTTTGAATGTGGTTTTATCGCTGGACGTTAAACCCGGACTTTCCCGGCACGAACACGAGGAAGCACTCCGTCTGGCCGGATTGCGCGCCGCCGTTTATCTGGCGGAAGCGGGGCGCTCGGTGACGCCGGCTTTTATGGAGCGCTTCGCAATGCGCCTACCCTTGAAAACGAAAGAAAGCGCCGGCGATCTTCCCGGCGTGGTTTATCTCTACATGCTGCTGAGTCAGGGACTGCTGCACGACACCTACCTGTACGGACAGGATCTGAAAAACCTGCTTCCCACTCTCATCAGCCCCACCGAGGTCATGGACGGGGCTGTTGTCAGTGGAAATTGCGTATCGGCCTGCGACAAGAATACGACCTATCATCACCAGAACAATCCCGTCATCCGCGAACTTTTTAACCGGGACGGGAAAGAGCTCCGTTTTCTGGGAACCGTCGTGGCCAACTGCAACGTCACGCTCCAGGACAAGCAGCGGTCCGCGGAGTTCGCCGCCAAACTGGTAGAGCTTCTGGGCGCCGACGGCGCCGTCATTACCAAGGAGGGGTTTGGAAATCCTGATGCCGACGCCATGATGTATTGTGCTTTGCTGGAAGGCAGGGGAATTCGCACCGTTCTGCTGACCGATGAATTCGCCGGGGTTGACGGAGCGTCGCAGTCTCTGGCGGATACGACTTCGCAGGCCGACGCCTTAGTGAGCACGGGCAACGCCAACGAACGGATTACATTGCCGCCCATGGATAAGGTAATCGGGGATATCCGGGTTGTCGAAAAAATAGCGGGGGGACAGTCGGGCAGTCTTTCCCGGGAGGGAATCACCGTTGAACTTCAGGCTGTTACGGGAGCAACGAATGAACTCGGCTTTGAACTGTTATCCGCCCGTGGCGAATAGGAGGCTGCAATGACGGCGAAAATAAAGGCTCTACTCTATTTGAATCAATTTTTCGGTCAAATCGGGGCGGAAGACAAGGCCGACATCCAACCGCTCGTAAAAACCGGGCCCGTGGGACCCGGCATTCTCTTTCAGGAACTCCTCGGACCGGAGGTGGAGATCACGGCGACGGTCATCTGCGGCGACAATTATTTTGCCGGGCACATCGCCGAGGCGACGGAAGAGGTGCTGGACATGATACAGGACTGCCGTCCCGATCTGGTGCTGGCCGGGCCCGCCTTCAACGCCGGAAGATACGGCCTGGCCTGCGGTGCGGTATGTGCAGCGGTAACAAGCCGGCTGGGAATTCCTGCCGTGACGGGGATGTTTCCCGAAAATCCCGGAGTGGAATCCTACCGGAAGACTGTTTATATCGTGGCGACAAAAGGCACCACTGCGGGAATGAGAGATGCGGCCGGTAAAATGAGCCCGCCTTGCCCTGAAGCTGACCAAAAAAGAGCCTATCGGCCCCCCTGAAGAGGAGGGATACCTTCCCAGGGGCATTCGCCGCAACTACTTGGCACGCGAAACCGGTGCGGCCAGAGCGGTGACGATGCTTCTGCAGAAATTGCAGGGGCAGACCTTCCGGACCGAGTATCCCCTGCCGGTTTTCGACCGGGTCGCGCCTCCGCCTCCGGTGAAAAATATGAGTGCAGCAACTCTGGCGCTCATTACCAGCGGGGGAATTGTTCCCCGGGGAAACCCTGATCGCATAGAATCTTCCAGCGCAACCAGATACGGGAAGTACGACATCGGCAACCTGCGGCAGTTGACGGCGCAGTCTCATGAAACGGCGCACGGGGGATACGATCCTACATACGCCAATGAAGACCCTAACCGCGTACTGCCCCTCGATGCAGTCCGGAACCTGGAGCGGGAAGGGAGGATCGGCCGGCTCCATCCTTACTACTACGCCACGGTGGGAAACGGCACATCGGTGGCGAGGGCCGTTCAATTTGCCCGGGAAATCGCTGTAGATCTGAAAAGTTCAGGCGTCCAGGCTGTCATCGTCACCTCCACCTGAGGGACCTGCACTCGTTGCGGGGCAACGATGGTCAAAGAAATCGAAAAAGCGGGAATTCCTGCTGTTCATATCTGCACTATTGTTCCCATTTCCAAAACTGTGGGTGCCAACCGGATTGTTCCCGCCATCGCCATCCCCCATCCGCTGGGAAATCCGGCCAAATCGGGGGAAGAGGAAAAGCTGCTGCGCCGGACGCTGGTGGAGAAGGCCCTGTGCGCCCTGGAAACAAAGATTGAAGAACAGACCGTTTTTTGAAAGGTAAGCCATGGACAACCCCGTTATTCAAGCATGTTCCTATATTCTCGTGCATGTTCCCGGCTTCGTCCGCTACGGGTCCAAGCCGAGCCGCGAAATGGAAGATGATCCCAACTCCGTTTGGCCTGCTCTGGAGGGGCATCTGAGAGAATTTGCCGAGGCGGTGGCGTATCCTCCGAACCAGGTTTTTATCGGCAATCTTCACCCCGATCATCTCAACAGCATTGAGCAGCCCTGGCATCGGCATCCGGTACAGGATGCATCCCGCTATGGAGCGTATGGCGAGATTATGCCGGAAGAAGAGTTTCTCGGGTTGCTGAAGCTGGCCGACGACTTCGATCTGGTGTGGCTTGAGCAAGAGACCGCGCCGCTTGTCAAAAAGTCGCTGGCGGCACATCCTCTCTGGCAAGAGGCGGATCTGGAGAAACTCGCTGCGGGGGTGGAAATGGCGCGCATCCTGGAGCGAATCGAAAATTCGGGGTCGCTGCCCCTTTATCATCGCGGCCGGGTTGCGGGCTGCGTGCACCGCGACCACGATAAAGACGACACCCTCAAAGCTCAGGTATTGATGGAAAATCTCCTGGCCAAGGCTTCGGCGGCCCTGGCGTTGCAGCGACTGTTGAAAAACGCCGGTATTACAGCGGATGAAGTGGACTTTCTTCTCAACTGTTCAGAAGAAGCCGTGGGCGACCGGTATAACCGGGGAGGCGGCGGGCTCGCCAAAGCCGTCGGAGAAATGTGCGGCTGTGTTTCCGCGACCGGCTGCGACATCAAGGCTTTCTGCGTCGGTCCGCTCTATTCCCTCCTGCAGGCGGCAAGCCTCATCAAATCCGGTTTGTTTCGGAAGATCGTCGTGGTGGGAGGAGGGTCGATGGCTAAGCTGGGAATGAAATTTAAGGGCCATCTGGCCCAGGACATGCCCATCCTGGAAGATACGCTGGGCGGCTTTGCGGTTCTGGTGACCGGCGATGACCGGAAAAGCCCCGTGCTGCGTCTGGACAGCGTCGGCAAACACAACATCGGCTCCGGCTCGTCGCAGCAGAATATTCTGGAATCGCTGGTTTTGAAGCCCCTGCGCCGCCTGGGAATGAAGATTACCGATGTGGACAAATACGCCGTTGAATTGCAGAACCCGGAAGTAACCGTCCCGGCGGGAAGCGGCAATGTGCCGCTGACGAACTACCGGATGATCGGCGCCCTGGCGACCCTGCAAAAGGAGATTAAGCGTGAAGAGATCGATACGTTCGTTTTGCAACACGGGATGCCCGGCTTTTCTCCGACCCAGGGGCATGTGCCGGCGGCCGTTCCCTTTCTGGGCCACGCCATTGAAGCCATTAAACAGGGGCAAATGAGCAATGCCATGTTTGTTGCGCGGGGCAGCCTCTTTCTGGGCAGAATGACCCAGCTTTCGGATGGGTTGTCTTTTTTGATCGAGAAGAATCCCGGAAAGTAATACCAAGTTGCCTTCTTTGCCTAACTTTGTTGGCTGCGTCGTCGGCTTCCTCAACGTATAAATAATACGCCTGCGGAGCCTCCTCCTTGCCGCCGCGTTATGCTTTGAATGCAACTTGGTATAAACCTAAAAAAGAAAGGATGAAAGAAATGTTTCAAGGAAAGAAGGTCATTGTTTTTGGGGAACGGGACGGTGTGCCGGGCCCGGCTATCGCCGCCTGCATGAAGGCGGCGGGAGCGGAAGTGATTCTGACCGTAACTGATTGTTTTGTCTGAACGTCGGCAGGCGCAGTGGACACGGAGAAACAGACTGTCATCAAGAAACTGGTGGATGACATGGGCACGAAAGATCTGGTGGTGGTTATCGGAATAGCCGATCCGGAAGTAGCCCAGGTTACGGCGGAAACCGTAACGTTCGGTGATCCCAGCTTCGCAGGTCCACTGGCCGGAGTCTCGTTGAGGCTCCCCGTCTATCATATTCTCGAACCGGAGGTGAAAAAAGCCGTTCCGCAGGACGTGTACTCGGAGCAGGCGGGATTCATGGAGCTCATTGCCGATACCGAGGAAATCGGCAAGGTATTCCAGGCGATCAGGAAACGGCTGGAAGCCGCGTAGCGAAGTTCAGGTCTTCCGGCCTCGCGCTGGTCCAATCATGCCTGTGCCGCGCCGGGAACAGGGAGATTGCCGCCTCGCGTTGCTGCTCAACGACGCGTGGGATGGTTTTTCAGGGGAAAGACACCGCCAGGAGAGGTTTAAAACATCCAGTTTGGCCGTCCGGTCATCCAGCGACGAACGGTCTCGTACAACCAGTCTTTGAGCCCGGAAACGACATAAAACCTGGGAAAAAGAAGATTGTCTTCGGGCCTGATCAAACCTTCCTCAACGGCTGTTGCGGCCAAAACCGTATAAGGATAGATACGAATGCCGATGGTAATTTTCATTGAATCAAGGTTGAGGGAATCGGCAAATTCCAGACTTTCCTCAACCGAGCCTCTCGTTTCCCCGGGCCCCCCCAGCAATAGGAAACCCATTTGTTTAATTCCGCAGTCTTTAAACATTGTCGCAGTTTGACGCACCTGATCGGGAGAGTACCGCTTATTCATTTTCTGCAGTATTCGTTCGCAGCCGCTTTCGAACCCCAGGCTGACCTCCCGGCAGCCTGCTTTGGCCATCAGTCCGACAAGTTCTTTGTCGACTCTGTTGGGATAGATGATGCATCGCCATGATATCGCCAGTTCACTTTCTATGATTTTCCGGCAGATTTCCTTGGCGTAACTTTCCGGCAGATTAAAAGTATTGTCGACAAAATAGAAAAGACGAAAGCCGGCTGCGGCATAGCTTTTAATCTCCTCAATAATCAAGTCCGGCCGTCTCTTTCTGATTGTGCGGCCTTCGATGGTTGCGGTGGAGCAGTAACTGCAATTCATGGGGCAGCCGCGCCGTGTCTGCAGGGGTATCCAAAGTTCCTCTTTTTCGGAAGCGACCAGAGAAAAAGAAGAGGCGTTGGGAAGCGGAAATTTGTCCAGGTTTCTTTCCAAGACCCTTTTGCCCTGCAAACCGGAAGCGGGCAGATAAAGGCCGGGGGTACCGGAAAGATCTTCTCCCCGTTCCAGACGATTCAAAAGGAGAGGAAATGACAGCTCGCCTTCACCCTGTATTCCCATATCGGCTTGCAGATAATTGAGGGCGGCGGCGGGAAAAATGCTGAAACCGGCCCCGCCCAGCACAATGGGAACCCTGGAAATGTTGCGGCAACAGGCAACAACCTTCTTCACCTGATCGAGCAGGAATCTCGGTTTCTCCATATTCTGATCGTCGATGTTTCTCACGGAGATGCCTATAATTTCCGGAGCAAAGGAGTCAACGGCCTCGCTGATGGAGGAGCGGTAATCGTTTTCGGCCATAAGGTCCACAAGCTTCACCTTATGACCCGCGTCCTGCGTCGCCAAAAACACACTGCTTAATCCCAGCGGCAAAGGTGTAATGTTGATGCGTTCGGTATTGGCGGAAATGAAGAGAACTTTAATGGGATCACCTCCAGACAATAGAAATATTTTCGTCGGCTGATATCAACTCTTTCCTGTTTAATCTATGCCGGTGAAGAATGACGGGCTCGTAAAAAGGCCGGATGCTGCGTTGCGCTTCATTCTTCGTCACTGCGGCGTACGCTAAGTACGCCTCGTTCCTCATTATTTGCGCGCCTTGCCTGCGGCCCTTTTACGAGTCCGTCTGTAAATGGCCGGTTTTATGACTTTTTACGAGTCCATTAAGAATCATTGGCGGCTTTTTCCAGATTCGTTACCCTGACGCCGATCAACCGGACGCGCCTGTGCAATTCAATCCTTTTCAGACAGGAAAACGCCGCCTTCCGGATTACTTCTTCGGCAGCCGTCGCCTTTTCCAGCGAGCACGCCCTGGTGAAGGTATGGAAATCGTCGAAGCGAATCTTGATGGTCACCGTCCGGGCACAGTAGCCTTTGTGTTGCAGATCGGATACAACCTCTTTGCTTAATTCGGCAATGGTTCTGGCGATGACCTGCCAGTCCTGCACATCAACCTGAAAAGTCGTCTCCCTGCTGAAGGATTTGGGTTCCCAGTGCGTCACAAGGGGGCTGTCGTCAATGCCTCTGGAGGCTTCATAAAGATATTCACCGTAAGAAGGGCCAAAAGACTGAATCAGAAATTCAAAGGGGAGGGCTGCCAGTTGTCCGATGGTCTCGATGCCGGTTTTCTTCAGACGCTCTTCCGTCTTCGGTCCAAGGCCGTATAATTTCCTGATCGGCAGCGGCCATATTCTGCTTGCAATGTCGTTTTCCGTCAGCATGGTCAGACCGTCGGGCTTTTCCATATCGGAAGCGATCTTGGCCAAAAGCTTGTTCGGTGCGATGCCAATGGAGCAGGTCAGCCCTGTTTTTTGATAAATGCCGGTTTTGATTCGCTCAGCGATAACCTCATTGCTTTCGGTTTTGCCGGAAACATCCAGATATGCTTCATCGATGCCGACATCCTCCATAATATCCGCAATCGACAGCAGCACGCTCTTGAACTGGCGGGAGGAGGCCGCATAGGCTTCATAATCCACGGGAAGAAAGACAGCCCGGGGACAGAGTTTATAGGCGGTTCTCAATGGCATGGCGGAGTGAATACCGTACTTTCTGGCTTCGTAATTGGCCGTAGCTACAACACCTCTTTTTGACGGATCACCCATGCCGCCGATGACGACGGGTTTACCTTTCAACTGGGGATTTCTTTTTTCTTCGACAGCGGCGAAGAAGGCATCCATATCAATATGGAGAATGCGTCTTGCCGAAGGTTTTTTGCAGATCATAGATTTTCCTTGATGTCCTGCCGTTACTTATTTCAGGGAAAATACCATAAAGAAGTTATTGCTTGGAGAAACAATAAAATTAATTAAAAGGGACACTTCCCATTTTCAACAATTCGGGAAGTGTCCCTTGACTTATTTTTCAGTTTTTTAAGCTGCGGTCTTCAGTACCTACTTCATCCAGCAAGTCTCCGGTCTGATGAGTAATACCGGTGCATGAGAACTATGCAAAACCTCAAGCGCCACGCTACCAAACATCAGTTTTTTCAGCCCCGTGTAACCGTGAGTACCCAGAACGATCAGATCCACATCCTTTTTCTGTGCATAATTACAGATAACTTCAGCAGCCCTGTTGCCTTCCAGTGATTCTGTTTTTACTTTCACACCTTCGGCATCAAGCCGTGCTTTAACATCCGCCAGATACTTCAAGGAGTCGAGCTTCATTTTGTCCTCAACCGCATTGACATCCACATATGCAGACGTTTCCCCTCCCGCGCCGAGCAACGCCACAGGAACCGCAAAAACATTCAGAATGATCACTTCTTCCGCTAAACCATCTTTGACCAGACTTTTAACATGAGACAACGCACATTCCGCTAATTCGGAGCCATCAAGTGGAACCAAAACCCTTTTATACATGATCATCGCCTCCTCTTTTTGTTTTTCAAAATTCTATTTTCCAATCCCTTCTTCGGGGGTGTTCTTTCACCGGTAACCATTGTACACTGTTCTCTTTTTTATTCCATCAATACTTCTACTTTTTCGCCGGTTTGCCGCGCCGTTTCATTCGCTTCCCGGCTGTATTATCTTTTCCTGATATAAATTTAACTACATCCGAAATTATTGTCAAAGGGAAAAACTATTTATGTGATTGGAGATTTGATGACGTAACGGATGTTCATTAATTTGCTTTAAATCTTTTTCCCTATATAGAAAACATATCCGTAAAATTCTTTGTATTTATAATATAGATCCGCTTCCTGCCGCTGGTTTTCTATGAGCGCCTCGGCGGTTTTATCGCCTGCATGCTTTTTGAGAAATTTCTCCTGTGCAGGAACCTGCGGCGCATAAAAATGTTCAATCCAGCAATCTTCCGGCAGCACGAAAACAGCCATCGGGATATAGCCGGCTTTTTGCATCTGTTCGACTTTGTTTGAGATAATGTCGATTCCCGGATAGGCATCTTTCCAATACCTGTCGATTTCGACAGGCCGCTTTTCGGTGAACCAGGACGCCTCGGAAACGGCAATAAAGCCCCCTGTTTTCAGGAATTGCCGCCATTCGTTGAGGCCTCTTTCAAATCCGATATTATAGATCGCTCCCTCCGACCAGATTAAATCGAACTCTTCTCGCTGAAAAGGAAGATTATCCATGGAGGCGACAATGCCTTTCACTCTGCCTTGGAGATTGAGCCTGCGGCTGTTGGCGTTGAAGATGTCTATAAAGTCGGCAAACAAATCAACGCCTGTAATAAACCCAGGCGTATGATTGGCCAGCACCATCGTCTGACCTCCGGTGCCGCAACCTATATCAACTATTTTTGATTCTTTTGTCAGGTTGTCAATGAAGCTCAAGGCTTTAACGGTTACTTCAGGGCTTCCGGGCCCCTGCCGTTCCATGCCCGAAAAATATTCGCAGATTAATTTAAAATCAAAATCATGAATCGATTTATCTTCTTCACTCATTATAACTCCTTATCTTCTTCATTATTTCCTGAAAATTCCTGCTCTCCGGCAGGAAAAAATTCCCCTGATATCCGGTTTCCCGGCGAGTTTTCAACTAATTCGGGAAAACGATTATTGGCGTTATACAAACCGGCGACTTCGCCTTCAAAGCCATGAGACCTCCCGTCATTGCTTCCTGATGGAACGTCACTCTTTCAACTGAAGGATATAGTCTTGTTTTACCGTAATCAGGCCGCGCCTCGGCCTGTCCAGATCGATGATCAGGAAGACGACAAGGGTAATCAGCAAGGTGAGCAGCACGGTGGGAATGTACGCCCTTTTCCCGCCAAGGCCTTCCGTATAGCCAATTATGGCGCCGTTCATGACGAATATAAAGAAGAGCAGAAACAGAATAACCTCCGGAATATGCCTGTTTTGTATCTCGAATCGCACTGACCTGTCGTCGATCAGCTCGTTGAGCGCGGCTATGAAGAGGCCGGTGGTAACCGGGTTCGGATCGCTTCTGGCGGCCTGGATGCCAACAGCCCAGATCTTTTTGAGCTGCTCGTCGCCTTTTTTGATGATATCGGCTCTCTCTTTATATTGGGACAAGGCGATCTTGGAGTTTTCGATTCGTATATCGATGTACTCCTGCAAGAGAGCATATGTTGCCGCGTCGTATGGCGGCGGAAGCAGTTTTGTTCTTAAGACTGTTGTGCCGATGGAGTTTGCCTCCTGTATGACCGCTTCGCTCCTGGCGTCGTACCGCTGGAGGGACATATTGAAAGTGAAGGCCAGGATAAGGGCGAGCAGGCCCAGCATACCGCCCTGGATGTTGTTTGTCTGGCTCTTGATTTCTTTGTCGGTGCTCTTCTGGTGGAAATTACCGATTCTAAATCCCATTTCATAAACAAGAAGAATGCCGGCGAATAAAGCCAAAGCGATGACGTAACTCGGAATGTCGAACAATAGCTCCCTGAAGTATTGCATGCGTTGCCTCCCTGCTTTCTTTCATGCCTGCCTTCTGAACTGTGCGGGTACTTTGATGGCGGGCCTCTTCATGAATCTGACACACCAGGCCGGTATATTTTACCCCCTTTTTTTCTTTCCTGAAGTGTCAGGCTTGCGCGGAGACATCATTGCCGAAGGCCACACAGCGGTCGATGCTTTCCCGGTCCGGATTCCAGAGGCACTTGATGCCGTCGTTCATCAGGTCAAACCCTGATTTCTTGAGCCAGTCAGTGATTTTCTGCACACCTTCGCCGCTCCAGCCATAGCATCCAAATGCGGCTGCCTTCTTGCCCCTGAAACGCAGTCCTTCGATTTCCTCGAGAATACCTGCTGTTCCACTGCTGATACCCCTCCCGATGGTGGGGGAACCAACCAGAATGGCTTTGGATTTGAAAATCTCAGTGATGATGTCATTTTTGTCTGACTTGGCGATGTTGAAGAGCTTAACGGTAACATCCTTATCCTTCTCTAGGATGCCCCTGGCAATGTTTTCCGCCATGATTTTGGTGCCGTTCCACATAGTGTCGTAAAGGAGGGTGATCTGGTTCTCGCGGTAGCTGTCGGCCCAGGCCATATATTTTTCCACGATCCGGGTGGGTTTGTCCCGCCAGACGATTCCATGGCTGGGCGCAATCATGTCGATCGGCAAATTAAGATTGAGAATTTCCTGAATTTTCTTGAGCACCAGCGGGCTGAACGGGGTCAAAATGTTGGCGTAATACTTGATGCATTCATACATCAGTTCGTCCTGGTCGACCAGATCGTTGAAAAGATGCTCAGTGGCATAGTGATGACCGAAAGCGTCGTTGCTGAACAGGATGTTATCCCCGGTCATGTAGGTGGCCATGCTGTCCGGCCAGTGAAGCATGCGCATTTCCACGAACACCAAAGTCTTGCCGTTGCCGATGTCCAGAGTGTCCCCGGTTTTGACGCTTCTGAAATTCCAGTCCTGATGATAATGCCCTTGAAGGGACTTTATGCCGTTTCCCGTACAATAGATCGGAGTCTCCGGAATGTGGCTCATCAGTTCCGGCAAACTTCCGCTGTGGTCGATCTCAGCATGGTTGGCGATTACATAGTCGATTTTTGCAAGGTCGATTTCTTTTTTCAGATTATCGACAAACTCAGCGGCAAAGGGATTCCATACTGTATCGATGAGCACATTCTTTCCCTCTTTTATAAGGTAAGAATTGTAGGTAGAACCCCTGTGCGTTGAATATTCGTTTCCATGAAACTTCTTCAACTCCCAATCCACTTTGCCGACCCAGGTTACATTATCTTTGATTCGTTTTCCCATGGTAAACCTCCCAATTTACTTGAAAGTGTCTTAAGTTGAATAACGTCGAGAAAAAGAATGTCTTTTTGTTTTAATACGGGGACATCCATCATAAGAAAGGTCACGAGGAAGAGGAGGATTCCTACTACTCAATAACTAAGCCACTCTGCTCCGCCTGCTGTTTGAAATTAAAACCGTCGCACAATATTTTCTTAATTTCCGCACTGCGGTTTGGGAAATCAATCTTGATTTCCCCTTTGGTAAATAAATAGAAAGGAATCACTGCGCCAACACCGCCTACCTCGGCACCAGGAATGCCCCAGCGGCCTACGACTTCCGCATGCATCATTCTTTGAGTCGTACTGAATTCAAACTCAAGTACCTTATTCTTTATGTTATGATCTAAGCAATTGTAAGCTGCCAAAAACTCTAACTCCAAGTCCGATTCAGCGGAAACAGGAGGATCATTAAGCCACTTGGTGAAGATCCCATTGACGACCATGGAATAAGGATTCGCGGAATCATACCCACTCGCCACTGGCTGACTCGATCCAGCGGAGTATATATTCTTCATGCGCGAAATCCATCCTAAACGATCAGCTTCCCCCTCTGAAATTTTCGCCAGGTCGAAGTCTACTGTTTTGGTGTTGGCAGAAGCTGAGAATGAATAACTAATATCACCGCTTACGCCCATTTTACTGCCTTTGGATTCGACTCCGCTCGTAAAACCGACTTTCGTATTCCAAGTTGTAGAGTTAGAGTAATTGACCTCCTTCATGTCTGTTTTCGGTATAGACCCCTGGTGGTCTATCGCTATTTGGGTGGGGTCTTTAGGCCAAATCATGAACTTTACCTGATCCTGGTAAAGGGACCTTACAGGATGGTAGCGATTAACATTTTGAGAGTAGGCTGTTTGGAAACAGCATGCAATGGGAATGGCAATATCGACTTTGCCATCTTCCTTCTCCAATGCCATAATTTGTATGTCAATTTGAACACCGGCTTTTTTCTCCGCATCCTTGAATTGCAAATTACCTAACAATTCCCTGAGAATCTTATTGGATAACCCCGTTGTCCTCCAGATCAGACTAATCGGATCAACGAAACCAATTATACCGGGAGCTTCAAGAACGCCCAGGAATGCCCCCAATTGAGATATGTTAGACGGTACTGTAGGAGTCACAATTCCCTTAATGCCCCCCCTGTCTTGCAACAAAACGAACTCCTTTGGATTAATTTTTTTTCGCATTTTTTTCTCCTCGTAAATTTGGGCTGTAATCGTTACCTGAAATGATCGATATTGATTTACGGGTTATTCCGATGACATAACACACATATCATCCCCTTTTCTTCCTCCCGTGTTTTGCCCGTCGGAGTACCCGCCCTGTCAAACCTTCCATTGCTCTGATAAAATCGTTATTGCCTGCCGGGCGGCCTGTTTTTGTTGCTTTTCTGATTGTATTAAATTCATCTTCTTTTTCCCCGCTGAGATAGATCCGCCAATCATTGATGAGCCCGTACAAATTTCTGTCTTTAACAAGAATATAGTTTTCAATATTACCAACGTGATAAGACGCACTTGACCACGGATATTCCCACGCATTATTCACTATGCCGGCAGAAACAGGATTACGCTCCACATATCGAACTGCCGCAAGTAAATGTCTTTCGTCCAGCACACATCCGTGCTTTCCGTCAATCAAAACCAGCATGGCGCTCCCGGAATTTGGGGAATATGGGAATATGCGCGATTGTTAGAGCGTACTATTCATGGTGAAGTTCATCGGTTTCTTTGTTGCCGTCTATCCGTGATACCAAAATCTTATCGACACGTCTGCCATCCATATCAATAACTTCGATTCTTAACCCTTTCCATATGAAATAAAGTCCTTCCGAAGGCACAACCTCAAGTTTCGCCATTACGAAGCCGCCCACGGTGTTAATTCCCGCATGCTCTTTGTCACTCAGTCCTGTAATTTCCATGTAATCGATGAACTCATCCAGAGGCATGCTTCCGGATATGAGTAGTGATCCGTCCTCCCGTTTCACAATATCTTTTTCACCGTCAACTTCATCTTCGACATCTTCAAATACAGAGCGCAAAATATCGCTGAAAGTAACGAGTCCCTGGATTGTGCCATACTCATCCACCACGAAAGCGATATGCATTTTTGATTTCTTAAATAATTCCATCACCTTTACAGCGGGTGTTGTCTCTAAAACAAAAAGGGGGGTGCGGCAAATTTTCTTCAGATCAAAAGGCTTTTCTTCCATGGCGAGTGAAAGCAACTCTTTTCCCCTAATGATTCCAACAACATCGTCGAGTGTATCTCGCGCCACGGGATAAGCTGAGTATCTATGTTGTGCGATTTTGTGCTTTGTTTCCTCTTCGTTTTCATTAAGGTCGAGCCAGACAATATCTACTCTGGGAGTCATCAAGATTGATACACGACGATCGGCCAGGCGAAAAACCCGTTCGATTGTATCCTGTTCAAACTCTTCAAAAGTCCCGTCCTGTGTTCCTTTGTCAATTAACAGTTTTATTTCTTCTTCCGTTACGGTTGATTCCGGGGATGGTTTAAAGCGAAAAAAACGAAGCAGCAAATTTGTTGAGCCGCTGAGCAGGAACACCAAAGGACGAGCCAGTCGTGAAAGACGATGTATTGATGGTGCTACAAGGAGAGCAATATTTTCCGGATTATTAAGGGCCAGACGCTTCGGAATTAATTCACCTATTATTACGGATAAATACGTTATACAGATGACTACTATTGCAACACCAATAGTTCCACTGTATGGGGCAAGTAAAGGGAAAACGGCAAAATACCGCGCCAGCAATTCCGCGATGGTAGCACCTCCAAAAGCGCCGGCTAAAATACCGACGAATGTTATGCCGATTTGTATGGTAGATAAAAAGCTGTCTGGTGAATTAGCAAGTTGAAGTGCTATATGTGCTCTAAAATCACCTTCTTTGGCCTGATGTTCCAGTCTTGTCTTTTTGGCTGCTACAAGAGCAAGCTCAGACAATGAAAGTAAGCCGTTAAAAATAATCAGAAAAAAGATTAATAATATTTCAATCCCAATTGAATTCATGCTTTCGGTCCTATCTATTGATGTTTAGGTTAATACAGGGTTAATACAGGGACACAACACCTATTTTATCGCATTACTTTGGCCTGCCGCCTTTTTGGGGAATCAGAGTTCTATCCAAGCGGCTTTCCAAGCGTTCCATAAACTGTATGCCGCTAAAGGTCGTCCCGTTCGTTCATGCTGCTGTAACAAAGCACATTCATCATCAGATACGCCACCGCACCACTCGGTCATGAAGCTGCATTAGAATATCTGAGGATCGGACAAAGGACATCCTCTCCCCTGATTATTACCCTATACTCATAATGCTTCTATAAGTCTTTTTCTGGAAACAGGTTTTAAATGTAGTATTAGTCCAACGTTTTCCTTTTTCGACTGAAAGCAAACCCAGTGGATCGGTGACATAATCGAGCTGAAAATTGGTCTCTTTCATAACATGCTGGCAAATTGCATTAATTGAGGCCAAACTAATCATTTTCCGGACGGGGTCTTCATTGCCAAACTCAAGCGCAAATTCTTGTGGTTTTTTCCCGATGAAATCCTGCGGCCGTAACGCATTGTATGCTTCCATTTTTTTGACAGGAATGAGAATGTAGCTGATTCCGGTCGCCCCGCCTTCAAGAAAGACGGCCATGAACTGCATATTTTTTGGTTGTCCGCTTTTATAGAAGGGGGGAAGAAAAATGTCTGCTATCAGGGGAATAGCAAAGTTGGAATTCAAATACATAATCATCTTTATGAATTCGTTTTTTAAGCTCATTAAATACCTCTGATCAGGGTTATTCGGGATGTTCGGGGGGCATAAAAGACATGTTGCCCCTTTTCTTCCTCCCCGGTTTTGCCCGTCGCAGTACCCGCCCTGTCAAACCTTCCATTGCCATGATAAAATCGTCATTGCCTGCCGGGCGGCTCTGATACACGTGGTGCGCCCTCCCTACCGGGCTACTGTGGCACGTTACCATCCGGCTGATGAAGTTCAACCAAGGCATTGTCCAGTGTGCGAAGCTGATTGGGATCGGGCTGTAGCTGTGACGCAGCGCCTTTGCGAGCGGCGAGAAGCGCAGCGTGAAGCTTTGTCGGCGCTTCCCTCCCCAAATCACGGACGGCCTGCAATAAAGCAAGCGTGGCGTGATAGCCCACGAAAGCCTTTTCCGCCGCCGGGCGCTCCGCCAGCCAGTCTACATACTCCAGACGCGGAATTTCGTGCAGAATCGCGATTGCCGCGAGACGTTCCCCGGGCGAATAGCTGACAGCGAGCGACGGTAGCAATGGGTGTGTCGATGCGGCCATTGCCCGCATCCTTGCGAATACTGCAGCCATTTTCTGCGTGCGTTCCCGTCCCCAGGGCATCTCCCGACGAATCTGCTCGTACTCACGCACCAGCGCAACAAGTTCCAGCCTCGCAGTCTCCAGTGCATTCGGGGGGATCGCCGGCAAGGCAAGCGCTGCGCTGTCGGCCGAAACAGTCTTCGGCAGAAGGTATCGCCGCAAGACCAATAGAAGATGGGGACGCACGATGTCGGCGAAAGCGTCTGAATCGTCGTACTCGCCGACGAGCCCTTTCGAAGCGAGCTCTTGGTGGAAGGTGACAACCTTCTCGAGCTGTTTCACCTCTTCAACAGTACGTGGAACGGCTATTGGCTTCTGGCAGAAATAGAAGAGAACTGGAAACTCCTTGGCCCTCGTCCAGCGCTCGTATGCTTGCAGGAACTCTTCTTGTGCACCTGAGTCAGCCCGGTTTGTAGGTGTCCCAAACCGCTGCCACATGATCCCGATGAATATGTCATACTCGGGAAGCTGTCGGTTTACGACATCCTGTGCGTCTTCGCCAAGTCCCGGTGCGACGTGCGTTTCCCACCGAATCAGTTCAAGCGCCAAGCCTTTCTCTGGTGCGAGAATCGTGAGCGTCTGGTTCAGCTCCGAGATGACTTTCACCAGAGCTTCCCGTTCCTTTCGCACATCGCCGGGGGATGCGACGAAGACCTTCAAGATTCTCTTCGATTCGTTTGACATTGCAGCCTCCTCGTCCGCTATCCTTGGGGCGTTTGCCCTTATACCCAACGGTGCAATAAATGGAAAGCGTTCAGTTATATTACCCTATATAGACGGAAATGTTTCCCACTTATTGCATTTTGTCTTGCCAAATTCCGCTTACTAACATATCGAAACCGAAATATGGGAAACAGACCAAAGTTCCGCCCAAATCAGAACCTTAAATTGATGGGCCGGGTTTGAGAAGTGCTTCGTAAACATATTTATATTTATTGCACGGAGCCGTTCCGTTGTCAATGATTCTTTGTTATATCCGCTACTTCGGAGGTAAAACCCGCCGAGGATCTTTGCGGCAAAAAATAGAAGTGATGGCCCGTGATGTCCGCAAATTGTAAAGCCGGCTGGATATTCTTTTAAAAAAGGAATGAGAATGCTCACTGATGACGACTACATGAAAGTAGCTCTGGAAGA
>Ga0302238_1000950_pt1 | contig 26132 bp, 19 predicted proteins | sample AAG_UR_Asn_MG_FD_193527 | JGI IMG/M metagenome (GOLD analysis project Ga0302238, IMG submission 193527) | Enriched activated sludge microbial communities from anaerobic digester in WTTP, New Holstein, Wisconsin, United States - AAG_UR_Asn | ecosystem: Engineered > Bioreactor > Anaerobic >... | reverse complement strand
CAAAATCCATACCGCCGTAAAGATCGCCCCGCACTATTCTGCCCCGGTAATCCATGTGAAGGACGCTTCCCTCTCCACGCAGGTGGCGGCTTCCCTGTTGGCCGGAAATGAGGATTTTCTGAAGCAGGTAGAGGAGGAGTACGGGGAAATCCGCCGTTTCCAGGAACAACGCAAACCCCGCGAGTATGTAACACTGGCGCAGGCCAGGGCAAACAAACCTGTAACAGACTGGCAGACATCACCCGTTTACGTTCCCCGATTCACGGGAGTAAAGCATTACCATGATTTTCCACTTGCGAAACTCCGGGAATACATCGACTGGACCTTTTTCTTCATTGCCTGGGAGCTGAAAGGGCATTTTCCGCAGATTCTCGATGATCCCCGCCAGGGGGAGGCCGCCCGGAAGCTTTATGCCGAAGCCAACGAACTGCTTGATGAGATCATTGCCCACAGAATGCTGCAGGCCAACGGGGTCATCGGGCTTTGGCCCGCCAATGCCTCGGGCGACGATATCTTTCTTTTCAGGGATGAAAACCGGCGGGAACTGGCAGGAGTCTTCCGCCACCTCCGTCAGCAGGAGAAGAAAAAGGAGGGACAAGCCAATCTCTGTCTGGCCGATTTCGTGGCGCCGCTCACTTCGGGAAGGGCCGACTATTGCGGGGGATTTGCCGTGACCGCAGGCATAGGAATTGAAAAGTGGAAAGATCAATTCCGGGAAGAGAACAACGACTACAAAGCTCTGCTCCTCGAGTCGCTGGCTGACCGCCTCGGCGAGGCCTTTGCCGAATACCTTCACCTGGTGGTACGCAAAGAACTTTGGGCCTACGCTCCGGAAGAAAACCTCTCCCTTCGCGACCTTTTGCGCTCCGGGTATCAGGGCATCAGGCCTGCCCCGGGATACCCCGCCTGCCCGGAACACTCTGAAAAGGAGACCCTGCTGAACCTCCTTCAGGCCGACAAAGCCGGCATCACCCTTACCGAGCATTTTGCCATGTATCCCAATGCCTCGGTATGCGGACACTATTATGCCCATCCGGAATCACGCTATTTCGGGGTTGAAAAAATCGGTCGCGACCAGGTGGAGGATTACGCCCGCCGCAAAGGAATCACCATAGAATTCGCAGAAAAATTCCTGTCTGAAAATCTCAACTACAGATAAGATCAGGAGCCGTTGCTGCACTCCGGTAGGTCAGGGTTAAGATCAATTGCGAATGGAAAAACCGGGTATGAAATATAATATCTACCTGAAAGGTGTAATTTTATGCTCTGAAGGATTACAAATTAATACATAGCTTAATTGAACAAAAAGTGAGGTTAACTAAACCAAGGCTATTGCCTATGTAATATCCTAATAAAGAAATTTTATCATGAAAAAAATTATTACAGTTATGATGTGGTTTGCCATGCTGGCGGCATGTGAGCAGGCGGAGCAGAAGACCCCGTTGCTCCCCTTGGAAGATTTCTTCCGCAATCCTGAGAAGACCGCTTTTCAACTTTCTCCCAACGGGGAGTATTTTTCCTATCTGGCTCCCTGGGAAACGCGGCTCAACATTTTTGTTCAGAAGGTAGGGGCTGATTCAGCGGTGAGGATCACCTCGGAAACAGCCCGTGATATTGCCGGTTACCTCTGGAAGGGAGACAACCGGTTGCTTTATCTGAAAGATACCGGAGGAGATGAAAATTACCAACTTTATGGTGTGGACGTTGATGGCAGCGACCTGAAGGGGCTCACTGTTTTTGAAAAGGTGCGTACCGAGTTTATTGATGACCTTAAAGATGTGGAAAATGAGATTATCGTAGGCTTGAACCAGCGTGATCCGACCGTTTTCGATCCTTACCGGCTCAATGTAGTCACGGGAGAGATGACCCAACTTGCTGAAAATCCGGGAAATATCATGGGCTGGATGACCGACCATGAGGGTAAACTCCGTGTCGGCATCGCTTCCGACGGCGTTAATCAAACCATTCTGTACCGGCAAACCGAGCAGGATCCTTTTGTCCCGGTACTGACCACGAGTTTTAAGGAAACGGTAAATCCCGCCTTGTTTACCTTCGACAACACGATGGTGTATGCCTTGTCGAATCTTGGCAGGGACAAGTCGGCCCTGGTATTGTTCGATATTGCCAAAGGAGAGGAGAAGGAGGTGATTTTTGAAACACCCGAAGCCGATCTCAACGGGGTGGATTACAGTCGCAAGGATAAAAAATTGTTGTCGGTTTCATGGACCACTGACAAAGACAAGGAACATTTCTTTGATTCGGAAGCAAATGAGATGAAAACATATCTTGAGGGTCAGCTTCCGGGTTACCAGGTTGCGATTGGAGGAAACAACAAAAATGAGGACAAATTTATTGTCCGCACTTACAACGACAGGAGCCGTGGCGCCTATTATTTCTTTGACAGGAACACAAAGGAGTTGACTTATCTGACCGATTTAACCCCCTGGCTCAAAGAAAAAGATCTGGCCGAGATGAAACCCATTAGTTACACATCGCGTGATGGCCTGACGATCCATGGGTACCTGACACTTCCCAGGGGGATAAAAGCGGAAAAACTGCCTGTTGTGGTTAATCCTCATGGAGGACCCTGGGCCCGTGACTACTGGGGTTTCAATCCCGAGGTGCAGTTTCTGGCCAACAACGGCTATGCGGTGCTCCAGATGAACTTCCGGGGGTCAACCGGATATGGCAGGGAATTCTGGGAAGCCTCCTTTAAACAGTGGGGTCGCACCATGCAGGACGATATCAGCGACGGGGTGAAGTGGCTGATCGACCAGGGCATTGCCGATCCTGGGCGGATTGCCATTTATGGCGGCAGTTACGGGGGCTATGCCACCCTGGCAGGATTAACGCTCACTCCGGAACTCTATGCCGCAGGTGTTGATTATGTGGGGGTGTCCAATATGTTCACCTTCATGAAGACCATACCTCCCTACTGGAAACCCATGTTGGACATGCTGTATGAGATGGTGGGCGACCCGCAGGCCGACAGCCTGATGTTGGCGGAAGTATCTCCGGTTTTACAGGCTGACAAAATTATAGCCCCCCTCTTCGTGGCGCAGGGAGCCAATGACCCGCGGGTGAACAAGGACGAATCAGACCAGATGGTGGCGGCGTTGAAAGCCCGGGGCATTGATGTGGAATACATGGTTAAGGATAACGAAGGCCATGGCTTCCGGAACGAGGAGAACCGGTTTGACTTTTACAGGGCGATGATTGCCTTCCTCGACAAACATCTGAAACCGGCTGAATAACTGTCGCCGGCAAATACCAAAAAAAGGAGGCTGTCCCCGAAGGGCAGCCTCCTTTTTAAATAGATCAACAGGATCAGGCCCTGTTATTGGAACCCAGCACGTTGACGATTTTGTGCTTGTAGAGTTCTTTCAGGGCATCGCGGGCCGGACCCAGGTATTTGCGCGGGTCGAATTCTGCCGGTTTTTCTGCAAGGACTTTCCTGATAGCGGCGGTCATGGCGATGCGGCCGTCGGAGTCTATGTTGATCTTGCAAACCGATGAGGCGGCGGCCCTGCGGAGCTGCGATTCGGGGATACCGACGGCATCTTTCAGGGCTCCTCCGTAAGTGTTGATGATTTTCACCAGGTCGGCAGGTACCGAGGAGGATCCGTGTAACACAATGGGAAAACCGGGAAGCCGGCGCTCGATCTCCTCGAGGATGTCGAAACGAAGCGGCGGGGGTATCAGAACGCCATCCTCGTTCCGGGTGCACTGGGCAGGAGTGAACTTGTTGGCCCCGTGCGACGTTCCGATGGAGATGGCCAGGGAGTCAACTCCTGTCTTTTTCGTGAAGTCAATCACATCGTCGGGATTGGTATAAACCGATTTGGCCGCCACTACGTCATCTTCGATTCCGGAAAGTACACCCAGTTCCCCTTCGACCGTGACATCATATTTGTGGGCGTATTCCACCACTTCACGGGTCACTTCGATATTTTTCTCATAGGGATGGTGCGAACCGTCGATCATCACCGAGGAGAATCCCATATCGATGCAACTCTTGGCAGTTTCGAAGGTGTCGCCGTGGTCTAAGTGCAGAGCGATCGGAATGCCGGCGCCATTGCTCAGTTCCTTGGCAAACTCTACGGCTCCCTGGGCCATGTAGCGCAACAGCGTCTGGTTGGCATACTGCCGGGCTCCTTTCGAAACCTGCAGGATGACGGGTGATTTTGTTTCCACACAGGCGCTGATGATGGCCTGAAGCTGCTCCATGTTGTTGAAATTGTAGGCCGGAATGGCATAGCCGCCATCAACGGCATCGGCAAACATCTTGCGGGTGTTTACCAAACCTAATTCTTTGTAACTGATAGCCATATCAATAATATTTAAATTAAAATACGTAAAAATCCTTCCGAATGTAATTAAAATCAGAATATTCCGGGTAAGGTGAGTCGGTTATTAAGGAAAATTAACTGATAAATAATACATTGAATTCCGGCGAGCGCATTGACTACATCTGTTCTCTGTGCCAGGTAAGCATTAATGCGTGGTCTCTGCTTATGGCTGATCCGGTGCTGAAATCCGCCGGGCTCATCCAGGCTTCGCGGAATTTGTTTCCTCGCTGCCCTGTGGCGGGGAGTCTCAATATAACTCAGTGATCTTTGTGCCTTCTTTCGTCTCTTTGTGGTTTAGAATGGCAGAAACTACTCTGAGAAGCGTGCCGCCAGGTATTCCCTGTTAAGCCGTGCGATGTTGGAAATGGAGATGCTCTTGGGGCATTCCGCTTCACAGGCCTGGGTATTGGTGCATCCGCCGAATCCCAGTTCATCCATTTTAGCCACCATGTTGCGTGCCCTTCGTTTGGCTTCCACCCTTCCCTGGGGCAGTTTGGCCAGGTGGGATACTTTTGCGGAAACGAAAAGCATGGCCGACGAGTTTTTGCATGCCGCCACACAAGCGCCGCAGCCGATGCAGGAGGCTGCATCCATGGCTTCTTCGGCATCTTCATGACTGATGAGGATGGCGTTCCCGTCGGGTACACCACCCGTGTTAACCGATACGAAACCTCCGGCCTGGAGGATCTGCTCGAAGGCTGATCGGTTGACCACCAAATCCTTGATGACAGGGAAAGCCTTGGCTCTCCAAGGCTCAATGGTAATGGTCTCTCCTTCCTTGAACTTGCGCATGTGTAACTGGCAGGTGGTCACGGCCGAGTCGGGGCCATGCGGCCTTCCGTTGATGTAAAGACTGCAGGTTCCGCAGATTCCCTCGCGGCAGTCGTGGTCGAAAGCGATCGGGTCGATCCCCTTTTCGATCAGGTCGTTATTCAGGATGTCCAGCATTTCAAGGAAAGAGGTTCCCGTTGAAATGTTTTCGATGGTATAGGTCTCGAATTTTCCTTTGGATTTGGCGTTATTCTGACGCCACACCTCGATATTGAGTTTCTTCAGTATTTTATCAGCCATGGTTCCGTTATTTATAGCTCCGCTGTGATAATTTAATGTTCTCATAAATAAGGGGTTCTTTGTGGAGAACCGGTTCTTTTCCTTCACCCTGGTGTTCCCATACCGAAACATAAGTATATTTTTCGTCGTTTCGGAGGGCTTCGCCGTCTTCGGTCACCGATTCTTCCCTGAAGTGACCGCCGCACGATTCGTTCCTGTCGAGGGCATCGAGGGCAATCAGTTCGCCGATATCGAAGAAATCAGCCAGGCGTCCGGCTTTTTCAAGCTCGGGGTTGAGGTTGTTCAGTTCCCCGGGGACCTTCACATTTTTCCAGAACTCATCACGGAGTTCCCTGATTTTGGCTATAGCTTGTTTCAGTCCTTTTTCATTGCGCGACATTCCCACGAAGTTCCACATGATGTTCCCCAGTTTCTTGTGATAATAATCGACGGTTTTAGCGCCTTTGATGTGGAAGAGTTTTTCGATGCGTTGGGTAACGTTTTTCTCGGCTTCCACGAATTCGGGAGCGTTGATATCGGTTTTAGGCGTCATGATCTCCCCGGCAAGGTAGTCGCCGATGGTGTAGGGGAGAATAAAGTAGCCGTCGGCTAGTCCCTGCATGAGGGCGGAGGCCCCGAGGCGGTTGGCGCCATGGTCCGAGAAGTTGGCTTCCCCGATGGAATAAAGGCCCGGCACTGTCGTCATCAGGTTATAGTCAACCCAGATGCCGCCCATGGTGTAGTGGATGGCCGGGTATATTTGCATAGGGACCTTGTAAGGATCTTGGTCGGTGATTTTCTCGTACATCTGGAAGAGGTTGCCGTAGCGCTCCTCGATGACATTGCGTCCCAGCCTGTCAATGGCATATTTGAAGTCGAGGTAAACGGCTTTCCCCTCTGAATTCACTCCATAACCGGCATCGCACCGTTCCTTGGCGGCACGGGAAGCTACGTCGCGGGGAACCAGGTTCCCGTAAGAGGGATACCTTCTTTCGAGGTAGAAGTCGCGGTCTTCCTCGGCTATGTCGTTGGGGCCGATTTTTCCTTCGCGCAGTTTTTGAGCATCTTCAATTTTCTTAGGAACCCATACCCGACCATCATTCCGCAGCGATTCCGACATGAGGGTAAGTTTGGATTGCTGGTCGCCGTGAACGGGAATGCAAGTGGGATGGATCTGCACGAAGCAGGGATTGGCAAACATGGCGCCTTTCTTGTAACACTGCCAGGCGGCGGAGCCGTTGCTCCCCATGGCGTTGGTGGAGAGGAAAAAGACATTTCCGTATCCTCCGGTGGCAACCACAACGGCGTGAGCCCCGAACCGTTTGATTTGGCCGGTGATCATGTCACGGGCAATAATACCGCGGGCTTTACCATCTATAATGACCACGTCAAGCATCTCATGACGGGTGTACATCTTGACATTCCCCTTGGCAATCTGCCGGTTAAGCGCCTGATAGGCCCCCAGCAGGAGTTGCTGGCCGGTCTGCCCGCGGGCATAGAAAGTACGGCTCACCAGCACACCCCCGAAGGAGCGGTTGTCGAGCAATCCGCCGTATTCCCGTGCAAAGGGAACCCCCTGAGCCACACACTGGTCGATGATGTTGGGCGATACTTCTGCCAGGCGATATACATTGGCTTCGCGGGCCCTGTAGTCACCCCCCTTGACGGTGTCGTAAAAGAGCCGGTATATCGAGTCGTTGTCGTTCTGGTAGTTCTTGGCGGCATTGATCCCCCCCTGGGCGGCAATGGAATGGGCGCGACGCGGACTGTCCTGGTAGCAAAAAGCTTTTACATTGTAACCCAACTCCGCCAGCGAAGCAGCGGCGGATGCTCCTCCCAAACCAGTTCCCACGACGATGATCTCCAGTTTTCTCTTGTTGGCAGGACTTACCACCCTGATGGCGGCTTTGTGCCTGGACCACTTTTCCGCCAACGGTCCGGCTGGTATCTTTGAATCAAGGTTCTGCATGGTCATTTTCGTTTAACGGTTAAAACTTGAAGATGAAGTAAAGTGGAATGACCGAAAAACCGGCTGCCACCACGATGGCATACACCCAGGCCACCCGCTTCAGCCGCTTCAGCCAATTCTTGTTGTTGAAGCCGATCGTCTGAAATGCTGACCAGAACCCATGGGTGATGTGCAATCCCAGCAGACAGGCACCTAGGATGTACAGGAGACAGAATGGCAGGCTCTCCTTAAAAAGCGTGCTCACCAACGCATAGGTGTTGTGCATGTTTGATCCGGCAACAATCTCTTCTTCCAGCAAGGGAGAGCCGCTTACCTTGATCTTCCAAAAAAAGTTGGCCAGGTGAATGACCAGAAAGACAAGAATCAACGAACCCAGGATCAGCATGTTTCGCGAAGCCCATGAACTGGCGGCTGCCAAATCCTGTTTTTTGTATCTCACCGGACGGGCCCTCCAGTTTTGCCAGGTGATGAAGAGGGACCAGAGTATGTGAATCAGGAATCCAAGCGCAAGGATCGGTTCCATCACCTTGATGGCAGGATTGGTGACCATGAAATGGGCCCCCTGGTTGTACAATGCCCCGCTGTCATCAAAGACCAGCAATAAATTGAGCGTCAAATGAACCAGGATAAAGAGCAACAGAAAGATCCCCGTCACACTCATCAGAAACTTACGGCCAATTGACGCATAAAGAAATTTGCTCATATGCGGTAGTTTTAAGTTATTTAGTTATGCGGATGGTCCTGCAATAGTACAAAATTAATCGAACCTTCAACTCTTCCAAAGCCAAATCCAGGGCGTCAATATATTTAAAATGATTCTAAATATGCCATTTTGTTTTTCTCATCTTTTTCGTTAATTTTCAGGGATTAAAACTTAACTGATTGTGGGGCATGCCTATTCATACAAATGCAGCAACTGTTCTTTTGAAGAGTACTACAAGCAGGGGCATGGTTTTCTGGTGAAGCCGCAGTCGTACCAGGAGTACATGGCCTCGAACCAGAAACTGTTTCATTATGAAATTCACAATAAAATTGTCACCCTGGCGAAGCGCTATGATAATCTGGAGATTGATGCCACTTTCCAGGTGTACAAATGTCCCCGGTGCAATCTGCTGCACAACAAGGTGCAGGTAACGCTGTTGGAGGGGGGGAGATTGCTCCATACCACTCAGTTTAAGTGTACGCGGTGCCGGGCTCGTCTTAGGCTTACCAATATTCACCGGCTGAAGCGCGCTACCTGTCGGGCTTGCGGAAAAGCCTCCTTCCGCCGGCAGGAACTGGGCAACTTACTCTGGAAAAAATAGGGGGTTCCCTTTCATCGTTCAATTGACAAAGAGGCTGGCCAGGATTGTGAATGCCAGTCCACACACAGCGATGATGGTTTCCATGACCGTCCATGACTGAAGCGTCTGTTTTTCATCCATTCTGAGGTATTGTCCCACCAGCCAGAAACCGCTGTCGTTGACATGGGAGAGGATGGTGGCTCCCGAAGCGATGGCGATGACCACGAGTGCCCGCATGGGATCGGAGAGGTTCACCGCTTCGAGGATGGGGGCGATGATCCCTGCGGCGGTGATCATGGCCACAGTGGCGGAACCCTGAGTGATCCTGACCACGGCGGCCAGCATCCAGGCCAGCAGGATAGGTGAAAGGGAAGACCCTGCCATTGACTCTGCCATCATTTTCCCGATGCCGCTGTCTACCAAGATTTGTTTCAGCACACCTCCTGCCCCGGTGATAAGGATGATGGTTCCGGCAGGTCCCAAAGCTTTGTTGCTCAGGTCAAGGATGGTCTGGCGGGGCATGTTCCGTCTTATGCAGAGCAGCCAGATGGCCAGCAGGGTGGCGATGATCAGTGCCGTGAAAGGATGACCCGCAAATTTTACGACCCGTGTGAAGAGCGATTCCGGAAGAAGGCCCCTGTCCACCAGTACCCCGGAAAGGGTATTCAGGAGGATCAGCAGCAGAGGAAGTCCGATGAGGGCGGCGATGAGGCGGAAGGAGGGGAGCTTTCCCTGATTTTCAGTGGTGACGGGGCTGTTCAGGAAGTCGTCGGGTGGCAGGAGTTCTATTTTCCGGGAGATAACTTTTCCCCAGAGGGGTCCGGCAATGATGGCGGTGGGAATTCCCAGGAGGAATCCGAAGAGGATGACCCATCCCAGTTGCACGTTGATGATATCGGCCACGGCGACGGGGCCCGGTGTAGGTGGCACAAAGGAATGGGCGACCGCCAGTCCGGCAAGGAGCGGGATGGCATAATAAAGGAGCGATCGTTTTGAATCACGGGAGAGGGCATAGAGGATGGGCACCAGGATGATGAATCCCACGTCGAAGAAAACGGGAATGGCGACGATGAAACCTGTGATGACCATCGCCCAGGAGGCTCTTTCGGGGCCGAATCTTCTGATCAGCGTACGGGCGAGGGATTCTGCACCACCCGAACTTTCCAGCATCTGCCCGAAAATCGCCCCGAGTCCGACCACCGTGGCCACAAATCCCAGGGTACTCCCCATCCCTTCCTGAATGCTCTTTAAAATCGTGTTCAGGGGCATCCCTGCCAGAATTCCCACATAGATGGCGGTGATCAGCAACCCGATGAATGCGCTGATTTTCAGTTTCAGCACCAGGAAGAGCAGCAGGGCTACCCCGGAAACTACCAGGAAAAAAATGTATCCTGCCGACATCGCCATTTTTCAGATCGTTAAAGTGCTGAAAAATTTCAGATTTTCACCGGTCTGTTTTCGCGGTTTGACCGGTAAATGGCGTCGAACAATTCCACTACCCTTCGTCCGTCCTGCCCGGTTACCGCTGGTTTTCCCCCTGTTTCCAACGCATGGAGGAAATCGGAGATCTGCATTTTCATGTAGTGAGACATGGGTTCGATGGTTTTGAAGAAGGCGGTATCTTCTTTTTTCCAGTTTTCCGGGAGGTGTTCTTCTCCGGGGATGGTCCAGAGGTCGTTCAGGGCGGGTTCATCTATGGTTGACAATCCGGGGACGAACATGGCGCCTCCTTCTGTCTGGACGCCTGCCGAAGCGCCGTTGCTGCCATGGATATGGACTTTGCCGTAGATTCCCGGTTTTTGGGAATTGCTTACCAGGATATTGCCGATGCCTCCGTTTTTGAATTTCAGGATGGCCAGGGCGGTGTCATCCACTTCGATATAGGGGTGGTTTAGGTTTCGCCAGAGGCCGTATACTTCTTCTACTTCGCCCATGTACCAAAGGAGCAGGTCGAGTTGGTGGGGAGCCTGGTTCACCAGGACGCCGCCGCCTTCGAGGTTCCAGGTTCCGCGCCACTCATCGGCATCATAGTAATGGCGGTCGCGCCATCCCAGCATGACAACGGTACCCAGGGCCGGGGTTCCTAATTTTCCTGCTTCGATGGCCTCCTTGACCCGTTGGGCCGGGGCATACCAGCGGCGCTGGCTGACCACGCCCAGCCGAGTGCCTGCCATCTCACAGGCATCGATGATCCGGTCACAGTCAATAGGATCTATGGCCAGCGGTTTCTCTACCAGCACGTGAGCTCCGTTTTCGGCAGCCTCGATGGCGGGATCCCTGTGAAAAAGATGGGGAGTGCATACAATGGCCAGGTCTATTTTTTCTTTCCGGATGAGTTCACCCACAGTAGAATAAGCGGTGGCGCCGTATTTTGCGGCGAAGGAATCCGCACTGGAGCGCCTGCGGCTCCAAACCCCCGCCAGTCTGGAATTGGAAATCTCCATGGCGGCACGGGCATGAAGATGGGCCACCTTGCCGCACCCCAGAAGGGCAATGTTGTAAATTTTGCTCATGGAATAATTTGTTGTCAGGTATTTTACAAAATTAACTTTTTGAGCGGGGAAAGCAAGAAAATTTTGACCCGTTGATGTCGCGCATCTGGGCATTGATTTGTAACAAAAAATTTTCATTTTCGCACAGTTCCCCTAAATTTGCAGAAAACCTGAACGATGACTGATTTATTACAGAAACTCTCCGAATGTGTGGAATTCGGAAAAGTCAACAAGAGTTCCCCTTTTCCGCCACAGATGAAAGGTGAGGACGGTGCTGATGAAATTGCCCGCCAGTTACTTGACGGTGGCACCTCCCCGCAGAAGATCCTCACTGAAGGATTGATGCTGGGCATGGAGCGGGTGGGGATCAAATTCCGTGAAAACAAGGTGTTTGTGCCCCAGGTGCTGATGTCGGCAAAAGCGATGAATACTGCCATGGTTCATCTCAAACCCTATTTCCTTTCAGGGGAAGCCCGGCAGAAGGGAACTTTCATCATAGGCACCGTGGAAGGCGACCTCCATGATATAGGTAAAAATCTGGTATCCATGATGGTGGAAGGCAATGGCTGGAAAGTGGTGGATTTGGGGGTGGACGTGAAGGCCGACCGGTTTATCACGGCGCTTAATGAAAACCCCGGGGCTTTTGTCGGGCTTTCGGCCCTGCTCACCACAACCATGCCGGCGATGGAACGGATCACCAAAAGCATCAAGTCGGCTGTTCCGGAAGCCAGGGTGGCCGTCGGAGGGGCTCCTGTGACCCATGAGTTCTGCGAGAAAATCGGCGCCGATGTCTATTCTCGCGATCCGCAGGGACTCGTGGAATACCTGAACGAGAACATCTGAAGGTCAGAGGATCAAAAGACCGGAAGAGTTGACGATCGGAGGACCGGAAGACCCGACGATCAGAATTTCAGAATGTCAGAGGATTAAAAAATCTGACTTCCGGCGGGTGATTTAACTGCCAGGACGGGTGTGTTTTTTCTGAAGGATCAGTAAATCAAACATTATGAGAAAAATATCAGAGCTGGCAGGAAGCAGAATCCTCGTGTCGGACGGTGCTTGGGGCACCTTTCTGCACCAGAAGGGATTACAGCCCGGGGGGTGTCCCGAGTTGTGGAATGTGACCCATCGGGGGATAGTGCTCGATGTTGCCCGAAGCTACGTAGCGGTGGGAGCCGATATGATCGAGACCAACAGTTTCGGGGGAAGTCGCTTGAAACTGGAGAAATACGGATTGGGAGAAAGGGCTGCGGAGTTGAACCGTACGGCTGCGGAGATCAGCCGGGAGGCCGCCGGCGACGGTGTCCTGGTGTTGGGATCCGTCGGTCCTACCGGAAAGATGCTGATCATGGAGGAGGCTTCCCCGGAAGAGATGTATGAAGTTTTCCGGGAGCAGGCCATGGCCCTGGAAGCGGGGGGTGCCGATGCCATTGTGGTGGAGACGATGACCGACCTCGATGAAGCCGTGCTGGCTGTCAGGGCAGCCAGGGAGAATACCCGGCTGGAGGTGATCTGCACCATGACCTTTGACAAGCTGATCACCGCGGAATACCGCACCATGATGGGCATTTCGCCTTCCGACATGGTTCAGCCCCTGCTGGATGCAGGAGCCACCATCCTGGGTACCAACTGCGGAAATGGCATCGCCGGGATGATTCCCGTGGTGGAAGAAATCAGGAAGTGTAACCGGGACATCCCCATCCTGGTCCATGCCAATGCCGGGATACCCTATTACCGTGATGGCAGGACCGTCTTTCCGGAGGGCCCGGAAGAGATGGCTTCTCATGTGAAGGCGCTGATCAAGGCAGGGGCCAACATTATCGGGGGATGTTGCGGCACCACGCCGGAACACATTGCCAGGATTAAGCAGGCAGTCGGAGGGGGGAGGTGGTTGTAATTACTTCTTGTAAGAGACTGACATTCCCGACCGGCTTTCGGTGCGGAAAGAGGTGGAATAACCCGGATGGGTTTTCAGGTACGCCAGGAATTCGCGGATGTCGGATGACCGGGTGTTGGTGTTGTGCGCCACATAGCAGCCTCCTTTTACCAGCTTTCCCTCCATGGAGGTGAAGTAGTTTTTGTACCAATATCTGTCGGCGTCGCAGAAGACAAAATCCCAGTTGTTTTCAAGTCGGGGCACTAGTTCGTGGGCATCGCCCAGCCGGGCGTCGATAAAAGCGGACAATCCGGCTTTCTTGAAATTTTGCAATGCCTGGAGATAGCGTCCTTTGTCAATTTCAAGGGTTACCAGTTTGCCTCCCGTTTTGCTGAGTGCCCAGGCGATCCAGATAGCGGAGTGCCCGGTGGAGGTTCCGATCTCGAGTGCTTTTTTATATCTTCCGGCGAGGACCAGGTCGTAGAGGATCCGGCCGTCGGACACCGGCACGTTCATATCGCGCCATTCTCCCGCCTGATTTTTCAGAAAAGTGAGGACTTTCCGGTCCAGGTCGGTGGAAGCTTCAGGCCACTGGGCGGTGACTTGCCCTGGCGAAAGGATCAACAGCAATCCTGCTAAAACCAGAAAGATCCGTGCCGATGGGTTCATCTTCATTTATTCGATTTTGTAAATTCGTTATGGGTTGCCTCAACGGCTGCGGTCAGAGCTATGGAGGCAGCTTTGTTATTAGGTGCAACAAAAATTGTGCAGAAAACCTCATCCCTGAAAAAATAATTATCTCCAAACCGGTCCGATGCCGCGGAATTTCAGCCCGCTAGCCAAACTGCCGGTGATGACAGTGTCTGACTTACCTGATATTCTTCTCAGTTTTGTAAACCTCGAAATATTCCCGGATGGAAGCCCTGACTTCATATTCGGTGGAGGTATACGGAAGGATGTTCTGGGAATTGAACCAGACCATGAAATCGTCGGCCTCTTCATCGTTGAGTCCGGTGAGCATTTTCACCATCTCTTTGTTGTAATTGCGTGAATGCATCTCCCAGTTTTTTTGCAGGGCCACCGCTTCGCGAACCCTTCTTTTCTCTTTTTCTTTATGGCTCAGGTAATATTGCCAGTAAGAGAGGGGATTGAAAAATGCTGCCAGGACGGGAGGTTTTTCATTAAAGGCATCGCCCCGCAGTTCCTGGGGAATGTTGGTGCTTTTCCCAACGGGGATCCCTTCCATGTTGGGTCTGTTTTTGTCACCGGTCACCTGCACCTCCCTGATGGGATAGACTACAGGCTGCATGTAAATGGTCAGGACATTTGTTTCGGAAAAGTTGTGCGGGATCCTGATGCTCCGGGATTTGAAACCCATGGCAGTTACCGAAAGTGAGTCGATGTTCAGCATTTCAATGGAAAAGTATCCTCCGGCATTGGAACTGGTGCCCGTCCTGTTCCTGGGGTATACGATATTGGCATAGGGAATGGGCATGCTGTCGCCCCTGCTGATAAGGCGTCCTTTCAGCCTGATCAGGATTGGATCCTCGTCGATGCCGCTATCCTGTGCATAGATCCCCTGCATCGGGGACAACAGGACATATACCAGGAAAATTTTCAACAACCTCGTCATTGTCTGCGAAAATCGTACAAATTTATGGATTAGCAATTTTCGCGCCGAAAGGTTAAATAAAATTAACCTTTCAGAACGGCAATCCGTTCTTCGAGAATTTTGATTTTCGCCTCCGTGTCGGCCTGTTTGGCCCGTTCTTTTTCCACGACTGCCTCGGGAGCGCTGGCAACAAACCTTTCGTTTTCCAGCTTTTTCATCACCGAAGAAAGGAATCCCTGGGCGTAGGTGAGTTCCTCCTCCAGTTTTTTCAGTTCTTCGGAAGGATCGGCATGTTCTTCCATGGCGATATAGAAGCTGCTCGATTTCACCCGGAAGGAGAAGGCTCCCTTCACCTCGCCGGTGACGGTTTCGACCTGATCCAGGTTTCCCAGTTTCTTTACGATGGATTCCAGGCGGGGTTCATACCCTTTATCGCCGGGTTGGACAAAGAGCTCAAGGGGTTCTTTCTGGGCGATGTTGTTGTCGAGTCTGGTTTTCCGGATTCCGGAGACCGCTTCCTTCATGTTTTCGAAGGAATCGAGAATGGCGGTGTTAAAGGTTTCCGGAAGCGGCATTTCAGCTACCATGATGCTGGCTCCCGTTTTTCGCGGTGACAGAAGTTGCCAAATTTCTTCGGTGATGAAAGGCATGAATGGATGTATCATGCGGAGGAGTTTGTCGAAGAGGCTGGTAACGTCGCTGAAGGTCTGGGAATCGATGGGCTTTTGGTATGCGGGTTTAACGATTTCGAGGAGCCATCCCGAAAATTCATCGCGGAAGGTGGTGTATACCAGCATCAGAGCGTCGGAGATGCGGAATTTTCTGAAGTGGTCGTCGAGGGTGGTGTTGGCTTCGTTGAGTTTGTGGTGAAACCATTCGAGGGCGAGGCGGGAGTGTTCCGGTTGGGGAATGTCGTCAGACACCGGCCAGTTTTTCACCAGCCGGAAGGCGTTCCAGATTTTGGTGGCGAAATTGGCTCCCTGCTGGGGCAGGCTCTCGTCGAAGAGCAGGTCACCTCCGGCGGGTGAGCAGAGGAGCATTCCCACGCGTACCCCGTCGGCGCCAAAACGGTCGATCAGGTTCAGTGGTTCGGGGGAATTACCCAGTGATTTTGACATTTTACGCCCCAGTTTGTCCCGCACCATTCCGGTGTAATAGACATTTTTAAAAGGATAGTCGTTCCGGTATTCATAACCGGCGATGATCATGCGGGCCACCCAGAAGAAGATGATGTCGGGGGCAGTGATCAGGTCGCTGGAAGGGTAGTAATACTGGATCTCTTCATTCTCGGGATGGTTGATTCCGTCGAATACGGAAATGGGCCATAACCAGCTGCTGAACCAGGTGTCCAGGACATCCTCATCCTGTTGCAGATCGGCCGGGGAAAGGGAGGGATTTCCTGCTTTTTCGCGGGCAAGTGTGAGGGCTTCTTCCGCAGTGGATGCCACCACGAAGCTGCCATCGGCCAGGTAATAGACGGGAATCCGGTGGCCCCACCACAGCTGGCGGCTGATGCACCAGTCCTTGACATTGTCCATCCAGTGCCTGTATATATTTTTGAATTTGGCAGGATGGAACCGGATGGTATCGTCCATGACATGATCGAGGGCGGGTTTCACCAATTCTTCCATTTTCAGGAACCACTGGGCCGAAAGTTTGGGTTCTATGATCACGTCGGTACGTTCCGAGAAGCCTATCTTGTTGGTGTAATCTTCTATTTTAACCAGGTTTCCGGCTTTTTCAAGTTCAGGGACGATCTTTTCGCGCACGTCAAAACGATCTTCGCCGATGAAAAGCAAGGCTTTTTCGCTGAGGGTTCCGTCATCATTGAAAATGTCTACCGATTCGAGGTTGTGGGTCATTCCGATAAGGTAGTCGTTGGGGTCGTGTGCCGGGGTGATTTTGAGGCATCCGGTACCGAATTCCATATCGACATATTCATCCTCGATAACGGGGACTGGCCTGTTGATCAGGGGAACGAGCACCTTTTTCCCCACCAGGGTGCGGAACCGTTCGTCGGCGGGATTCACGCAAACGGCGGTATCTCCCAGGATGGTTTCGGGACGGGTGGTGGCGATGGTCACATACTGGTCGGTAGTTCCTTCGACGAGATAGCGTAGGTAGTAGAGTTTTGACTGAACCTCCTTGTATATTACCTCCTCATCCGACAAGGCGGTTTTAGCCTTCGGGTCCCAGTTCACCATGCGGACGCCCCTGTAAATATCTCCTTTGTTAAACAGGTCGACAAAAACGCGGATCACCGACTCGCTGCGGGCGTCATCCATGGTGAAGCAGGTGCGGTCCCAGTCGCAGGAAGCACCCAGCTTTTTTAGCTGTTCGAGGATGATCCCCCCGTGCTTGTGAGTCCAGTTCCAGGCATGCTCCAGGAATACTTCACGGCCGATATCCCTTTTATCAATGCCCTGTTCGCGCAGTTTGTTGACCACTTTGGCTTCGGTGGCAATGGAGGCATGGTCGGTCCCCGGCACCCAGCAGGCATTTTTGCCCGTCATACGGGCCCGGCGGATTAGGATATCCTGGATGGTATTGTTGAGCATATGACCCATATGAAGCACACCCGTCACATTGGGCGGAGGGATCACGATGGTGTAGGGTTCCCTCTCATCGGGAACCGACCTGAACAATTTCTGATCCATCCAGTACCGGTACCACTTCGCTTCTACTTCCGCAGGATTGTATTTGCTCTGAATTTCCATCTCGCCTGTATTGACTTTCTGTTATATTAAGTCACAAAAGTAAAAGGAAATCAGAAAATCAGGAATTTCCGGAGCCTAATAGCCTGAAAAGTTAAGGAACCATTCAGATTCACGGGATGATTGTTGGATTTTCTGCGGAAATAGCAGGAGGGGTGCGCATTAATTACCCCGGGCATTATTAATTGGAACTCCCCGTCTTTTTCACGCAGAAAATCTTCCTGGCTCCCCTGAAAATGTAAGATTCTTTAGTAATGGCGGGAGATGCCCAGAATTTATCATCAAGCTTGTTCCTGCCCACTTCTTCGAAGACATCTCCGGCTTTAAGGATGTGGGTATTCCCTCTTTCATCATAAAAGAAGATTTTTCCGTTGCCGACCCAGGGGGTTGCCCAGCAAGCGCCGGTTTGTTCCGCCTTTTGCTTGAAGATGTTTTCTCCGGTGGCGGCACTCAGGCAGTTCACCTCGCCTCCACGGCTGTTGACCAGGTAAATTCTCCCTTCATAGAGGAGGGGGGAAGGATTGCCAAGTCCGGGATTTTCGACTTTCCACACCACATGGCTGCTGGTGGTTTCCCCCTCTGCAGGGGTAATATCACCTTCTCCTCCGGCTTTTACGGCGAAGAAGTATCCCGGCTTTTCACGGCCGGAGGTGTTGCCCAGGTAAATAAACTCTTTATCGGCGACCGGTGAAGGAATGCTGCTTTCCCCTTCAAGCCGGAGTTCCCAGAGAAGTTCTCCGGTTTCCGGATCATAGGAGCGGGCTGTTTTACCAGTGGTTACCAATTCGGTGCGGATGCTGTTTTTCCAGATGATAGGGGTGGAATAAGTCGTTTTTTCATCGCGCATTACCTTCCAGACTTCATTTCCGGAGGCTGCATCAAGGGCGACCAGGAAGGAAGCAGTGTCATTATCTACCTTGACGAACAGTTTATCTTTATGGAGGACGGGGGAGGAACCGGTTCCCCATCCGTTTTGGGTTTCGAAGGCTCCCAGATCTTTTTCCCAGATTTTATTACCGTTGAAGTCGAAGCTGACAAGTCCGGTCATCCCGAAGTAAACGTACACTCTGTTGCCGTCGGTGACGGGAGTTTCATTGGCATAAGTGTTGATGGCATGTTTTTTTATCCGGGGTTTGCCCTGGAATGCGATCTTTCTCCACAGTTCCCTGCCGGACTTCAGGTCGAGGCAGGTCACTTCCCAGGTATAGGTCTCTTCGAGGTAGCTGAGGTCTTCCGGAGGACGGTTACCCGGGGCCTGGCCGGCTGCAGGGGGAGGAGGCGGGGGTGTTGACACCGTTTGGGGCGAAACACTGCCGGCTGCCGTTTGAGGTTGTGCTTGACTTGGGGCTGGCGGGGGGGTCGGTTGGCCAGGTGTTGCCTGTCCCTGAGGTGGAGCTTGCTGTCCCTGCGGAAGAGCCGGACTGGCCGGAGGAGCTCCCATTTCTCGGGGTTCCTTGTCCGTAGCCGAGTATGCGGCAGTGAAGAAGACCTTGTCGCCCCATACGATGGGCGAGGAGTTTCCCAGTCCGGTGATTTCATACGTCCAGACCACGTTGGTGTCGTTGGCCCATTTTTCGGGAAGATTGACGGAAGTGGCGACGTTATTGGCATCGGGTCCTCTGAATTGTGGCCAGTTGGAGGTACAGGAGGTGATCATCAGTATGGTCGCCAGGGCAAAAAGCATGGTAACCAGGGTGGCGTTGTTTTTAGTTTTCATAGGTCAGATTTTAGCAGTACACAGGTTTTGTAACATTCAAACAATAAATATTTAATTCAGATTTTCAGCTTTAAAAGCAAATATAAGTGATTTGGAGCAATAGATGGTCATTGGCCACGGAGTTTAACGGCTAAACTTTTTTTTTGGAATCTTAGGCGACAATACGCCGGATTTTCCTAAATTTGCGCTCCGTTGGGGCCCATAGCTCAGTAGGTTAGAGCATCTGACTCATAATCAGGGGGTCGCTGGTTCAAGCCCAGCTGGGCCCACTCTACAAAAGAAAGAATATCAAGGAGTTACAATTAACAGAGTTGTAGCTCCTTTTTTCATGCAGCAGCTTTGCTTAAGCTAGTGGGGGATTTTGAAGGGAAACCATGATCGCGAGACACACGAATTGTAACACTATCAAATTCGTAGAATGATTTATACAACCAACACCCTTGAAGGATATCGGACAGAGTTCAGCTTACACACCCCACTTATTTAATTTTTCCGAGTTCCATTTATATATGGAGTTGCTTCCCACTGGAGTAAAAGTTCCGCTCATGAGTACATTTCCATCTGAATCAACCGTAATGGTGCCAGTATAATCCTGTCGCTGGGGGATATCACGCGTAAAAGTCACTTTATTTCCACTGATAACACCGTTAATCAATGGGTTTCCATGCATTGTACCTGAGGATTTGTTGCCTTGCTGTTCTTTTACAATGAGCTTTGTTTTATGGCCATTGCCATCGTGATTCCAATTGCCACGTAAATCATACAAGTTTCCCTGAGCAAATAACTGAAGGCTAAATGAAACCAGGATGATTAAAATACTTGAATTCTTATGATTTTATTATTATAAATTACTGCTCAATGGCCTTGATCCATATACTTATGTTATTAATCCTCTTCAAGAATCTTCTTTTTCTCTGCTTCGTATTCTGCATGAGTAATAACGTTATCATCCAATAATCCTTTTAATTCCCTGAGTTGTACAGCTTTTGAAATTAAAGGCGAGTTTGTTTTGGGAGTTATTACCGCAGGTTCTTGTTGTGTCCCGACCAGAGGTGTTAATTCATAGGTATGTGTAGGTTTGTACTTCATAGTCCATAAAAAAGGAAACAAAACGAACATTCCACCAATAATGGCGCCCACATCAACTTCTTCATTCCGGGAAAATGAAGCAGTTAGAGGTTCATATCCTTCTTTTTCCAATTTAACAGAGGTTGATGAGCCTACAATTTTTGTATCCGTGTGTGTGTAAGGCGTTTTACCAACCGGTTCTCCATTTAAATAAAGCTTTGCTCCAGTAGGGGAGGATTGGATTGTTGTTGTGCTAGAGCAACTTGCTAAAACCACAGACCCAGCGAGCAGCAATGCAACCATTTTGACAGGGAAACAAAATCTTTTCATTATTTTTTGATTTAAAAGGTTTAAACATTCATTATTAAGGTTTTGCACATATTGTGTGTGTTAGCTTTACCATTATAAATTTAGTATAGTATTGACTAAGTGGTTTGTTTATGTTTATGTTATAAAACATGAATTTGAAGGCTCTTGCTGCCCTAACCCTGTTATTAAGATTTACTGAATGACGAACAGGACGGATTTTGCCATTCAGAACCTCAGAGAAAAAATCCTGGGTGAAAATCTATAAAAAATCATACCTTCAACTTTCTTGCCGATAACAACAAATTTCACCCTGGATAACAGCTCCCGTTCAAGCATTTCCAACTCATCAAGTGGTATACTTTTCAATTAATATACAAATTTCAATATTTCCCGGATTGTCCTTAAGTAATTTATCTTTATATTAGCTCAATAATCAGCAATTATAAATGATACAAGGAAAATTGAATTATCCGAAACCGGCAACTATACTTACCGCCGTTGGCTTTAATTGCTACCGACAGCGTGCAAATTTGCTATCCTCTGATTATGAGTTGTTATTTCATTGCACAGATTAAGATCAATGATGATAAGGAATATCAAAAAAATCCTGATAAAGCTGGAGAAAGATACCATATATGCTATCAATTCAAAAACCTATAGATGGTGGCAAAATATTAATGTGATTATTTGGGGTGCATCAACAAAACTTGTTTGAATTAATCATTAAGTATTATGAAATCAGATATTCAGATAGCAAGGGAAACAACGCTGCTCAAGGTGGCAGACATTGCAGAAAGCATTGGGATTCAGCCTGAAACGGTAGAAAATTACGGACGGTATATGGCTAAAACGCCCATCAGTCTGATAGATATAGAAAAAGCCGCAAAAAGCAACCTCATCCTGGTAACTGCCATTACACCTACAAAAGCAGGAATAGGCAAGACGGTTACCTCCATCGGGCTGACATTGGGATTGAACAAAATCGGCAAGAAAGCTATTGTTGCCATTCGTGAACCATCGCTGGGACCATGTTTCGGAATGAAGGGCGGTGCTGCAGGAGGAGGTTTTTCCCAGGTACTTCCGATGGAAAAGATCAACCTGCATTTTACAGGGGACTTTCATGCCATCACCTCTGCCCATAATATGATTTCAGCGTTGTTGGACAATTATATATACAGGAACCGAACCGGTAACAAGGTTGTTAAGGAAGTTCTCTGGAAACGGGTTTTGGATGTCAACGACAGAAATTTGCGGTTTATCATAACAGGATTGAATGGTTTTGAGAACGGTATTCCTGCCGAATCAGGCTTTGACATAACACCGGCATCGGAATTAATGGCTATCCTTTGCCTGTCACGGGATGTGAACGACTTACGACGCAGGATCGAAAATATCCTTTTGGCCTATTCGTACGACAATGAACCGATAACTGTTAAAGATCTGGGCATTGCAGGAGCTATTACGGTACTGCTGAAGGATGCACTCAATCCCAACCTTGTGCAAACCACGGAAAATACACCTGCATTTGTGCATGGCGGCCCGTTTGGCAATATCGCACACGGCTGTAATTCAGTGCTGGCCACTCAAATGGCAATGACTTACAGCGATTATACCGTTACTGAAGCGGGATTCGGATCTGACCTCGGAGCTGAAAAGTTTTTCAATATCAAATGCAGGAAGAACGGATTACAACCCAAAGTCACTGTAATTGTTGCAGCAGCACAGGCACTGAAAATGCACGGCGGTGTTCCGTATAAAAATATTATGCAGGAAAATCCCGAAGGCCTGCAGAAAGGACTGGAAAATCTGAAGAAACACATCGAAATAATCTCTTCTTTCGGACAAACGATAGTGATTTCATTTAATAAGTATTTGTCCGACACTTCCCGGGAAATTGATATTGTCAGACAGTTTTGCAATGATGCCGGTGTACGTTTTTCAGTCAATGAAGCGTTCGTAAAAGGGGGCGAAGGGGCTGCCGATCTGGCCAGGTGCGTGGTGGAAGCTGCAGAAAATGATCCCTCTCCGGCATTGCGTTTTACCTATGATGACAATGACAGCATTGAACAGAAAACGGAAAAGCTCGCGCAACATATTTATGGTGCAAAAAATGTCGTATTCGGAGATAAGGCATTGACAAAACTGAAGAGAATATCCGGCACCGGACTGGAAAAGATGCCTGTGTGTATTGCCAAAACCCAATATTCCTTATCTGCTGATCCCAAGGCTTTTGGTGTGCCAAAGGACTTTACACTTGAAGTCAATGACCTTGTCATTAACCAGGGTGCGGAATTCATTGTGGCCCTGGCCGGAAAGATCATGCGCATGCCCGGGCTTCCTTCCGATCCCCAGGCTAAACGCATTGACCTGATTGATGGAAATATTGAAGGACTTAGCTGACTAAAAAAGGTATTTCTAACGGGATCCCTGAGAATTTCAGATAGCTAAGTTTAATGGCAGTGGGTGATTTTCTCTGGGATGAAGAGATATTGAAATAGTTGTTAATTTATCAGTTTGTCACCGGGATAGGCTGGGCAGCAGGTAATGATCCTGATGCTTTGCCAAAAATGGTGAACTCAATAATTCCGAGCGGGTTGGTCCGCGGCCAGTTTGTGAGCGACAGCCTTACAAAGCGGCATTCCACCGGGGTTATCTCCTCGAAAATAGTATTTCGCTGTATCTTGTTATCAGTCTGATCGAGCACTGTGGTGAAGCTCTGGCCGTCCATAGATACCTCTATCCTGTACTGAAAAGCATCGGTAACAGGTTTGTTTCCGGGCACAGGTGCTGTGACCTGCGCTGCAGGTTGTCTGCCGAAGGACCGCCGCCCGCCCGTAAACATTAGCCTGAGGCCATCAATAGTGAAAAGCTGAACTACATCGAACCGGGTTGCAGGGGAAAGTTCTATAGTAAGGGTCGGGAGCGTGTCAGCCGGTTCAGGTTCCCACCATGTTCCGCTCAGGTTATCTGCAGCATAAGCGGCAATTCTTCCCGGTTGCTGGGATGAGAAGCTTGAAAGAGCGTTCATTGTATTTATCTTGTTTATGGTAACAGGGAGAGATCCGCTGTTGCCCCTTTTCGGGTCGGAGATAACCCCCGGAGCCCACTGGGGTGTTTCGGTTACCGCAACCGATAGGTTCCCTTTTCTGTCAATAATAACACGGTCCATCCCTATCCGCCTTCCTCCGGGAGGATTCGACAGCACTATGGTATAGAACTGCCAGAGATGCCCGTCGGGACCCTCGACAATGCATCCGTGGGCAGGACCGGTTACAAACCCGTCGGTCTTCCGCAGCAGAGGGTTATTGGGGGCATAGGTATAAGGCCCCATCACCGATTTTGATGTATAATAGCCACTGGCATAGGTTTTCCATTGTGTGCCTGAAGCAGAATACTGCAGGTAATATGTGTCCTTGTGTTTATGCACCCATGGTCCTTCGACCCACGAGACATCAGTATACTCATTCATTTCGCCGTAACGTTCCCAGACATGATCGCTGTTGAAGGCAAAGAGGTGCTTCACGGGCCCTGCGAATCTGGTAAGGTCTTCAGGATCGAGTTGCACTGCAAATATACCGCTGACACCGCGGCCGGCATAAAAAAGATACGGAGTGTTATCGTCGTCGATGAAGATCTCCATGTCGAAGGCTCCGTTCCAGCCTCCTGCAACATCAGGGGTGTTCTTCCATTCCCCGATGCTCTCATAGGGACCAAGGGGATTATCGGCTTTAAACAGGGGGCCGTCATTCCCGCACATGTAAAAGCTGCCGTTGTATTTAACAACATCCGGAGCTACGGGAACCCTCTCCACCCGCTGAAAGGTCCAGTTAAGCATGTCTTCCGATATCCAGGCTCCTCCTCCAGTGCAGAACATGTAGTATTTGCCGTCCTCCTTAATGACCGTAACATCACCTGAAGCATTGCCCCCCGGCCCGATTGCCATTGGCAGCGGGTTGCAGTAGCGGGCTGCCTTACCGACCTCCGGACTCTGACCGTTATCGGAACTACAGGGATTTGAACAGGAAGCCATCATAAGAAAAAATAACCATGCAGGCAAAAAACTGAAAATAATCCTGGGTTTCATATGGTTAGTTTTAATTAGCGGCAAGATAATAAAATCCTAGTCATACCCTTTACGAAGAAGTCAACCGTCAGAATCAGCTATTCTGCAATAAAGAGCCTCAAAGGATTACTTCCGGTGTCAGATGGCAAGGGGTATGTAAATGCAAAAGCATGTCTGATGGTTGAAAACTAGCGAGTTGAGTAAGGAAAAGAAATCTGAAATTTTCATCCGATTTTTTACAATAATTAAAGCGAACTTCACTAAATTTGTTTAGCATACAAACAATTCACTTACTAAATCAATCAGCATGAAGAAGTATTTGCTACCGCTAGTGCTTTCGATTGCCGGGATTATCCTTGTTTTGCTACATTTCCTTGTGGCAGGGGGAGGAAGCGGCAATCTCGACGTGCAAATTCAGCCAACCAGTTACATCATGCCGGCAGCCTATAAGGTCTATGCCAACGAAGAGGCGCTCGAAGGCCGGTTTTACCTGTGCAAATTGATTCTTACCAACGAAGGGGGAGGGGAGCTTAAGAACCTGAAGGTATCGTACGAAGTTCCGGGGTACATCAACTGGACCGAGATCGACAAGATCCGGTGCCTGGTGCCGGGGCAGAGTGCCGTACTGACGGTTTATCCCCGTTTCGACCCCTCCATAGTGGAGAAGACGAGCACCTCGAAAGAAAAGGGCAACATCCGCATCGAATATGAAACCGGCAAGGGGAGCGATGTGTTTGACAAGAGTTTCGGGTTTGAGATGCGAGGGCGCAACGACATCGTATACAGCAGCATGCCGGCCAACGAGATTCTCACCTATCCAGACATGTTCGAAAACATTGCCCTGGTGCCCTGTTTTATTACGCCGGAGGATCCCATCATTAAATACTACACCCAGCAGATCCAGCAAAAGGTGCTGAAGGGAGAAGCTGCAGCGGTGGTTAAGACGACTGAGGAGGCGCTCCGCTTTCTGATGGCCGTATACGAGTCGACGCGTCAGGCGGGAATGGTCTACAGCGGCACCAAGGGGATCCCGCTGAACGTTGGGGATGTGAGTTCCCTGATCCAGCACATCCGGTTGCCCCGGGAAGTGGTGACGGGCAATACGGGACTTTGTATCGAGCTATCCACCCTCTATGCCAGCGTGCTTTCCTGTGCGGGGCTCGAACCGATGATTTTTTTCATTCCCGGGCATGCCTATCCCGGCATCAAGGTCAATAATTCTTACTATGCCATCGAAGCCACGGGAATCGGAGGAGAAGGCCTGGGCAACATCATGACGGCAGAAAAGGCATTAGAAAAAGGAATGGAAGAGCTGAAGGAGTTTATACAAAAATTGCAGGAGGGGGATTCCCGGTTCATGTACCTCGACGTCCATGAGTTGAACAGCACCGGTGTGAATCCCATGGAGCTGAAGGATGATTCTTTTCTCCGGCAGAAAGTCGATCAGATTGTGGCCTCCTGGGGAGGTGACGGGGCTAAAAAAATCGCCCCCGGTGTTCCCCGAACAACCAATTATGCCCGCAACGAAATGGCCCACTCCAACCAGGGGGGAGGAGGCAATTACGATGGCGGAGATGCAGGCGACATGCTTTCCTATGGCGGCATCGTAAGCTTCCGGTACCCCTCCCAT
>Ga0302238_1000943_pt1 | contig 26283 bp, 15 predicted proteins | sample AAG_UR_Asn_MG_FD_193527 | JGI IMG/M metagenome (GOLD analysis project Ga0302238, IMG submission 193527) | Enriched activated sludge microbial communities from anaerobic digester in WTTP, New Holstein, Wisconsin, United States - AAG_UR_Asn | ecosystem: Engineered > Bioreactor > Anaerobic >... | reverse complement strand
ACCCCGCGCTGCGTGACATGATGCGGATGCCCGGATACCACAACACGTGCGATTCTTGCCATGACCGGATGACTATATCCGAAACAGAAGAACTTCAAGAGGGAAAAGTGTTGTGTCCCCCGAAGCCTCCCGTGCGATTCTTGCCATGACCGGATGACTATATCCGAAACAGAAGAACTTCAAGAGGGAAAAGTGTTGTGTCCCCCGAAGCCTCCGTGAGCCCCAACATCGAAAGCGTCAGCAGGGACACGCACTGCCACATGACCGTTCTCCGGCGCATAGAAATCCTCCTGCCGCCGTCAGCTTACCCCGCCCGGCGGTGGCGCGCAAGGCTCTCCCCGTCCCTAGGAGCGACGCAAGGAGGGGTGGCCTACTTGCCAGCCGCTTTGGCCCGGACTGTCTGCAGCGAGTAGTCGGCGGCGGAACGCACGTCCTCGTGCCGATCTGTGGCCGCCAGTTCCAGAGCGGCGATCACCTCGGTGATCCGGTTGCCAAGTTCGCAGTCACGCAGGCCCTCTACTGACGCTAGGCGGATCAGCGGGTTGGAGTCGGTGATACCATCGAGCGCTGCGACGACGGACCGCCCGTCGCAGATCTGCAAAAGGAGGTAAGCTGCAGACTCGCGGTCGCCGGACGGTCTCAGCAGCCTAATGTAGAGCCTGGTCTTGCGGGCTGCCTCTCGTGGATTGTCTAGCAGTCGGCCCTCTATCGCGCTGGCAAGTCCCAAGTAGTGGACCTTGGCGGGTTGGCTGCGCTCCAGGTCGTTGACCGCATTATTCACCTGCCACACCGGCACCACCACCGCACCGACGAACCAGGCCAGGCCGAGGGCCAGGAGGATGGCCGCCGTCCACGCCGCCATCGGCCGCCAGGTGCGGAGGGGCTTGGCAGGCTGGTCAGCGGGCTCGGTCACTTCGCCGGCTCCTCGCGACAGCTGTTACCTATGACACCCATCGTGATGGAAACTCGAGAACCCATTTCCCATCCACACGACGGGCAACGCCTTCTGCCCCACCTGATGCCTCGGGATCGCGATACTGACAGTATAGAACTTCAGCAGTCGTGTCGTTCAGCCATCGCGTGATCGAGAGCTGCAGCAACCACGCCGGGCGTCCCTCTCCCCGTTCCCGAACGAACCCATGGGCATCCTTGGCTGCTTCCGAGGCCCTGCGGAAGACGGCCACACCGGAGCTGTTAAGTCTGGCCAGCAGGTCTCCGGAGATGTCCTGCCCATCGCCGCATCCAACAAACCATTCCTTCACATGGGTCCGCCTCTCCAAGGCATGAAAAGCGAGAGCCTCCAATAGCGACGCCTCTGATTCGTGCGAAGCTGTCATCGTGTCAACCTCCCCCGCCATTCTCCCCGCCCCCCGCGCCCGGCGCAAGGCGCGGGAGGAGCAACTTCAGGGTCGGGCTGGTGGCTTCCCGGGAGGCCAGGCGTCTATCCGGATGAGTCTCTCCCTCAGCAGTTCGCGGACAAACGATTCCTCTGAGGCTGACGCCCACAGCTCACTTGGATGATCATGGAAACCGAACAGCTCAATGCCACCTCGAACCAACCGGAAGTTGCGGGTCTTGATGATGTTGTCGTTGGTGCACCACGTGGCCAGCAAGGACGGAACGTCCTCAGCGGAAAAGGCCCGTTCATCAATCTCAATGGTTGCGCCCTGGCCATAGTGTTCTAGAATGCGCTTGAAGACCGCTGAGTACCTCGTAGTACTTAGCCCATAGATACTTGACGGCTCCTTCCTCTGCCCGTTGAGCCAATTCCAGAACGACATGTGCAGGCTCCCATCCGCCTACGAGGCATCCAACCTCCCCGCCATTCTCCCCGCCCCCCGCGCCCGCTGCAAGGCCAGGCGTGGCCTACTTCCCCATTAGGGCGGAGATGATGGGCTCACCCAGCCAGATGATCCTCACCACCACGCAACCCAGATAGGTGATTACGAAAGCCAGCGGGATCAAATACAGGATCAGCGTCCACGCTCGGGTGGCCCACCGCGTCTTCCTGATCCATAGGAGGGTGCCGATATCGATGACCACAGCGCCCAGTGCCGCCTGCCAGATGGTCTTGCCGAGAGGTGCGCCATCCAGGCCAAGCCACACAGCCATAGCGACGAGGCCAATACCAGAGATCAGCCAGAAGGGAACTGTTAGCAGGGTCTTGAGCCTCTTGAGGAACACCGACTGTTCGAACAGAGGGGCATTGAGAAGCTTGAGGAGTCCCATCAGGTCTACCTCTCCCCCGCCGTCCACGCCGCCATCGGCCGCCAGGGGCGGAGGGGCGGGGCGGGTTGGTCAGTCACTTCCGGCATGGCGTCCTAAGTCCCCACGGATGGCCCGGTTAATTTCCCGAAGGCCCGGCGAAGCAGGCATCGGGCCTTCGGCCGTTCATTCATGCTTGGTCATGGCGTCGATGAACTCGAGCTCCAGACCGCCCGTCGACTTGGCGATCACGTTATAGAGGGCCGCCATGATGACCCCGCCGATAAAGCCCACGATGCCGTACAGGACCGGCAGGGCCAGGATGAACAGCATGCCGGCAGGAGCCGCCGGGCCGAAGGCGGACATCAGCAGGAAGACGGGGATAAAGACCATGCCGAGGGCGGCATAGAGAAGGCCCAGTACGAGCCCGGCCCGAAGGGGGGCCACGCGGGTAAGACGTTTCACTGCAATCATGTGCGGAACCTCCATTCCCCGTAAGCTGTCGCTGCTTCCCCGCTCACGTCAGAGATCAAACAGTCCTTTCTTTGCCGGAGCGGGTTCCGAGCCCGTACCGGCTTCCGGCTTGGTTGGCGTCATCCTTCACCGATCCTCCCCGCTGCGCCCCTTAGCGGGCTCGGCCAGCAAGCGTGCTATATCATCATGGCCCCTCTCCGCGGCAAGCTTCTGCGCGGTGATGCCTGTGTCCGTAACGGCCTTGACATCGGCTCCAGAGGCCAATAGGCACTTAACCACACCGATCATGCCACAGTAAGCGGCGATGTGCAGAGGGGTCTGCCCATGCGCGTCGCGTGCATCTACTTTCGCGCCCCTCCCAATCAGACGTGCGGCCACATCTGCATGTCCTCCGAACGATGCCTGATGCAGCGCAGTGAAGCCATCATCCGTGGTCGCGTTGCTGTCGGCCTTGGCATCCAGCAAGAACATGACAACCTCAACGTTGCCAAATCGCGCAGCATCCATCAGCGGAGTCCAGCCCTTGGCACCACGAGCATCAACCGGAGCCCCTTTGTCGATCAACAGCTTGGCAACCGGCACATGGCCGGCCATTGCGGCAAGATGCAGAGGCGATGCCCCTGTCTTCATCTGAGCCCGGGGGTCACCGCCAGCCGCTATCAGCATCGCTGCTATCTCAGCACTGCCTTTGCCTGCGGCAACGTGGAGCGGGGTTGCTCCACCTTTCGTAACGATATCGGCTTTGGCTCCATGCGCCAAGAGATACTTCACGGTCTCCGCATTACCGGTGGACACTGGCGCAAAAATGGGTGTGCTACCATCCGATCTGACTGCGTTTGCATCGGCCCCTCGCTTGAGCAAGACCTCCATCACCCCAAGGTTCCCGGACATTTGGGCGACATGCAAAGGGGTGTCCCCGTCCTGACTCTTGGCGGCAACGGAAGCGCCTTGGCCCAGCAGGTAATCGACCAATTCCGCATATCCACCAACGCAAGCTGAGTGCAGGGGCGTCCACTCGCCGTCAGCCCTCTTGCCGATATCCACACCAGCTGCGGCGAGGGTCTTGACGATCCCAAGCTCTCCCGCCGTCGCAGCGGCATCAAGGAGTGTTTGCCCAGCGCTATACCTCGTCTTCAGGATAGAAGGATCTTGGCGCAGCAGTTCCTTCAGCTGGTTGACATCTCCTCGTCGCACCGTAAGCATAGCGGGGTCGGCAGGAATCGGTCGCAAGACCAGCGAGAAGCAGCCCAGGTACTCACGGAGGTTCGACTGCGACGCCATCTGGACAAGCTTGGCGTGCGTGGGGGCAGGCATAGTAACAAGAGGGCCCTCCGTCAAGGGCCAACGACTTTCAGGTCGGGCCGCTCTTATGGCCACACGAAGTTCCTCCAGCCTTTTCTCGGACACTACGGGGATCACCGGCACATCCTGCTCCGCAACGAGCCCCATCTGCAGGGTCAGATCAAGCCCATTCGGGCCATCATGGTGTCCCCTGCAGGCAATCGCCATTGCCTTCCCCGCGTCTACCCAAATGAACGCTGTCTTGTCTTGTCCCCTGAGTTGTCCATGGGTCGCGAGCAGATAGGATTCCTTCCCGCCTATTCTGGCCATCATCGACGGCGTGCCTTCCGTCCACTCAAGTAGTGGTACTAAGTTGACGTTAACGCCAGCAACTCCGTCAGGCTTTCTTGTGATGGCCTGAGGGATCACCGCAAAACTGGGCCCTGCGTCGGCACGTTTCGCAACGACATATTCCGAGAGGTCTGAATCGAACCACGCTGCGCACTCAGGGCCAGCGATCAACAATGGGGCATCTCCCAGTGCCACAAGGTAGAAGAACTTGGTGGGGCTGGCATACAGCAAGTAGGTGCGCAGTGTGCCGTCGATGCCTGTGCGCATGGCCTCGCTCTTCGCCACGAAGACTGCACCCTTGGGAATATCGACTCTGCCACAAAGGAAAGCAGGAAGGGCCGCTCGAGCGCTAAGAGCCTTAATGTCCTTCATTGAGCGGGCAATTACAGTGTCATCACCGCGCTGGCCTGGCACATCTTCTCCCGCCAGACCGCCGGGGATTGCGATGGCGATCAGGACGACCAGACATGAAGCTACGCGCGCCAGAAGGGGTTCCCTGTCGGTATGCATGCATCCCTCCCCAGTGCCACTAGACAGGCCATTTCCGACATGACGTTCGCCCTATCGTAAGTCAGGACTTGCTCTGGTCAAGAAACAGCGGCATTCCGGGGTCAGCTTACCCCGCCCGGCGGCGGCGCGCAAGCTGGCTCGCGAGAAAGTTCTCCGCCATCTCCGCCGCCGGCGGCCGCCAGGCGCGGAGGGCGGCAGGCGGAGGGCCAATGGCGGCGCGGCCACCCCGGGGCCGCTGGGGCCGGCAGCCATGCCCCCGCCCCAATTCTCCCTTTGGCCCCTCCGCCCGCCCGCCTATAATCCCGGCCCGTGAGCACCGCGGAACCGGACGCCCGGACCGCCCCCCGCGCCCCCCTGGGAGAGGCGGAGCCGCCCTCATCCGACCTGGCGCGGGCCATGCGCCGCGCCCTCGGCTGCGTGGCCGCCCTCGACTTCGCCTACTGCGTCGCGGCGGCCTCGCCCTACGCCATCGCCTGCCTGCCCCCCGACGCAGGATGGTCGTCGTTCGCCTCGGCGGCCGGGGTCATCCTTCTCGAGGTCCTGGCCGTGAGCCTGCCGGCCTACGCGCTCGGCTTCGTCCTGTGGCGCTGGGGCGCTCGCCGCGCGGCGGTGGCCGGGTGCCTGTCGCTGCTGGTCCTGGCCGCGTTCCTGCTGCGCATCGACGCCATCATGTTCCCGTTCTTCCGTCAGCACGTCTACGGCGCGCTGGCCCTGGGCTGCCTGGCCCAGGGCGACGCCGACGCCCTGGCCATGACTCCGGGACAGCTCGCGATCTACGGGCTGGAGGCGCTGGCGGTCGTCGGGCTGCAGATCCCGGGATACCTGGCCATCCGCCGCCTCTTCCTGACTCGCTGGCCCCAGCGGTCGGCCCCCTGGGTCCGCCCGACGCTGGCGCTGGCCGGCCTAGGGATGCTCGTCCTGGCCCTGGCCGCCTGGGCCGGGAGCCGGACCAGCGGGCTGCGGCCGGGCTTCATTCCGGCCAGCCGCAAGGCCGACCTGCTGGCCATGCAGCAGGGCCTGCTCGTGCCCCTGGCCGGCAGCCAGGAGACCGCGCCGCCCGCTGCGATCGCGGCTGCCGCGGACAAGGGCTTCCGCAAGGCCCTGGCCACCATGGACCGCCGGCCGGCGTGGCTGGATCCCCTTAGGGTCGCCACCGGCCCGGCACGCCGGCCGAACATCGTGATCGTCTTCGCCGAGAGCCTGCGCGCCGACGCCATGACCCCCGAGGTCATGCCCGAGATGACCAGCTTCGCCGCGGGCGCGACCCGCGCCGGCAGGCACTTCTCGACCGGCAACACCACCTACCTGGCGCTCTTCGGACTGACCTACGGCCAGGACGCGGCCGCCTGGGACCTGGCGCTGGCCGAGCGGGCCGCGCCGCCGCCGCTCGCGGCGCTCAAGGCCGCCGGCTACCGCCTGCACCTGGTCTCGGGCTGCTCCATGGCCTGGTGGCGGCTCGACGAGCTGGTCCTGCCCCGGAGCATGTTCGACAGCTACTTCGAGCGCGAGGGCGATCCCGTGGCCGACGACCTGGCCGTGGTCCGCGAGGCCGGCCGGGTGATCGACTCGGCGGGCGGGGAACCCTTCTGCCTGCTCGTCTTCCTCTACGCCACCCACTGGAGCTATTACTTCCCGCCGGACCGCGCCCGCTTCAGACCCTACATGGAGAACGTCGAGCTGAACATCGGCCCCCGGCTGGTGACCCGCCGCGAGGAGGTCTGGAACCGCTACCGCAACGCGGCGGCGTTCGTGGACCGCTCGGCCGGACAGATCGTCGGGAACCTCGAAGCCCGGGGGCTGCTCGACGGCTCCGTGGTGGTCTTCGCCGGCGACCACGGCGAGAGCTTTCACGAGACCGGCGGCTTCTGCCACGGCAGCTCCCTGGGCATCCAAGAGCTGGCCGTGCCCTGCGTGGTCCGCTGGCCGGGGCAGACCGCCGGCCGCGAGATCGCCGGCTTCACCCAGCACAAGGACATCTTCCCGTCGATCTTCAGACACATGGGGCTGGAGAGCCCGCAGCTGGCCGCGCTCTCCGGGCGGCCGCACCTGCTAGAGGGGCAGGGCGGAGCCTCCGCGCAGGCCGGCGCCGGCGACAAAGGCTCCCCCCGCCGCTGGCTGCTGCTGGACGCGAACCGCCGGCTGACTATATTCATGCCGCAGGGGAAGCCGCGCCTGGAGTGCCTGGGCTGGCGGGACGCCTCGGGGCTCGAGGGCACCCCGCTGACCGGCGCGCCGGCGCCCGGCGAGGCGGCCGCCGTCGAGGACCGCCTGCTGGACTGGCTGCTGTCCTCCGGAGCGGCGGGAATGTGGCGGGCGGCGGGCGCCAAGTGATCAGACCGATCGGACCGATCCGACGGATCAGCAACTTGAGGAGAACCCGATGCGCGCAACCCTGACCTTCCTGAGTGCGGCGATGCTGTTCGCCTCCGCGGCGCTGGCCGGCGAGGCCGCACCGCCCCCCGCCCAGCCCGCCGCCGGCGAAGTCACCGAGATCAGGGCCGTCTGCCGCAACGGGCAGACCTTCGTCACCTGGAAGGATGCAGCCGAGGGCGAGGCCGCGGCGGGGCTGCGCTACGCCTTATACCGCGCGGACGGGCCGATCACCCAGGAGAACCTGGCCGCCGCACAGTGCCTCCAGAAGGGCATCTACTACAACTCCGCGCGGCTCTACGGCAGCGCCTTCTGCGAAAAGTCGCGCCTCGACCCGGCCAAGCCCCAGGTCGTGATCGAAGACGGCGGCAAGCCCCTGCCGATGTGGAGCGGCGTCACCGCCGTGACCGTCCAGAAGGACGGCAAGAGCTACTATGCGGTGTTGGCCACCGACGCCAAGGGCACGCCGGTGACCAAGGTCGTCCCGGGGAAGAGCGCCACGACCGAAGCGGTCCAGGAGAAGGTCGGAGCCATCCAACCCATCCTCTGCGAGGGATTGAAGAAGGCCCCGGGTGCGAGCCCTGCGCCGGCCTCCAGCTTCGGCAAGAAGCTGCCCATGCAGGTGGACCTGCACGCCTCGAGCGGCTATGCCAGCGACAAGCTCTACGGCGCGGGCGACGCCTACCTCTACTTCGCCACCCCCCAGATGGGCTATCGCGACGGCCTGCAGGGCTCCTTCGTGGTCCGCGAGAACCAGGGCAAGTCGCTGTCGCTGTCGGCCTTCGAATCCCTCGAGAACCCGGCCGGCAACCCCGTCAATCTGTGTTTCGAGACCTACTGGTTCGGCTACCTGTGCGTGCCGCAGTGGGCCGACCACAAGGAGCCGCGCGCCTACCCCTTCACCGAGAACCGCATGCTCTGGGTCATCGACTGGGTGGCCAGGAAGTACGACGTCGACACCAACCGGATCTACGCCGGCGGCGGCTCGATGGGCGCGTGGGGCTCGAGCACCTTCGCCTTCCGCCACCCGGAGATCTTCGCGGCCGTGTATCCCAACCGTCCGCGGACCCGCCAGCGCGGCATGCCCTCTCTCGCCAAGCTGCCCCCCGGGCAGAAGGAGGCGATGATGGACGACGGCAAGACGCCCTACCTGGAGCGCATGGACATGGTCAAGTTCGCGAGCGAGCACCACGAGGACCTGCCGGTCTACATCTGGTGCTGCGGCCGGCGCGACGGTTTCGCCTCCTGGCAGGAGCAGGTCGACCTGGTCAAGGCGCTCACCGCCAGCCACCACGGTTTCGCCTTCGCCTGGAACAACGGGGATCACTCCTCGGGCGGCTATCCCATGGGCAAGGTGGCGAAGTACTTCGGCAGTGACAAGTTCGCCAGGAACCAGAGCTACCCGGCCTTCGGGAACAGCTCCATCAACGACAACATGGGCAACGGCGATCCCAAGGACGGCGACCTCGGCAACGACGATCCGAAGAAGGGCCCCGTCGAGGTCTTCGGCATCAACCTGGGCTTCATCTGGAAGGACGTGGTCGACGAGCCCGGCAAGTGGTCGGTGAAGCTCTCGAACGATCTGGCCAAGGCGGAGATGACCGTGGACGTCACCCCGCGGCGCTGCCAGCAGTTCAAGCTCAAGGCCGGTGACAAGCTCAAGTGGACCAACTCGGCTGGCGGAGCGGGCGAGGCGACCGCCGACCAGTGGGGCCTGGTGACCATTGAGAAGGTCAAGATCGCCCCTGGCGCGGAGAGCGTACTGACGATCACCAAATAGCCGCCCCGATCCAACAGATCGGACCGCTCCGACGGACCCGTCGGAGCGACTTCAGAGGAGATCCCCATGCGCGCGACCCTGGCTGTGCTGACTGCGACGCTGCTGTTGTCTCCGGCCCTGGCCGCCGGCGAGGTGACCGACATCAAGGCGGTTTGCCGCAACGGCCAGACCTTCGTCACCTGGAAGGACGCCGCCGAGGGCGAGGCCGGGGCGAAGCTCCGCTATGCGCTCTACCGCTCCGAGGCGCCCATCACCCAGGGGAACCTCGATCAGGCCGAGAAGCGCATCTGGGGCATCGTCAACAACTCCGCCAAGCTGTACACCTTCAGCTTCAACGGGCGCCTGGCCGTCGACCGGCTGGACCCCAAGCGCCCGACCTGCGTGATCGAGGAGGGCGGCAAGCCACTCCCAGACGGCTCCGGCGTCGCCGTGGTCACGGTGGACAAAGCCGGCAAGCGCTACTACGCGGTGGTGGCCACCGACCCGGATGGCAAGCCGCTCAGCCCCGTCGTGGCCGGCAAGAGCGCCACCTCCGAACCCGTCGAAGAGCAGGTTGCGCCGGTCCAGCCCGTCAGGGTGTGGAGTTCCAAGGAGCGCCAGGACCAGCGCTACGCCCTGAGCGGTGAGCAGGGCCTGCCGCTCCTGGTTTCACTGCACGCCAGCGGCGGATACTCCTACGTCGGCACGCACCCCAGCGGCGACTACTACAACTACTTCGGGCCGCGGGAGTGGGGCTACCAGGAGGGCATGCCCGGGTCATTCTCCGTCGACGAGGACCGGTTCAGCGAACCCAAGGGCACCCGGCAGCTGCGGCTGCAGCCCACCGAGTGCATCGTGGACTTCCGCAACGGTGTCAGCCCGCTGGAGACCTACTGGTTCGGATACTACTGTGTTCCGCAGTGGGCCGCGCACAAGGAGCCGCGCGCCTATCCCTTCACCGAGCGGCGCACGCTCTGGACCATCGACTGGGTCATCAAGAAGTACGGGGCCGACCCCGAAAGGGTCTACGGCATGGGCGGCTCGATGGGCGCCTGGGGCTCGATCAGCCTGCTGCTGCGCCATCCGGAAGTCTTCGCCGCACTCTACCCGACGATGCCCCGGATGCGCCAGCGCGGCCTCCCGGGCATCGGCGGCTATCCCAAGGGCAACGAACTGATGGAGGACGGCAAGACCAACTACCTGGAGCGCATGGACTCGGTCCGCTTTGCATCCGAGCACCACGAAGACCTGCCCTTCCTGGGCTGGGCCATCGGCCGCCAGGACGGCTTCGCCACCTGGCAGGAGCAGGCGGACATGGTCAAGGCCCTGACCGCATCGCACCACGGCTTCGCCTTCGCCTGGAATAACGGCACCCACGGCACGGACAGTAAGTCCGGCTCCGCGCCCATGAACCTCGTAAAGAAGTACTACCCTCCCGCCAAGTTTGCGCGCAACCGAAGCTATCCGGCCTTCGGGAACAGTTCCATCAACCAGGATCCCGGCCCCGGCGACCCCAAGGCCGGGGACATGGAGGGCGGCATCAACCTGGGCTTCATCTGGAAGGACGTGGTCGACGAGGCCGGCAAGTGGTCGGTCAAACTCTCAAACGACCTGGCCAAGGCGGAGATGACCGTCGACGTCACCCCGCGGCGCTGCCAGCAGTTCAAGCTCAAGGCCGGTGACAAGCTCAAGTGGACCAACTCGGCGGGCGGTGCCGGAGACGTGGCCGCCGACCAGTGGGGCCTTGTGACCATTGAGAAGGTCAAGATCGCCCCTGGCGCGGAGACAGTGCTGACGATCACCAAGTAGCCGAGCCGATCTGACGGATCCGTCTGATCCGACCGATCCGTCGGATTTTGAATAGCTTACGACTTTTCGTAAGAAAACCGCCAACAACGGGGCTTGCCAGTTGTATTACGCCACCAGGAGGACAGCTAGGTGGCCACTACTCAGACAGCGAATGGCAAAGCAGCAGGCCGGACCAGCTCCGGATTGCTGGCCGATATCCGCTCCCGCATCAGGGCAGGGAAGTTCGCGCCCGGCGAGTACCTGCCTACGGTGCGCGAGCTGGAGAGAGCCCACGAAATCTCCCGCAAGACGGTCAACGCGGTGCTCAAGAACCTCGAGGCCGAGGGCCTCGTCGCCGCCGAGCCGCGCCGCGGCTACCGGGTGCTGGCCCGCGCGGCCGACCCCGACCAGGGCTGCCCCCTGGCCTACGTCGCCGACCTGCGCGAGTCGCCGGAGCAGTGGAGGCCTTTCCACCAGGAGCTGCTCTCCGCTTTCCAGGGAGCGGCGGCGCGGCGCAGTTGGACGCTCCTGGGCGTGGGTTCGCAGGGGCGCGATCACGAGACGGTCATGCACCAACTCACCGCGGCGCGGACCTGCGGGCTGATCATCGACTCGGTCGATGAGGAGATCATGGGCGCCATCCGCTCGGCCGGCCTTCCGGCGGTCGCGGTCGACGCTTGGGAGCACAACCTGCCCATAGACGTGGTGGCCCAGGACTCGTACCAGGGCGGAGTCGTGGCGGCGGCTCATCTGGCCGCCAAGGGCCACCAGCGCATCGCCTGGTTCGGGCCCACCGCCTGGAGCACCCACAGCCGGGCGAGGCTGGCCGGCACCCTGGCCGGACTGCTAGAGCACGGCCGGGGGATTGACACGGGGCTGATCGTCAGCGCGCCCCGCGACGACTCCGCCCGGCAGGCCCGCGAACTGCTCTCGCGCGCCGACCGGCCGACCGGGATCGTCTCGCTCTACCTCGAGAACGCGGCGCAGTTGGTCCGCACCGCCCGCGAGCTCGGCCTGCGCCTCGGCCGGGACCTCGACCTGGTCGGCTGGTGCACCGAGGAGCAGTACACCCGCGACTGGCTGCCGCTCTTCGGCGGTGAGCCGCCGGCGCCCTGCGCCGTCTGGAGCCCGCGGCTCATGGCGGAGCTCGCCGTCGACCGCCTGGAGGCCCGCCGGAAGAACCCGCACCTCGCGCCGGTGCGGATCAGCGTGCCGGTGGAGCTGAGAACGAAGTAGGCACTTAGGGACTGAGGCACTTAGGCACTGAGGGAGAGGAGTCCGACATGATGAAGAATTCGACAAGTCCGGCAGCGCGCGCGAAGCGCACTAAGTGCCTCAGCGCCTTAGTCCCTCAGTGCCTTCTGCTCATAGCATTGGGCGCCCCCGCCGCCGAACCCGAGGGCAAGTGGAAGCCGGCGTACGAGAACGACCCGGCGGTCGCCAAGCAGCTCGAGGCGCTTGGCGACAACACCGCCCTGACCCTGCCCGTCAAGGTCCTGGGCCTGGAGGGCGGCCACGAGAAGAACGGCTGGCTCAAGGACGGCCCCTTCACCCGCGGCTACTGCATGAAGATGGCCTACGCTCCGGACCGCAAGACCGCCTTCTACTGCGGCCAGGACCACAACCTGCCGCACTACAACGACGCCTGGGAGTTCCACCTGGGCTCGGCGAGCTGGCACTGCCTCTCGAATCCCGACGGCGGCGACACCGGCGTCTACTGGCGGAACATGATGGTCAATGTCTTCGGCCGTAACGGCAAGGGCATGGAGCCTGACGAGAAGAAGCGCGAGGAGCTGCGCGCCAAGCTGAAGGAGTACATGGAGAAGACCGTGCGCCTGAAGGACGGCTATCTCCAGACGGTCACGAACGGCGGCCCGGTCTTCGCCTGGCATACCTGGGACGGGCTCTCCTACGACCCCTCGACCGGCCGGATGTACTGGGCGGTCCTGGATGACGACGGGGTCATGAAGGAGTATCTCAAGTCCTACTGCACGATCACCGGCGCCGACTTCGCGGCTCTCGAGAAGGACCTGAAACCCGGCATGGGCCTGTGGTCCTTCGACCCGGGCACCAAGAAGTGGGCGCGCTGGAGCGGCACCGGGCCCCACCCGCGGATGCGCGGCATGGGCGGCTCCTTCACCTACATCCCCGACCTCAAGAAGACCGTCTGGTACGTGGCGGCCTTCAACGTGTCACCGGCCGACTGCCAGATGTGGATCTACGACGCCGTTGCCGACAAGTGGGAGGACATGAAGCCGAAGGGCGACTGGGGCCGGAAGGAGTCCCCGGGCAGCGAGGCCCAGATGGCCTACAGCCCCAAGCACAAGAAGATCGTGGCGGTCGTCGGCAAGGACACCTTCGTCTACGACTTCGCGACCAACGCCTGGAGCAAGGCGTGCACCGAGGAGGGCCAGCACGCCTCCGACTCCCGCTCGGTCTTCGCCTACGACAGCGCCTCCGACGTATTCCTGCTCTACAACGCGCCCAAGGGCGAGTGGGACAAGGCCCGCGACCTGCGCGCCTTTGACTTGAAGACGCTCAAGTGGGAGAAGCTCGCCCCGCAGGGCGCGGCGGTGCCCACCGACTGCCGCAAGGGCTACTACGACCCGGAGCACAACGCCCTGGTCATCGCCGGCCAGGGGCCGGTGTGGGTCTACCGGTACAAGAAGACAACGCCGCCGGCGCCGCAGGGCAAGTGAGCCTGGACCGGTGAGAACAGAAGGAGCCGCCATGGAGCTCACGTTTCCGGACTGGCAGCGCGAGAAGTGGGCCGACCTCCCCGGAAACCCGGTGATCGCCCCGCTGGAGGGCACCGGTCCGGGCAGCGCGATCGGCGACCCCCAGGTGCTGCTGCCCGGCGAGTTCGACCGCCAGTGGCACCTCTTCTGCCACCGCTACCACTTCTACCACTTCGTTTCGAACGACGGGCTGAGCTGGCGCCTGGCCCACGACTACCCCGACTGGAAGATCGGCCCGGTCTCCCTGACCGCGGATCGCGGAAAGTGGATCGTCTACTGCACCCAGTGCCCGGCCGAGGGCAAGGACATCTACATAAGCGCCCGGACGTCCGAGGACCTGGTCCACTGGAGCGAGCCGGTGAAGGTCCTGGAGCCCGTCCTGGACTGGGAGCGGGAGGGACGGCCCGTCGAGGTCCGCAACCCGAGCGCCGCGCTGCTGCCCGACGGGCGCTGGCGCCTCTACTACTGCGGCGGGACCGTGTGGCTGGACGACTGCGGCTACGAGGAGCCCAAGCACATCGGCTGCGCCGAGGCGTCCGGGCCGCTCGGGCCCTTCGTCAAGCGGCCGGCGCCGCTGCTCTCCCCGGACCCCGCGCACTGGTACCGGAACTTCGGGACCGGCGGCGTCAAGGTGTACGGCTACGGCTCGGGCTACCTGGCGCTGATCAACGGCATGTACCACGACGAGCAGGGCCGGTCGCGCTCGGCGATCGACGTGCTCCTGAGCGCCGACGGCCTGACCTGGCGCGACGCGCCCTACAACCCGATCATCCTGCCCTCGGGCGACGGCTGGAAGTCGGCCATCGTCTACCAGCTCGACCTGCGCTGGTACCAGGGGCGGCTGTGGCTCTTCTACAACGCGCGCGACGGATGGAAGGGCGGCCGCGAGTGGATCGGCTGCTCGACGCTGGAGTGGTCGGGGCCTGAGCCCAGGAAGCTGTGGCGGCTGAGTTAGACCGGAGGGGGTCATGAGGATGCAGGCGAACCGTGCAGCTCTGGCGCTGATCCTGGCGGGGTGCGCCGTGGCCTCCGCGGCGACACCCGGCGAAGTCGCCTTCACGACCAAGCCCGCGGCGACGAAGGACGGGGAGAAGACGAAGATCGCCTTCGCCGTCTCCGCGCCGACCGACGTGGAGGTCGCGGTGCTCTCCGCCGACGGTAAAGTGGTCAGGCATCTGGCCGCCGGAGTGCTCGGCGGCGAGAAGGCCCCGCCCGAGCCGCTCAAGGCCGGCCTGGCGCAGGCCCTGGAGTGGGACGGCCGGGACGACCTCGGCAAGCCGGCGGCCGGCGGTCCCTTCAAAGTGCGGGTCCGCGCCGGGACCGGCGTCAAGTTCGGCCGCTTCATCGGCGGCGACCCCTACACCTTCGGCCAGATCGACGCGGTGGCCGCCGACGAGGACGGCAACCTGTACATGACCGCCAACCGCGGCGAGCTCGGCCAGGACAGCCTGACGCTCAAGGTCTTCAGCCCCGAGGGCCGCTACCTGCGGACGGTGCTGCCCTTCCCGGCCGACCTCAAGCCGGAGGCCGTGCCCGCCTCGGTGGCCTCATGGGACGCGGCCCGGGGCGGCTTCCACCCGGTGAACCGCTACTCGGTCTGCCCGGTGATCTACCCGCTCTCCGGGACGGTCAACATCGTCGGCGCTTCCAAGAAGGGCGGGCTGGTGCTGACCTGTGGCGCCAGCGTCTTCAAGCTGGGCCTGGATGGCGGCAACCTCCAGGGCCCGCTGCCCATGTGGTCGGCGGCCGCCGGGCTCAAGAACCCCAACTGGAACATCCCGCAGATGGCGGTCTCGCCCGACGGGCGCTACATCTACTACGCCAACGTGGCCGGCACCCAGTACAAGCCCGCCAAGTTCGCGGACACCGACCCGAAGTGGCCGCAGGGCCGCGTCTACCGGCAGGACACCTCCAAGGCCGGAAGCGACCCCGAGAAGTTCTTCGATCTCGAGCTCCCCGACTGGGAGAAGGAGAAGTACTGGCTGCCCAACGCCTGGAACAAGCGCACCGCAGCCTACGGTGTCGCCACCGACGCCGCGGGGCACGTCTTCGTCTGCGACCTGGTCAACCAGCAGGTGGTGGAGCTCGACGCCGAGGGCAAGAAGCTCTCGTCCACCAAGGTGCCCTGGCCGGAGAAGCTCTGCATCGAGCCCAAGTCCGGCGACCTCTACGTCATCACCCGCGAGAAGCCGCCGCTGGACGGCGAGGTCGCCAAGAAGCTGGTAAAGGTCAGCGGCCGGGGCGACGCCGCCAAGCTCTCGGCGCCGATGACCCTCTGGACGGTCGGCGCGGAGATGCAGCAGTCGATCATGTGCGCGACGGTCGGCGGCAAGCCGGCGCTTTGGCTGGCCTGCGGCAAGACCTTCCTGTGCCTGGAGGAGAAGGGCGGAACCTTCGCCAAGGTCGAGACCGGCTTCCGGCCGCAGGCCGATTCGCAGATGGACTTCAACCGCCTGACCGTCGACCCGGAGCGCGAGACGCTCTACGGCACCGATGGCTGCAACCGCATCTGGCGGTACGACGGCGCCACCGGCGCCGGCGCGCTGCTCAAGAAGAACGGCAAGGTCTTCAATGGGGTCGACGTGGCCCTGGGCTACGACGGGCTGCTCTACTTCCGGACGGGCAAGGAATGGAGCGGGCCGCTGGAGCGCTACACCCGCGAGCTCGACCCGGCGCCCTTCGCCACCGGCAGCAACGTGCTGACCAAGCACGTCTTCAGCCGCTACGGCCACGGCTACTGCGAGAAGGGCCTGGGCGTGGGCCCCGGCGGGGAGTGCTACGTCAGCTTCATGTACGGATGGAACCAGTACTTCGTCGCCGGCTTCGGCCCCGACGGCAAGGCCCTGCCCGGCGTCAGATACCTCAAGGGCAAGGCGCCGGGGCGGGGCGAGGGAACGCCCAAGGATGCGGCCAGCCCCTATCCGAAGGAGCTCGACGGCGCGGTGGTCGGTCCGATCCCGGCCGAGAGCGGCGGCGTGCGCACCGACCTCAGGGGCAACATCTACGTGGGCATGCGCCTGGTGCCCAAGGGCTTCGTCCCTCCTGCCGGCTACGAGAAGGACCCGGCCTACACCACCTGGACAGGCAGCATCGTGAAGTTCCCCCCCACCGGCGGGACGGTCCTGGGCCTGCCCGACGCCGAGTCCAAGGCCCCGGCCGGGGCGCCGCCGCTCGAGACCAGCCAGAAGCTGAGCATCGAGGGTGCCACCGCCATGTACCCCGGCGTGGCCTCCTTCAGCGGCGGCGGCTACGGCGGGCCGGGCAGCTGCTGCGTCTGCCGGGCGCCGCGCTTCGACGTGGACCGCTACGGGCGCATCGCCCTGGCCAATGCGGTCACCTGCTCGGCGACGCTGCTCGACAACGCCGGCAACCGGATCGTCGAGTTCGGCAAGTACGGCAACTACGACTCGCAGTTCGTGAACCCGGAGTTGAAGGATGGCAAGGACGGCAAACCCACCGTGGCCGTCCCGGAGATTCCCCTGGCCTGGCCCAGCGGCGCCGGCCTGAGCGAGAAGTACTTCTACGTCAACGACGTCTACAACCGCCGGTTGGTGCGCACCGATCTCACGTGGAAAGTCGAAGAGACCTGTTCAGTCCAGTAGGACCCCTGAGAAGGAGCCGAGTCATGACTCGAATCGCCATCCTCACATCCTGCGTCCTGGCTTGCTCGCTGGCCCTCGCCGGCGAGTCAACCCCGCCCCCGGCGCTCCCCGCGGCCGCGCCCTTCCAGGACGACCCGGCGGTGGTCGCCAAGCTCACCGCGCTCGGCGAGAAGAGCGCCGCCATGCTCGGCAAGTTCAAGGTCGAGCCGGCCGGCGTGGAGAAGTACCACGGGGCCCTGAAGGGCGGCCCGGGCCGGCGCGACTACGGCAACAAGATGGCCTACGCCGCCGACCGCGGCACGGCGCTCTACTGCGGCGCCAACCACGGCTCGCCGCACCGACTCAACGACGTCTGGGAGTTCCACCTGGGCTCGAACACCTGGCGGATGATCTGCGCCCCGGGCGGCGATGCCACCCGCCTGCGCGGCTGGCAGAACGAGGAGAAGAAGCTCTCCGACCTCGTCGCCAAGGGCACCGACGTCGAGAAGAACAAGGCTGAGCTCGAGAAGATCCAGGCACAGATCAAGTCCTGGTACGCCGGCGTCGAGGTCAAGGACGGCTACCTCCAGGACAAGGCCAACGGCGGTCCGGTGGGGCCCTGGCACACCTGGGACGGGCTCACCTACGACGAGAAGAGCAAACGGCTCTACTGGGCGGTGCTGGACAGCGACAACTTCAAGGACGAGAAGAACCGCGTGCACCGTGGCCTGACCAGAACCTACGCCCAGGCCACCGGCCAGGACCCCGAGAAGCTCGTCGCCGAGCTCAAGCCTGGCTCGAGCATGTACATGTACGATCCGGCCAAGGGCCGCTGGGCCAAGCAGCTCGGCGAGGGGCCATTCCCGATCATGCGCGGCATGGGCGGGACGCTCCACTACATCCCCGAGCGCGACATCACCGTCTGGTACGCCTGTGTGGGCAACACCCCCGGCGGCTACGACGAGGGCATGTGGGCCTACGACGCCAAGGCCAACAAGTGGACGAACCTGGTCCCGGGCGGGACGATCTCGGGCCTGATGCGTCAGAAGAAGGCCCCCGGCGAGGAGATCCAGGCGGCCTACAGCCCCAAGCACGGCAAGCTGGTCGTCGTCCACAAGGAGATGACCTTCACCTACGACTTCGCCACCAACGCCTGGGCCCGGGTGGCCGACAACCCCAGCGGCGGCCTCGACAGCCAGAGCGTCTTCTCCTGCGACAGCAACGCCGGCGTCTGCCTGCTCGTCGGCAAGAAGGGCGGCCAGTGGTCCAAGGAGCCGTGGACGCTGGGCGCCTACGACCCGGGCGCCGACAAGTGGGAGGTGGTCGAGGTCAAGGGCGACGCCCTGCCCCAGGACATCCCCGACCGTTGGGACGGCGGCCAGGCCTTCTCCGGCTACTACGACGCGAAGTACAACGCCTTCGTGCTCTACTGCGCGCGCTCCGGGCAGACCTGGGCGTACCGGCACGCGGCGAAGAAGTAGGAACGGAGCCGCGCCCGGTCCCCGGGGCGGGCGGGGCCCCGATCCTCAGGGCACCGGCGCGGCTTCAGTCACCGCATACTCCAGCTTGCCCCGGAGCACCCGGCGGTTCACGCCGTCGGCCACGTAGAGGTGGCGGTCGGTGACGGCCAGCCCCGTGAACCAGCTGAAGGCCAGCTCCGGCTGGGCGAACGGGCTCTTGAGGTCCTTGGGGTCGTCGGCCTTGCGCGGCCGGTAGAACTTCCCGGCCGGGTCCAGGACGTAGCTGTCCGGCCCGGAGCAGTCCTGGTTGCCGTAGCCGCCAATCGTGGTGATCAGGTTGCCGTTGGTGTCGAGCACCTCCACCCGGTAGAGGCCCTGGTTTGGGTGGAAGGTCCGGCCGAAGTCGTCGACGTCGAACTCGGAGGCCGTGCAGTGGCAGCGGTCCGTGCCGCAGCCGGACATGTCCGCGAGGTAGGCGTAGCCCGGGCGCATCCAGAGGGCGCCCTGCAGGTCGACGTTCTCCAGGAGCCGGGTCCCGCGCTGGCCGAGCACCTTCTGCTTGGGCAGCGCCGGGTCGAGCTTGCATTCGCCCTCGAAGGCCACGTCCTCCTTGCTGGTCGGGGGGTACCAGACCGCCCCGCCCTTGGGGCCGTACTTGACGATGCTGCCGTACATCCAGAGGTACTCCCGGTCCATGCTGCTGTAGCCGGTGCCCAGGGTGAAGCCGCTCGAGCCGTCCTTGGTCCCGGCGACGAGCCGCCCTTTGAAGACCGCCGGGTAGGGCTGGCCCGGGGGATTGACGCCCTCGGCCATGTACAGGTTGCCCTGCGGGTCCACCCGCGGCCCGAGCGCGCCGTCGCCGGTCGTCCAGATGACGATCCGCTTGAGGGCGCCGTCCGGGCCGTATTGCTTGACGGTCATCAGGCCGTGGTAGTCCCTGCCGCGATTCTTGACATAGATGTCGCCCCGGCGGTCCACGGAGAAGTCGCGCGGCCAGAAGGTGGTGCCCTCGTTGTGGTTGCCGATGGTCCCTTTGATCCTGGCATCGCCGGAGGCAGCGGTCGCCTCGAAGGGGATCTGCTTGCCGGCGCGGTCGAAGCGCTTCATGGGGGACCCGGCGTATTGCACGTAGACCTGGCCATTGAGCCCGAGGCGCACCAGGTTGCCCTCCGCCCCGCCGGAACCGGTCGGCGAGGTGGCCGCGACCTTGCCGCTTTCGTCGCTGAGGATCTTCAGGCCCTCCCCGGTCCCCTGGCAGGACACCTCGCGGCGCAGCGGGTCGGCCGAGAGGTTCCAGGGCGTGGGCGGGTCGTAGGCGCCGACCGGCTGGGGGTCGGAGAAGGCCGCGCCCTGGTCCTCCAGGCGCAGCGGCGCGCTGCGCAGGGCGGCCCAGATCACCGGCTTCTCGGCGCCGGCATCGAGCGCCAGGTGCAGCGGCATCCAGTTCTTGGAGTGGTGGCCGCCGATCTTCTTGAGCAGCGCGGAGAAGTCCGCGCGCGCCACCTCCTTGGGATCGGGCCACCCGGAGAACTTGATCAGCGCGGTGCGCTTGGCGCCGACGTAGACCGCCCCGGTCTTCGGATGCACGCCCACCCAGAAGGGCGCCTCGACCGGGAAGGTCCCGGCCACGGTCCAGTCCTTCTCGTTGAGGACCACCACGCGGTTGTTGCCGAAGTCCGCCACGAAGAGGTGGCCCTTGCCGTCCAGCGCCATCCCGCGCGGATCGTTCAGGTGCTTGTCGTCGTTGCCGGCGGCCGCCGGGTCGCCGAAGACGACCTGGGCCGGGCCGCGCTCCGGCAGCGGCGCACGGTAGATGGCGTGGTCGAAGACCGGCCGCGCCTCGCAGTTGGGGCACGGCTTGTAGTCGCCGATCCCGGTCAGGTAGACGGCCTTGCCGTCCGCGCTGGCCGTCAGGTACGGCATGTTGAACGTGACGGGCTGATTGCTGTTGTCCACGATGAGCGGGAGGACCAGGCCCTTGCGCTTCGGGCCCGTGGCCAGGAGCGGGCCCGCGTACTTCGGGTTGGGAATGCCGCCGTCGCCGTCCAGCACCGCCAGGTTGCACGGGCTGACGGCCAGCACCAGCCGCCCGTCCGGGGTCACCGCCGGCTGATGGACGATGTCGAAGTTCGGATATAGGTTCGGCCCTTCCACCACCGAGCGGTAGATCAGCGGGATCAGCCCTTCCTCTTTGGTGCAAAACGCGCCGGTGGCCTTGACTCCCTCCTCCGAAAGGCTGGATGGGAACGGTTTGATGGTCCGCTCGTAGCTGCCGTCCCGGCGGAAGACGTGGACGGCCGTGCTGAAGGCCACGTACTTCTGCCAGCGGTGGGCCAGCACGTAGAGCCGCCCGTCCGGCGCGACGGCCATGCCCATGGTGTCCACGATGTTGTTCGGGCCGGTCTTGTCCGAGAAGACCGTCCCGGCGTAGCCGACCCGGAGACCTAGCGCCACGCGGACCTTGAACCCGCCTTCGCCTGACGGCTTCGGCGCGGCAGGCGGCCCGCCATAGACTTGCTTGCCGTCGTCGTCCTTGCCGTCCCAATCGACGGACTGCTCCAGGGCGCCGGCCTTGAGCGGCTCGGGCGCCTTCGGCCCGAGGACGCCGGCGGCCAGGTGCCGGACGATCTCGCCCTTGGCGTTCTCGATGCAGACGGCCACGTCGGTCTCGCGGTCGACGGCGAAGGTGATGGCCGTCCTCTCGCCGTTCTTCGCGACCGCCGGCTTCTTGGTGAAGGCCGGTCTGCCCTGCTTGCCCGCCGCAGCTGATCCGTCAGCGGAGGCGGGAGCGGAGTCGGAGGGTTCGGCAGCCAGGCCGGCCGCCACTGTCAGACTCCACGCGAGCGCACAGGTCAGCACAGGACGCATGATGGACCTCCTTATCACTTCGCTTCACAGACCTCTTCGGCCGCGAACTGTTTGTCGGCCCGCACCACCCGGTGATTAAGCATGTCGCCGACGTAGATGTACCGGTCGCTGGCGCCGGCGAGGACCGGACAGCCCAGCGGGATCTCGGGCTTGGGTTCGACGCTCTTCGGGCCCTGGGCGTCCCAGTTGCCGTAGCCGCCGAATGAGAGGATCTGGTTGTCGGCGTTGTCCAGGAGCGTCACCTTGTAGGTGATGCCGTTGGGAATGTAGAGACGGCCGTAGGCGTCCACGTCGAAGCGGGGCCGGTTGCAGTGGCAGGCGGAACCCGAGGAGTTCCACGAACCGGAAATGGGCCCGCTGGGCGCCGAGTAGACGGCAACCGCCCCCTCGGCGTCCCATCCGTCCTTCGTCCTTTTGAACTCGCCGCCCTTGGGCGTGAACTTGTAGATGCTGCCCGTGCACTGAAGGTAAGCCGTGTCCTTCTCGAACCCCTTGGGCGGGGTGAAGCCCTTGGGCAGGCCCAGCTCCAGGACGTAGATGTTGCCGGCCGGATCCACGCGCAGGCTGCCGCCCTGATCCATGACATAGGAGATGAGCGCCGGCCGGCCGGAGGCCTTGGACGCGGTGCCCTTCCCCTTGCGTTCGTATTCCACCACCTTGCCGTCGGCGTCGTAGACGTGCACGTCGCAGTCGTTGAAGCCGCAGGTCGCGTAGACCCGGCCCTGCCGGTCGACGGCGAAGCCCGCGGCGCTGTTGCCGCGGCCGAAGCGGCCGTTGAGATGTCCGTAGGTGTGCTTGCCGGTGGCCGCCAGCGGCGCGGGTTTGAAGTCCCGCGTGTAGCGCGCCACGGGGCCGTCGTAGCCGCCGGTGCCCCAGGCGTAGATCATGCCCCCGGGCCCGATGGCCACGTCGGCGGCGCTGATCGGGGTCAGCCCTCCCTCGCCAGTCTCGCCACTGTACCGCCACACAGGCCCCATGCTCTGGGTGACGTAGACCAGGTCGGCCTCGGGGTCCACGGCGCCGTAGCTCACGAAGTCGATGGCGTTCTTGTCGGAGTTGAGGATGTTCTCCTGGGCGACGGCCAGCGCCGTGCCGCGATCCTCCACGCGGATGAGCTGGGGCTCCTGGCGTTCGCGGTTGGCCGAGCCGGCCAGCCAGAGCGCCGGAATCTCGCCGGACTCATCCAGCGCCAGGGTCTGGCCCAACGTGCCCTTCAGGGCCAGTTTGGCGACCACCTTGGCGTCAGCCCCGCGGCCGGTGATTTTGAGCAGGGTCACGGACGGCGGCCAGTCGCGCGAGACCGGGCGGGATGCCACGTAGAGAGTCCCGGTCTTCGAGCTCACCAGCACCTTGTCCGGCCAGGGCACCTTGGTGGAGTTGAGCTTCTTGCCCTCCGGCGAGACCTCCACCACCTCCTGGTTGACGAGGTCACAGACGAACAGGTTGCCCTTGGCGTCCACGGCGATGCCCGCCGCCGCCGTCTTCTTGTCCCAGGCGCTGGGCATCCAGTACTTCTGCTTCTCGAAGTCGGGCAGCTCCAGATCGTAGAACTTCTCGGGGTTCGACGCGGCGGCGAGGTCCTGGCGGTAGATGCGGCCCTGAGGGAAGTTGGGGTCGATGTCCGCGGGCTTCTTGCCGTCGTAGGGGGTGTTGGCCACGTTCGAGTAGTAGGCGTACTTGCCGTCCGGCGAGAAGGCGATCTGCGGGGCCAGCCAGCCGGCCCACTTGAGCTTGTCCGGGGCCGTTCGCATGGGGACGGTCCGGATCGCATTGGAGCCGTCGAGCTTGAAGAAGGTCAGCTTGGCGCTGCCGTTGTCGATGAAGACGATCTGGTTGTCGATCACCCGGCTGTGTATGTTGTCACCGAGATACGTGATGACCGGATCCAGCCCCGACCCGTGCCTGGGGGTCAGAAGCCCGTCGCCGGCATCGATCAGGTTTAAGCCGGAAGCCTTCGCCGGGTCGGTCGAAGGCGGAGGCGGGAGGATGGTCTTCTGGTACTTCCCCGTCCTGTCGAACCGGCGCAACTGCCAGGGCAGTCCGGAATGCAGGATGCCCACGTATGAGGCCAGCTTCACATAGAGCGTCCCGTCCGGGGCCACCGCCAGGCCGTCGCAGTTCCCGGCCGTGTTGCCAGTATAGGGGCTGGTGCCGATGATCCGACCGAACTTTACGGACATCCCGGCGCGGACGCGGACCTTGAAAGGTCCCCCAGTCGCGGGTTTGCCGTCGTCGTCCTTGCCGTCCCACTCCAGTGCCTGGGCCAGCCCCGCGGCGAGCGGCGCAGGCGGAGGATTCTTCCCGCCGAGGACGCCGGCGGCCAGGTGGCGCACGACCTTGCCGGCCGAGTCAAGCACCGCCACCTCCACGTCGGTCGGCGCCGAGACGGTGAAGGTGATCTTGACGCCGCCAGGCCCTGAGCCCGTCGAAGGGCCGTCCTTGGCAACCGCGGGCTTGGCGCTGAACGACGCCTCGCCGGAGATGGCGGCGCTTGCCAGACTCAGGCTGAAGGCCAGGGTGCAGATTGCCATGAAGCGCATGCTGATTCTCCTTCTTCCGCTCAAGCTCCCTCTCTTCTTGGGGGAGAGGGCGGGCTCTTCTTCGCCCTGCGTAGCGAAGCAGGGCTTCGCAGAGCAGGGGGTGAGGGGTGGGCCTGAGCTTGAACCCCTCACCCTTTCCCTCTCCCGCAAGGGGAGAGGGGATCTGTATGGATGGTTATTTTCCCCCCGCCGCCTTGGCCACCTCGCCGCACAGCGCCAGCAGTTCGGCGTCGCGGTCGGCCATGCCCGCCGGGGACCAGAGGCTGATGAACCCGCCGCCGCGCTCGTACCAGAACTTGATGAAGGCCTCGCCGCGGGCGTCAAGGTAGCGGTTGACCTTCGCGGCCAGGTCGCCGGAGACCTTGCCGTCCTGCAGCGCCGCCTCCAGGTAGAGCACGGCCTCGCTGAACTCGGTGCCCTCGCGGAAGCACTCGTAGCGCTCGGTGGCCACCGCGCCGTCCGGCCCCGGTGCCAGCAGGCTGTGGGTGGCCGAGGCCGGACCACCGGTGCCGCGGCCGTTGCCGAGCATGATGTAGCCCTTGCCACTGTCCTTGGGCACCGGGAAGAGGTCGGCGCCGAAGTCGCCGACGCCGTCCATCCCGCGGTTGATGACCTCCTCAGGCAGGTTGCGGAGCAGGATGAGCGGCGACCAGTCCCAGTGCCGGTTGCGCGCGGTGTCACTCCAGACGCTCGGCCGGGGCTTCAGGAGCGCCTTGCAGCCGCGGGGGCTCAAGCCGCCCTCGGTCCAGACGCACACCGACCACTTGACCGGCATGGAGACGCCCTTCTCGACGGCTGGGAAGGAGGCCCCCAGCGTACCGTTATGGGCGATGTAGCTCCAGGCGCCGTCCGGCCAGATCTTCTTGGCCATGCTCACCGTCTCGGGCAGCGGCGCGTAGCAGTAGCTGTTGTGGCCCAGCCCGGTGACGTCCCACCAGCCGCGGGCCTCGACCTTCTTGCGGACCTCGTCCAGGACCGGCTTCCAGAAGGCCAGGCTCTCCTCCGTGCCGGGCACGGGCATCTGCAGCTTGTCGAGCTTGCCGGTGGCCGGGTCGAGCAGCGACACGTGCGTGACCCCGCCGGGCATCTTGAGCTGGCCCTGCTCCTTCTTGGGCTCGCCCCAGCAGCTCACCCGCAGCGGCAGCGGCTTGCCCATCACCTTGGCCACCCGGTCCATGTATTTGTCGAAGACGCTGAAGTCGTACTTGTAGCCGTCGCCGTCCTTTATCCAGCGAACCAGCGACTCCTCGTTGCTGATGTCGCCCTTCCTGTCGCTGTGGAAGTTGATGGCCAGCGTCGCCGGCACCTCCCGGGCGTTGATCTCGGTCATGAGCCCGAGCGTTTTCTCCATCAGGTCGAAGTGCTTGTCGCTCCAGAGCGGCACCTTGTAGTGCTTGGCCACCGCGTCGGTGGACATGTAGATGAGGTGGTGCTGGCGGAAGTCCTTGGGGTCGGGCATGACCCAGTCGCTGACGGTCAGGACCAGCGGCACCGCCGTGGCCTTGAGCCCCTCGGCCTCGACCGTCACCGTGCCCTCATACCGGCCGGCCTTGGCGTCCTTGGGCACGCGCGCGGTCAGCCAGAGCGAGGCCACCGCCCCGCCGCTCAACCCCGCGCGGACCACCGGCTGGTTGAGGTAGGTCTCCTTGCCCGGCGAGGCCTTGACCACCGGGATCTCCGCGGGGATGGCCTCCACGAGGCCGTCGAAACGGTGGGCGTGGCTCCAGGACTTCTCGGGCACCGCCGGCTCGGCGTAGCGCACCTTGACCGTCGAGGCCGGCAGGGCGCCGCCGCCCTTGGCGTCCTTCAGCTCGCCGACCGTCACCTTCAGGCCCTTGATGGGCGCGTCGGAGCTCACCGCCAACCGCCCAGAGAAGACGCTGTTGCGGGCCGCGGAGACGGTGACCGGCTTTAGCGTGTCGCCCGAGTCGCCGTAGTCGAAGGAAGAGATGGTCTGGAAGGAGGCCACGTTCCAAACCTGGACGCCCTTGGGGCGCGCCACGTTGGGGGTCGCGCCTGCACCGGCCAGCACGACCTTGCGCAGCCCGGCGTAGGCCCAAAGGCCCTGCTTGGTGCCCATGCCGTTTTCCTTGAAGCGCTCGGCGCCTATGACCGCCTCGTTGACCGGCGCACGGTGGATCCGGACGGCCAGGACGTTGGAGCCCTTGCGCAGCGCAGCCGCGGGCACGGCCAGGTCGTCGATCCGGCGGTAGCGCTTCTCGAAGAGCGGAACCAGCTCCGCCTTCCCCAGGAAGTCGCCAGGCCAGCGCTGGCCGAGCATCTTGTTGCCCTCGAGCACGTACAGATCGTCCGGGTACTTCTCGGCGAGCGTGTCGGGCTTGAGCTCGCCCTCCGGCA
>Ga0302238_1000939_pt1 | contig 26338 bp, 25 predicted proteins | sample AAG_UR_Asn_MG_FD_193527 | JGI IMG/M metagenome (GOLD analysis project Ga0302238, IMG submission 193527) | Enriched activated sludge microbial communities from anaerobic digester in WTTP, New Holstein, Wisconsin, United States - AAG_UR_Asn | ecosystem: Engineered > Bioreactor > Anaerobic >... | reverse complement strand
AACTTGAAACCCTGGCCCTGCATGCCGGCTACACCCCCGAAGCGACGACCAAGGCGGTCGCCGTACCGATTTATCAGACGACGTCGTATTCCTTCGACAGCACGCAGCACGGTGCCGACCTCTTTGACCTCAAGGTGGCGGGCAACATCTACACCCGGATCATGAATCCGACCCAGGACGTCCTCGAGAAACGTGTTGCCGCGCTTGAAGGCGGCATAGCTGCCCTGGCGCTGGCTTCGGGACAAGCAGCCATCACCTACGCGATCATGACCATTGCCGAGGCCGGCGACAACATCGTTTCGGCATCCACGCTTTACGGCGGCACCTACAACCTTTTCGCCCACACCCTACCGCAATACGGTATCAACGTGCGCTTTGCCGACTACCGCGACCCGGCCTCATTCGAAAAACAGATCGACAACAAGACGAAGGCGATCTATTGCGAATCGATCGGCAACCCGCTCGGCAACATCACCGACTTCGAAAAGCTAGCCGAGATCGCGCACCGCCACGGCGTGCCGCTGATCGTCGACAACACCGTGCCCTCGCCCTACCTGTGCCGCCCGATCGAGCACGGCGCCGACATCGTCGTGCATTCGCTGACCAAATACATCGGCGGCCACGGCAACTCGATCGGCGGCATCATCGTCGATAGCGGGAAATTCCCTTGGGCTGAACACAAGGCGCGCTTCAAGCGACTGAACGAACCTGATGTCTCCTACCATGGCGTTGTCTACACCGAAGCGCTCGGCGCTGCAGCCTTTATCGGCCGCGCCCGTGTCGTGCCACTGCGTAACATGGGGGCGGCGATTTCTCCGTTCAACGTCTTCCTGATCCTGCAAGGCCTGGAAACCCTGGCGCTGCGCATGGACCGCATCTGCGAAAACTCGGTTAAGGTCGCTGAATTTCTCAAGAGCCACGCCAAGGTTTCCTGGGTCAATTACGCTGGCCTGACGGACCACGCTGACCACGCGCTCGTCCAGAAATACATGGACGGCAAGGCATCAGGCGTACTTACCTTCGGCGTCAAGAATGGCATCGAGGGCGGCGGCCGCTTCCAGGATGCCCTGAAGCTCTTCACCCGTCTGGTCAACATCGGCGACAGCAAGTCGCTGGCTTGCCATCCGGCATCGACAACGCATCGTCAACTCACCCCGGAAGAAATGGTCAAGGCCGGCGTCTCCGCCGACATGATCCGCCTCTCGATTGGCATCGAACACATCGACGATCTGATTGCCGACCTTGATCAGGCACTGGCAGCCGCCTGAATCCCGGGCTGGCTTTCACACCAAGGCCATCGCCCAAGACGATGGCCTTACCCCCATTTTGCACACCTTGGAGGTTTATTTACCAACAAACCATCCTACTGTTCTATGATAAGTGCGTCGGTATTTCAGGCGAATCACCATGAACGCAGCTGCCAATTACTATCCGTCACTTCCGAACGTTAACGCAGACGACAGTGAGATCCGGCGTTATGCGATGCTCTTGGACAACCTCGGCATTGGTCTCGTCGTTTACTCCATCGACGCTCTGCCCTGCATGAGCAATAATGTTGCCGACCGCCTGCTGGGTGAAAAACCCCATCATTGGATGGATCATCACGGCAAAGCCGTACCACGCGACGAATTACCCCAGAAAATCTCACTCAAGACCGAGCAACCGGTTTTCGACACAACGCTGACAGTCGACGATGGAACTGGCGGAACCATCTGGTTGAGCGTCAATGCCCTCCCGGTCTTCTCGGAAACTGGAAAGATTCGCCGGGTATTGCTAACCCTGAACGACATCACCGATCTACGCCAATTGCAACGCGAAGTCAGCCGACTGACCACGCACGACAGCCTCACCGGCGCGTTCAACAAGGATGTGATCTCGCATCTGCTCGAAAACGAAATTCGTCGGGCACAACGTTACGGAACGCCTTTCTCGATTGCATTACTCGACATCGACCACTTTTCTGAAATCTGTGAAAAACATGGCCGCTTTAACGGCGACCTGGTCCTTGCCAGCGTTGGCAAAATCCTCCGCGAAGGCGTGCGCGAGATTGACATGATCGGACGCCTTGACGTTGATGAGTTTCTGGTTATCCTGCCCAACGTCCGGCAGAGCGAGGCGGTCGTTGGCGTCGAGCGCCTGCGCTCCCAGATCGAAACCCATCCATTTACTGATCATCTGGCGATCACCATCAGCGGTGGTATTGCCGGATATGCTGGAGAAACCTCAGCCGCACTGCTCGAACGCTGCCAGTCCCTGTTACTCAACGCCAAGGAAACCGGCCGCAACCGCTTCTGTCTCGACCCGGAAATCAGCTAGAGGCCACTGAAACATTTGATCCATCTATTCCATGACGAGCAACCGCCGCTCCAGGTCAGAAAAACCCGGTTCCCGGAGCGACAAAGTAGTCGTAAACCCGGTTACGGGTTATATTCTGGACCGGTCGACTTGCGCCATCGATCAAAGTAAATAGACGTCACTAGGCATCGGTAATGTACCCGGTTGCAAAAACCGAGCGTTCGTTTGCCGAATGAGCGAAAACGAGAATAGCCAACCATTCGGCAACGACGACACGACTATGCAAAAACCATTGCTCCTTGAAATTCTTGCCGATCGAAACCTGAACCCCGGAGCCATCAGACTCCGTTCAGGACCAGACGGAATCGAGGCTGTGCTACCGTTTCTGCAAGACCCGTTGTTCCCGGAACGCCACGATGGCTTTCCCTGGCTTGCGGATCAGGACCTCGCACCAGAACTCTCACAAGAATCGATTGACGCCTTCCTGAATGCGGGCGGTGCTTTCGCTCCTGCCACATCGGTGCAACACGTTGATGCAACCTCCCGTCCCGTCCTCGACGACGCCACGCAGTGGCTCTCTGGCGACTGGTATCTCGGTCCACCGCAACACAAATCGCACAGCCAAGCCGCTTCCCGGATTCTGGCGCTGAAACTCCTGCACCTGGTCGCGACCGACGCCGACACCTGCGAAATAGAGACAATCTTCCGCCAGGACCCCGTTCTCGCCTACCACCTGTTACGCCTGGTCAATTCCCTTGGGGTCGGCATGGGACGGCATATTTCCAGTTTTTCCCAGGCCATCCTCATCCTCGGTCGGCAACAGCTCAAACGCTGGTTGAATCTGATGCTTTTCGCCGCCAACCGCGATGATTACCGTTGCGGCATGCTGCTAGCCCGCGTGACCGTTCGCGCCCGCCTCATGGAACTGCTGGCAAAATCGGCCGGACTTGATCGCTCCACGCAGGAACTCGCGTTCATGGCCGGTATGTTCTCGCTTCTTGGTGTGCTCTTCGGCATGCCGCTTCCCGAAATCCTGCCGCCGCTAAAACTGGCTGATGGATTGACAGACGCTGTGCTGCATCGCGAAGGCGAACTTGGATTTCTGCTTCAAGCGAGCGAAAAACTGGAAAACGGCGACGCCTCCGTCGTAGAGGAATTGCAAACACAAATTGCCGTGGATACCGAAAACTGTAACCAGATCGTTTTTGAGTCACATCAATGGATGCTGGCCGTCGTGCAAAACAAACGGGAAGCCGTCGATGCCTGATTTGCACCTTGATCGATGCCTCGACCTCTGCGTCCGGTCCCAAACGGCAAGCGACACCGATCGCCCGCGCCTGCTCGACGAGTTGAAGAATGAGCTCGTCCGCTTGAAGTCATCGCACGCCGAACGATCACTCGGCGTTTCTTCCCTGCAATACGAGCCCGTCATCACCATGGATATGGCCGGCTACATTACCGAATGGAATCGGGGCGCAGAGATACTCTTCGGTTACGCGCAAAATGAGGCCATCGGACAGCATATTCTTTTCCTCTATGCCGATGAACCGAATGATCTTAACGGTGACGTCAATGAACTCTTCCTTGACCACGGCAGCTCGATCATTGAAGTGCGTCGACGCAAGAAATCCGGCGAGATCTTTCGCGCCAACCTGTCGTTATCGCACGTCATAGATGATGACAATATTTCGATTGGCATGATCGCTCGCCTGACCGAAGTGCCGGACCGCCTGTCAGCGGAAGAAAAGAGGAAATTGCACGCCCTGATTATCGAGAACAGTGACGAAGGCATCCTGATCACCGATGCAGAGGAACGAATCGTTTCGGTCAATATGGCGTTTACCCGCATCACCGGCTATACGGCGAGCGAGTCCATTGGCCGCACGCCGGAATTTCTTGGCGCTGGCCGGCACGAAGCCGATCTGCATGCGCGCATTGGCGAAGCCATGCAAGGATCGGGAGCTTGGCACGGAGAAATATTCAGCAAAAGGAAAAACGGGGAACAGTTTCCGCAATCGGTCACCATCGGCGTCGTTCGCAGCGTCGACAACATGATCACGCACACCTATTCCATTTTTTCAGACATCAGCATCCTTCGCGCCGCCGAACAACGCATGCAGCGCATCGCCAATTATGACAGTCTGACCGGGCTCCCCAACCGCACCCTGTTTCACCAGCTGATTGAACAAGCCTTGCTCGAAGCGCGACGTAAAAACGATCACGGCGCACTGATGATCGTCAATCTCAATCGCTTCACTTCGGTCAATGACACCCTCGGACACGCGGCCGGCGACGAATTGCTGCGCCAGACTGGCCAGCGCTTCCGGCAAGCCTTGCGCGATGAAGACATCCTCGCCCGAATTGGTTCGGACGAATTCGTCGTCGGTCTTGTCGACATTCAGAAAAAAGAACACGCTGGCTTGGTCGCTAATAAACTTCTCCTTGCTCTGGAGCTTCCCTTCCTCATCGACTCGCAAGCCCTGCATATCGGCGCCAGCATCGGCATCGCCATTTACCCTGAGGACGCGAACGACACCGCGACGCTATTGCAGTGCGCCGACGTGGCAAGAAAACGGGTCAAGGGCAACAAGGCGCCGGGATACCTGTTCTACAGCCCGGAAATGAACGAGCGAGCCTGGGAACAATGGACGCTCGAGAGCGAACTCAGGCAAGCGTTGGTCAATTGCGAACTGCAACTGCACTACCAGCCTAAAGTCAGCCTGCGCAATGGACGCATCGTTGGCGCCGAAGCCCTCGTCCGCTGGAACCATCGCCAGCATGGCTTCATCCCGCCGGGGAAATTCATCCCCGTTGCCGAAGAAACGGGATTGATTTATGAACTGGGCGCTTGGATTCTGGACGAAGCTTGCCGACAGATTCGCGCCTGGAAAGATGCCAACATCGAACAGGTTCCCGTGGCTATCAATCTTTCGGCCAAACAGTTCGATCCCATGCTTCCGCAACGTTTGCAGGAAAGCATCGCGCGCCACCAAATCTCTAGTCGATGGCTAAAACTCGAAATCACCGAAAGTCTGCTGATGCGCGGACCGGAAATCATCGTCCCCATCATGAATGAACTGGTGGCCATGGGTTTCACCCTGTCCCTGGACGATTTCGGTACCGGCTACTCCAGCCTCGCCTATCTCAAGCGCTTCCCGATTTCGACGCTCAAGATCGATCGTAGTTTTGTTGTCGGTGTACCGGGTGATGAAAACGACTGCGCGATTGCCCAGGCGATTGTCACCATGGGCAAGCAGTTAAGACAGGAAATCGTCGCGGAAGGCGTCGAAACCGAGGCCCAAATGCATTTCATGCGCCACCTCGGCTGCGACCAATTGCAGGGCTACCTGTTCAGCCCACCGGTCACCGCGACGGAATTCGAACGCATGATCCGCGAGAAACGCTGCCTGACCATCAATTCATGACACCTCGTCGATCCACGCCTGCTGGATCGCCTCCAGGATTTTTTCGCCACAATGCTTCGGATCGTCGTCGAAACCGGGCAAGGCGACGACCCAGTTCATCAAATCGACGAAATTAACCCGGAGCGGATCCACATCGGGATGGGTTTCCGAAAGCTCGATGGCAAGATCGTTGACGTCGGTCCATTTCATCCCGGTATCTCCTAGTGCTTTCCTTCTTTCGCCATATTGATCGAGTAACGCGGAATCTCGACTACCAGTGGCGTTTCATTGACGATGGCCTGACAGGACAGGCGTGAATTCGGCTCCAACCCCCAAGCCTTGTCGAGCAGATCATCCTCCAACTCTTCCGAAGGTTCCAGAGCTTCGAAACCTTCGCGAACGATGACGTGACAGGTCGTGCAGGCGCAGGACATTTCACAGGCATGCTCGATGGGGATTCCATTGTCGAGCAGATTATGGCAAATCGATTCCCCCGGTTTAGCCTCAATAACCGCGCCTTCCGGGCAAAGCTCGATGTGCGGAAGAACAATGATCTGCGTCATGCGCTCTCTCCTGATGACTTTTCCGATGCTGCGACACTTTCCAGTTCGTCAATATTTTTACCGGCAAAGACGGTACGAATCGACTTATCCATGCGCTTCGCAGCGAATTCGCGCGTTTCGGCTTCGAGGTCATTCATTGCCACCCCCAACTGTCGCTTGTCCTCGCCGAGCACAGCGACCTGCAACCGGGAAATCGCCGCCTCGATCTTGCCGCGCTGCTCGTCGGCAAGAAGCTCCCCATCGTTGCGCAACGCCGATTGCACCGCCTCGATCAGCCGCTGTGCCTCGACCTGGGATTCCTTGAGCGCGCGACGGAGCGCATCGTCCTTGCTATGCAGCATCGAATCCTTGAGCATGCTCGCCACTTCATCGTCGGAAAGCCCGTACGAAGGTTTGACGGTAATACTCGATTCGACGCCGGTCGTCATCTCTCGCGCCGTGACCGACAACAACCCATCGGCATCGACCTGAAAAGTCACCCGGATTCTTGCTGCCCCGGCCACCATCGGCGGAATCCCGCGTAGTTCGAAACGCGCCAGAGAACGGCAATCGCTCACCAGATCGCGTTCGCCCTGAATCACGTGAACCGCAAGCGCGGTCTGGCCGTCCTTGAAGGTCGTAAATTCCTGAGCACGCGCCACAGGAATTGTCGAATTGCGCGGAATAATCCGCTCGACCAGCCCCCCCATGGTTTCCAGACCGAGCGACAAGGGAATGACGTCAAGCAGCAACCAGTTGTCGTCGCCGGTCAGATTACCGGCAAGGAGATTGGCCTGCGTTGCGGCACCGAGGGCAACCACCTTGTCCGGATCAAGATTATTCAATGGTGCCTGACCAAAGAACTCGCCGACCGCACGCTGAATTTGCGGCATGCGGGTTGCCCCGCCGACCATGACCACGCCCTTCACGTCCTCGACCGTCAGTCCGGCGTCGCGCAAGGCCTTGCGCACCGGCTGGATGGTCTTGGTCACCAGCGTTTTGCTGATCTCGGTGAAGATTTCCGTCGTCAGTTTGAGATCAACTTCTTCGCCGCTGGCAAGTCGTGCGGCGATCGGCGCCACGGCATGCTGCGTCAGGTATTCCTTGGCCTCGCGCGCGCTTGTCAGCAGGAGCCGCGCATCCCCAGCGGAAAGCGGCTTGAGTCCGGCCGCCTCGATGATCCAGCAGAAAATCCGCTGATCGAAATCGTCACCGCCGAGCGACGAATCGCCGCCGGTGGACAACACTTCGAACACGCCTCGGGACAAGCGCAGAATCGAAATATCGAAGGTTCCGCCACCGAGGTCATAGACGGCGTAGACACCCTCCGCCGCATTGTCGAGACCGTAAGCGATAGCCGCCGCTGTTGGCTCGTTGAGCAAGCGCAGCACATTGATGCCGGCCAGTTTCGCCGCGTCCTTGGTCGCTTGGCGCTGGGCATCGTCGAAGTAAGCCGGAACGGTGATCACCGCGCCCACCAGGGTACCGCCAAGCGCAGCCTCGGCGCGCTCGCGCAAGACGTTCAGAATTTCCGCCGACACTTCGACCGGAGTCTTGACGCCGGCCACCGTGCGCAGGCGAACCATGCCGGGATTGTCTTCGAAATCGTAGGGCATCGACTCACGGTGGGCGATGTCCTTGAGACCGCGCCCCATGAAACGCTTCGCCGAAACGATGACGTTGCGTGGATCGACCGCCTTCTGAGCCTCGGCCTCGTAGCCGACGATCTTGTCACCGTCGGCACAGTAGTGCACGACCGAAGGCAGCAAGGGGCGCCCCAGTTCGTCGCTGATGACGACCGACATGCCGCTGCGCACCGTGGCGACGAGAGAATTGGTTGTGCCGAGATCGATACCGACCGCCAGCTTGTGCTGGTGCGGCGCCGCCGATTCCCCAGGTTCTGCGATCTGTAAAAGTGACATCAGAATGTTGTTCCCTTGTTGAGTCGATTTCTTCGCGCGTCGCTTGACTGGAAGCGCGGCCTATTCTTCGAGCGAGGCGATGGCCTCATCGATGTCCGCCAGGAGTTTTTCGAGAAACATCAGACGCCGGACGCATGCCGCCGCAGACACATGGTCTTCCTTGTCATCAAGCAGAACGGCGATTTCTTCATAACTGTCGTTCATGCGTTGACGGATACGCCGGTGCATGGCTTCCAGTTCATGATGATTACCCGCAGTTCGGGCTTCCTCCAAGGCTTCGCGCCATTCCATCTGCTCCATCAGGAAATCTGCGGGCATCGCCGTGTTGTTCTCTTCGCCCAAATCGTGGCCAGCGAGCATGAGCAGATACTTTGCACGCGTCAACGGCTTCTTCAGCGTCTGGTAGGCCTCGTTAACGCGAGTCGCCCATTGCAGAGAAAGCCGGCGCTCGGCCTCGCCGGCATGCGCGAAGCGGTCCGGGTGCACTTGCGCCTGAGCGTCGATATAACGCTTGTCGAGCAGGGCAACGTCCTGTCTAAACCGGCGCGGCTGCTGAAACAGCGCAAAATGGTCAGCGTTGAAATCCATCGTCGTCATTGTCTATCAAGGCAAGCCAACTAAACGCTGAAGCTCTCGCCGCAACCGCAAGCGTCCTTGACGTTCGGGTTGTTGAACTTGAACCCCTCCTTCAAACCCTCACGCGCATAATCGAGTTCGGTGCCGTCGAGGTAAGGCAAGCTCTTGCTGTCGACGATAACCTTGACGCCATGCGACTCGAACTCCAGATCGTCCGGCTCCAGAACATCGACGAACTCCAACTTGTACGCGACACCGGAACAGCCGCTCGTACGCACGCCGAGCCGCAGGCCGATCCCCTTGCCGCGCTTGGCCATATAGTTGGCCACATGCTTTGCAGCCTTTTCGGTAAGCGTCACCGCCATTTCAGTTTCTCCTTCATAGCCCTCTAGGCGGATTATTCGCTGCCCTGCTTTTTCTTGTAATCGGCGACCGCCGCCTTGATGGCGTCTTCCGCAAGAATCGAGCAATGGATTTTCACGGGCGGCAAGGCCAGCTCCTCGGCGATCTGCGTATTTTTGATCTCCAGCGCCTGTTCGATCGTCTTGCCCTTCACCCACTCCGTGACCAGCGACGACGAGGCGATCGCCGACCCGCAGCCATAGGTCTTGAACTTGGCGTCTTCGATAACGCCATCCTTGCCGACCTTGATCTGCAGCTTCATCACGTCGCCGCAAGCCGGCGCCCCGACCATGCCGGTCGCCACGCCCTCTTCTTCCTTGCCGAAAGAACCGACGTTACGCGGGTTTTCATAATGATCCAGCACTTTTTCGCTATATGACATAGTGATTACTCCTTTAATCCTGACTTAATGCGCGGCCCACTGGACCGTGGAGAGGTCGACACCTTCCTGCACCATTTCCCACAACGGCGAAAGTTCGCGCAGCTTGCCGATTTTTTCATGTAACAACTTGATCGCGTAGTCGATTTCCTCTTCAGTAGTGAAGCGACCCAATGTAAACCGGATCGAACTGTGCGCCAATTCATCGTCACGACCAAGCGCGCGCAGCACATACGAAGGCTCAAGCGAGGCCGAGGTACAAGCCGAGCCGGACGATACCGCCAGATCCTTGATCGCCATCAACATCGACTCGCCCTCGACATAGGCGAAACTGATGTTCAGGTTGTGCGGAACGCGGTGTTCCATGTCGCCGTTGATGTACACCTGTTCGATATCGGTGAGGCCCTTCAGCAACTTGTCGCGCAGCTTACCGATGCGCAGGTTCTCTTCCGCCATTTCCTCGCGGGCAATGCGGAAGGCCTCGCCCATACCGACAATCTGATGCGTTGGCAGCGTCCCGGAACGGAAACCGCGCTCATGACCGCCGCCGTGCATCTGCGCCTCCAGGCGGACGCGTGGCTTGCGCCGGATGTACAAGGCGCCGATGCCCTTCGGACCGTAGGTCTTGTGTGCCGAAAAACTCATCAGGTCGACCTTGAGTGCTCCGAGATCGATATCGACCTTGCCCGTCGCCTGCGCCGCATCCACATGAAAAATGATGCCTTTCTCGCGACAGATTTCCCCGATTTCGGCAACCGGCTGAATGACGCCAATTTCGTTGTTCACGAACATCACCGAGGCCAGGATGGTGTCCGGGCGCAGTGCGGCCTTGAACGCTTCGAGGTCGATCAGACCGTTCTCCTGCACGTCGAGATAGGTGACCTCGAACCCCTGGCGCTCCAGTTCGCGACAGGTATCGAGGACCGCCTTATGCTCGGTCTTGACCGTCACCAGATGCTTGCCCTTGCCGGAATAGAAATGCGCCGCGCCCTTGATCGCCAGGTTGTTGGACTCCGTCGCCCCAGAGGTCCAGACGATTTCCTTGGAATCGGCATTAACGAGCTTCGCAACTTCCTCCCGGGCTTCCTCGACGGCGGCTTCGGCCTTCCAGCCGAAGCTGTGCGAACGAGACGCGGGATTGCCGAAATTTTCGACGAGGTAGGGAATCATCTTCTCCGCCACGCGGGGATCGACCGGCGTGGTCGCCGAATAATCGAGATAAATCGGCAGTTTCAGCATTTCACGTACTCCATGGTGAGATTCAATCAGACCGCCATCGCGATCATGTGTTGCAGTTTCGACACCGTGCGCCGCAGCGTCGATAAAAATTCGTCGATCTGTTCTACCGTATTGGCCATGCCGAGACTGACGCGCACAGCACCGCGCGCCAATTGTGACGGCACACCCATCGCCTGCAGGACATGCGACGGTTCGGGATTCGCACTCGAACACGCCGCGCCGCTGGCGACCGCAAATCCGGCCCGGTCAAGTTGGCCAACCAGCGTCTCGCCGTCCAGATCGGGCCAGGCGAAATACACCGTATTCGGCAAACGCGAGGTTTCGGACGAAAACAGCGTCGCCCCCATTTCAACGAGACCGCGCTCCAAACGCTCACGTAAGGCCGGCAGCTGCATGCGGTAATCGGCCAACTCCTGCACCGCCAATTCGCACGCCCGACCAAAGCCGACGATGGCGGCAACATTCTCGGTCCCTGAACGCAACCCACGCTCATGACCGCCGCCAGCGATCAAAGGTTCAAGTTCGACGCGCTTATCCAGCAACAAAGCTGCTGCGCCCTTCGGTCCGCCGATCTTGTGCGCCGAGATCGTCATGCCATGCACGCCAGCCGCATTCCAGCGGCGAAAATCGACCGCCTCCTTGCCCAACGCCTGCACGGCATCGGTGTGAAACCAGGCGTTGGAAGGTTTCGCTAGTCCGGCCAGCACATCGATGTCCTGCAAGACGCCCGTTTCGTTGTTGGCCGTCATCACTGAAACCAGCTTCGGCTTGCGCGCCATGACCGCCTCGAAATTCGCTGGTTCGATCCGCCCTTCACCATCGACGGCCAGCTTCTCCAGCATCCAACCTCGCCGCGCCAGTTGTTCCGCCGGCTTGATCACGCACGGATGCTCAATGGCACCAACCGCCAGCAAACCGGGCTTCAGGCAAGCCGCTGCGCCTTTGAGAAACAGGTTGTTGGCCTCGCTGCCGCCGCTGGTAAAAACCACCTCTGTCGGATGCGCCCCGACAGCCGCCGCCACTTGCCCGCGCGCCTCGTCGATCGCCCGCCGCGCGGCACGACCGTACTCGTGACGGCTCGACGCATTGCCGAACTGCTCGCTCAACCAAGGCAGCATCGCGTCCAGCACCTGCGGTCGCAACGGCGTCGTCGCGTTGTGATCGAAATAGACCGGGGCAAACATCGTGGTCAGACAATGACGCTCATCGAATTCGTCTTCGAACCCGAAACCGTCTTTCGCTCGTCAACAAGCACGACCTGTTCGCCACTCGCCTTGCGCAACTGCTGATCGACAAGATCGTGCAGGCTGACCGAATCCAGATACTCGTACATCCTGGCGTTCAGGTTTGTCCACAGATCGTGGGTCATGCAGCGCTCCTCGCGCTTGCAATTCTCGTGACCGCCGCATTGCGTCGCATCGAGCGCCTCGTCGACCGCACGCACGATATCGGCAACGCTGATCTGCTCCGCCGGCCGCGCCAGGCAATAGCCGCCCCCGGGCCCGCGCACGCTATCGACCAAGTGTCGGCGACGCAATTTACCGAACAATTGCTCCAGATAAGACAACGAAATTTTTTGGCGTTCGCTGATGCCCGCCAGAGTGACCGGCCCGTCCGTACCGCGCAATCCAAGATCAATCATCGCAGTCACGGCGAAACGACCTTTGGTGGTCAGTCGCATGGTTGCTCCTTATCAGTACCTGACTATTTTTATCGACTATAAAGAAAACACCGCCAATTAGTCAACAATTTTACTCAAGTATTTCGGGTCAAACTTGTCAGCCGTCGCCAGTTCGTCCTCAACCGAAACCCCCGAATTTTCAAGTTTCTTGCGGAGCAACTCGATTCGGCGGTCGGTTTCCACGGCATGATCCAGCAAGCCGTGGATCGCCTTGGCCAGCGGGTCGTCTTGCTTGCCGCCAAGCGCATAGGCTGAAAACCCCATCTGTCCGGCCTTTTCCTCGCGCTTCTCGGCCTGCGCCGTATCGATGATGCGCGCCGGATTGCCCACTGCGGTCGTTCCCGGCGGCACCGGCTTGACGACAACGGCGTTTGAACCGACTTTGGCGCCTGCACCGATCGTGATCGGACCGAGGACCTGTGCGCCGGCGCCAATCACGACACCATCTTCGAGTGTCGGATGGCGTTTGCCTTTCGCCCATGACGTTCCGCCCAGCGTCACGCCGTGATAGAGCGTGACGTCGTCACCGATGACCGCCGTTTCCCCGATCACCACCCCCATGCCGTGATCGATGAAAAAGCGGCGGCCGATAGTCGCGCCCGGGTGAATTTCGATGCCGGTCAGGAAACGCGAAATGTGTGACACGAAACGACCGAGCCAACGCATTCTGTGCATCCAGAACCAGTGCGCGAGACGATGCATCTGCGCCGCATGAATGCCGGGGTAGCAGGTCAGGATTTCCCAGCGGGTCCGAGCGGCCGGATCTCTGGCAAATACAGAATTGATGTCATCACGCAAGCGGCTAAACATGAAAGTGATTCTCCATAATGTGCTTGGATGTAATTCTAGAATACCCGACTGATTCGATCAACATTATTCAAGCAAGTTTCCTGCACCCGCATTCAACCGGGCGGTTTCTTCTCGACGGCGTCGAGAATGCCGCGCAGGATGTTGATCTCATCCCGTTCCAATTCAGCGCGCACGAAAAGCCGGCGCAGTTTCGGCATCAGCCGCTTGGGCTGCTGCGGATCGAGAAAGCCGGTCGCGACCATCACTCGTTCCAGATGAGAATAGAAGCGCTCGACATCGTCGCTGGTCGCCAGGGGCGAGGAAAAAGCGACGGCTTTGGTCTGAACCGGAGGCGTGCCGCCGAACACAGCGAGACGCAGCTCATAGCACAAGAGCTGAACCGCCGCGCCCAGGTTGAGCGAGGTGTATTCCGGATTGGCTGCAATGAACACCGTACGCCGACAGCGTTGCACTTCCTCATTGGACAAGCCCTTGGTCTCGTTGCCAAACACCAGAGCGACATCCCCTTGCGCCGCCAACGTCAGGATTTCTGGTGCCGCTTCGCGCGCCGGTAACGGCGTCGGACCGAGATTGCGGTGCCGTGCTGACAAAGCGACAGCGAATATCGTCCCGGCCAACGCCTCGTCCAGGCTCGAACAAATCACCGCTTGCTCGAGAATGTCGTCGGCTCCCGCCGCACGCGCCGTCGCCTCGGCATCTGGAAACAGCTTGGGATTGACAAGACAAAGACGGGAGAGCCCCATTGTTTTCATCGCCCGCGCCGCCGCGCCGATATTGCCCGGATGACTGGGATGGGAAAGCACGATGCGAACTCTGCCGAGCAATTCCTCGGGAGACAACCGTGGAGAAGGAGACGCCGAGGGCTGGTTCATATTAAAATACGCGATTCCACAAACGAATCGGGCGGAACCAGCATCCACTGGCCGCCCGTCGGATTTTATAAAGACACGCCATGCATCCAGCACTGAACATCATGGTCAAGGCCGCGCGCCGCGCCAGCCAGATCATCAACCGCGCCTCGCAGGACATCGAGCACCTCAAAATCACCCGCAAGCAGCAGAGCGATTTCGTCACCGAAGTCGACAGAGCCGCCGAAGCAGCCATCATCGAAGTTCTGCGCGAAGCGTATCCCGATTACGGGATTCTAGCAGAAGAGTCCGGCGAAACCCCGGGCACAGGAGACGGCAACAACTACCAATGGATCATCGACCCGCTCGACGGCACGACCAATTTCATCCACGGCTTCCCGCAATACGCCGTCTCGATCGGTTTGGCCTATAAAGGGCAAATGAACCAGGCCGTCGTCTACGACACCCTGCGTAACGAGATGTTTACGGCCAGCAAAGGCGGCGGTGCTTTCCTCAACGAGCGCCGCATCCGCGTCAGCAAATGCCTCAAGCTCGAAGACGCGCTGATCGGCACCGGCTTCCCCTACCGCGTCTTCAACCAGCTCGATTCCTACATGAGCATCTTCAAGGATCTGGCGCAAGGCGCGGCGGGGCTACGCCGCCCCGGCGCCGCTTCACTCGATCTTGCCTACGTCGCCTGCGGACGCCTCGACGGCTTCTGGGAATTCGGCCTATCCCCTTGGGACATGGCGGCGGGATGCCTGCTCATCACCGAAGCCGGCGGCCTGGTCAGTGACCTCTCCGGCGGCGAAACCTACATGAAGACCGGCAACATCGTCGGTGGCTCGCCCAAGGTTTTTGCCCAATTGCTGCAGGTCATCGAGAAGCATCAGAAAGCGTAACAACAAGCCGAAGCGGCAGGCGCATGAACGCGGTAACCGCCTTCACCTGCCTTAATCGCGCCTGGCGAGCCCACAAGGCCGAGATCGGCAACTTTCTGGCCGGACGTGTCGCCGACAAGGCGGAAGCGGATGATCTGTTGCAAGAGGTTTTTCTGAAAGCACTGCTTCTCGACCGGGCGTTCTGCGAGCTCGACAATCCGCGTGCCTGGTTATTCCGTGTCGCCCGGAATCTATTGATCGACCGTTTCCGGCTCAGCCGCGAACAAGTTCCCTTGCCCGATGACTTGCGCGCCGAGGACGAACCGCAATCGGACACGGTAGACGCATTGGCGCAATGCCTGCCGCGCGTCCTGTCCGAACTCTCCGCCGAGGATCGCGAAGCCATCACCCTCTGCGACCTGAAAGGGCTGACCCAGCAGGAATTCGCGGATCGTCTAAAAATTTCGCTTCCGGCAGCGAAATCGCGCGTGCAGCGCGCCAGACGCCGCTTGCAGTCCCGCCTGGTCGAAGCCTGCCAGGTCGAATTTGGCGACCGGGGAGAAGTCTGCTGTTTCGTGCCGCGACCGCCGCTCGCCGTAAGCAAAGGCGATCAGGAATAAACCTGAAAACCTCAGTTCAAACCACAACGACGCAACGGGCATGCCGCGAAGCCAATCCCTGTGGGACAACGAAAAGCACGGGCAGCAAGAGTTTCAATTCCTCACCCACGGGGAAATTCGCAGAAAATAGCTAACTCTTTGTTTTTACGTTGTGAGCGTTGTGCACGTTGTGGTTAATGCTTTTTCCAGGACAAATTCTCCGGAAATATTGCATCCTTTTTCGCCCCGGTTCGTCCACCTTTCCGAATAGAAAAACAACCCGGAGTTTTGCATGTCGGAGGTTTCCGTTTCGCCCGCTCAAAGGACCAAATCCAGCGTATTCGGCTGGACGGGAGTTCTCGTCCTGGCTTCATTCGCCTGGATTGCAATCTATAGCCATCTGACCGATTTCGCGGACGCCGTGATCGGCGCGCTCGGACTGACGCGGAACACGCGGCTCGGTGAAGCGATCCACTTCTTCAGCTACGACACACCCAAAGTCCTCATGCTCCTGATCGGCATCGTCTTCGTGATGGGCATCGTCCAGACCTTCTTCGTACCGGAACGGACGCGCGCGCTGCTCACGGGCAAGCGGCTCGGAATCGGCAATGTTCTCGCCGCGACGCTCGGCATCGTGACGCCCTTCTGCTCGTGTTCCGCCGTGCCCCTGTTCATCGGCTTCCTCTCGGCTGGCGTCCCGCTGGGCGTGACGTTTTCCTTCCTGATTTCAGCGCCGATGGTCAATGAAGTGGCGCTGGTACTGCTCTTTGGCATGTTCGGCTGGAAAGTCGCCGGACTGTACCTCGCCCTGGGGCTGCTGGTCGCCATCGTTTCCGGATTGGTCATTGGCGCGCTCGGAATGGAAAGGCATCTCGAAGACTGGGTCCGCGCGCTTCAAACCGGCGAGGCGCATCCCCCCAACGGCGTCTCGATGTCATGGGTCGAGCGCTTCGAATCGGGATGGGCGCACGTCAGGCAGATCGTCGGCAAGGTCTTTCCCTATCTCCTGGCCGGCATCGGCCTGGGAGCCGCCATCCACGGCTATGTCCCCGAAGATTTCATGGCTTCGCTCATGGGGCATGACGCCTGGTGGGCAGTCCCGGTCGCCGTGGTGCTCGGTGTACCGATGTACTCCAACGCCGCCGGCATCGTCCCCGTCATCGAAGCGCTCATCGGCAAGGGCGCGGCGCTGGGAACCGTGCTGGCTTTCATGATGGCGGTGATCGCCCTCTCGGCGCCGGAAATGATCATCCTGCGCAAGGTATTGAAGCCCCGCCTGATCGCCATCTTCGCCGGCGTCGTCGCCGCCGGCATCCTGATGGTGGGATACGTCTTCAACGCGGTGTTTTGAGCGACAACAGCCATTCAATTTCAAAGGAGATCATACAGATGAAAAACATCAAGATTCTCGGCAGCGGCTGCGCCAACTGCCGCAACACCTACGCCCTCGTCGAAGCCGTCGCCAAGGAGAAAAACGTCGCCGTCAGCATCGACAAAGTCGAGGACTTCCCGTCGATTGCCGCCTACGGCGTCATGTCGACGCCCGGCGTCGTGATCGACGGCACCGTCGTGCATTCCGGCGGCGTACCGAGCCGGGAAAAAGTGGAAAGCTGGTTCTAGAGCGGCGGCAAACCTCGCGCCTCACGAAAGATATTCGCGGCGGCGATAGCCTGTTGCAATTGTCGGCTGTTGCCGGGTTCGAACGTCAACGCCTGCCGCCAGGCGGAAACCATTTCCTCCGGTGACACGACCGTCGCCAGCGCGCCGGGAATCCAGGTCGCCACATAGGCCCCGACCTTCGACCGCTCGCTGCTTTTCCGCACCAAACTCGCCGCCGGCCGATTGAAGGCTTCGGCGACGATGCGCGCGTGCAGGCTCGATCCGATAGTGCCGCAGCTACCGGCAAGAAGCGCGCAAATCTCCCAGATATCCAACGCCTCGAAAATAACGGCGCCGAGTCCGGCCGTTCCTTGCACAAGCCTTCGATAGACGTCCAAGCGGTCGTGCCAAGGCGCCGCGCCGGTACGAAAAAGGACGATACCCAAACCCTGCTCGCGGTGAATCTGCACCAGTTGCCGGCCGATGACATCAAGCGTCGCGTCATCGCCGAAATCGGCGCTGAACTGCACCGCCAGATACCCGCCGGGAAAGCGCTCATGAATCGCCGCCTGCCGCGCACACGATGCCTGCTCGCGGACGACTGTGCCGAATAGCGCCGACGTCAATTCGGCCGGATCAGGGGCCAGCAGCGCCGGCACGCCGACCATTTGCAAGTGACAATGCGTTTCCTGGTCCCGTACCCAGACAAAATTCGCCGCCGCGAGGCCAGCATGGACCTGTGCGCGCGCCGCTTCCGGCAACCGATCGAGTTCGACGCCGCCGACGCCGAGATAGGTGAAAACGCCGGAACGCCGGAAAAAATCCCGGTGCACCAAATAAGCAACCGCCTGATCGAGCCCGAGCTGGCGCGCCGCCCAAGCATGGCCGCGTTGCGGATCGGCATCGTAACGAGCGATGACGGCTTGCGCTTCGTCATCGGTTTGCAGCATTACCGCCGCTTCGTAAAGGGTACAAGTCAGCAGTTCGCCGCCGACGTGCACGACGTCGGCGACATCGCCCGCCCACTCGCGGGCCAGTGCCGTAATCGCTCTCACCCGCCTGGCACCATAGGCCGACATATCCCGTTCGACCAAGCCGGCGAACGTAACCGGCTGCGGACGGATCAGCGCGGCGGCAATTTCGCCGAGGAGCAGATCGCCGAAATTATGGCGATCGAACGCGCCGAACAGGATGAGCGGCCGGACAAAAGCCGGTAATTTGTCATGCCCCACGAGAATACGCCATGACTCGCGTCATGGCGTCGCGCATGCGTTTCCAGTGCGCACCGCGCCAGAACACGCCACCGCAACGACAGCAACGCCAGAAGTCGTCGAAGCCGGCGAGTGTCCCCGGTAACAGGCGGTCTGCGACCTCGCGTTTGGCAACGGCTTCGAGCACGACGTTGCATGCGAGACAACGCCCCGGACGAACAGTATCGAGATCGAGCGTGTAACGCGTCGCGACATCGGCCAATTGCCCCAGCGGCGCCATGTCGCGCAAATAGCAGCCTTCCTGCAAGGCGCGGTGCATCAGCAACGCCCGGTCGCGGGTCAGGACGACACGCGCCTCGACCGAAGCAGCGGCGACGAGATCGGCGTCGTCCCAGGCGTTATCCCAGAGCGTATCGAATCCGGCAAAGCGCAAATAACGCGCCAGACGCCCGAGATGCGCGTCGGCAGCGAAGCGCGGCGCCACCCCGGCACGCGGCAACAAACGCCGCAACGCCGGCAGCAATGCAACCCGGTCGTCCGCCTGCAAGCGACGCCCCATGTCCGCCATCTCGCCATTGACGAGCAGGATGCCGACTTCAGTATGCGGCACCCCCAGCGCTTCGATGACGTGTTTGACCGATTCATGCGGTGCAACGGCGTGCGTGAAACTTCGGCCGCGCAAGACGGGAGGAAGAAAATCCGCCAGCTCGGCATAGAAACGCAGCTCGACCGGATTGCTCAGCACTGCCACCTTTCATCTCCCGCACAAAACCAGCGACCGGCTGAAATTAGAACGCTTTCTGGTAGGTGCCCACCAGTTGCGCCTCGGCCAGCACATGCCCGCGCATGGCCAGCTCCAACTGCTTCTTGTCAGGCCTATGCAGATCAGGCAAGACGACATCGAGTGCATAGAGCTTGTGGAAATAGCGGTGCCGCCCGATGGGCGGACACGGCCCGCCGTAGCCGGTGCGCTTCCAATCGCTCACCCCTTCCAAGGTTCCCGCAGGCAAAGTCTGAACCGCTTCCGGCAATTCCCGGCAATTGGCCGGCAGGTTGTACAACACCCAATGCACCCAGGTCATGTGCGGCGCGCCGGGATCCGGCGCGTCGGGATCATCGACAATCAGCACCAAGCTCTTGGCACCGGCCGGTACATCGCCCCACGCCAGCGGCGGCGAAACATTGGCGCCCTCGCAGGTATTCACCATCGGAATCGTTCCTCCTGGCGGAAAGGCACTCGATGAGATGAACATGCGGAACTCCTTTCTTGCTGGGGACAGCCGCTTTCTGATGCGCGAAAAATGATCAATGCAAGTAGGTAATATAGTTCGCTCACCGAAAATTGCGAGCCAAGCGCGCCAGCGTTTACAACTAGCAGCAATGGCAAGGAGAAGCCATTAAGCAAACCACCAGATAGAAGCCACCCCGTGCTAGTGCTAGGATGACCCATCGCCGCTAACAAACGAGACTATGCGGGAAGCTCACCGGCGGCGCCTGCTGGTAAGATAGCCCCCTTGCCGAAAACGCGCGGCGCGGCATTTCCGCCATCAATACACACCGAAAAACAATGCAGAAGACCCCTTCACCCAGCGACGACGGGCTGGACAAGCACACCCCGATGATGCGGCAATATCTGGGCCTAAAAGCGCAACATCCGGACCTCCTGCTCTTCTACCGGATGGGCGACTTTTACGAGCTGTTCTACGAAGACGCCGAGAAGGCCGCGCGCCTGCTCGACATCACGCTGACCACGCGCGGCCAGAGCGCCGGCGTGCCGATCAAGATGGCCGGCGTGCCGTACCACGCCGCAGAGCAGTACATCGCCCGCCTCGTCAAGCTGGGCGAATCGGTGGTGATCTGTGAGCAGGTCGGCGATCCGGCGACGAGCAAGGGACCGGTCGAACGCGCCGTGGCGCGCATCGTCACCCCCGGCACGCTGACCGACGCGGCGCTGCTCGACGACAAGCGCGACGTGCTGCTGCTCGCCGTCGCCGTCAGCCGCCAGACCTGCGGCCTCGCCTGGCTCAACCTGGCGAGCGGCGACCTCCGCGTCAGCGAAGTCGGCGCCGACAAACTTGCGGCCACCATCGAGCGTATCCGCCCCTCGGAAATCGTCCTCGCGGAAAGCCTCGAACTGCCTTTCACGCCGGAAGCAGCCCTGACACGCCGCCCCGACTGGCACTTCGACGCGGAAGCCGCAGAGCGTGAATTGTGCGCGCACTTCAAGACCGCCTCGCTCTCCGGCTTTGGCGCCGACGGCCTGCGCCCCGGCATTGCCGCCGCTGGCGCCCTGTTGCGCTACGCGCAGGCGACGCAGGCCCGCGCCCTGCCCCACGTGCGCGCCATGAGCGTCGAGCGCGACGCGACCTTCCTCGGCCTCGACCCGGCCACGCGGCGCAATCTCGAACTCACCGAGACCCTGCGCGGACAGCCCGCACCGACGCTGTGCAGCCTGCTCGACACCTGCGTCACCGCGATGGGCTCGCGCGCGTTGCGCCACGCCCTGCACCATCCCTTGCGCGACCCGGCGATCCCGGCGGCGCGCCAGGCCGCTGTCGAAGCCCTGCTCGACGACGGCGCCAGCCGCCTGCGCGACGTCCGCCAAGCCCTGCGCGGCATTGCCGACATCGAGCGTATCGCCGGCCGCATCGCGCTCTTTTCCGCACGTCCGCGCGACCTCTCCAGTCTGCGCGAAAGCCTGCATCGTCTGGACGGCCTGCGCGTGCCGCTGACCGGCTCGCCGTCGCCGCTGCTCGACGAATTGATCGCCGCGCTGGACACCCCGGCAGCGGCGCTCGACCTGCTCGGCCGTGCCATCCTGCATGAGCCCAATGCGCTGATCCGCGACGGCAACGTGATCGCCGCCGGCTTCGACGCTGAACTCGACGAACTGCGCAACATCAACGACAACTGCGGCGCCTTCCTCGTCGATCTCGAAACCCGTGAGCGCGAGCGCACCGGCATCGCCAACCTCAAGGTCGAATACAACCGCGTACACGGCTTCTACATCGAGGTCACCCACGCCAACGCCGACAAGGTGCCGGACGACTACCGCCGCCGACAGACGCTGAAGAACGCCGAGCGCTACATCACGCCGGAGCTGAAAAGCTTCGAAGACAAGGCACTGTCGGCACAGGATCGTGCGCTGGCGCGCGAGAAGCTTCTCTACGAAGGCGTCCTCGCCGCCCTGCAGGACGATTTGCCGCGCCTGCAGGAAATCGCCCGCGCCGTCGCGCAGGTCGATCTGCTCGCCGCCTTCGCCGACGTGGCGCTGGCGCGCAATTACTGCCGGCCGCAATTTTCCACGGAACCCGGCCTGCTGATCGAAGGCGGCCGCCACCCGGTGGTCGAAAACGAACTGGCCGGCGGCGAATCGTTCATCGCCAACGACACAAAATTGGGCGACGGCCGCCGCCTGCTGCTCATCACCGGCCCGAACATGGGCGGCAAATCGACGTACATGCGGCAGACGGCGCTGATCGCCCTGATGGCCCACGTCGGCAGCTTCGTGCCGGCCAAGCGCGTCGTCCTCGGCCCGCTCGACCAGATCTTCACGCGTATCGGCGCCTCCGATGACCTCGCCTCCGGGCGTTCGACCTTCATGGTCGAGATGACCGAGTCGGCGGCGATCCTGCACCACGCGACCGCCAACAGCCTGGTACTGATGGACGAGATCGGGCGCGGCACCTCGACCTTCGACGGCCTGGCGCTGGCCTTCGCCATCTGCCGCCATCTCGTCGAGAAAAACCGGGCGCTGACGCTGTTCGCCACGCATTACTTCGAACTCACGCTGCTCGCCGGCGAATACCCCGAACTAACCAACGTGCACCTCGACGCCGTCGAGCATGGCGAGAAGATCGTCTTCCTGCACGCGGTCGAGGAAGGCCCGGCCAACCAGAGCTACGGTATCCAGGTCGCGGCGCTGGCCGGCATCCCGACGTCCGTCGTCAAGGCGGCACGTCGGCAATTGCGCGAACTCGAACAGCGCGCCGCAGCCAGTTCCCCGCAGCCGGACTTGTTTGCCCCCGCGCTGCCCGTCACACCGGAACCCGAGGACATCGAAGCGCATCCGGCACTCGAACACCTGGACGCCATCGACCCCGACGAGCTGACGCCGAAACAGGCGCTCGAAGCCCTTTACGAGTTGAAGCGCCTGCAAAAATGAACCTGGAAAAAGCAGATAACCACCGCGAGCGCAGAGAACACGGCGAAAATCCAAGAGCTTATGCCGGCTTGATTGATCACCCGATGGGTGACTGCAAAAACTGGCCGAAAAATCAGGATTCTCGCCGTGGCCGCTGTGGTTAAACAAGGGGGGGGGCAGTATGAAAACGCTGCTCGCCGCGTGCTGCCTGCTGCTGGCCGCCACGGCGCAGGCCGAGACCTGGAAGTTCGCCGTCATCGGCGACGTTCCCTACAGCGATTACGAGCGCCGGAAAATGCCGTCTCTGCTCCGGTTGATCGAGGACGAACAGCCGGAATTCATCGTCCATGCCGGCGACATCAAGCGCAGCTCGGCGAAATGCAGCGACGAAATCCTGCTCGACCGCAAGGCCCTCTTCGATTCGTCGCGCGTGCCTTTCCTGTACACGCCCGGCGACAACGAATGGACGGACTGCAAGGTACTCGTCGCCGGTGATTACGACCCGGTCGAACGCCTGAACCGGCTGCGGGAAATCTTCTTCGCCGAGCCGCAGTCTCTGGGGCAACGGAAAATCGCCGTCGAACGCCAGTCCGCCGACTTTCCGGAAAACCTGCGCTGGCGCCTCGGGCCGGTGCGCTTCCTGACAATCAACGTCCCCGGCCCCAACAACAACCACGGCATCCGAAAACAACCCAGCCCGGAGTTCGCGGCGCGCAACCCGGCGATCCTCGACTGGCTGCGACAGGGTTTCGCGCTGGCGCGGCAGGAACATGCTCGCGGCATCGTCGTCGTCATGCAGGCCGACCCCGTCTTCAAGCTGTTCGCCGCCGGCCTCGCCAAGAACGGATTCCGCGAACTGCTCGAAACCCTGCGCCAGGAAACGCTCGACTTCCCCGGCCAGGTGCTGCTCGTGCATGGCGACACGCACTGGCACCGCATCGACCACCCCCTGCGCCGGCCAGACGGCCAAGGCCCGGTCGCCAACTTCACCCGCCTCGAAACCTTCGGCTACCCGTGGATGGGCTGGATCAAGGTCGTCATCGACACCGACGAACCGGCGCTCTTCCGCTTCGAATCGCACGCTTACCCGTAGGCACTTATTCCTGAAACCAGCACTTTGCTGGTTGGCAAGGATATGCTTCCACGTCAAAGCCAAGCTATCCGGGCTTGGCTTTTTGCTTTTCATCCCAGAAAAGAATGTGCGCTTCAAGGAATCAGGAGACTCTAACGGCGCGTTTGCGTCCGATTCTCGGCCTTTGCGGCCATTTGGAGTAACACGGACGAACGACTGATGTCGCACGTTTTGCTGCCGTTGGTAGTTGGATTATATGAATGGCAGCTTACGACACTGAGCGGACCTTCAGATTACTGAAAAGCAGACGTTCAAGGTGAGGGGAGCTGCGCGGTTTTATCGCGCAGCGTCCTCTCGACCACAGGGTTAGGCGACGTATCCGCAAGGAAAGGGAACTGCGGCCAGCACGCAACACGGATGCTGTTGTAGATGGAGGCATCTCCTGTGCCGTGTGTGGCGAGGCAAAGGTAATAGTTCTTTCCCTCATGCTTGGCGAAGACGATCCATTCTCCTGTCAAGTTTCCGTCCGCCGCTCTTTGCTCAAATGCCTCCACCGTGACACGGTGAGAAAGCTCTCGGATCATGCCCTCAGTTACGACGGGAGACTTGCTTGGATCGATAATTTCGTTAACCAGTTTTTCCAGCTTGCCACCCGATAGATGATTCATCATGTTGCGCGGCAAAAACCTAGCGCAGAAGAAGTGCTTGTGCCACAGACCCTTCAATGGAGCGCGAGTGAACTGCGATGCCGGCTTTGTTCTCGTTACTTTCGCAGAGTCTTCCAAGGTACGAATTTCATCAACGATCTGAAAAGGATTGATCCTGTATAGCTGCTCGTACGAAAGCATGTTGAGGACGAGTAACCAACTATATCGGCCTTCCGCATATAGATCGAGGCGCATGGCCTTCGCATACCCTTTGAGGTCGTCGCTCGTGACAACTTCGGTTCGATCACCAATGTGAACCTTGAAGGATATTGCGAAGGGAGAGGTCATCGTCGCCTAACAGTTATTCAGACGCAAAAACGTCCAAGTTATTGTCAATAATACGGACCGAAGTCTAGCGTCTGCTTATAGGAATTTCCACGGACGGCAGCAGTTGGCCGATTGTACTCATTCGGCATCTTGCCGAAAAGTAATCTTTGAATAATACTGCCGTGTCGGGGAAAACCGATTTTTTAGGTGTAACAGGGATGTTCCGGATTCGGCCAACTGCTGTCCTTGGCCTCGCGGTCTAATCAGAAATTAAAAGACAGGTTCACTCCGAAACCTGACTTAGGGACAATTCGCAGAACTAGGTCAAAACCGACAGTGCTCGTCAATCGGTGATGATGACCGGGGGCATCCTAAATGTAGGCATTGTTAACAAAAACCCCTGCACAATGTTTGCTTATCGAAACGGACTCTTTTTGTATGCCAGACGACTTTGATCCGAAGCAATTGAAAGTTGGGCACCTGCGTGCACAGATGCTGTCCATTGCTCACGAAATCAAGATTCTAGGCGCGAATAGCCATTTTTGTTACGGACTGCTTACCCATTACACCAACTTAGCTGGGTTGATCGGGATAGTAGAAAGCGGAGGGTTTTGGCTTTCTGATATTCGTTATCTCAACGACGCGGAGGAATATGAGCATGGTAGGAAGCTCTCCTGTGAACTGATAGACAGGCTAGCACAGAGACTTCGATATCAACCGTTTTCGGACGTGCTCGAAATAGCAAGAGGAATAATTATGGCTCCAGTCCAGGAGCCGAGTTTTGTGGCCTGTTTTTCTACCGAACCCGATAGTTTGGAACAATGGCGAGCGTATGCATCTGGTGATGATGGTGTAGCACTTGTGTTTGAGAACAAGCCAGCAGTCAACAACCCATTCATGGCCGAACCACGAATGCACTCTTCTCAAGCCATCTACGATGACAAGAAAAAGAAGCGCGTAATCCTCAGCACGCTGAGTAGGCACTCGATCGAATACAAAAAAGAGCTGCTAACAGGAAACACGGGGGGCACATTAGAGCCAAACATATGGGCAAGAAGTTTGGCTGCTGTTTTGTCGAATGCTTTTGTTACATTTAAGCACCGAGCTTTTACGACAGAGAGCGAAGTGCGAGTTATTACCCAATTAAGTCAAATTGCTCGAGTGAATGGAAAAATTCAGCACCGGATTCGGCGCGGTCGTATCGTTCCGTTTGTGAACAGTTCGATTTTTTTTGGCGATACAGGAGCAAATCGCTTGCTACCTTTGCGTGAGGTTATCGTTGGTCCAATTGCCGCCCAAAGCGTAACTATTGAAAGCGTAAGAACGTTTCTAGGCAACTTAGGCTACCCCGATGTTCCAGTACGACCATCATCCATTCCATATCGAGGATAAAAGTGCTCTTCTACGGTTATATTGGTGTCCGACTTGTGGCCTAGACCTGACTCATTGGCTGACCACCCGGGCCACTAGCGTTGGCCGAGGAGCTATCGGCGACCTGGTTTGATGAGCGCCTGCTTCGATCAGTGAACGGCCGTCAAATCTTGAAATCGCCAAGGTCCGGATTGGGTCGTGTGTGTGAGTTTGCTGACTCGTGAAGCGGACGTTCCGCTTCAATTCGGGGACGCATAATGCGTGAAGCCCATGCCGGTCGGACATGGGCTTCGTAGATCCTTGACCTCGTAGCGATTGACCAAGGTATTCGGCATTCGCCGTTTGGGTACTACGCAATCATCACGTACTGCGGCGGACATTCGACCATC
>Ga0302238_1000925_pt1 | contig 26674 bp, 18 predicted proteins | sample AAG_UR_Asn_MG_FD_193527 | JGI IMG/M metagenome (GOLD analysis project Ga0302238, IMG submission 193527) | Enriched activated sludge microbial communities from anaerobic digester in WTTP, New Holstein, Wisconsin, United States - AAG_UR_Asn | ecosystem: Engineered > Bioreactor > Anaerobic >... | reverse complement strand
CTGCTCCTGGCGGACGCTGCGGAAGAGGCGCGGGGAGATGCCGATGCTCACCTCGGGCTCATCGCCGGTGACGGTTTTGAGGGCGCGGACGATGGCTCGGAGGTAATGCTCGCGGATCCACTCGCGCATGAAGACGTTGGGAACGCCCAGTTCGACGCGGGCGCCGTCGATGGAGATCAGCTCAATGTTCCTGAACCATGTCTGGAAACTGCCCGGGGATATCTCCCTGGCAATTTCAGCTAGCACAGACTGCCATTGACTGGCCGTCAGATTGGACACCGGCGCCCCCCCGCGACCGGCCTTCGATGGGATCGACTGCGGTGATCCCCCGAAGCGCCCCCCTAGGATGTCTCTCTTTACCGCCTCCGACCGGCCGACCGCATCGCCCCGCGAACGACCGTTTGGGCTCGCACTTCACAGACAGCACGAACTGCACTGAACACTTGCGTCATCGCGAACGATGGGCACTTATAGCGGCGGGCCGATGGGTGTCAACGAAAAAGAAAAGCGCGCCGCACGATCGCCGCACAGTCGCTCCGCGGCGCGGAAATTTTTTGCTTGACGGCACGTCCACAACCTTTCAAAACCGCCGCGCGGCGCGCGGGTGTTCGGCCGTGAATCGGTGATTTGCCGGCGAGGAGCCGCGCGAAACGCCGGTTCGGCGCGGTTCCCGCTGCCCGCACCGGGGAATCTGCGCGCGAAATCGGCGATTCTCCGCCGAAAAGACGGTAGTATCCCGGATGGTATATGCGCGCATGGTCGATCCCAGCCGGGGCCCCGAAAAGACGCGGGGAGACGGCGGCTCCCGCCGCGGTCTCCCCGCTCCGTGGTCGCGACTGCAGTTAATCGATTGGCTCGGGGGCGCGGACGCCGTACAGAGCCACGGCGCCGCCGCCCGGTCCGGTCCCGATCGCGGCTGGCATGATCTGGCGCTGAAGGGAGGAGAGGGCGTTGGTGCGTTCGGCGCACTTGGCGGCCTCGGCCCTGGCCTTGGCGGCCTCGTCGGCGTTGCCGGCCTTGTCGGCAGCGGCGGCGGCCTCGTTGGCCTTGGCCTGGGCGGCGCGGGACTCGGCCAGCTTCTGGAAGATCACCTGGGAAGCGGCCGCCTGGACCTTCTTCAGCTCCTCGACGGTGGTCAGGCGCGCGGCGTTCTCGATGGCGGCCGCCGCGGCTCCGGCGCGGGAGGCCACTTCGGGGTCCTTGGACTTGGCCGCTTCGCGGAAGAGCCCGAGCGCCGCCGGCCCCTGCTTGGCGGCCTGCACGGAGGCATCCTCGCGGGTCTTGAAGTCCGCCGAGGCGAAGTCCTTGACGAGCTTCTCGACCGTCGCCTTGAGCTCGGCGGCGGGTTCCCCGGCCGCCGGGGGCGTCAGGTAGTCGGCGAGCAGCTTCTCGACCTTCTGCTTCTGCTCGTCGGTGATCGCCGGGTTGTCGATCGGCGGGCGGATGGGCCGCACCCCGTACTTGGCGACCATTTCGCCGGCCTTGGCCGCGGCGCTGAAGACCATGGCGCACAGGGCCCCGGCCAACCACCACACCCAGCTCTTGGTTTGTCCCAACATCGTGGCCATCTCGCGCTCCCTCCTCTTTCCTGGTCTCGGCGGCAGAGCCTGCCGCGCCTCGCTGTCCGGGGAATGTCCCCGGGGACGATCTTACTTCGCCGGCGGGGTGTCAGCAACCGGCCAAACGCCGTACGGGGCCTTGATCCTGCCGCCGGCCCTGCGCCTGGGGCCCCGGCGGGCCATCAGTCCGATGAGCAGGCTGTACCGCCAGATGCGTCTGGGCAACTCCTTGCGCGCCGGGTCGTTCCGTCGGCCTGGGTGCGCTTCTCCGCGGCGGAGACCGCCTCGGCGGCCGCAACTTCCGAGTCCGGATCCGTCGCTAGTCGCGTTCGAGCTGCGGCCGGATGCCGTAGACCGGCACCATCCCGCCGCCGCCCTTGCGGACCGGCTGGATCTGGGCGCTGAGGGCGGACAGCGTCGTGGTGCGCGCCGCCTGTCTGGCAGCCTCCTCGCGGGCCTTGGCGGCTTCGGCGGCGTTGCCCGCCTTGTCGGCCGCAGCGGCGTTAGCGTTGGCCATGACCTGGAGGTCCCGGGACTCGGCGATCTTCTGGTTCAGAACCTGGAGGGCGGCGCCCTGGATCTTCCGGAGCTCATCGACGATGACCTGCCGGGCGCTGTTCTCGATGGCGGCGGCCGCCGCTTCGGCCCGGGAGGCCACTTCGGGATCCTTGGCCTTGGCCGCCTCCCTCAGAAGGCCCAGAGCCGCCGTTCCCTGCTTGGCGGCCTGGGCGGAGGCATCCTCGCGGGTCTTGAAGTCAGCGGAGGAGAAGTCCTTGAGCAGTTTCTCGACCGCGGCTTTCTGCTCGGCGGAAGGCGTGCCGGCGGCCGGGGGCGCCAGGTAGTCGTCCAGCAGCTTCTCCACCTTCTGCTGCTGCCCGTCGGTGACCTCCGGGCTTTCGACCGGCGGGGCCGGGCGAGCCGGCACCCCGTACCTGGCCGCCATCTCGCCAGCCCTGGCCGCCGCTCCGAAGATCAGAGCGCACAGCGTTCCGGCTATCCACCACACCCAGCTCTTGGTTCTGCCGATGACTCTGGACATCCGCGTCTCTCCTTTGTCCTGCGCGCGGGCGTTCAGCCCGCCGCCGCCCGTTCCCAAACGCGAGCTTGTGCGGCCTCGGCGGCCGCGAGTATCTCTCCCGCGATCTTCTGCCCCGACGAGTACAGTCGCGCATCGTCGGACGATACGCGCCGGGCCAGGTCCTGCCCGAATTCCGTGCGGGCAGCCGGCGAGGCCCACCCGGAGCGCACGGCGGCCACCCCGGTCTCGAGGTGGCGCACGGTGTTCAGGTTAACCTCGCGGATGTAGCCCTTGACCCGTGCGCGCAGCGCGGGATCGGTTCCGAAGAAGTGGGCCAGCAGCTGGTGCTGGTAATCGACGGTCATGGCCAGGCAGTGGACCCCGCAGGTCCCGAAGCAGCGCTCCCGGAACGCCGGATAGACCGCCTCGAAGATCCCCTGGGCGCCCGGCTCGGATATCCGATAGTCGTAGCCCCAGTAGTCGTCGAGCAGCCGTCCGGACGCGCGCAGGCGGGCCTCCAGCGGAGTTCCGGCGTAGATCTCGGTCCGGCAGAAGTTCATGGCGTTGTCCGGGTGCCGGCGGAGGAATTCCACGTTGGCCGCGAAGTCCTCCAGTGTCGAATCCGGGTTGAGCATGAGCAGGTTGAAGCAGGTGTGGACGTCCAGGCGGTTGACGATCGTGAGGGAGCGCTCGTTGTCGTCGACGCTCTGGCGCCGGCCCAGCTCGCGCAGGGAGTCGGGCGCTCCGGCTTCGATGCCCAGGAAGACCCGGAAAAGGCCCAGGGCCTTGAGCTCGCGGAAGAGCTCCTCGTCCACCGTGTCGGGGCGCGCCTTGATGGCGATGGCGATCCGCCCGACGCCCTGCGCGGCCAGCGCAGCGGCGAGCTCCCGCGCGCGCTCCAGCGTGGCCGCCATGCTGCCCAGGATGAAGTTGTCGTCGTGGAAGTTGAAGATGCGCACTCCGCGGCGGTAGAGGTTGGCCATCTCCGCGGCGAGGTTGGGGACCGAGCGCAGCCGGAAGCGCGCGCCGCCGCAGAGCTTGTGCCAGGCGGCTATGGAGCAGAAGGCGCAGGCATGGGTGCAGCCGCGCGAGCCGACGATGTTCGCCAGGGACAGGCCCAGATAGGTGTCGAACGGCACCCTGCGGACCGGCTCGGGCAGGGAGTCAAGGTCGGCCGGCTTGGGCGCCGGCGGGTTGCGGACGATCCGGCCTTCGGGGCCCCGCCAAACCAGGCCCGGGACCGTTTCCAGCCGGGGGAGATCCGCGGCCAGCCGGCACATCAGGCCTTCGCCCTCGCCGACGCCGACGGAGTCAATGGCCGGGATGTCGCGCAGGATCTGTTCGGCGTTGAAGGCCGCGAAGTGCCCGCCGGCGATGATGTGCCCGGAGAAGCCCAGCTCGCGGGCCCGGGCGGCCAGGTCCGCGAACTGCCTGGCCCGGCGCGTGAAGACCATGGACATGCCGGCCAGCTCCGCGCCCGATGCGGCCAGCTCCCGGGCGACGCCCTCGGCGTCCTCGGGGGCGTTGAAGGGGACCTGGCGGACGAGGTGCCCGGCGGACTCCAGCGCGCCGCGGATGTAAGCGACGGCCAGGTTCTCCTCGACCTCGGCGCCGATCAGGGCTATGCGCACGGCTCGCGCCTATCTCCGGAAGTTGGGAGGCGGTGGTGGCGGATCGGGCGGAACCGGCCTGGGATCGGGGGCCACCATCTCCTTCATGTGCGTTCCGGGATCGAGGCGGAGCGGGGCGACCTTGGCGGCCAGTCTGTCGAGAGCGTCTATGCGGCCCTTGAGGGTCTTGGCTTCCGCGCGGAGCTTTTCGGCCTCCTCCTTCTTGCCGGCCTGCTCGGCTTCGCCGGCCGCGGAGGCCTTCTCGGTCATGGCCTTGCGGTCCTTGACTGAACGCTCTCTGACCGCGCGCTGGGCCGGCCAGCCCAGGCCGCGCAGCCCCTCAACCTCCGGACCGTCGCCGATCTTCTCGACGGCCGCCTTGGCCCGCCAGGCGACCTCGGGATCCTTGCTGTCCAGGACTTTGCGGATGGAGGGGAGGGCGGGGATGCCGATCTTGACCAGCTCCGCCGAAGCCGCCTCCCGGGTGGCGAATTCCTTGGACTCCCAGTCCTTGATGTACTGATCGATCTTGGCCTGCTGCTCGGCGGTCGGCTTCGGAGGGTTGTCCTGGGAAGCCAGATAGGCGTCGATCAGCCCGTCGATCTTCTTCCTCTGCTCATCGGTCAGATCCGGTGAAACACGCTCCGGCGGCCTGACGGGCACGCCGTAGAGGGCCTGGGCCTCCATGGCCGAGGAGCTGCGCCCGAAGACGAATGCCAGGCACACGCCGGCCAGCCACCAGATCCAACTGCCGAAACGCCCCATCATCCTGGCCATCTGCCACCCTCCCAGTGCCGAGCAGCGACCGCTGTCCTAGTCGCGCTCGATGACCCTCATCTTGACTCCGAAAGGCATCATCACCGGCTCCGGCCCGCGCGCCGGCTGGGTCAGGAGCTCAGTGAGCTTGACCAGCAGGGCGGCGTTGGCCTGGGCCTTCTTAGCCTCGGCCCGCAGTTTCTCGGCCTCGTCCTTCCTGCCGGCCAGCTCCGCCTCGCCGGCCCCGCCGGCCCTGCCGGTGACCGCCTTGCGCTCGGCGGCTAGGCGCTCCTGCACGACCGTTCGGGCCAGCGGCCCAATGGCGCGCAGTTGGTCGACCGAGTTCCCGGCGCCATCGATCTGCGCGATCGCGGCCGTCGAACGCTGGGCGATTTCGGGGTCCTTGCTGCCGGCGGCCGCCTTCAGGGCGGCCAGCGCGGGCCTGCCGATGCTCACCAGTTCCTTCTGGGCCTTCTCCCGTGTGCCCCAGTCGTCGGCCCCCAGATCCTTGACGAGCCGCTCTATGCGGGCCTGCAGCTCGCCGGCGGGCGCAGCCTCGGTCTGGGCCGCAAGATACTCGTCGATGAGCTGGTTGGCCCTCTGGCGCAGATTGACGTCCAGCTGGGAAGGAGGCGGGGGCATCGGGGTACTGGGGTCGCCCGGTCCGACGAAGCCGGGTTCGACCCGCACGCCGTATAGCGCCTGGACCGGTTCCTCCGCCGCACCAACACGCCCGAAGAGCGCGGCGCAGAGAAGTCCGGCCAGCCACCACAGCCAGCTCTTGCCCCGGCCGATCATCGCCGCCATCTCAGCACTCCCTTCCCGCTCAGCGGTCGTACCGCGTGTAGTTCTGGACGATCCAGTAGAGCCTGTCGAGGTCGCTGATCCGCCCGCCCAGGCGCCGGACCTCGGCCCCGAGCTTCTCGGCCTCGTCCTTCCTGCCGGCCTTCTCGGCGGCGGCGGCGGCATCGCGGGCCTTGTTCCACTCGTCGCGGGTCGAGTCGATCTGCCCCTGGACGACCACCCAGACGGTCTGCGGATACTTCCGGAGGGCGTCGAAGATCGGCTTGGCCGTCGCGGCTTCCACGGACTTCAGGGCGTCACCGGCCCGGGTCGCGACCTCGACGTCCTTGGACCTGGCGGCCTCGCGCAGCGCCGGCAGGGCGGTTCGGCCCAGCTTGACCAGTTCCCTGGATGCGTTCTCGCGCGTGGCCCAGTCCTCGGAGGCCAGTTCCCGGACCAGCTTGTCCACCCGGGCCTTGTCCTCGGGCGTGGCCGAGGCCGCCTGGAGCGTAGTGAAGTAGTCGGCGACCAGCCTGGCGACCTCCCTCTTGGTCTCCTCGGTGACCTGTTCGACGGGCTGGGGCCGGACCATGATGCGGTCGGCGGCCGGCGGAGCCATGCGCTCGGCCTGGGCGGGGACGGCCGCCGGGGGCACCGGCTCTGCGGCCGGAGCGGCCCGCTTCGCTTGGGCTTCGCCCGCCAGGAAAGTGGCCGACGCCAGGAAACAACCGCCGAGGAGCATTGCGATCTTCTGCACGCGCATGTTCAGATCCCTCTCACAGGCGCCCGGCCTTGTCGAGCATCCGGTAGTGGCACAGACGCGGCTCGCTCTTGTCCCAGTCCCAGAGGTGGAGCGAGCCTCCCTCGCAGTGGCTCCACCACTTGCAGCGGGCGCAGGGGCCCTTGCGGCGGGTCGACTCGCGGTCGCGGTAGCGCGTGAACCGCTCGTTCCAGACCTTGCCGAAGCGCTCGGTCCGGGCGTCGCCCTCGACCATGCGGCGCTCCAGCGACGGGCAGGCGGATATCTTGCCGTCGTGGAGGATGCTGCCGATGTTGATGCCCGCCGGGCAGTGGAAGTAGTAGCCGCGCACCGCGCCCTCGTGCTTGAGGCCAAGGAAGCCGGACTCCTCGAAGGTGATGGGCATGGGGCCGGACTTGCGTTTCGCGGCCACGAACTCCAGCAGCCGGCCGAGCTGTTCCCCGGTGAGCAGCAGTTCGCGGTTCTCGGGGTCGAGCATCCGGCCTATGGGGTCGATCATCAGCAGTCGCCACTCGCCCACGCCCATGGAGGCGAAGCGCTCGTACATCTGCTCCAGGTCGGCGATGTTGTGCCCGCCGATGACGCTGGTGACCTGCACGCACTCCAGGAACTTCGCGCGGGCCACGAGCAGGCGCAGGCCGCGCATGGCCTTCTCGTAGTTCTCGACCGAGCCGCGCAGGATGGCGTGGGAGCGCTCGTCGCCGTCGATGGAGATCGAGACGGTGTCCATCCCGGCGCGCTCCATCTCCCGGACGGTCTTCTCGGTGATGAGCACGGCGTTGGTCACCATGCCCCAGAAGAAGCCCAGGTCGTGCGCCTCCCGCATGACCTCAAAGACGTCCTTGCGGACCAGCGGTTCGCCACCGGTCACGGCGATGGTGATCTTCTTCGGGTTGAAGTCCTCGGAGATCTCCCGGAAGATCCGCCGAACCTCGCTGCCCGGCAGGTCGGTCTTCTGCCCCTGTTCCGGCGAACAGCGCGAGCCGCAGTGGCGGCAGGTCAGGTTGCAGCCCAGGGTGGTCTCCCAGAAGAGGTAGGTTAGCGGGTGTTCCCTCTTGCCCCGGTCGAAGTCGCGCTTGGCGGCGTGAAGTCTGCCGAAGGTGCGGCAGGCGCTGAGCAGCCCCATCTGGATCTCCTTTGATTTCATTGGACGTGGATCGGCGGCGTCCGGTTTCGGGGATTCTATACTTTATTCTATTGCACTGGTGCATTCTGTAAACCACAGGAAGCGGCAGGATAGCCTTCGCGCGGCTTGACACGCCGAGTGCCGCTCCTTACACTCGCCGCGGAAAGGGCCGAACGGCCGGAGGGGTCCTGACGTTCGGCAGGTCGTGCCGACTGGCGAAATGGCCCATGGTTTGAGGAGAATCAGACATGAACGTTCCGGGAACTATCCCCATTCTCTGGCGCTGCTGCGCCGCCGCATTGTTCCTGGCGGCCTCCGCCGCGTACGGACTGGCCGGCGAGGGCGCGGCCCCGCCGAAGGCGGAGGAGAGCAAGTCCCAGGCGGTCTTCGTCCTGGCCGATGGCTCCCGGGTGGTCGGGGAGTCCGGCATCAAGGAGGTGGCCATCAAGACGGCCTACGGCGAGGTGACGGTGCCGGCCGCCGAGGTCATCAGGATCAGGGTGGCCAGGAGTTCTGACAAGGCCGCCCGCGAGAAGGTCGCCGCGCTGATCAAGCAGCTGGGTGCCCCCAACTTCGACGACCGCGAGAAGGCCTTCGACGAGCTCTGCAAGCTCGGACCGGTGGCCGTCGGTCAGCTCCAGGAGTCCCTCAAGCACCCCGACGCGGAGGTCCGCAATCGCGTCGAGAAGATCCTCGCCGAGGTCGAGCGCGGCGGGGAGGAGGAGGCCGAGTCCGAGGAGGCCCCGCTCGGCGGCGACGAGGACGAGCTGGTGACCAAGCGCTTCACCATCCGCGGCGTGATCAAGGTCGAACGCTTCGAGCTCCGCACCCGCTACGGGAGCCTGGCCATCCCGCGGGAGGACGTGGTCTCCGCCACGCTGGCCCGCGCCGAGGCCATGAGCAGGACGGTCAAGGTGACCGGTCAGCACACTATGGGCGGCATGGTGGGGACCGGCCTGCGTGTCAAGGCGGGCGACCGGGTGGCGATCCGGGCCAGCGGTTCCATCACCTTCCGCAACTGGGGGGAGACCTGCGGACCGGATGGCAACCAGGAGCGCTTCGGGACGGTGGGCGCCGCCAACCTTCCGGGGATGGCGCTGGTTGGCCGGGTGGGCTCCGGAGGCAAGCCTTTCCTGATCGGCGGATCGAAGAGCTTCAGCGCCGAGGGCGAAGGCGAGCTCTTCCTGGGCATAGCATTCGAGGGGCGCGGAGCCGGCCAGAGCACCGGGGAGTACAAGACGTCGGTGACGGTCACGCCGCGCAGCGCCAAGTAGTGCTCGGGGGAGGTCCCTGCGCCCCGCCGTTTCCTTGCATCCGCACGGGGCGCGGCGTAGAATCACGGGCATGGATTCAAGCGACGGCCGGACAGTTGTTTCCGGCCGTCAGTTCTTTGGCTGCAGCTCTGGAGAGGCCATGCCCAAGTTCCGCGACGTGCCCGCCAAATTCGACTTCCCCGCGGCAGAGAAGGCCGTCGGCGACTTCTGGGATCGCCAGGGGATCTTCGACAAGAGCCTGAAGCTTCGCGAGGGCGGGCCGACCTTCGTCTTCTACGAGGGGCCGCCGACCGCCAACGGCCGGCCGCACCCCGGCCATGTCCTGACCCGCACCATCAAGGACCTCTTCCCTCGCTACAAGACCATGCGCGGCTTCCGGGTGCCACGCAAGGCGGGTTGGGACACCCACGGCCTGCCGGTGGAGATCGAGGTCGAGAAGGAACTGGGCATTTCCGGGAAGAAGCAGATCGAGGAGTTCGGCGTAGAGAAGTTCGTCCAGCGCTGCCGCGAGTCGGTATGGCGCTACAAGGGCGACTGGGAGAAGATGACCAGGCGCCTGGGCTTCTGGCTGGACCTCGAGAACGCCTACGTCACCTACCACAAGGAGTACGTGGAAAGCGTCTGGTGGGCGCTGAAGGAGATCTGGAAGAAGGGCCTGCTCTATAAGGGCCACAAGATCGTCCCGTACTGCCCGCGCTGCGGCACGCCGCTGTCGAGCCATGAAGTCGCACAGGGCTACAAGGAGGTCGTCGACCCCTCTGTCTACGTGCGGTTCCGGTGCCGCGACGAGGAGAATACCAGCTTTCTGGCCTGGACCACCACGCCCTGGACTCTGCTCTCGAACGCCGCGCTGGCCGTCGGCGCCGAGCTCGACTACGTCTACGTCCGGATGGCGAGCGGCGAGCGGTTGATCCTGGCCGCCGCGCTGGTCGAGAAGGTCCTGGCCCACGAGAAGGACTTCGCGGTCGAGAAGACCGTGAAGGGCCGGGAGCTGCTCAACCGCGAATACGTCCCGCTCTTCGACTACGCCAAACCCAAGGAGCGCTGCCATTACGTGGTGGCCGGCGACTTCGTCAGCCTCGAGGACGGCACCGGCATCGTGCACATGGCCCCGGCCTTCGGCGAGGACGACTACCGGGTCGGCCGAGCCCACGGACTGCCGGTCATCCAGCTGGTCGACGCCGGCGGCTGCCTGACCCCGGAGACCGGGCCCTTCGCCGGCAAGTTCGTAAAGGATGCCGACAAGGACATCTGCCGGGACCTCAACGAACGCGGGCTGCTCTTCCGCCGCGAGCAGTACAAGCACAACTACCCGTTCTGCTGGCGCTGCGACTCGCCGCTGATCTACTACGCCCGGGCCAGCTGGTACATCAAGACCACCGCCGTGGCCGATAAGATGCTGGCCAACAACGCGGCCATCAACTGGCTGCCCGGCCACATCAAGGAGGGCCGGTTCGGCGAGTGGCTCCGCAACAACATCGACTGGGCGGTGAGCCGCGAGCGCTACTGGGGGACGCCGCTCAACATCTGGGTCTGTGAGACCTGCGGAACGCAGGACTCGGTGGCCTCGGTGGCCGAGCTGCGCTCGAGGAACTCGGAGGTCCCGGCGGACCTCGATCCGCACAAGCCGCTGATCGACGAGTACGCGATCAAGTGCCCGCAGTGCGGCGGGGCCATGTACCGGACCAGCGAGGTGGTGGACTGCTGGTTCGATGCCGGAGCCATGCCCTTCGCCCAGCACGGCGCGCCGCACCGCAACCCGGAGGCCTTCAAGGCGGCCTTCCCGGCGGACTTCATCAGCGAGGCCATCGATCAGACCCGCGGGTGGTTCTACACATTGCTCGCCATCAGCACGCTGCTCCAGGAGAAGGAGTACCCGCATCCCTTCAAGACCTGCGTGGTCCTCGGCCACGTCTGCGACGAGAAGGGCTTCAAGATGTCGAAGTCCAAGGGGAACTACCTGGATCCCTGGGAGATATTCGACGCCAACGGCGCCGACGCCATGCGCTGGTACTTCTACAGCGCCAACGCCCCGTGGGTTAACACCCGCTTCTTCAAGGAGGCGGTGGGCGCGGCCCAGCGCGAGTTCCTGCTGAAGCTCTTCAACGTCTATTCCTTCTTCACCATCTATGCCAACATCGACGGCTTCTCGCCGGCCGACGGGGTGGGGCGGTTCCCGGGGTTCGGCGGGTCGTTCAAGGGTGGGAAGCTCTGGCGCCCGGCCAGCCAGCGCGCCGAAATCGACCGCTGGATGCTCTCGGAGCTCAACCTCGCGGCCCGGGGCGTCACCGACGCGCTCGAGGCCTACGACGTCTTCGGCGCGGCCAGCAAGCTCAGCGCACTGGCCGAGAGCCTGTCCAACTGGTACGTCCGCCGGAACCGCGACCGATTCTGGAAATCCGGCTTCGACCAGGACAAGGCCGATGCCTACTGGACGCTCTACGAGAGCCTGGCCACGACGGCCGGGCTGATTGCGCCCTTCACGCCGTTCCTGGCCGAGGAGCTCTACCAGAACCTGGTGCGCTCGCAATGGCCCGAGGCCAAGAGCCCGGAGAGCGTGCACCTCTGCGACTGGCCGGCGGCCGACTCATCGGCGGTGGACGAGCCGCTCTCGCGCCGGATGGATCTGGCCCGCGACGTGGTCTCGCTGGGCCGCGCCGCCCGCGCCGGGGCCAAGATCAAGAACCGTCAGCCGCTGGGCGAAGCCGTGGTGGTCCTGGCCGATGCGGCTCGCGCCGAGGAGTTGCTGGCGCTCTCCCGGCTCGTCGAGGAGGAGCTCAACGTCAAGCGCCTGCACCTCGAGGCCCGGCCCGAGGAGTACGTCCAGTTCGAGGTGGTCCCCAACTTCAAGAGCGTGGGGCCCAAGTTCGGCAAGCTTGCCCAGAAGATCCGCGGGGAGCTGGCCAAGCGCGACGGCGGCGAGCTGCGCCGCGAGCTGCGCGCCTCCGGGAAGATTGTCGTGCAGGTCGAGGGCCAGGCTGCCGAGCTCCTGCCCGAGGACGTGGAGCTGCGGGTCCGCGCCCGCGAGGGCTTCGCCGCGGCGGACGACGCCCAGGCGGTGGTCGCGCTCGACGCCCGGATCACTCCGGAGCTGCGTGCCGAGTGCCTGCGCCAGGAGGTGGTGGTCGCCATCCAGAACGCCCGCAAGGAGCTCAACCTCAAGTACGAGCAGCGCATCCGGACGACGGTGGCCGGCTGTCCCGAAGTGGTCGCGGCGGTCCGGGGCGACCCCGAATACGTCAAGGAGCAGACACTCAGCCGGGAGCTTGCGGTCAATGTCCTGGACGGGGCCAAGCCCGAGACCGTCGAAGTCCGGGTTGAGGCGGTGCGGTGAGCGCGGCCCGGCGCCTGCGCCTCGCCGTGCTCCTCTCCGGGGGCGGCACGACGCTCCAGAACTTCATCGATCTGGCCGCCGCCGGTCAACTGCCGGTCGAGATCGTGCTGGTGATCTCCAGCCGGCGGGACGCCTTCGGAATGGAGCGGGCCAGGAAAGCCGGCATTCCGGCCGAGGTGGTCCGCCCCCGTGACTTCGCCTCCGAGAAGGAGTTTGCCGCCGCGGTTTTCGCCGCAGTGGAGAAGTCGGGGGCGGAGCTGATCTGCCTGGCCGGCTTCATGGTCAAGCTCGGCGTGCCCGCGGCTTGGGCCAACCGGGTGATGAACGTCCATCCCGCGCTGCTGCCGGCCTTCGGTGGCCGGGGAATGTACGGCCACTTCGTCCACGAGGCGGTCCTGGAGCACGGCTGCCGGGTGACCGGAGCCACCGTGCACTTCGTGGACAACGAGTACGACCACGGCCCGATCGTCCTCCAGAAGGCCGTCGAGGTCCGCGGCGACGACACCCCCGACGCGCTGGCGGAGCGGGTCCAGGCTGCCGAGCGGGAGATATTCCCCGAGGCGGTGCGCCTCTACGCCGCCGGACGGCTGGTCGTCGAACGCGGGCGGGTGCGGGTTCTTCCGGAGAAGACCGCGTGACTGCCCCCGCCTCGCGCCCCTGCGCCTCCTGCGGGTTCCAGGTGGCCGACGCGGCCCTCGGCCGCGGGGCCATCGAGGATCCGGACGGTCGGCGCTACTGCTCGCCCTGCGCGGCCAAGGTGATGAAGGGCGGCGGCCGGGAGGCCGGGCCGCCCGGGGCCGCCAGGACGCCGACGCCCGTTCCGGTCGCCGTGCCGGTGGCGCGTCCCGTGGCCGGCGCCAAGTCTTCGAGCCGGGTGATTCCGGCCAAGTCCAAGTCCGCCCGGCTGGCCGGTGGCGCGGCTCCGGCCCCGGCCGCCGCGGCCAGGCCGGCGCAGGCCGCCAAGTCCGCCGCGAAGGCGGAGCCGGCTCCGAAGGCCGACAGGTCGGCCGGGCCGGGGCGCACATCCGCCACCAGGCGCGTCAGCCAGAGGATCAGCGCCCGGGCCGGGCTGCCCTGGTACACCAGGCTCACCCGCGGACAGCTCATAGGCATCGCCTGCGGTCTCGGGGCGCTGTTGCTGGTGGTCATCATCGCCATGGCCGTGTCCTGCGGTGGCGGCGGCAGGAAGAGGCCGGGCCCGTCCCGGGTCCCCGTCTTCGGCAGTGGCGCCGCCGGGCTGATCGCCGAGGCGGATTACCTGTACAAGCAGCAGGGCAGGCGGGACGCCTGCCTGGCCAAGCTGGAAGAGGCCCGCAGAGTCGCCGGAGAGGCCGCCAGCAAGGCCCGGGAAGCGGCCAAGCAGTACCGGGCGGCCGGACAGATCGCCCAGGCCGAAGACCTCGAGGGCCAGGCCGCGGCTCAGGAGAACCTTGCGGTCCAGGCCAACCAGCGGATCTACGGGATCAACAAGAGCACAGTCATCAACGCGCGCTGAACTCAGGACGGCGGACGGAGGCTGAGGAGGTCGATATGAATCCCGGCAGGAGGTTGTCCCCCGCAGGCTTGTGCGGTATGACCGTCGCGGCGCTGGCCGTCGTCGCGGTCGCCGGCTGCAGCGCCGGCCCGAGCCAGAGCGAACTGGCCGGCTACGAGAAGCGCCTGGCTCCCGCGTTGGGCGACATCCTGCCGGCGGACAAGCCGGTCGGAGGCCGGATCGCCCTGGTCGACGCGGTCAGCGCCCCGGGGAGCTTCCTGGATATCGACCAGAAGACCCTGGCCGCCGGCCTCCGGCAGCGCCGGATCTTCGAGGAGGTCAGGGCCCTCGGCCCGGACGGCACCCCGGCGGCGGCCCGCGAGGCCGGATTCGCCTTCTTCCTGCGCTTCGAGCAGGGGCGCTACCGCCACCACAGCGTTCACCACCCCGAGAACCGCCTGGCCAGGTACACGCTGACCGACCTGGCCACCGGAACGGCCCGGACCATCGATCTGAACCTGGACGAGCACGAGCGCTTCCTGACGGTCGATCCGGGCTGGGCGCGATACGACAGCGGCCGGAAGTACGGGGTGGACCCCGGGATGAGGCTCAGGGCCCTGGTCGATGCCGTCGAGCGCGAGGCGCGGAGTTTCGCCGCCTCCCGCAAGCCGGCGATCGTGGTCGACGAGATCGGCAGGTAGCATCGCGAAGGGCGGTTTCGCGAAGGAGTCGTCCATGCCGGTACGGATCGCTATCTGGGGTGCTCTGCTGCTCGCCGCCGCCGTGGCGGCCGGCGGCTGCAAGAGCACCTACGCCAAGGGCACGCCGTTCTACACCGGGCCGGTCAACACCCGGGGCGAGCGCGCCAACGTCTGGCCGCTGGCCTATTATCAAGAACCCAACCTGTCCGTCATGTGGCCGTCTTTCGAGAAGACCCCCGATCACCTGGCGCTGCGCCCGCTGTGGTCGGTCTACGGCCTCGACGAGCAGAAGCACGAGTACAACGTGCTCTGGCCGTGGGCCCAGTTCGACTACCGCTACGACGAGCATCGGATCCTGCCGTTCCTGTGGGGCGGGCAGCCCGGCGACCGCTACTTCGTGGCCTTCCCGGAGGTGTGGTGGTTCCGGGACAACAAGGCCGTGCTGCCCTTCTTCTGGGGCGGCCGGGGGGACGACGCCTATTTCGTGGCCTTCCCCTGGTTCTGGTCCCTGTCCGGCGGGCACCGCGGCGCGGCCCTGCCGTTCTTCTGGGGCGGCAGGGCCGGGGCGCGCCACTTCGTGGCCTTCCCGGAGGTATGGTGGTATCCGGAGCACAAGGCGGTGCTTCCTTTCTTCTGGGGCGGCAAGGGCGATGACCGCTACTTCGTGGCCTTCCCCTGGTTCTGGTCGCTGCCCGACCATAGCGGCTACGCCCCTCCGTTCTTCTGGGGGGGAGGGGCGGGGCGGCGCTACTTCGGGACGTTCCCCGCGGTGTGGTGGTATCCCGAGCACAAGGCGATATTGCCCTTCTTCTGGGGCGGCCAGGGGGAGGACCGCTACTTCGTGGCCTTCCCGGGGTTCTGGCAGGTTGGGCGGCACCGCTGCGTCCCGCCGGTATACTGGAACCGCTCCGGGGACTCCGCCGCGGTCGTCCCCCTCTTCTGGTACGAGCGGGACCAGTACTGCCACCTGCTGCCCCTCTGGATGCGCTTCAGCGAGCCCGGCGGGTCCGACACCTACGCCCTCGGCCCGATAGTCAACTTCAAGGAGACCGATGCGGTCTCCGGCTGGCGGGTCTGGCCGCTGGTCGGCGACTATCGCGGCAAGAAGGGCGACTCGCGCTACAGTTTCGCGCTCTGGCCGCTGGGGCACTACCGGCGCGACGGCGACGAGCGCATGCGCCTGTTCCTGCCGCTCTACTACGACTTCGCCGGCCGGGACTCCGGTCGGCGCGCGCTGGTGCCGCTCTACTGGGGCCAGTGGGACCGGGAGCGCGCCTTTCACCTGACGCCGCTGTTCTCGGCGGGGCGCGGACCGGCCGGCAGTTGGAGCCTGCTGCTGCCCGTCTACTACCACGGGGCGGACGCCTCCGGCCGCTCCAGCCGGACCATCACGCCGCTCTTCGCCCGGGCCAGCGACGGGGACAGCTCCTGGGCGGTGATCCCTCCGGCGCTCTCCTGGATTACCCGGCGCGGCTCGGACCGCGACCTGTGGGCGCTGGGGCCGCTGTTCCACTCGCGCTGGGGCGGAGCGGTCCACCAGAGCCACGCCATGCCCTTCTACTACTACGACCGGGAGGGCGAGCTGCTCTTCACGCCGCTCTACGCGCAGGGCGGAGGCAAGACGCCTTGGAGCGTGCTGGTGCCCTTCTACTACCGGCGGAGCGACCCGGCCGCGGGGACCAGCCTGCTGGTCACGCCGCTCTTCGGCCGCAGCGCCGAGGGGGACCGCGCCCAGTGGCTGGCGCTGCCCGGGCTGTGTTCCTTCACCAGCCAGGGCGCGGACCGGGACCTGTGGACGCTGGGACCCCTGGCCCACTTCCGCTGGGGAGGCGCCTCGGTCCGCAACCACGTGCTCCCGCTCTACTACTACGATCGCGAGAGCCGCACGTTCCTCTCGCCGCTCTACTCCCAGGGCGGGGATCCCGCGCGGCGCTGGAGCTTCCTGCTGCCGGCCTACTGGCACCAGTCCGAGCCGGGCCGGCAGGCCGACAGCCTGGTCACGCCGCTCTTCGGCCGCTTCAGCCAGGCGGACCGCTCCCGCTGGCTGATCTGGCCGGCGCTCTCCTCCGTGCGCAGCGACGGCCCGGACCGGGAAGTCTGGGGCCTCGGCCCGCTGTCGCACTTCCGGTGGGGCGGGGGGCGCCACCAGAGCCACGTACTGCCCCTTTACTTCCACGACCGCGAGGCGCAGACCTTCGTGTCACTGCCGTTCTCCCGGGTGGGCGGGGCGCAGGGCTTCTGGAACGCCCTGGGCCTGGGGGCGCACCACTGGTGGTACGCGCCGGACCGCCACCGGACGCTCGTGCCTCCGGCGCTGTCCTTCTACCGGCGCGACGGTGCCGACCGGGACCTGTGGACGCTCGGGCCCCTGGCCCGCGTGCGCTGGGGCGGGGAGCACCACCAGAGCCACGTCCTGCCCCTGTATTTCCACGACCGCGAGGCCCGGACCTTCCTGTCGCTGCCCTTCTCCCGGCGGGGCGGGGAGGACGGGTTCTGGAACGTCCTGGGGCTGGGGGCCCACCGCTGGTGGGAGGGGGCGGGGCGCTCCGGGGTGCTGGTTCCCCCGGCGTTGACCTTCTACGAGCGCGTCGGCGAGGACCGCGACTTCTGGACCCTCGGCCCGCTGGTCCGCGCCAGGTGGGGCGGCGCGCACCACCAGAGCCACGCATTGCCGTTCTACTACTGGGACCGCGAGAGGCAGTTGCTCCTGACCCTGCCGTTCTCGCGGCGCAGCGGCGCCAACGGCTTCTGGAACGTGCTGGGAATCGGGGCGCACTTCTCCAAGAACGGGGAGCAAGGGCGGTCCCTGGTGGTGCCCCCGGCGCTGACGGCATTGGCCTGGGACCGGGAGGAGCGCGACGTCTGGACGCTCGGGGGGCTGGCGCACGCGCGTTGGGGCGGGGCGCGCCGGGAAAGCCACCTGCTGCCCCTCTACGTCTACGACGGGGAGTCGGGCACCTTCCTCTCGCTGCCGTTCTCGCGGCGCGCCGGCGCCGACGGCTTCTGGAACGTCCTGGGGCTCCTGGCCCACTCGTCCGACGACGCCGCCGGCCACCGGACGGTCCGGGTGCTGCCGCCGTTCACGGCCTTCGCGCAGAGCCGGGACTACAGCCGGGCGTCGGTTTATCCGCTCTTCTCCACGCACCGCAGCGGCGACTTCCGCAGCACCTGGGTCTTCCCCTGGGCCGTCACGGAGAGCGGCGCCGGCGGGACCTTGAGCGAATTCGTCCCGCTATGGTGGTACGAATCGGGCGTCGACGGCACCGGGTACCGCCGCAACTTCCACGTCCTGGGCTGGCTCTACGACGACCACCAGGAGCACATAGGTGCGCCGGCGCCCAAGGACGGCAAGTCGCGTCCGCCGGCCGAGCACGTCCGCCGGCGCGTCCTCTGGAAGATCTGGGACTACGAGCGCGTCGGCCAGGACGTGGCCGTGGACGCCTTCCCGTTCATCTCCTACGACCGCCGTCCCGACGAGGAACTCAAGCGCTTCTCGTTCGCCTGGCGGCTCTTCCGCTGGGAGCGCTCGGCCGGCGGCGGCCGGAAGCTCGACGTGCTCTTCATCCCGTTCATGCGCCGCGCCGGCCAGGCCGCGAAGGCCCCGGTGCCTGCATCGGTGCCGGCCGCAACGCCGGCCGAGCCCCCAGCGCCCGGGGCGGTTCCGGCCCCGGCTCCGGAAACGGTGCCGGCGGAGGGCGGGGCGGGGGCGTGAGCCTTGCAGCCCCATCCAATCTGTCAGACCAGTCCGACCAGCCTGACCGGTCGGATAAATTGAGGAGGTAAGGTGTCCATGCCGAAGAACTGCGGGTGGTTGGTGGCCCTGGCTCTGTCCGCCGCGCTGGCGGGCGGGTGCAGCAGCATCTACGCCAAGGGCACCCCGTTCTACTCCGGACCGGCCGTCTCCAAGGGCACGGTCGCCGACTCAGAACGCGTGCAGGTCTGGCCCCTGGTCTACCGGCGCGACGCGAGCCTGTCGGTGCTCTGGCCGCTCTTCGAGACCACCGACGACCACTACGGCATCCGACCGTTCTGGTCGGTCTACAACCTGGACCGGGGCGGTGACGAGCGCGAGTACAACGTGCTCTGGCCGCTCAGCCAGTTCGACTTCCGCTACAATGAGCATCGCGTCTTCCCGTGCTTCTGGGGAGGGGCGTCCGGGGACCGGTACTTTGTGCTCTTTCCGGAGGTCTGGTGGTTCCGCGGCGGCAAGTGCGTCTTCCCGTTCTTCTGGGGAGGATCCTCCGGCGACCGCTACTTCGTGCTCTTCCCGGAGTTCTGGTGGTTCAAGGATGCCTACGGAGTCTTCCCGTTCTTCTGGGGAGGCGCGGAGGGCTCCCGCTACGCCGCGGCCTTCCCGCTCTTCTGGTATGGACAGGGCAGGTACTGCCACTTCTTCCCGCTGTGGCTGCACGAGGAGGGCAACACCTCGTTGCTATGGCCGGTGGTCAACTGGCGCGACGACCACGAGAGCAAGGGCTGGCGGGTCTGGCCGCTCTGCGGCGACTACGGCAAGAACGACCACCGCTACGCCTTCGCGCTCTGGCCGCTGGGCCACTACTGGCGGGACGGCGATGAGCGCTGGGCGGTGGGCGCGCCGTTCTACTGGCAGCATGACGTCGACAAGGCCACCGGCTGGCGCCTGGCGCTGCCCGTCTACTACGGCGACTGGGGCGCGAACCGCTCCACCCATGTGACCCCGCTGTGGTCCTGCGGGCGAGACGGAGAGCTAAGCTGGAGCCTGCTCTTCCCCGCCTACTATCACCGGCGGGGGCCCGGGGACTCGTCGTTCCTGGTCACGCTGCTGGGCGGCATGAGCCGCAACGGCCAGGACCGCACCTGGATAGTCCCTCCGGCCCTCACCGTACTGGGCCGCAGCGGCGGGGAGAAGGATCTTTGGACGCTGGCCGGTCTGGCCCACGCGCGCTGGGGAGGCGGCAAGGTCCAAAACCACCTGCTGCCGCTCTACTACTACGACCGGGAGGACCAGCTCTTCCTCAGTCCGCTCTTCTCGCGGCGGGGCGGGGAGGGCCGCGACGCATTCTGGAACGCACTGCTGATCGGGGCCAATTACAGCCAGGAGGGCGGGCACGACACGCTGCGGCTGATCTGGCCTCTGACGGCCTTCGCGCGCGAGGCGGGTTACGGCCGGGCCTCGGTGTATCCGGTCTTCTCCACCGAGCGCTTCGGCGACCGCCGCGAGACCTGGGTCTTCCCGTGGTTCTGGAGCGAGAACCGCCCCGGGGGGCGCGAGAACAGCCTCTTCCCGCTCTGGTCCTGGAAGTCGGGGACCGGCCGGGCGCCGGACTACGGGGGCGACCCGCACATGCGCCCGCGTTCGGAGGACGGAGCCGGCGCCCAGCCCTCCGGTTACTGGCGCGACTTCCGCATCCTGGGCTGGCTCTACGAGGACCACCGGCGCAACATCGGCTCGACCGACCCGAAGGGCGAGGGCGAGGCGGTGCGGGCCAGGGTTCTCTGGAAGATCGTCGACTATCAGCGCGCCGGGCGCGACAAGTCGCTGGACTGCTTCCCGTTCATCGCCTGGGACAGCCGCGAGAGCGGCGCGCGGCGCTTCGCCTTCGCCTGGCGGCTCTTCCGGTGGGAGAGCACGCCCGACGGCGGGCGCAAGCTCGACGTGCTCTTCGTTCCGCTCCGGCGCAAGGCGGGGGAGCCCAAGGCCGAGCCAGCGGCGCCGGAGCCGGCTCCGAGGCCGTCGCCGGCAGCAGGCGGGGCCGGGGCGTGATGGCCGCCGCCGGGTCTGACCAGTCGGACCGGTCCGACAAGTCCGACCGGTCGGACCGGCTAACTCCCGCCGACCTTCAGCTCCGCCTCGCAGCCGCCAGCCACCGGTGCGTGGAACTCAAGCTCACCCGCAACCTCCGGCGCTTCGTGAGCTTCCGGACGGACCTGCTCGGCCGGGTCAGGGCGCGGGTGCAGGAGGCCTTCCTCGACGCGCCTGAGGCGGTGGTCGAGGCCCTGGGCGGCTGGATGGGGAAGGGCAGGGGGCGCTGCCCCGATGCCGTCCGCGAGTTCATCCGGGCCGTTCCGGTGCTCGAGGCCCGGATCCGTCCGGTCCGCGCGGCTGAGATCCGGACGGCAGGAGTCTGTCACGACCTCGCCGCGCTCTACGCGCGCGTCAATCGCGAGTTCTTCGGCGGGGCGGTGACCGCGCCGATCTCCTGGGGACGTCTGGCCAGGCCCGGCCGGCGCGTGCGGCACCGACGGCTCGGGGCCTACAACCGTCGGCGGGGGCTCATCACCATCAACCCGGCGCTGGACCGCGCGGAGGTCCCGGAGTTCTTCGTGGCCTTCATCGTCTACCACGAGATGCTCCACGCCCTGCAGCCGGCCGACACCCGGCGCTGGCACGACCGGGAGTTCCGCGCGGCCGAACGGCGCCACCCCGACTGGCGTCGCGCCCGAGAGTGGGAACGCGGCAATCTCTCGTTGCTGATGCGTCCGCTCCGGAGAGAATCCCGGCGGACCATGCCGGCGAAGTCGGAGGCCGCCATTCCGACGCCTCCGCTCCAGCCGGCGCTCTTCTGAAAGGAGACCGTCCCGTGGCATCCCTGCAGCAGCAGTGCCTCGACCGCGCCCGCAAGCTCGCCGACTGGTTCGTCAACATCCAGGTGACCCGCCGGCACCTGGCCGACCACGGCCGCTTCGAGAACGGCATCCGGGTGCGCGGCAAGCCGGAGAAGGTCTCCTACACCACCAACTGGACCACGGGCATGACCGTGATCGCCATGCTCATGGCCTGGAAACGCACCGGGGACAAGCGCTACCTGGAGGCCGCCGCGCGCGCCGGGAGCTACCTGAAGTCCCTGCAGGTGCTCGATGCTCGCAGGCCGCGGTCCTTCGGGGCAATTCGCGAGGTGACTCCGCAGACCGCCGAGTTCCACCCGCGCGACGCGCTTTCCGCGGCCTGGGGCCTGCTGCACCTCGGGCTCTACGCCGGCGACAAGGACGCGCTCTGGCGAGCCAGGACCTTCGCCGAGTGGTTCCGGAGGAACTCCATGCGCCGCGGGTACCCGGCCTGGACCTTCTTCATCGAGCCGGAGGGCGAGCCCTACTGGCAGATCGGGTCATTCCACGGCGGCAGCCCGCTCTTCTTCTTCGATCTGTTCGCGGCCACTCGGGATAAGCGGTGGTTGAAGCTCGGCCTGACCATCTGCGACACCTGGATCCGGACCTTCCCGAAGCCCGACGGCTCCATCCGCATCGAGGTGGATCCCAGGAGCGGCCGGGACGTGACGGGCAGGAGCAAGGACCCCAACCACCTTGGTTGGCAGGACATGCACAAGACCAACGACGACTTCACGACCCAGGCGCTGCTGCGCGCCTACCGGCTCACCAGGCGCCCCAAGTACCTGGACGCCGCGCGCAAGTACCTGGACTGGGCGCTGTCCATCCAGCGCAGGGACGGCGCCTTCGGCCGGCCGGCGGTGAACTCCGCGGCCGCCACGCTGATCCTCGAGATGCTGGACATGGCCGCGGTGAGCGGCGAGAAGAAATACCGCGAGGCGGCGCTGCGCTCCGTGCCGCACTTCTTCTCGCTCCAGGAGCTGAAGGCGCGTGAGCCCCGCTTCCACGGCGGATACTACTGCGTTCACGGTGACTATGTCCACGAGTCGCGCGTCGAACTCGGCGCCCGGACGGCGTGTTACGCGCTGGCTGCGCTGCTCAGGCTCGAGGGCAAGAGGAAGTACGCGGGGTACACGGCCTGACGAATGCAGAATGATGAATTATGAATGCTGCCGGGGGATGGCGGCGCCCGCTTCAGTCCCCGCATTTCTGCATTCATCATTCAGCATTCATAATTGCTTGGCGGCCGCTACTCCGTCGGCACCCCCAGCACCCGGAAGACCTCCGCCAGGGAGGTCTGGCCGGCGCTCGCGCGGCGGACGCCGTCCGCGGCCACCGTGGTCATCCCCTGGCGCACGGCCGTGGCGCGCAGTTCCTCGACGCCGGCGCCGCGCCGCAGCGCCGCGCCGACCTCGGGCGTGACCTGGATGGTCTCGGCGATCACCGTCCTGCCGCGGTAGCCCGTCTGGCCGCACTTCGGGCAGCCGACCGGCTCGCGCCAATCCGCGGGCAGCGTTTCCCATCCCAGCCCGCCGGAGCGGGCGGCCTGCTCGGCGCGGCGCGCGAGGTCGGCCGACGGGGCGGCCTTGTGACGGCACTCCGGGCAGAGCTTGCGCACCAGACGCTGGGCCAGTATCACCCGGGTGGCGTCGGCGACCACGAAGGGGTCGGCGCCGATGTCCACCATGCGCCTGAGCGCGGCGGCGGCCTCGTCGGTGTGCAGGGTGCTGAAGACCAGGTGGCCGGTGAGGGCCGACTCCAACGCCAGCAGCAGCGTCTCGCGATCGCGGATCTCACCCACCATGATGACGTCGGGGTCGGAGCGCAGGATGGAGCGCACCGCCCGGGTGAAGGTCAGCCCCTGGCCCTCGGCGATGGGTATCTGCGTCACCCAGGGCAGGAGATACTCCACCGGGTCCTCCACCGACATGGTCTTGATGCCCGGGCCGGCCAGCTCCTTGAGACAGGAGTAGAGCACCGTGGTCTTGCCGGAGCCGGTGGGCCCCACCAGCAGGTTGAGTCCCCACGGCGCGGCGATGGCCGTGCGCAGGCGTTTCATGTCGGCCTCGGCATAGTCGATACGGTCGAGGCCGAGCAGCACCGTCCGGGCGTCGAGTATCCGCACGGTGACCGACTCGGACATGGCCGCGCCCACGAAGGAGGCCCGCAGGTCGACCTGGCGCGATTCGACCTTCACCAGAATGCGGCCGTCCTGGGGGCGGCGTTTCTCGCTGACGTCGCAGCCGGCCAGGGTCTTGAGGCGCGCGACCAGGGCCGGGAGCAGCCGGAGGTCGAAGGTGGCGATCGGCTGGAGCACCCCGTCGATCCGGTAGCGGAGCATTGCGGCTATGTCGCTTCCCGGCTCAGTGGAGAAGGACTCCAGCGTAAAGTCGCTGGCCTTGAGCGCCACGCCCAGGAGGATGGCGAGGTTCACGGCGCGGCCTATGTCATCGCTGGTGCCGGCGCCGGGGCCGGCGGGCTCGCCGCCGGGCGCCGCCTGAACCGGTCCGCCGGACCGGGCCTGGGCCAGCCGGGAAGCGAGTTCGTCGATGAGCGGCGCGATGCTCACCGGCAGGTCCACGCGCGGCTCCTGGCCCTTCAGGAAACGCTCCACGTCGCCGCGATAGAAACGCCACTGCCGGCCGAGCTTCATGGCCTTGATCCGTCCGGACCGCAGCCAGCGGTAGAAGGTAGGGCGGGTGGTCTTGAGCAGTGCGATGGCCTCGTCCATGCCTATCATGTCGTCCGCCTTGGCGGCGGTGGCGGCGGCGGGCTGTTCCGACGAGGCTCTGCGGGAGATCTTCCTGGTTGCCATGGGATTCTCCTTTCTGTACGTAGTATGTCATAAGCGTTATGATGCGTCAAGGCCACTGTGCGCAATAATCAGCAATCATCCGTGCAGTGAGTCTCCATTTTCGGTAAGTCTCGTTGAAATGGCTAGTTAAGTGGCCGATGGGGCCTCAAAGTCGGCGCGGGCCCCAGCGCTGCTCTTGTCAGCGCAGGGGTGCTGCCAGCGTGGTCTCGTGGGGCGACGGCCCGGGTTCGGGCTGCGCCGGCATGTCGGCCGGCCTTCGCAAGCCTGTCCCAGGGCTATTGCCGCGGGCGGAAAGTCTGCCTGCGCGTCCCCCTCGACTTGCCTCGGGGCTCTGAGGCCGTTGAGGTCCCCGGAGCCCTCTGTGGCTGGGCCTCGTTCTGTTCGGCACCGCGGCGGCGAGGCGGGTGTTGGCGGGGGAGAGGCTTGGCTACCCTGAGCGGTTTGGCGGGCCTGGCCGACTCCTCCTCGGCGACGCAGACCCGGTTGCGGCCGGAGTTCTTGGCCTTGTAGAGCGCCTGGTCGGCCAGCTTGTGCATGGCGGTGAGGCTGTCTGCCGCCTTGCTCCACTTGCAGACGCCGGCTGAGACCGTCAGGCGGAAGCGGTGGGCGCCGTGTTCCATCTGGGCCGAGGCCAGCTCCCGCCGGATGCGTTCGGCGAAGAGGGCCGCGGCGCGGGTGCCGACGGCGGGCATGAGCACCAGGAACTCCTCGCCACCGTAGCGCGCCGCGATGTCCACCTCGCGACAGTTGGCCTGGAGCATCCGGCAGAACTCCCGCAGGACGTGGTCGCCGGCGTCGTGGCCGTACTGGTCGTTGACCTTCTTGAAGTGGTCCAGGTCGAACATGACCATGGCCATCAGTCCGCCGTAGCGGCGGGTGCGGCCGAGCTCGATCTGGAAGAAGTTGTTGAAGGCCCGCCGATTGAAGAGCCCGGTCAGTTCGTCGCGCTTGGCGGCCTCGGCCATCTTCACGTGCCGGTCGGCCAGGTCCACCAGGCGCCGGCTGGAGGCCTCCAGGATGTCGGTCTGGGTGATGATCCCGGAGAGGCCGCCGCGTTCGTCTATGACCACCAGGCGCCGGATGTGGTTGTCGCGCATGCGTTCCAGAGCGTCGAGCACCGGCTCGCCGGGGACGGTGGTCAGCAGCGGCCGGTTCATCACCTGGCTGACCGGCACGGACAGGGACTGCCTGCGGGCGAAGCGCCGGACCACATCGCGCTCGGAAACGATGCCCAGCGGGTTGCCGCCCGAAGCCACCACCACGCAGCCGATCCGGCGCTCGGCCATCAGCCGGCAGGCCTCGATCAGCGGGGTCTCCGGCGGGATGACCACCACGGTGCGGCTCATGTGCGCGCCGACCGTGCCGAGGCGGGCGCTGAGGTTGAAGTGGCTGGTCGCGGGGATGGTGCGGGGCGGAGCCTCCGGCTCGGCGTTCCGCGGCAGCGGAGCGGGAGGGAGGGGGGGCGCTGGCGCCGCCGGCGGCTTGCCATTCTTCGTGTTGCTCATGACCGTATATTACCTCTTCCGGTACGGGCGGCGAATGCAGAATGACGGATTGCAGGGGATCAGACGGGAGGGTCAGTCGGCTCCCGGCCGCCTTCCTCCTGCCTCAGTCATCGTTCCGCATCACCCCTCTGTGGGCAGGTCGGAGTCGCCGGCGCGGGCCGGCAGGTCGGTTATGCCGTCCGTCTCGGCGGCCGGTGCCGCCTCCTGTCCGTCCTTGCCGGCGAAGGGCTTGGCGTTCTTGCAGTCGGGGTAGCCGGTGCAGGCGATGAACGGGCCGCGCCGGCCCCAGCGCGCCACCATCGGCTTGCCGCACTTGTCGCAGTTCTCCTTGACCTCGGGCAGGCCGGCGGCGGCGCCGCCCAGGGACTTGGCGAACTTGCACTTGGGGTAGCCTGGGCAGGCCAGGAAGGGGCCGCGCCGGCCGGTCTTGGTCACCAGGCGGCTGCCGCAGTTCGGGCACTTCTCGTCGGTCTCGGGCAGGAAGACCGGCTTGCCGTCGGCCCCGAAGTTGGCCGAGTAGCGGCAGTCCGGATAGCCGGCGCAGGCGAAGAACTTGCCGCGGCGGCCGGTCTTGAGCATCAGTGGCTTGGCGCAGCGCGGACACTTGTACTCGGTCTCGACGGGGGCCGGGCGGCCCTCGCCGTCCAGGGGCTTGGCGCTCTTGCAGTCGGGGTAGCCGGAGCAGCCCAGGAAGCGGCCGGTGCGGCCGACGCGGATGACCATGGGCTTGCCGCACTTCTCGCAGGCCACCGGTTTCTCGGGCTCCGCGCCCTTGACCTTGACCATCTGCTCCTCGGCCCGGCCCAGCTCGGCGGTGAACGGGCCGTAGAAGTCGCCCAGCACCGTCGTCCAGGTCTGCTTGGCGGCCTCGATGGAGTCGAGCTTCTCCTCCATGTCGCGGGTGAAGCCCACGTCCATGATGCTCGGGAAGTGGGCGGTCAGGGCGTCGGAGACGATGATGCCCAGCTCCGAGGGGATCAGCTGCCGGCGCTCGCGGCGGACGTAGCCGCGGTCCAGGATCGTCGAGAGGATGGTGGCGTAGGTGCTGGGCCGGCCGATGCCCTCCTTCTCGAGGGTCTTGATCAGCGACGCCTCGGTGTAGCGCGGCGGAGGCTGGGTGAAGTGCTGGCTGGGGACCAGTTCGCCGAGCTTGAGCGGTTCGCCGGCGACGAGCGGCGGCAGCGGCAGCTCCTTCTTGGCCCGGCTCTCGCCCTCGGCGGTCTGGCTCAGCACCGTGTGGCCGGCGAAGTCCACGTGCCGGCCCTTGGCGCGGAAGAGGTGCTCCTGGCCGCCGGCGCGCTGGGCGACCACGTCGGCCAGGCCCACCTGATAGCGTGCCGGGGACATCTGGCTGGCGATGAACCGGTTCCAGAT
>Ga0302238_1000917_pt1 | contig 26769 bp, 25 predicted proteins | sample AAG_UR_Asn_MG_FD_193527 | JGI IMG/M metagenome (GOLD analysis project Ga0302238, IMG submission 193527) | Enriched activated sludge microbial communities from anaerobic digester in WTTP, New Holstein, Wisconsin, United States - AAG_UR_Asn | ecosystem: Engineered > Bioreactor > Anaerobic >... | reverse complement strand
CCTGATCCGCCTTCAGGAATACCTCCTGCAACGATTTGTCTTTGTGTCGTGGCATCTCGCCTCCAGTATTGTTAATTCTGGAGACAAGATAATCATCATATATGTTTTGTCAACATGGAAGTTGTATAAACCGATACATTCCGCATAATGCTTCATACCGCCCGCCTTTGCTGCGACTGGCTTTAGTGCCATCATCCTTAGGTCATCCCTCACCGGGTTAAGGATGACTGCCGGAAGACCACAGGCGAGCCAGGTTTTGCAAATGAGACCACCCTCCATATATATAGGTGCTACGAAAAGATCGTGGAAAGGTGAAATGGATAATAGAACGCGGATGACAGGATCGACAGGATCAGCAGGATATAGATTGGAAAAGACCATTGGTGAAAGGGTGGTTAAGTGACCCGACTATATACCGTGTCATCCCGGCCTGTCGGCCCCCCAAAGCGCGCAGCGGTTTGGTGGGATGACTTGAGCCGGGATCCAGTCTTTTGGTAACAGCCGTGGAAAGGTGAAATGGTGGAATGGGAACCCCTGTTGTAATAATCCAGGCTAAACACAGTTTCACCCACGCCCCTCATATGCTCATCGCTCATTGATCGCTGATTGATCGCTGACCGACCGCTGGACTGTCTTTCGCCCGGACATCAATGGGCGGTCGATGGGACATCAAGGTATGAGGACGATTTGCCTGTATTGTCACGCATGGGCCTCTATATCACGCATGAAGTCCATTGAGCCCAAGCGTCTGGTGGAAATTTGCAGCCAGTCAAGGCTCAATGAACTCCATGCTGGCTGGTAGGTTGGAGTTCAAGCCGGCAATAAAGGTTTCGCCGTTTTCTACAGTCCTGAAGCTGGCTTGGACTTCAAACTTTCCTCAAAAGACTGGATCCCGTGTCAAGCCCGGGATGACACTGTTTTTGGGTCTGATGAAGCGTTGTTTCAGGGCTGGCGTGGCAAAGAAACCCTTTACGGCGCTATGGGCAAGCGCCGCTACAGTTTCGGGGGACCTTTCCACCATTTCACCTTTCCACCTTTCCACCTTCAAAGATCCTGTCAATCCTGTCATCCGCGTTCTATTATCCACCTTTCCCCTCTTTTGAATTTGTGTTAATTTGTGTAATTTGTGGACAAACAAAAAAGACCCGGCCATTACACCGGGTCTTGATATTATAAGGTTTATTGGTTGTTTTATTTCACCAGCACCGCTTTGCGCAGGAAGCTGTCCTTACCAACGATCATGCGCACGAAATATACACCTGTGGCGCATTCGTTGCCGCTTGTGTCGCGTCCATCCCACTGCAACTGATAGTTGCCTTCGCTGTGGGGTTTGTCGATCAGGGTACGGACGATCTGGCCGCGAGAGTTGTAAACATGGATTCGTACATGGTCAGTCCTGCCTTTTTCGATGCTGTAAGGAATGAAAGCGACAGGATTGAAGGGGTTGGGATACACGTTGTTCAGGGCTGTCACGGTGGGAATCACCGGAGGCGTGGAGACGCTCTGATAAAAGACCGTCACAGGACCATACAAAGTAGCGGAGCCGTCCAGTTCCACCATGCTCAACCAGTAGTAATAGGTGGTGCCGTCAACCAGGGATTCGGTATCCCGGTAGCTGTAAACCTGGGTCTGTGACTGGTTGGTGGCGTTGATCAGCGGGCTGATGATCTGGGCTTGCTGTTGGGAATTCTGCTCGCCACGCAGCACATAGAAGCCACGCATTCCAGTTTCTGACTGGGTGACCCAGTTGAGGTTCACATACATATCAGATGTTAAAGTGCAGGTGAAAGAACTGAGCACCACGGGGGTGGGGGCTAAGGTTTGGGCTGAAATCTCGTTTGAGTTGGCACTTGTGCCATAGGCGTTGTAAGCCCGCACCACATAGTAGTAGGTTGTTCCGGGTTGAAGACCAGTAATGTTATAGGAGGTGACGTTGCCAACATCAAGGTTTTCGTAACCGGTGACGTACATAATGGTAGAGCCACCGTCAAAGGTGTGGGAGCCGAGGTTTGAGACTGTATTTAGATCATACACATTCCATTCTGTTGCCAGGGTGGGGAATCCGGCAGCGGGGTTCGTGGAGATACCCTCGGTGACGGTAGTTTTGCGGATAAGGGTCTTGTCCAGGGTGGAGTGGTCGCCGCTGGTCCAGGCATTAGTGGGTCTTTCGCCGATACAGCCGAAGATGTCCACATACTGATCCGCTTTGGCAACAGTTTTCACCAAGGCAACCGCGTCGTCGCCATTGAAATTACAGGCAGCGTTATCAATTGCGGTAACCCCTGATGGTAAGGTAAGATTCGCTGAGCTGTTTTTATAAACCACAGTCCCACCATGGGTCAATGTGCCAGTCAAAGCAATATCCTGTGTAGCCGTACTTGCTCCATTAGAAAAGAGTTGGAGTTTATAGTCGGAAAGGTCAACATCGATTCCCGTTCCGTTGTATATCTCAATGTACTTATTGCTTGAACTACCTTCGACATACTCGGAAATGAAGAGGTCGCTGGCATTACCACCTGTTGTTTTGGTATAAACATCAAGGTAATAGCCTGTCGCACCGCTGACTGCATTCCAGTTGGCGGTAAAGCTGTTTTTGCCAATAGCGGTTGCATCCGTTGCGTTGGGAGCATTGGGCGGGGGAGGTGAAGTCACTGAACCGTCACAGGTAACGGTCTTGCTGGTAGCCCCGGTGGAAGAGGCAGTGATCACCTCGTTGTTATAGTTACCCACGCTGAGTCCAGCTTTCAAGCGCACGTAGATGGTGGTCTCGGCTACACCAAGCTTTGCAGCAGTGAGAGTGAGGGATGAAGTGTAACCTGTAGTCTCACTCAAAGAGATTTCATAGTTGGTGGGTGCTGTGAGAACGATGTCAGCAGTCAGGTCCGTTCCGCTGACGGTGAAGGTCTGGGCAGTGGAAGGTCCCGTGCCTTGATAGGTAAAACCAGTTAGTGTGGCTGGATTAACGGTGATAAGCGGAGTGGCAAGATAGATATTGATGTCATCAATTTCCCAACGGGTAGGATGGTCGGTGGAATAGTATTTGAAAGCCAAAAACACATTGGTGCCGCTGATGCCTGACAGGTTAAGCACTCCTGAGGATGTTTCGCCGCCGTCTATGCCGCCATTGGCAAAAGCAATCTCGGTCCAGGTGCTGGATGTGGGATCTCCCAAGCCAGGGTAGTTATTGGAGTATAAGAGCTTCAGATAGTTGTTGGCGTCGATGGTGCCATAAGTTGCGATGGTATTGAAGGTCATCCTTTCATTGCTGTAGTTGTTGAAATTGATGCCCGGAAGCACCAGCCAGTGCTCTTCCAAAGTGCTGCCATAACCGTTGCAGGAAGCGTTGTCATTGTTGTAAATATACCAGGGTTTAGTGCCAGCCACGTCGTACCTGTAGGTTTGGCCCCAACCGTTAGAGAAGTCCTCTGTGTAGGGAATGGTGGTGGTTGCCGGGGCGATGACGGTGTAGCTTTGTTCGCTTGAAGTTGTGGTATCGGAATCATCGTCCGTGGCATCGATCACATAATAAACTGTGGTACCGGCTGTCTGCGCGGGGATGTTTGAATTTGTGGTATAGGTCGATCCGGAAGCTGTCATGCCAATGGTGTTCCCATAAACGCCGGAAGCTGTGCCCCAACGCAATTGCGCGCTCGTTACTGTGCCATCGGAATCTGTTATAGTTGCCGAGACGGAAACCGTTGTAGATGGCGTGATATCTGAGGAAGGTGTCTGGCTAATATCAGTGATAACTGGCGGGTTGTTGCCTGAGATAGAAGTGACAGAACCGATTAACTCAAAATTGTCAAAGCGAAAAGTTCCATTCCCAGAAGCTCCTGATAATGTAATTACAACAGAAATCGTACCTGTCTGATTAACAACTGGATTTGAAACGTCGGTATAATTAACATACGACCCAGTTGTTGGAACATTACCGCTACCAACTGAGATACCATTAATAGCCATACTCCAGTTTTGGGCACCTGAATTACTTCTTTGTCTCCAAAAATTAAACTGCGATATAGATAGTTGATAACCAGTCGCCACATCAAATGTTAATGTTATTGTAGGAGTTCCACTTGAGTTGCTTAGGGCTAATGCTTGACCTGTAACTCCCGTGTAACTAGTCCATGAAGAATTACTATTTGACCATGATGAATTCGATAGGTTTGTTGCAAATGTTCCAGGTACAACCGTGTAAGGATGAGAAGAAATGGTAGTCGTGCCGAAATCATGTAAGTATATAGTTGAATTCTGACCCCATAAAATGAAACAAGTGAAAGCCACAACGAGTAATAGCATCGTCTTTTTCATAATTCCTCCCTGAATTACGAGCTTATTATATGTATTATTATAGAATCTATCTCTTACATATACCAGCATAGAAACCCCGTCATATCTGGCAAGTGATTTTTTCTTAACATTTGGTGCTTGCTGACTGCTTGATCCTAAGTGACGAAGAGAACTTATGTTTGGAAGAAAAGAATCGGAATCTCATTTGGCCAGCACCATCCTGCGGATATAGCTACCATTCGCCGTGTCCATGCGGATTCTGTAAATGCCGCTGGAGCAGCTTTGGCCAAGCTGGTCTTTACCATCCCAGACGATCTGATGCGTGCCCGCGGGTTCGCTGCCGGGTTCAATCCTGCGCAGCAACTGCCCCCGCAGGTTGTAGATGGAAAAGCTTACCTCTCCCGCCTCTTGCAGGGAGTAGGTGATGAAAGCGCTTGGATTGAAGGGATTGGGGTAAACGTTGAGCAGGGCTGTCTGGTCCGGAATCTGGGGAGAGGAGGGGCTTACCTCCGCGGAGTATTCGATGTGGACAGGGCCGTGAAAACTGCTGCCGCCGTCCAGGTCAGCACTTTGCAGCCAATAGTTGTAACAGCCGGATTGAAACAGCTCCTCATCGGTGAAAGAGTAGCTCTGGCCTTCGGAACTGTTGGCTGCGGTGATGAGGGGGCTGATCAGACAGGCTTCATCCAGCACCGGCTCCTGGGCCCGCAAGATATAGAAACCACGAAGGCCGGTCTCAGAACGGGTGATCCAATTGAGCAACACCTTATTCTGCGCGTTGGTTCCCACAGTGAAGGAACTGAGCTCAACCGGGGTGGATTGCAGCTTTTCCCCGGTCACGGATATATTGTCGATGGCAAAACTGGGGTCGCTTCCGTCACCACTGACCCTGCGTGAAGCTGTCCGCAACTGAACAACGGGCTGGTCATCACATTCAGGGGGTAGCTGTAGCGAATAATTTACAGGATTCCGTGGATGGGGGTAACCTGCATTCACATACCGATCTGTGTTGTTGCTGTATTCCGTACCATACAGGTTGGTAAAATCACCGCTCTCCCCCACGCGGTATTGCATGATCGCTTCATTGATGCGGGTATGATAGGGAGAGTTATAGGGGTTGCGGATGGTCATGAATTGATAGCTGAGGGTGATATTCTGAAAGCCTTGGGTGTTGACGGCGAACACCAGGCTGAGATCGTTGATATTGGAGTTTAGGAAACCAATTTTACCATTGTAATTGGCAACGCCAGCAGCTGTGGTCGATGCGTTTCTGTTGGGATAAAGATTTCTGTCTAAAGTTGCGGGAGAGGTATAGAACTGGCCTGTAACAGGATATCCCAGCATCCAACCTCCGAAACCGTCTGGATAAGTGGTGCTATTCCAAGGCAGATTGGCAAAATCTTCCCAGTATGGTAGAGACCGAGGGACAGGATTGGTCTGGGCAAAAGCCGCAGACACCAACAGTAGCATGAAAACAAGAATATGTTTGTGGTTCACAAAGTCCTCTTTATTTGGTTCTTTGCAGGTTATTCAAGTAAATACGGATTATATTGATTAAAGCAGGAAAGGCGCCCACACTAGGGTCAACAAACTAAACTAAACAAAAATCATTATCCGTTAATCAGTGTAATCCGTTGAATCCGTTTGGAAGTTGGTCTGCAAATCTTGATTGAGCCTGGCATGCTAATCTTATACGGATTTACTGATTAGACTGATTTACGGATTGCATTGATTAAAGTAGGAAGATACCAACACCAAGGTCAACAAAGCATAATAAACATGAATCTTTATCCGTTAATCCGTGTAATCCGTTGAATCCGTTTTGAAGTTGGCCTGCAAATCTTGATTGAGCCTGGTATGCTAATCTTATACGGATTTACTGATTAAACTGATTTATGGATTACATTGATAGAGGTTTGGGATGCGTTCCCAAGCAAGACTTACGTTGCCAAAATTAATCACAAAACCAAGATTCAGGTTTGCCTGTCTAAGATAATTGAAGACCTGTTTATTGTGAACCGGAAGGATATGCTCTGTAGCCTTGATTTCCAAAATGATCTTATCGAAACAAAGAAAATCGACCCTGTAAAACTTGTTGAACCGAACACCTTTGTATGATATATAGTATTCTTTCTCCCGCTGGAATGGTATTTCCCTGAGCTTAAATTCATGGGCCAGGGCATCAGAGTACACCGCTTCCAGAAAGCCGCAACCAAGCTGATTGTGTACTTCCAGGCAGGCTCCCAGTATCTTTTCCGATAGATCTTCGTATAGTAAGCTCATGGCCTCAGAAAACGCTTAAGTCGCTTAAAGAATGTTACTATTTACTTCTGGCCCGCTTGAAGAGGATGTTCCAAACTCCTTTCCAGAAATAGCTCCAGTCGGTGGCAAAGGGTTTGACCGCCTTCTTCTGCAGATAACGGCGTTCGGACTCCACGATCTCCTCAAAGCTGCCTGGCAGATCGGCATAGAAAGGCGGCAACAGGCCGGGACGGAATTTGAGGCGCAGCTCCTGCATATCCGGCGGGTAAAGCGAATAATAGTGTTCGCTGAGGGCGCGGACTCCCACCAGCACCAGTTCTCCCTGGAAGAAGTTGATCAACTGGGGCAGTTCGTCTATCCACAAAGTGCGCAGTATTCTGCCCCAGGAGGTGACGCGAAAATCATCCCGGAACTTGCCCCCTTCCTGCAGCGCGTTGGTCTGATACACGTAATCCTGCAGGTATTCGCTGTAGGGATGCATGGTGCGGAATTTCTTGATATAGATCACCTTGCCATCCTTGCCCAGGCGTTTGAGACGGATCAGGGGGCCATAGGTTGGGTTGGGGTCGGTGCGGGGCGGCCTGGCTTTTTTGAGGATGAAACGCATGGTGGAGCCGATCTCCCGCTTGCAGATGAGTTCGAAACCACAAAAATAGAAGCGGCCCAGCATCTCGGTCTCCGCCAGGGCGCGGTTCCTGCCCTTGGTGAGGGCAAAATACCAACCTTGCAGGACTGGCAGCTTGGGCATCACGCGGCGGAAAAGAAAATCCAGGAAATAGGCAAAGACACCGAAGACAGGTGTCAGCCTGGCATAAATCTTCCTTTTACGCTGAGTGATGGTCTGGCCGTGGCAAATGAAGACCCCGCCGGGCAACAGCAGCTCGTTGACCTTGATCAGATAGCGATTGATACGGCGAAAGTCGTTGATCTTATGGAGATTGATGAAGAGTTGCCGGGACTGGGGTTCCTCATTTTCGATGTTGAAATAGGTTTCGGAATTGAGCACCAGGGTCTGGGTCTGGCAGAAACGGCTCAGATCCAGATAGTCGTTGATAAAGGAAAAAAGTTCGGCGTTGTTTGCCATATATTTCTGGCTAAGGCTGTCTTTGATACTCTCTTCCGGGCCACACTCCGGAAAGGGCGGTGAATAGGTGGCATGGCTGATGATGGGGATGGTTCCCGGTTGTTGCAAAAAATGTTTGGGATTTTGCGATTCTTCCAAAACTTCCGACCGGGTGACCAGAGAAGTTTCCGCAAACGGTCTGTTTTCACTCTTGAAACGCAGGGCGTAGTAGAGCCCCACGAAGAGGAAGACCTCCAGCAAAAAGGAGCCCAGCATTGTGCCGATCACGATGGCGCGGGAATAGTTGAACTGGTGAAAAACAAACATCAGGCCGAATACTATGGCCGCGGCGAAGAGGTCGCACTGCAGGATCTGTTTTGCCATACTTATGCCACTGTTCACTTTATCCAACAGGTATTTTCCGCCCATGATGCTGGCCAGGATCCAGATCGCCGTGAAGGCAAACAGTGAGCGCCACCAGACGAAATCAGCCAGGATGCGGCGTGTGCCGTCGCGGAACTTGGCAACCAGGAGAAAGGAGAACACCACGATGATGATGTTCAGCAGGAGCAGGATGTAGGTGGATATTTTGGATTTCATAGATTTAATAGAACGCGGATGACGCGGATCGACAGGATCATAAGGATATTATTTATGAATATTTAGGAATGTTTTTCTGACAAATTCTGGCTTTCTTCCGAAATTCAGAAGTAACCCGACTTCTATATCAGTAGCTTTCAAGTAATTCAGCAGTTGATATGAATGCTCAGGACAGATGCGTTCTGCAGCCTTCAGTTCAAGGATGACAAGGTCTTCCACAACAATGTCTGCGAAATATTCGCCAACAACAGATCCTTCATAAAGCACCTCAATTCTTTTTTGAGATTCAGCTTTGAGCCGCTCTTTTTTCAACTCGATCAACATGGCATTTTCATATATCTTTTCCATGAATCCATAACGTAATTTATTGTACACATTGTAATAGCAATTAATTATTCTCTCGGTTAAAGCGCTGTGAAGCAGTCCTTCTTCTTTCATTTCTGAGAATCCTGATAATCCAGTCGATCCTGTTATCCGCGTTCTATTGAAAGAATTCGATTGTTTGCTGGAGCCCAGCCCGAAAATCTACCCTGACCTCATATCCTAACAGCTGCTTTGCTTTCTCTATGCCCGCCAGGGAGTGTTTCACGTCGCCGGGGCGTTCGGGTTCAAAACGCGGCTCCACGTTTTTGCCCATGATCTCGTTGATCATCCTCACCAGATCGAGCAGAGTGTAACGCTCTCCACAGGCTATGTTGATCACCTCACCCGCGGCTTTTTCCGCCGTGCAGGCCTGGATGTTGGCCCAAACGTTGTTTTCCACAAAGGTGAAATCGCGGCTCTGTAAACCATCTCCATAGATGATCGGTTCGCGTTCCTGCTGGATTAGCCTGATGAACTTGGGAATCACCGCGCTGTATTGGGAGGTGGGATCCTGGTTGGGGCCAAACACGTTGAAATAGCGCAGGGATACGGTTTCCAGTCCATAGAGCTGGTGAAAGATCTGGCAGTAGCGTTCCTGGGCGTATTTGGTGAGGGCGTAGGGCGACATCGGATTCACCGGCATCGTTTCCACCTTGGGGAGGGTCTCGCTGTTGCCGTATATGGAGGATGAGGAGGCGCACACAACACGTTTGACGCCAAACTCCCTGGCAGCTTCCAAAATGTTCAGGGTCCCCAGCACGTTCACGTCGTTAGAGGTGATGGGATCGTTGATGGAGCGGGGCACCGATGGCAGAGCGCCCTGATGCAGGATGTAGTCCACGCCTTTCACCGCGGCGCGCGCAATATGGAAGGAACGCAGGTCTCCCTCGATCAGAGTGAGCTTGGAATTCTTTAGTAATGGGAGGATGTTTTCGCGCTTGCCAGTGGCAAAGTTGTCCAGGACACGCACTTCCTGGCCTTGTCTAAGTAACTCTTTTACGATATTTGAGCCGATAAAGCCGGCACCGCCGGTGACGAGATATTTCATTGATTTATTCCTTCCAAAAGATTAGTGGTGACGTGGTGAAGTGATGGCGTGTTGGAGTGATCATTTGCTTTCGAGTCTGGTGATCAGCTTTACCAACATTATCCGCAGTCTCTTGATGCACTCTGCAAAGTACTTTATGTTTGTAATATAGTTTAGTCTCCGAGCTATTTCAATATGAGTTTCCAATTCCAGCAAGGAACCTTTGGCAATATAAAGAAACTGGATGAACTCCTTGGTATTCCTGCGACCGGAACCTTCAGCAATATTAGAAGGAATCGATACAGCAGCCCTGCGCATCTGTGAAACCAGGCCAAACAGCTCGTCATTGGGGAATCTCGCTGTGATCTGATATATCTCTACAACAAGGTCAATCCCCAGTTTCCAAACATCCAGATCTTTATAAATCATAATCTCTTCTATGAATCAAATAATTAAAATGCCGTCAATCCACCCGTCTACTAGCCTCTACCGCATCACGACAACACGCCACCACGCCGCCACCTTACCAGTATCTTTTTCGCTTGATTTTTTAATGTCTGCCAAAGCAGTTCCCTTGTCCAGAGCAGCAGATTATCATTCCACCTTTGGGGGTGGGTGTTGATCATGATCTGATCAGGAAGCTTTCCCTCACGGATAAGCTGGATGAGGTGTTGGGTGTTTTTGATCTCAATATGGAATGACGAAGCGACCTTGTCCCGGATACTGGCATCCATGCTGTTCCACTTGCGGCCGGTATCGGTGAGATAGAACACCTTGCTGTAATCGATGTCGAAATAGGGTTCGCCGACGATGCCAAGCTCGCGGTAATCATACTTTTTCCAAAGATCCCGGTTGTCGTATTTTGACAAGGGGCTGCCATGCATGCAGATGGTCTGGATGGGCGCTATTTCGCGCAGCTTTGCCAGGTTTTTTTGAAAAGATATGTAAGCCTTGTCCACATCTCCGGAGCAAAGATCCATATCCTCATAGTGGTAACCTATCTCATGCCCCAAAGAGGCAATCTCCTTAATGATTCTGGGATTGAAAGACTGCGGAACGATCCTGAAATAATAGGAAGCAGATATCCCCATTTCATGCTCCAGACGCGCAAAATCCAGAGCATTTTGCGGCATTTTGTCCACATCATGGCGGAGGATGATTACCTTGGCAGCCGGTTCAATCAGGTAAGAGCAGAAAGGCTGAAAAACGCAATTCGATTCTTTCAGGGCATCAAGCAAACTGGTATATGCTTTAAGAGTGTAATCTCGCATCTCTTTGTGCTATAACTTCCTGGAAGCTTTTAATCCACAGTAAACAGATGTTACCTTTTTACTCGCTTGAGATTCGCGATTAGCTGGCTGACTATAATAATAGCCACAGCCAGGGCTGCACCGATCAGATTGAAGAGCAGATCCACAGGGTTGAAAGTTCTCCAGGGCAGTGCCAGTTGGAGCAGTTCCAGACCGATTCCGGCAAGTATAAGTACCGTGCAGTATTTCAGCGTTTCATGTTTGGCAAACCAGTTTACATTCCTGCACTTGCCAACTCCCCAGATAATGGCGAAAAACAGCATCATGCCAAAATGGATCAAATAATCCAAACGGAAAACAATCCTGTTGTCTGTCAAAGCATTATTGGTTTTATTGCCGATTGGAATCACATTTAACACAAGAAGAATAAGCAGCCACAACCAAAACAAGTTTTTAGCCATATCTACGCATTGTCACGCAATAAGTCAAAATTCATACCCACCCTGTTAATTGAACATTTCCTTCAGATTTGGGTGTTTCTTCATTGTGATAATACTCTCGGGGTACTTTTGCACCAACCAGACCATGAATGCGCTAACGTCTATTTTTTCGCTTAGCATTCTTGCCAAGTTCTGAGCGTGTTCATTTTTTATATCCGGATTGCAGGCAATTTCAACAGCCAAGGAAATCGCTTGTGTCTGTCCCGATTCATCACTTGGGAACAAATCCATCAACCCGTAACCGGACTGTGAATCTGTACTCCCATAGTGAGTGCTGTTCAGGTATATAGCCGGGGTGCCCAGTACCGCGCATTCAGAAGCCATAGTCGCGCTTTCTCCAACGAACATGTGGGCTTGAGCAAGAACTTGGTGGATGTGCTGGGCAGGAATGTCAAGTTTATACCGCATTAGTTCCTGCGGAATTTCACCTTCTGATGATATGAAGACTCGCAGATGTTTTGACAGCTCATTTACCAGTTTAATCTTATTACTCGTGCTGAAACCGCTGTGGCCAATGTCATGATGCGCCCCCCAGGTTACAAATCTCACCAAGGCAAACCGTTGCTTGTGATCTATCCCCAAGTCGTTTAAGATTGATGTATCTTTGACAAACCTATGGGGGTGAAGATAAGCCAGCTCATGATAGCCGGGATAGCGGATTTGTTTTTTCCCGTGATCCCGGAGGTAAACATCAGACGTGCAAACCACATCTGCAAAAGGCTGTGATATGGAATCGAGCAGCTTAACATTCTCTGTGTCAGTAAAAGTGATGTGTGGTTTACGCATAATAAAGCTGGCATAGCCCGACAAGGGAGAGACTCTGCTGACAAAGATATCCGGCTTGAAGCTGCGGGCTATGTTGATCATCTTTAAGGAAAACATGGGCAATGAGAGAATTTTCCTTGCAATACCCTTTTTATTGACCCCCAGCACCTTAAATGGCAAGTTATAGGCCTTGAGCAGTTCAATCGCGCACTCCTTGTCCTTGGTTACAAAAAGGCCAGTCCAACCCTCTTTTTCAAGCTCCCAGTACATGTGCTTGAAGTGATGCACATGAGCTGGATGCCCTATCTCGATCAGTATCCGTTTGCCATTCATGTTATTGCCTTTTTGAGTATGTATTGGATCCTGTTTATATCTTTGGCACTCAAGCTTTCATGCAGTGGCAGGCTGACCAAGTGGTCGTGAATTTCTTCATAGTTCTTTATGACTTGACCACTTTCAACCGAAAACTGCTTTCTCCCGATGGTCTGTTTTGGCTGGTAAAAAACCTTATGCTTATGCTCCAGATGCATGGCCTCTATGCCGGAAAAGTTCAGATCGCGAATGAATTCTTCCGACTGAATGTCTGGATGGTAACAGAAGAGTTTGGTATATGACGATTCTGAACTTATATTCGTTTGGAATGTGAAGCCCAATGGCGTGAGCATCCGGATCATCTGCCTGGCTTTTTGTCGCCGGATTTGATTCAACCTATTGATGCGGGATATGCGGCTGGCAACTGACGCTGTATACAATCCGGACGGTTGTTTCCTCTGCCTGAGCAAAACATCCTCTTCCGAGCGCTTATGGGTTTCTCGATATGCCTGTCTGCCCTTGGCCAGCCTTTGATACAAGTATTCATTGCAGGAATGATTTCTTCCACTCGCGACAAGACCAGATAATACTCTGTTTATAAGCTTAACGGGTGATTCGGGGTTGAAGCTTTCCTGAATGGCTTTTGCCCGGTCATAATATTCCCTGTTGTTAGTGGCCAGAACCCCACCACCCAAACCGAAGACGTTCTTGGTCAACGTGAAGCAGCTGATATCTCCCACTGTGCCAACCGGCCGGCCTTGATAACTTGATCCAAAACCTTGCGCGCAATCTTCGATCAACACCAGACCGTTCTCCAGGGCAATCCTTTTCAGCTCCGGCATGTCGCAGGGGAAACCACCCAGATGGATGGCCTGGATGGCAATCGATCTATCCTGAAGTCCCTCTGCCACACTGGCCGGGTCCAGGGTCCAGTCATGAGCCTGAACGTCGTGAAAACAGATTCGATTGCCCGCTGCAGTGATCGGGATGAGGGCCACCTGGCAGGTGAGCGGTGAAACATGCACCACCCCGTTTTTTCCAAGGCTTTTATAGGCCAAATAGAGCGCGCTGCGACAGGATGAGGTGATGAGGATATGCTCTTTTTGGGTGATTTCCTTGAAATGATCGACAAGCCTTTGCTCGCCATTCCTGCAAAAGGCTGTCTTGATCAGATCACCGATCCCGAAATTGGGCGAATAGTAGGGTATCATCTTCTTTTCAGGAAAGTCAGGAGAAGCGCGCCATACATAAAGAAGGGCAGTGAATCACGCCAATCCCAGCAGGCCTCATGAAAGCAGCGGTAGCTGGCAAGAATCTCTTTGGGGCTAACCAATCTTTTTAGTATCAACTTGAGCGAATAGAAAAGATCGGTATAGAGATTGAGCCAGATCTTTCCCGTGGCATACTTCACTTCCTTTGGGAGTTCCCCTTTGACCAGGTAATTCCAGATCTGCAGGGGATAGTTCACCCCACATTTAGCCGCCAGCCCTACCCAAAGCCAGGTGCGGGCATTTATTTCGATCAGTTTGGGTTCATTGTCGCGTGGGTCTCGCAACCACTCAACCTCGCAAACACCGGTATAGTTTAATTCACTTATGAGTTGCTTGCTCAGTTCCAGCATTTCTGCATCGTAAACACTCTGGCAGCAGGTGGCAGTGCCAAAATTTATGGGGTGCGACCTGAGCTTTACTCCAGCCCAGTGTGACATGACTTTCCCCTTAACGGCAAAAACCGTGACTGAAACAGTTTTGTGCTTGTCCGGTATCAATTCCTGGATGAAGTATTCATCGGGCTTGACACCCGCAAGCTGATTGCGTAACAATCTCTGTAAATCCAAGTCGTTTTTTACAGCTATCGCCTTGTGATGCCAGCGCTTATAAAAGCTGAGACCGTTGTTGCCCTTGATCAGAACAGGGTAGCGCAGATCCACCGCATCAGGGTTTTTCTCAAGCGGGAAGAATGTGCTGGGTATGGGGATGCCTGCCCCCAAAGCCAGTTGCAGCAACTCCCTCTTGTTGTAGATACTTTCGATCACCTCAATATCTTCCGTGATCACTTTGTAACACTTGGCCAGCCTGTCCTTGTTTTTTGAAATCGTGTAAACAGCATGATCGTTGGAAGGAAGCAGCAGCCAGTCCTGCAGTCCCTCATCCCTGTGTAGTCTGAGCAAGAAATCGGCAAACTCATCAGTCTGATAATCCGGACATTGGAAATACTTCTTGCAGTAACGGGAATGTTTGGCCAAACAATTACCCGCATCGACAACGATGACAGGAATTCCGGCTTTACCAAGTATGCGCGTGTTTGTCAATCCTTGAACATGGCCTTCAATGACTACAACTCCCTGGTATGTATGGGTGGTAGAGACTTTTGCCATTACTTTGGAGCTCCGAAATATGTTGTCAGAAATATAAACAACCTCCCTAACATCGTTAATAAAAAAGCAGAAAACGTATGTCCGAGAACAATCATTTCCTAATAGTCATAATGGGCATATCAATTTCATTGTAATCATGATAGAAATCACCAAGAGTTTTAAATACCGCTCCTTGGTCTTGCAGAAAATTTATCAGTCCGATATATGTCTTCTTATATTCTGGATAATCGTGATCGTCCCAATTATCTCCATGCCAATTAAGCACCAAGACCCCCTGCGCTTTTTTTGTTTGCTTGATTACTCTCGTTAGTGCTTCTGATCTATCCTTTATCTTCATATAACAGATATCCATGATTGCGAGAGGAAACTCGATCAAGCCTACTCTGTGTTTGAACGGTTTGGCTATATCATCATAATATCCGACTCTATCATTATAACCAAGTGAAGAGTCATACTTGAATCCGGCAGCATATTGGTACTCCCAGGTATGATCATTCCAGTTCAAATAATGTTGACGTATCCCGACAACCTCGTGTCCGACAATATCTTCCAGAATTCTTTTTTCCCTGACCAACAGATCATAGTTATTATATGAAAGGTAAGAACCATGCAGCCCAACTTCCCAACCGTTTTTGTCCAATTGTTGAATAACATCTGTGATCTTAGGATCACTCACATCATACCTTCCCAAGGAGAGTTTCCAATTGGAGGGTCTAAGCAACTGAAATCTTATGCTTTCATTCAAGAAAAAAAATGTGGACCGGACACCATGTTTATCTTCTGTTTCCATAATATCTTCAAAGTTCCAATAAACCGATCTACTCTCCTTAACTGAGAGTATTTCTTTTAAAGCTGCGCCAAACCTCATTCTCATACACGATCTGAAAGCACGCGTAAGATACTGGTATGTTTTGTGAACTCTGTCTATATCATGCGACAGTGCCACTTGTAATACATCACTCAATATTTCCCCCAGATAATGTAAAGTAACTTATTGAAATCGTCATGCTCATTAATCTACCAGATAGTAGGGATTCTGCTTGCAACGCTCTAATAGATAATCAAAATAGTCTTGGTTGGGCAATATTCTCAACATCAAATCATTCACTTTGATCTTGTGCATCAAACCATTATTAATCAGGTCCTGTTCTATTTTGCGCAAGTTGTTCTTAAACTTGTGCGTGTGATGAATATCCCGATACAATGCTATTTCCGATTTGCCAGAATCATCAGCCACCTCTATGTGGTGCTCAACCATTGAACAATATGGGACTTGGGACATATATTCGACATAGTGGATACAGCTGAATCTGGGATCTCTGGTGCCAATGTTAAGCACTGATATCTTGTTCTTCACAAGAAACTCATAAGACCCATTAGTCCCAAAATCGTCGTAAAATTGCAGTTGTCTCATTCTATTGTCAATTGGTCCAACAACAGCGTAGCTTTTTAACGGTGAAGGAGTCCTATAATCGGCAATTTGGGATATATGCTTGGAAAAAGCCCCCACCTCACTTAAAGTGTTTTTTACATGAAAAAAACCCGTTTTCCTGACAGAGGGTGTAAAGGTAGGAACAATTACAGATTTGAACTCATGCAGTAAGAGATTCTGAACATAGTCAACCGGATCTGATAATCCCAAGCTATGCTTAACATCTCTAAGCCCCACAAAAGCAAATACTGTCTCACAATCAAGCTGTCTGACAAAATCCTTTATCAATGATAAATTGCCTTCATCAAAAGCATAATCACGATACAATCTATGTTTAGCGAGCAGTTTACTTTTGAAACCATATTTAATGGCGTTCACAGTTCTGGAAATCTTACTCATGTGGTCTTAATAATACCCCAAACAACTGGTTATATTCAACTTTATTGCAGAGACGAAACTGGACATGAAATCAGATAATGTGTGGACGCTATACTATCATCAGATGGATATGGACGCTTCCCTAATCAAAAATCTGCGTTTCCCGGACGGGGTCAGCGGAATGTCCTCAGTCAGCTCAATGTTTAATATCAGATCTTCCTTGATGATGTTTTTCATGATAGCCATAACTTGGTCGTATGTCGACTGATTATAACTATTGTTCACTTTCAACAGCACTTCGAATTCATTGCGGCTTTTCTGAATGATCTGGAATTGATCTATTGCGGTTATGTTCTGAAACAACCCAGTAAAATTATTGACAGTCAAGAATTGTCCGCTTGGAGTAACAAGTATATCGGAAATTCTGCCATAAATACTCTTTATGTGCAACAAATCCCTTCCACATGGGCATTTTTCTTCCGCCAATTCAATCATGTCCTGTGTATCGTAGCGGATAAAGGGAGTGGCGTAATTCCACAGATTGGTAGTGACCAGTCTTCCAACTCTGGACGGATTCCCATCAGAATCCAGTACCTCTGTAATGGCATATTCGTCAGAAGCATGATACAGACTATGCGTTGGACACTCGAAAGCTCCCGCGCCTCCCTCACAGCTAAAGGAATCGAAGATCTTGCAGCGAAAAACCCTTTCAATGAATTCTCTATATTCGGGCATTAGTGAGCTACCTGTGGTGTTGATTGCTGCAACCTGATGAATAGCAATCTGGTTTGACTCAATGTATCTCGCTAGTAAATACAAGGGATCAGGATAGCATCTGAGTATTTTGGGCTTGAACTTATTGAGAGCTTTGACAATATGCTTGAATTCCTCTTCATTGAGTCTGTTCGCCATTATATATAAGGTTCTGCTGCTTAAATCCTGAATCTTCTTAATCAGCCCTACCCTGGGAATCTGACTTATTCGCAAGATCTTGTCACCCAACCTGAAATCCATCCACTGCCAGTTGCGAATAGCCTTGGCTTTCTGTATGCTGGCAGCTCTTCGATCCAGATAGAATTGTAGTGGTTCACCTGTTGAACCGCTGGAGTTGTTTTTTTCCAAATCTTGTATTCTGGCAGTCTTATCCAGCAAGCTTTTAGAGCGTATCCCTTCGCGGATATCACTTTTATCCAGAATTGGCAGTTTCTTCAAGTCTGCCACAGTTTGAATGTCTTCAGGAGTTAGGTTCAATCTGTCGAAGATCTCACGGTAAAAAGGGACATTATAATACACATGAACAATAAGCTTACGCAGCCTGGCATTCTGGAATTCCCGAAGTTTTTCCGCAGACCAGAACTGGCTTTGCCTCAAAAGCTTCAAATATCTCCCGATTTGCCTGCCCGTAATCAGATCAGATATGGGCAACGATATTTTTTCAGAATAGAAATTATATATACTCAACTTTTAAATCCTTATCGACTCTTCTCTAGAACTTTGTTATAGATTGACAGCAATTTGCCCGCAATCAGCCGCGAATCCAATCCAAGCACTGCCTCCCTGGTATTGACCGTTCCTTCGAATTCCAGAGCCTGCTGTAGACAGGAACAGATATCTGCGGGATCATGTCCGCAGATATAACAAGCCGGGGAGTTAGCAAATCGTTCTCTAACGTCGCCCACATCCGTGGACACGATTCTACAATTGCAGGCCATGGCCTCCTTGATCACATTGGGGCTTCCTTCAGCCTTGCTGGTTAAAAGTACAACATCTGCGGCGTTATAATGATAAGGCATTTCTGAATGATTGACACCTCGCAGGACATGCAGTTCAGCTCTGATGCTCTTGGAAAACATAGCAAAGGCTTGCCTGGCCAGGGGATAATCCTTGATCGGTCTGGCGGGATTGGCCGCAAAGAGGATGTGCGTAACTCCATCTTCCCATCCCAAATAGGATCTGGCTTCCCGTTTATCAATGGGCTTAAATAGTTCGAGATCCACGCCATTGGGAAGCAGAATCAGATCCCTGATCCTAAGGAAGTTCTGCATCTCGGCAGATTTTACAATACAAGCTCTCCAGAATATCCGGTTGATAAACTTGATCGTCAGCTTCAATAGTGGTTTCCGGACATTCCAACCCATAAGGGATACCACCAAGGGCTGCGCGCCAGCAAGAGCCGCCACAAATCCGCAGAATGAAAAATGCGCGTGCACCAGGTCGTATTTTTCAGACCGAATCTTTTCCCGCAGGGGTTTGACGTTTGCCAGATAACCCTTTAAGCCTTTGCCAACTATCGGAAAATAATCAATCGACAGGCCCAAATTAGTCAGTGAGTCGCCCTGAGCCCTGACCAGAGTGCTAATGCCGCTGCTGGAATTCCCACCCGATACGAACAGCACTTTCATCAGTATTTCCTTTTTGCTGCAAGAACCATCTGCGAATAACCTCGATAACAATGAAATCCTGCACCCAAAAACAGCCCTCCCTCAGAATGATACCCTCATCGGTGATTTGATAGAAGACTCTTTTGCCATCTTTTTCCAGATACTCCGGATAATCGAGTCCAAAGGAGATCGATGTCTCAATGATCTTGTGTTCACGTGAATTGTCGGTATCCACAAAGTCCACTGCAAGAATTGTAGTATCCCATTTTTCTTTCAGCTTGATCGCTGTTTGCATGGCTTCTTCTGGGAAAAGGGCCCTGTCCAGAAGGCCAACCCCTGATGCCCGGAAATCCTTGCCTTTCATCCTCCTGCGGTAACCGGCAATCACATCTCCCACGATAAAAATTCTCAAATCATAGGTGGCGTCCTGAATAAATTCCTGAAAATACACGTAGTCTTTTTCAAAGGAATAGGTCCACAAAGCTTTTCTTCCCGAGCCAAAATTTTGCCGTATTATCTTCATGGCCTGGTTTCGGTTGTGCACAAGTTCCACCCCTCGTGAGCAGGATCCGGTCTTTATCTTGGAGACCAAAGGATACGTTGCCTTTGTGGCATAATCCACAGCCTCTGCCTGATCATGGGTGATAAAAGTCCTGGCATGCTGGAACCCGTACTCTTTTACCAGATAATAGGTCCTCACTTTGTCCTCATAGGACCAGAGGTCACGGGTGGAGGGATAACATACTTTGTGATGAAGCTGTTCCAGTATCCCCACTTTCGCCATTAACTCGCTTAGGCGGGATGGTTCCGAAGCAAAAGATGTGATAACTATGTCAACATCCTCGCATTGCTCAAGCCAGTCTTCGCGGTGCAGATTCAGAACCTTGTGAGGAATACCGTTGAAATCCAGGAAACGCTTGTATCTGAGGTAATATGATCCCAAGATGCCGTATCCATGATATTCAGTTGGACCTTTATGAATACCGATTTTGGGAAGCGGTTCCGGAGCATTGTTCAGCTTGACATAAGGCACCTCTGGAAACAGGTCATCAATTGTTTTAGTGAGTGGAAACAGCTTGCCTTTTTTGAGCCTCAGCCGGGTCCGGTACATTATTCCAAGTTTGGTGTTTCGCAGTTTTGTCTTTATCAGCCTGGTCGTGTATGTCTCTCGTTTCATATTTCTTATCTCGCTTGTTTACTTTGCTTACCTGGCGACATGCAGCGCTACTGGAACCTGTTCCGTATTCTCCGCTTCCTGGCTATCACTTACATACTGGGATTTGTATTGGGCAACAGCCACCGTAATAACGAACAGCATGGAGTGAAACGTTGTATTCAGGACTGTTCCCGAATACATGAAAGTATCCCAGAACATGAAAAACAGCAATATGTTTCTGGTCCGCTTGTCGGGAATTGTGGAAATCATATTTATATAAGCCAGCATTAGGAACAGGGTTGCCGGCCAACCATACTGCAGAAGCATCAACACAAAGCCTGAAGTCATTGTTCCATGGGCCATGCCGTAATCCTCCATATCGAAGGAATCTCTGCTCAATCTGCCGGATCTGGCTTTGGGCAAGCCTATGAGATTGTTTATTTCAAACGGACTGGAAACGAACGAAGGTATAACCGTCATGGCCGTTCCCCATCTGCCCCGCGCTAAATCGGATTCCCTCTTTTCCTGGGATACACCTGTGTATGAAAGGATAAAATCCATGGCATATCCCGGATCAAAACTGCCCCAAATTTTCTTCTGCGGATTAAAAGATGGGTTCAGCCTGAGCCCCAAGTAGAACATCACCGGCAGCAGCAACGCGGCGTAGGAAAGCTTCCGCAGGGTCTTACGGGAGATGAAGTGAGTTACCAAAAAAACCAGGATGATCGGATAGAGCAGCCAGATGGCCCTTTTATTGGAGGCTATGGGGATGATGATCAGGCAAAATACAAACCACCAGTCACTTCCCTTGAATTCTTTGTTTTTCATCAGCCAGTAGATGATCACCCCACAAACCGCCATGGTTATGCCGATGCCTCCACCTGTATTGGCTGCTGAGCCGATTATGTTTTCCCTGAAGCCGATGATGAACAGCTTGACCAGGGAAAAAACGATTTGAAACCAGAGAAGCTTGATGATCAGGTTGGCATAATAGTTCATTTGCCCTATAGTCAGCTGCAAGCCTTTAATGCCAAAGTACAGGGCGATGGGCATGAAATGCTTGTAATACTGGTATGCCCCCCAGAGGAGCGATACCCCGCTGTAGACATAATTCCAGAAGAACATGATCATGAAGAGCAGGGAAAAGATTAGTATGCGGGATTCCTTGCGGTCAATAGAGGTAAACCTCCCCTGGAAGAGCAGTACTAAAGCCAGGATGATGAAAAGGATCTTGATCGGAACACCCTGGTCGTCGATCAGCAGCAGAAAGCCCTGGTTGAAGAGCAGCATAATGGTCAGCGACAGGGTTGTGAGCTTCACACCCCTCAAAAAGAAGAGGTAGAGGACGAACAGCACTAAATAATAGGAGTATAGCTGCAGTGCCGGTATCTCGTGTATAGCGGTCTTAAATTCAAACATTGGCCTATCTTGCGCCTATTGTGTGGATTGGGTTTAATGATCGGATACTGCCTATGGCTGGCAGAGTGTTAGATAATACAGGGATTATGGCAGAGTGAAGCTTGCCAGTCATGGCCTGGCCATCCTGAATACCTGGAAACGCTTGAGCAGATAGGGCAGCTGTTTGTAGGGAACGGCGCAGGCCAGGGCTGCCAGAAGGATAAGCATGCGTAAAACCAGGTGCGCTTGCAACAGGGACATTGTCACTGCCCCCGCGACGAGCAGCCACAGCAAGGCTTCCTGGCCGCTGAAAGTGCTCACGCCGATCCGTTTTTTGGTGTAGCTTACTTTCACCAGATAATCAAGAAGCGGGGGTATTAGCAGGGCGATCCCAATGCCGGCAAGCTGGAAGCGGGTGGCAACCTGCCAGAGAAAGAGCAGGCCCAAAGCCCGCGAGCTTACATGGATGATGGTGATCATATAAGTTTTCTTGGCAACTTCAAAGCCAAAGCCCCTGAGCGATTCCAGGTTGATAAGGATATTGGAAACAACCAGAAAACCGATTATGTAAAGTGAGTCCAGATACTGTCTGGTCCCAATCAACAGGATCAATTCCCTGGCCATGCAGATGATCACTATTCCAAACAGTAAAATCAGCGTGCCAGCAAAGCGGGAGATTCTTATATATTCGTTGCCAAAACTGGCTTTCCTGATGTTCTCATAGAGCAACGGCCTCCAGGACAGACGAATCCCGGATTCCACGAGCGCCATAAGGGTGGTGAGGCGGTAAGCGAAGGAAAACAAAGCCAGGGCTTTCAGATCGTAAACCCGGGATATCAGGGTTCGCATCAGTGGCTGGTATAGCGCGATCAACAGTATTCCCGGAACCAGGGGCAGGGAGAATCTGGCGATCTCAGCGGCTTCCGGCCAGGAGAAATCAAGAATTAAAAACTTCCGGGAAGACAGCGTGTAAAGCACTGTGGAGCAACTTGCCCCGCAAATATGGCCCCAGAGGATGCCCATAATGCCCATCCTGAGTACCACCACGAACAGAACTGTGCTGAGCAGCTTTACCAATACCGTGATCACATTGAACAATACGAAACGGCCGGCTTTTTTTTCATAACGGGGCAAGATGCTCAAATAGGTGGAAACTGCCGAGATCACCGCCCAAAGCAACCCCAGACGCAGTTCCGGCAGGTAATTCCCCCGGGGGAACAGCAGCGCGTGCGCCGAACCCTGAAAAACCAAGCCCAGTGCCGCGACCACCAATGCCGAGGCCAGGGTCAGATACAGCCCGGTGGAGATCAGTTTCTGGCGACCCCGCAGGGACTCCCGGTCGAAAAAGAACCTGCCCACAGCTCCATAGAACTCCAAGTTGATGACATAGGTCAGAAAGCCCACCGTGGAAAGGATCAACTCCGCGATGCCGTAATCCGATTGGGAGAGTACCCTCACATAAACCGGGACAAGCAGGAATCCGGCAAACTTGGTGAAGACTGGCAAAAAGCCGTAAAATGAGAATGACTTTATAAATTCCCGTAAGGTCATAGCTGTAATCTATTCATTATACAGTAACCGGTTGAGTCCGTTAATCGTTTTAATACAAATCAGAATCCAAAAAGCGGTAATGCCAGTTCCGAATATCACTGATGCCGTCCTGGCCGGTAAAATCGATAACGCCAAAATGGGTGGTCACTGTTTCCTCCCTAAACCCTATCTTTTCGAGGATCAGATGCTCCTCTGTGTGGAGATTTGACCAGAGGTTCACCGCCTTGAACCCGCTGGCCAGTAGATGGCCAGCCAGCCCCCGCAGCGCGGTTTCCCTGGGTATCCGCGAATCTCTTGGAAAAAACAGCTCCATTAGGTCCGCATCGGTATCCGCGTAGCTTTTGTAAATGGCGTAACATACTGGTTCCCCGTTCAAACTGCCACGAAGTAAGCGGTAACGCTTGGCGGGATTATTCACCAGGCGCCACATCAAATACTCCCTGCTCCTTTCAAGATGGTATTTATCCTTGGTAACTACGCAGCTACTGAGTTGGTTTAAACCTGACGCATCAAGGTCAGACACCGTAATCACTAAACCTGCATCTTGTGAAACCTGATGCTTGAGGCTTGATCCCGTCAAACGGAAATTGGTCAACAATCCAACATCATTCCAGTCCAGATACTTGCGATATGAATAATGCGAGTTGTGATTGGCAAAGCCAAAGATACAGTCGAAGCCCATTTCCCGCATTCTGACATGCAAGGCCCGGTTCACCTCCAAATAATAACCCCTGCCCTGATACGCGGGATGGGTGAAACCAGCATTCATCAAACCAGAATTTAGTTTCTGTCCGGATGGGGAGATCAGTGTCCTGGGCGATACTGTGTAAAAGCAGGCCACATTCCCATCCTCCTCGATGTAGGCGGCAATGATCCTGCTTTGGAGAGGATTCTGATTTAGCCACCAGCTCCACAGCTCTGGATTGAATTCTCGGCCGAACGCAGCACTCCAAGACAGACCCAAGCTCTCAAGAGACAGGGGATCATCCCACCAGAATTTCACCTTAGGCATTTTCAATTCCTGTCAAAAAGAAGCGTAAAGGCCTCCGCGTACCGCACACCGATCCGCGAGCCCCTGTAAGCTGCCAAACCGGTTACAGCATGAATGCTGCGGGGCAGAGGATCCGGCATCAGTTCGGTATCGTACATCCTGACCATTTCCAGTTTACGCTCCATGAATTCAGTGATATCCACAAAAGTATTTGGAATAAATACCATTTCCGGCAAAGCTGGGGCAAATTCTGTTTCCGAAAGGGTTTCATACATCAGAATCCGTTTAATGTATGGCTTGCGGAAACTCTTGGTGGTCGCGTAAGCGGAAGTAAAACCGATTCTGTGGTCTGTGTGGACGTCGCTGCGGTTGGGAAGATATATAATCTCGGGTTTCCACTCCGATACTACCGCATCGATTGCCCCAAATATATCTCTGACATCCAGAGTGTCCAGCATTTGAGTGGGCAAACCCAAATCCCTGAATGCTGTAAATCCATAGGCGGATGCAATCTTGGCAATCAGCGCTTTGCGATTATCCAACTTTTCCTGGCTAAATCCATGCGGATGCTCGATTGTCGCGCCAGTCAAATTCAACCAGTAAATTTCGTTGCCCATTGCCCGCTGCTTGATTATTGTGCCACCGCAGCCGTATGTCTCGTCATCGGGATGCACAGAAATGAAAAGTACTCTTTTGTTCACGGTTGATCCTCCATTTTCTTTATTTGTCTTATCACTCTTGCTGGAATGCCACCAACCACCGTATAAGCAGGAACATCACGCGTTACAACAGCATTGGCCCCAATCACACTGCCACTTCCTACCTGAACCCCAGGCAGGATGAACACGTTGGATCCTATCCACACATGATCACCGATCACGACATTAGCTTCAACAGCTTTCCTAAGGTTCTCCGGACCTGTAGCATCATCCGGGTGATGTGAAATTGCGTGGATATTCACATTATGGCCGATGGCGCACCATTCTCCTATGATTACTCTTGAATTGGGGCCAGTAGATATCTTGCCCGAGTTGAAATATGAATTTGCCCCTATTTGTATGTTGCCTTTAAAAACAATATGGGGAAGGTACCCCAGTCTGGCTTGGGGGTGAATATCAAATTGCTGACGATACATCTTGTCTTTCTCACTATCTGAGGCTGCTTCTAATGACTTATACAATCTGGCTTTCAGAATTTGGATCAGACTCATTTTTTACCCTGCTATTAATCATTATCTTGCTACAAAACTCGATACAAGAACCTTATATGGTATTGATTAGATTTTCATACCCCGGTACTTTCTCCAGATAGCCCGCTTCCACCGCTGCCGCTATTGTGCGGCAGGGCAACTGCCGTTCCAGAACCTCTTCCCGGGTCAGGGTCTTGAAATCAAGTTCGGGATACTGGCCCTTTAAAGCCCGCATCAGCTTCATGTACACGTTTGGCCAGGTGCTGAGTGCCCTACCCTGTCTGCGGAATTTCTGGTTGAACAGCTTGATGTATTCCCGGCAGTCATTCAGATAAGCCTCAGTTACCTTGATACGGCGGCGGAATGCATGGATCTCTTTCACTATCGAATTGTCCGGAGTAAACTTCGGCATCACTTTCCGCCTGGCGATGTACTTGTTTAGTTTGGAATTGTAGTAGATCACCACATCATCCATGTTGCCGGTGAAACCGGGCAGTAGCACCTTGAGCTTTGCTTTCATATCAGTTTATCCACAAATTTCACTAATTTACACGAACTCATAAAACATAACTTTCATACAGAATCAAACGAAAAAAGCGAAACACCACTTTTACAACTCATCTGCGTGGATACCCCTTGTTCTTGCCCATATACCCATGCTTGCGATGCCGTTGCGATTCCCAGCGAATCGCTGGGAGCCGCAACCATATCGCAAGCGGCAGTATATAGGAGCGCTCCCAGTGCGCTATGCCTGGATCCTGTAACCCTGAACTTTGTTCGCATGCAAAGCGGCAGCCTCGGGATACCTCTCCTGCCATTGATTACGAATCTCCGCGTAAACCTCAGGCAGATGCACCTTGATTCCGATATAGAATGGGTTGACGCAGTTTCGGGCAAAACTTCTCTTAAACGAATAGATGCTGTCTCCGCGGGCTATGCTGGCCCCCATGGAGTAGATGTCAAACCCATGCTCACAAAGGTATTTGACCAGCTCCCAGCGCTGGAAAGTGTTGGCTTTGTACTGGTAGTACTCTCCCAAAGTTCCGCCCAGAAATGCGAAAGCCAGTTTCCCGCTGGTAAGCACCAATTCCGTCGTGATAGCCTTTCCTTCCATATAGGTAAGCGCCAGCATCAGCATCTGTCCCATGTTTTTATGCAACGAGAGAAAAAAATCCAAATCAAAAAAATAGAAACTGTCCGCGTCATTCCTTTGCATGGTGCTGGTGTAGATCTGATAAAAACTCTCCAGATCAGACCGCTTGATCTCATCGCCCGTAAGGATATGGGTCTGCAGGTCGTAGGACGCGCCCTTGCGGATCGTTTTCCTCACCCGGTATTCAAATGAATCCTGCCATATACCATCCACACCTGCAGACAGGTCTATATAGACGTTGTCGAGCACGTCAAGTTGGTCAGTATAGCTGTGAAACTTGCGGTTGTTGGTGATGGGGCAGTAACGCACAAACTCAGTGACCACATTTTTC
>Ga0302238_1000912_pt1 | contig 26938 bp, 20 predicted proteins | sample AAG_UR_Asn_MG_FD_193527 | JGI IMG/M metagenome (GOLD analysis project Ga0302238, IMG submission 193527) | Enriched activated sludge microbial communities from anaerobic digester in WTTP, New Holstein, Wisconsin, United States - AAG_UR_Asn | ecosystem: Engineered > Bioreactor > Anaerobic >... | reverse complement strand
CACCGAGACCAGGGCCCTGGAGGAGGGGATAAGCCCCCGGGAACTCTGCGACCGCTATTACGCCGTGCACAAGGATATTTACGACTGGTTCACCATCGCCTTCGACAAGTTCGGCCGCACCTCCTGTCCGGAGCACACCGGGATCACCCAGGACATCTTTCTCCACCTGGATCGGAACGGCTACATCAGGGAGAAAACCATCGATCAGCTCTACTGCGGGACCTGCGCCCGCTTCCTGGCGGACCGCTACGTCCGGGGCCTCTGCCCCCACTGCGGCTACCCCGAGGCCCGGGGAGACCAGTGCGAGAACTGCGGCAAGCTCCTGGAGCCCACGGAGCTCCTGGAGCCCCGATGCGGCGTCTGCGGCGGCGCCCCGTCGATACGATCGACGAGGCACCTGTACATCGATCTGCCCGCCGTGCGGCCCCTGCTGGAAAAGTGGATCGGCCAGGCCTCCGTCCGGGGCTTCTGGTCCCGCAACGCGGTGAAGATGACCGAGGCCTGGATCCGGGACGGGCTCAAGGAGAGGGCCATCACCCGGGACCTGAAATGGGGAATACCGGTGCCGAAAAAGGGATTCGAGGACAAGGTCTTCTACGTCTGGTTCGACGCCCCCATCGGTTACATATCCATCACCGCTTCCCACACCGGTGACTGGGAAAAATGGTGGCGCAACCCCGGGGAGGTGGAGCTCTTCCAGTTCATCGGCAAGGACAACATCCCCTTTCACACCGTCATCTTCCCCGCCTCCCTTCTGGGCAGCGGACAGACCTGGACCATGCTGCACCACATGTCCTCCACCGAGTATCTGAACTACGAGAGCGGCAAGTTCTCCAAGAGCAAGGGAATCGGCATTTTCGGCACCGACGCCCGGGACACGGGGATCCCCGCCGACGTCTGGCGGTTCTACATCTTTTACAACCGTCCGGAGACCTCGGATTATCTGTTTACCTGGAAGGACTTTCAGGAGAAGGTGAACTCGGAGCTCATCGGCAACCTGGGCAACCTGGTGAATCGGACCCTGACCTTCATCTCCCGGTACTACGACGGAAAGGTGCCTCCGGGGCCCGCGGACGACGGTTTCATCCGGGAAATCGGCCCCCTGGTGGAAAGAATCCGGGCCCATTACGATCGGGCGGAGCTCCGGGAGGCCTTCCGGGAGACCCTGGCCCTTTCCTCCTTCGGCAACAAGGCATTCCAGGACGGGGAGCCCTGGAAGACCCGGGTCTCGGACCCGGAGAAGGCGGCGGCCCTTTTACGGAACCTGGTTCATCTGGTCCGGGATCTGGCGCTCCTCTGCGCCCCGGTCCTTCCCACCACGGCGAAACGGATCGCCGGCTTTCTGGGGGTGGAAAACCTGGACTGGAAGGATCTTCTCCGGCCCGGCGGGATTGCGGCGGTCTCGTCTCCGGAGATCCTTTTCCGGCGGATCGAAGACGGAGAGGTGGAGGCCCTGCGGGAAAGGTTCTCCGGCAGCCAGAAGGAGAGGAGCGGAAAAGACAGGGCCGATGCGCCGCCGGCGGGTCCGGGCGCGCCGGCGGGAATCCCGGGCGGCGGGCATGACTCCCCCGGGGCCGCTGCGCCGGAGAAAAGCTTCGCCGCCGCGGTGGACCTGCGGATCGCCCGGATAACCCGGGTGGAGCGGCACCCGGAGGCGGAAAAGCTGTACATCGAAACCATCGACACCGGGGGCGCGGAGCGGGTCATCGTCTCCGGGCTGGTCCCCCACTACCGGGAGGAGGAGCTTCTGGGGCGGAACATAGTCCTGGTGGCGAACCTGAAACCCGCCAAACTGCGGGGTGTGGTCAGCCAGGGGATGCTGCTGGCGGCGGAGGCCGACGGCGTCGTGGAGGTGCTCTTCGCCCCCGACGCGGCACCGGGGGACCCTGTTCTGCCCGCCGGCACCGAGGCCCCCGCCGATCCTCCCGGGGAGATCGGCATCGACGCCTTTTTCTCCCATCCCATCACGGTGGTGGACGGCCAGGTCCGGGTGGGAGACAGACCCCTGGAAGCCGGAGGTCGGCCCCTGAGGACCCATCGGGTCCGGAACGGAAAGGTCGGATAGCGGAGGAGAGCGTGGCGAAGAACCCCTCCGGGAGCCCGGACACCGGTCCGGGCCGGGATTGCGGGCAAAGCGGGTTTTCCGATACTTCCGCCGGAGCGACGAAGAAGCCGACCCCCGGCCCGGGCCGGGATGGTTTGAGAAACAGCGGTTCCGGCGTTTCCGCCGGAACCGCCAGGAAACCGGCTCCCGGGAGCCCGGACCTGGCGCTCCTGCCCATTGAGGCCATGGCGGCGGACTCGTCTCACCTTCTTCAGAGCGGCTTCTGGGCCGCCTTCAAGGAGAGTTCCGGCTGGAGGGCTCTGGCCTTCCGGGTCCGGCGGCCGGGGTTCGGGGGGGATGCTCCGCTCCTGGTTCTGGTCCGGCCCCTGGCGGCGGGCTTCAGCCTGGCCTATGTTCCCCATGGCCCGGAACCGGGGGAACCGCCCCCGGATTGTCCCTGTTCGTATCTGGAAGCCCTGTCCCGGGCCCTGAAGCCTCATCTTCCCCGGAGGTGCCTCTTCATCCGGTACGATGTTCCCTGGGGAACTGAAGGGGCGGACAATTTTCCTCCGCCCTTCTGCCCCCCTTTCCGGAAGGCCCGGCTGGACATCCAGCCGCCGGACACGGTGGTCCTGGATCTGGGCAAGAGCGAGGAAGCTCTCCTGGCGGAGATGAAACCCAAGACCCGGTACAACATCCGCCTGGCGGAAAAAAAGGGTGTCCGGGTCTACCCGGCGCCGCCGTCGAGCCTTCCCCGGTGGTACGGGCTCTACCGGGAAACCGCCGCCCGGGACGGCATAAGCCTCCATCGGGAGGAGTATTACCGCTCCCTTTTCGACATGGCGGCCACCCACCCCGGCCCGCGGCCCCGACTCCACCTCCTCTTCGCCGAAGCCGAGGGCCGGCTGGTGGCGGGGGTCATCGTCGCGGTCTTCGGAATCCGGGCCTATTACCTCTACGGGGCGGCTTCCAACGAGCTGCGGAACTACATGGCCTCCTACGCCCTGCAGTGGAGCGCCATCAGACTTGCCCGGGAGGAGGGCGCCCGGAGCTACGACCTCTTCGGCATCCCGCCCCGGGATGACCCGGACCACGCCATGTACGGACTGTACCGCTTCAAGACCGGTTTCGGCGGCACGATCCTCCACCGGCCCGGAAGCTGGGACTACCCGCTGCGGCCCCTATGCCATCGGGCCTACCGGGGGGCGGAGGCCCTCCGGGTCTGGTACCACAAATCCTTCCGAAAGCGCCGGGCCGCCCGGGGACGCGGCGGGTCCTGAGGCCCGGGGGTGACCCTTCATCCCGGGCCACCCCTCATCCCGGGCCACCCCTCGAACCGGGCCGCCCTCGAACCAGGCCGCCCTCGAACCAGGCCGCCCGGGGACGCAGCGGATCCTGAGGCCCGGGGGTGACCCTTCAGCCCGGACCGCCCTCGAACCCGGCCGCCCTCGAACCAGGCCGCCCGGGGACGCGGCGGGTCCTGAGGCCCGGGGGTGACCCTTCAGCCCGGGCCACCCCTCGAACCGGGCCGCCCTCGAACCAGGCCGCCCGGGGACGCGGCGGGTCCTGAGGCCCGGGGGTGACCCTTCAGCCCGGACCACCCCTCGAACCAGGCCGCCCCTCTGCGGGGTCGCAGAAAAAGGTGGAAGTCCCGGGCCTTCCGGGGCTATACTGTACGGAATGAGACACGTCGAATACATAGCCGACCTGGAAGAACGCATCCATGCCGGGGGACCGGTGCTGATATTCTTTTACAGGGAAGATTCCGCCCCCTGCCGCCGCCTGGCGAAATCCCTGGCACGCCTTGCCCGGAAATACCCCGCCGTGGAAAGCTTCGTGGTGGACCTGGAAAAACATCCCACGGCGGCGGGACAGTTCCTCGCCTACACGGTGCCGACCCTGACGCTGTATTACCGCGCCCGTCCGGTTTTCAAAAGGACCGACGACATTCTGCTGCCGGAAGTCGAGCGGCGCCTCGTCGAGGCCTCCGGACCCTGACGATGAGAGTCCGCCGGATCCCCCTCTCCGCCGCCGTCGTCCTCCTTCTTCTCTCCTGCGCCGGGCCGCCGGCCCTCATTCCGCCCCCCCTCACACCGCCGGCCCGGGATACGGCGGCCCGGGATACAGCGATTCCGCCGCCGGAGCAGACGCCGCAGGAGCCTCCCGCCGCCTCTCCTCCAGGGGATTCCGCCGGCCCGCTGGGGCCGGATCCGGCGGCGGAGGCCGCCGCCCTCCGGTTGCCGGGCTTTCCGGCTCCCGGCGGGACTCTGGCCTTCGCCGTCCCCAGGCCACGGCTCTGGTGGAGCGGCAGGCTGGATTCCGGAGCGCGGATCCAGCTGGCGTCCCGAAAGGACTTCGCCGAGGGGTCGATCCTGTTCGACCGGGAAAGCCCTGAGGGTTCGCTGGTCCTCGAGGAGGGTTTGGAGGAAAAGTCGATCCGCTATCTGCGGTACCGGTCGGCCCCGCCCGACGGGAGAGGTGGGAACTGGTCCGACCCGGTGGCGGTGACCTTCCGGCCCCTGGAGCTGCCGATGAAAACCGTTCTCGCTCCGGGGAAGACCGCATCCTTCAGCATGGGCAACAGGAACGGACCCGACCGGGAGAGGCCGGAGCATCCGGTGACGCTGACCGGACCCTACGAGATGGGCGTCGGCCCCCTGACCAACTCCCAGCTGGCGGAGATCATGAACCGGATGCTGGACTGCGGCCTCGCCGTCTTTTCCCGGGACCGCACGCTCGTCGGTCCGGGCGTCGTCTCCGACAGCCCGGGCGTCGTCTCCGACAGTTCGGGCGGGGCCGCCTACCTGGGGTTGAAGACGCTCAACTACGGTTTTCAGTTCGGGCTGGAGGAGCGAAACGGAAGGCTCCATCCCCGGAAGGGTCGGGAAAACCACCCCGCCGTGGGGATCTCCCGGCCCGGCGCGGAGGCGGTCTTAAACGCCCTGTCACTGTTTTTCGGCCGCAGGCCCGTGTATCCCGACCCCTCATCCGCCGCGCCCCCCGACAGGGAGGCCGATGGCTTCCGACTCCCCACCGAAGCGGAGTGGGAGTATGCCGCCCGGGGCGCCGGTCCCGGCCTCTTTCCCTGGGGGGGGACTTCCGTGGACCCGCGCCGGGCGAACTTTCTCCGAAGCGCAGACCCCTTCGAGACGACGCAGCCGGACCCCACCACCCGGGGAGGGCCGACTACCCCGGTGGGCTTCTACGACGGGAAGAAAAAGGGAGCCTTCAGCACCCTGCCCGGCGCCTCCCCTGCGGGACTCCTGGATATGCTGGGCAATGTCTGGGAATGGTGCGAGGATCATTTCGACCCCGGTTATTACGCCGCCTCCCCGGACAGAGACCCTCCCGGCCCCGGGTCGGGGGATTCCCGCAGCGTCCGCGGCGGGGCCTGGAACACTCCCCGGGCTGAGGTTTCTCCCGCGGCCCGGGGCTGGTACAAGCCCGAGGGTTTCAGCTACAGCATCGGTCTGCGCCCTGCCCGGAGCCTCGCCCGCTGAGGCGGTTCAGGCCCGGAAAGAAGCGGTCCTTTTTTAACGGCCCTTCCCGGCCGCCCGGAGCCTCGCCCGCCGAGGCGGTTCAGGCGGGCTGCAGGCCGTGCTTTTTTTCGATCCGTTCGTAGTGATCGATGACCCGGCGCACGTAGGCCCTTTTTTCCGAGTAGGGGCGATAATAGAAGGACCTTTTGAAACCGTAGACGACGATGTCCTTCAGCTTGCCCGGGGTGATGGGAAAATTGGCCAGAGCCAGGGCATACTCCCCGCAGACGGTGGTGTGGGACACCAGGCGGTTGTCGGTGCAGAAGCTGATGGAGAGCCGTTTCTCCAGCATCTTCCCCAGGGAATGGTCCCGGATGGACCGGAGGCTGCCGGTGGTCTGGAGGTTGCTGGTGAGGCAGACTTCGATGGTTATCCGGTTCTCGGCGATGTAATTGACCAGGTTGTCCACGTAGGCGCGCCGGTCCGTCACGGATTCCTGGCGGATCATGTCCTCGTCGAAGAGATGCAGCCCGTGCCCGATCCGGTCGGCATAGAGCCTCGTGATGGCCTGGAAGATGGATTCCGGGCCGTAAGCCTCCCCGGCGTGGACCGTCTTGCGCATGAAGTTTTTCGTCACGTAGCGGTAGGCCTCTTCATGGGCTCCGGCGGGAAAGCCGTGCTCGCTCCCCGCCAGATCGTAGGCCACCACCTGGATGTCACTCTCCCGCCGCAGCTTCACCACCGCCTTCGCCAGTTCCAGCCCCGCCATCTGGATGATTTCCTGCGGGGTGGAGTAGGGGTGCGCCTCGGAGAAAATCTTGTAGTACCGGGAAAAATGGGGATTGAAAAAGCGCATGGCGCAGACGATGATCCCGTATTCGAAGGGAGGCTCCTCCGGGGGGATCCGGGCGTTGATCTCGCCCCGGGCCTTTCTGAAGCCTGCGTCCACCGCCTCCATCACCCGTTCGAAGGAAAACCCCGGCCGCATGTGGAGCTGCGGGGCGAAACGGACCTCCACATACCGCACCCCCTCGGCGAAATTGTCCATGGCCAGCTCGTAGGCCACCCGCTCCAACCCCTCCGGGTCCTGCAGGACCTTTCCGGTCCAGGCGAAACCGGCGAGATATTCGTCCAGGTCCCTGTAGGAGGGCTTGAAGACCAGTTCCCGCAGACCTTCGGGACTGTGGGAGGGAAGGGAAATTTTTCTCTCCCGGGCCAGTTCGATCAGGGTGGGGAGACGCAGGGACCCGTCCAGATGGACGTGCAGATCGGTTTTCGGAATGTCCCGGATGAAATCGTTGCTTAAACCGCTCATAGGTCTTAAGATATCCTGGAAAGCGGGAAATGACAAATCCGGCGGCGGTGGGAAAAAAAGCCCTGTGTCTCTGCGCCCTGCTTGTGGGGGCGGCCTTTCCCCTCTTTTCCGGGGGTCCCCCGGGAGGGGCCGGGGAGGAGGTCCGGCTCCGGCTGAAGGTCTTTCCCCCCGGCGCGGCCCTGTGCGTCGACGGCCGCCCGGTGGAGCCGGAGCGGATCCAGGGCGCCGTTTCCAGTTATGTCCTCCCCCGGGGGGCCCGGGTTCTCCGCCTCCAGGCGCCGGGTTACCACCCGAAGACGGTCCGGGTCGACTTGACCGGGGATTTTCTGCTGGAGGAAAGGCTGGAACGGTCCGATTCCCGGATGCTGCTGCTGGGGGAAACCCCCACGGGGAGGATGCCCAAGAGCGTCGCCTTCTCTTCCGACGGAAAAACCATCGTCATCGCGCTGCTGGCGGAAAGAGGGGTGGATCTGGTGCCTGTGGAGGGCCTCGCTCCCCGGAGAAGACTCGATCTCAGCCCCCCGGAAAGCGGGGACCGGGGCTACGTGGAAGCGGCGCCGGTGCGGGGCCGCCGGGAAATCTGGGTTTCCCAGATGGACACCGGGCGGGTCCACTTTCTTCGGGAGGACGGCTGGGAGCCCCTGGGAAGCCTGGATGTGCAGGGCCGCTGGTCCAAGGTCATCGCCCTGTCCGCCGACGAGACACTGGCCTTCGTGTCCAACTGGCTGTCCCGGGACGTTTCCGTGGTGGATGTGGCCCGGCGCCGGCTGCTGCGGGTCGTCCCCGTTTCGGGAATCCCCCGGGGGATGGCGGCCACCGCGGACGGACGGTTCCTTTACGTGTGCCTCTTCGATACCGGGGACATCGACAAGATCGATCTGACGGATTTCAGGGTGACGAAGACCCTCCGCCTCGGACCCGGGGCGAAACGCCACATCGTGCTGGACGAAGGCCGGGGGCGGGGCTACGTGGGCGACATGGCCACCGGGAGAGTCACCTGTTTTTCTCTGGAGGACGACCGGGTCCTCTCATCCCTCTGGGCGGGGAGCAACCTGAACACCCTGGTCCTCAGCGGGGACGGCCGCTTTCTCTTCGCCTCCTCCCGGGGCAGGAACAACCCTGAATCCTACACCGAAAAGGGGCCGGAGTTCGGAAAGGTGTCGGTCATCGACACGCAGTCCATGACCATCGTCGACTGGCTCTGGGCCCGCAATCAGCCCACGGGCCTGGCCCTCTCCCCCGACGGCCGCCTCCTTGCCGTCACCGACTTTCTGGACGACAATCTGGAATTGTACGACATCTCCGCCCTCGGCGATGAGGAGGCGGTGGCTATGCCTCGCCGGCAAGCCGGGCCACCAGGTCCTTGAACCTGCGGCCCCGGTCGAACTCGTTCAGGAACATGCCGAAGGAGGTGCAGCCCGGGGAGAAGAGCACCGAGTCTCCCGGAGCGGCGGCCTCCGCGGCGGCCCGGACCGCGGCCTCCAGGCTGTCGTAGGGCCCCCGGTAGGGGATTCCCATCCCGTCCAGCAGGCTCCGGATTTTGACGGTGGCGCTCCCCTCCAGCAGGAATATCCCCCGGGGAAGAGGGGCCGCCTCGGCGAAGACCGAGAAATCCAGGACCTTGTCGGTCCCTCCGGTGATGAGAAGGAGGGGGGTGGTGAAGCTCTTCACCGCCGCGGTAAGGGCTTCCGGGATGGTGGCGGCGGAGTCGTTGTAAAAGAGGACGCTCCCCGCCCGGCCGCAGAGTTCCAGGCGATGCTCGATGCCGGGGTACTCCGCCGCCCCCGCCGCGACCTGACGGGGAGACAGGCCGAACCGGACCAGGGCGAGCCCCGCCGCCAGAAGGTTCAGCCTCTGATGCTCCCCCCGGACCAGGAGTTCCCGGGGGACGATGAGGGCAGGGCCGTCCGTGGTGAGAACATGGCCCTCCCCGGAGACGGACCGCCCGCCACCCTCCGCCAGGAAGGCGCCGGGCGTCCCCGGGGGGAGGGGCCGCCGGGAAAAAAAGGCGGCCCGGCCCGGGGTTTCCTCTCCGAAGCTCCTGCCGTAGGGATCGTCCCAGGAAACGACGGTGTGGTCCTCTCCGGTCTGGTGGGCATAGACGAGCCTCTTGTCTGCCACATAGGGCTCCATGGAGCCGTAGCGGTCCAGATGGTCCGGCAGAATGTTGGTGATCACCGCGACCCGGGGCCGCAGGAGTTCCCGACCCCGGAGGTCCCCCAGCTGCCAGGAAGAGAGTTCCAGCACCACCGGAGTCTCTTCCCTCACCTCGTCCACGAAGGACAGGGGCGATGTGGCGATGTTGCCCCCCAAAAAGGCGCCGGGCAGGGAGCGGCGCAGGACGAAGTGCATCGCCGCGGCGGTGGATGACTTGCCCTTGCTTCCCGTCACCGCCAGGACCGGGCCCCGGCAGAGGGACAGGAAGACCGACAGGTCCGTTTCCACCCTCCGGGACGCCGCCAGGAAGGGGGAATCGGGTTTCACCGCGGGGTTTTTTATCACCAGGTCGGCGCTCCGGAAGTCGTCGATTTCATGGCGGCCCAGAACATAGCGGATGGGAAGACCCGCCAGGGCCTCCAGCGAGGGCGCCAGAACCTCCTCCCCCCGGAGGTCCGTGACGGTGACATCAGCCCCCCGGCGGGCGAAGAAGCGGGCCGATTCCAGCCCCCCGCCGCTCAGCCCCAGTCCCATGACGGTGACCCGCATTCCCGGGATGTCGTCAGTCCGAAATTTCAAGCTCGTACTCCTTCATGTCCCATTCGTTCAGAAAGGGCCGGACGCGGGTGTTCTCCCATTCTTCGTACCAGTCCCGAGGTATGAGGCCCTTCAGTTTTCTGAAGGATTCCAGGTCCTCGGAGAAATCCGCGGTTTTCAAGGCGGCCTCGATTTCCCCCATCCGGGGCTCCAGGAAAAGCCGCGCCCGATGCAGAAGGGGCACCAGCCTCTTCCGCTTTCCCGCCTCGGGCTCCACCACGGTGCGGCAGATGGCCCGGTGCTTGCACGTGTAGGGAAAATAGGGGTAGAGCCGTTTCTCCGGGGGGAGGAACAGACGGGAGAAAAACCTGGTGATGTCCTGATCGATCCAGATCCCCTGGGAGAAGTAGCCCCGGCCCTTTTCACCGATCCAGGTACGGGATACGGATCGGCGGATCCGGAAACCGGTGATCCGGGAATTCTCCGTCAGCACCTCCTCCAGCGGGATCAGATCCGACTCCAGGTAGAGCCGGTGGGAGCGGTACTCCGCGGTGCGGTCGTTGTCTCCCCGGCTGAGGGTCTCGTGCTCCTGGGGCCGCCACTGGAGGTCCAGCCGGAGAAGAAAAAGGTAGGGGGTTTCGGCGATGCGGAAGAGCTGGAAGAAGGAGGGACGCAGCGTTTCCCCGGGGTCGAACATGAAGCTCAAGCCCTCCAGGACCCCGGGGACGAGGAGCCCCAGCTCCCGGACCAGGGACAGAATTTTTTCCCGGTATTCCGCCGAGGGCTCCCGAACCCGGACATCGTGGTGGATGGGGAGGGACGGCACCAGGAAGCGGGAGGGGAGGCACAGCAGGAACTCCTCCCCCTGCCCGAAACGGCGGGAGAAGGGTTCCCCTCCCTCCTTCAGGGATCGGAGGTGCTCGTTCACCGCTTTGTCCGTGGAGGCGATCCGGATTTCGCCCAGTCCCTGGTCCATTCCCGAAAACTATATGACCTTTTTCGCGATGATTCAATGAGGCCCCGAGCCGTCCTCCCCGGATTTTCCGACTCCTGCGGGCGTCTCCCGCCGGGGCCGCCGTCTCGTCAGGGAATCTCCCGCCGGTCTCCGTCGTCGGGGTCCGGCGGCAGGGGCTCGATCCGGAAGATGCGGTGCGCCCGATGTATGAAACGGGTATGCACCCGCTCCGCCACGGGAAGCCCCAGGGAACCGGGGACAGACCCCGGGAGGGGCCGCAGGAGCTCGAACCGGACGGTGAATAGCTCTTCCCCGTCCCGTCCCCCCGGTTCCCGCGCCACCGACAGACCGGCTGCCCCGAAGACCGCCGTCTCCGGCGGCCGCCCCCGGCGTTCCCATTCCTGAGCGTCCAGCACGCCCTCCACCCTCTCCACCGCCTGCCTGACCCGGGAAATGGTGTAGAGGTGGGCGGCGGCGTCGATGTAATGGTCTCCGGCGTTTTGCGTCACACAGTCCCGCATGGCGCCGATGTCGAGCCTCCCCAGGGAGGTGTAGAACAGCCGGACCACCTCCTCCGGGGTCTTGCCGGCGGTGACCGGGGGGGCCAGGATCCCCTGGAGAATGGGGAGTCCCAGGACCAGGAAAACCGCCGCCGCTCCCCCCAGGGCCGCCAGAAAGCCGCTCCGGCGGCGGATGAAGTTGAGGGTCCTCGCCTTCCGGTCCAGGGCCCTCAGCATCCGCCGGCCCCTCTTCTTCCGGCGCCGCAGCTCCTCCGCGGGAAGCTCCCGGGTGTAACCGTTCCGGGCCCAGTCCCGGAGGCGTTCCGGCCATTCCTCCGGCTCCGGCGCAGGGGAGGCCCGGGCCGAGGAGGCCCGGGCTGCATAGGACGGGGCCAAAGAGGCCCGGAGGGCGCGTTCCACGAAGGCGGCCGCATCCTGCCGGATGTCCGGCCGCAGGGCCTCCAGCGGGGGGGGCGGAAAGGCAGCGGACTCGGCGGGGAAGGACATGATCCGGTGGGCGGCCAGGCCCAGGGCCAGAGAAACCGCCGCGGCGGGGGAGGCCGGGACGGGGCCGGGCGTCACGCCGGGAGGGTTCGGGGATGTCTTCTCCGTAGGGCGCCCGGAAGACTCCTTCCGGGCGGGGAGCCTGGATGCCACCGGATCCGACAGAAGAAGGAAGCCTCCCCCCCGGAGCCGGTACAGGAGGTCCAGACGGAAGGCGGCGGTCAGAACACCCTCCCGGAGAAAGGCGGCGCAGGCCTCCCCCGCGTCGGCCAGGAGAAAAAGGGATTCGGCCTCTCCGGGGGGATGGTCGGCGTCGAAGAGGGGCTGGGCGTCCACAAGGGGCCCGTAGAGGCAGCTTTTCCCCTCCACCGTCGTGAAACCCTCCGCCTTCCAGGGCAGGACCCGGCCATCCCGATGGACATGGCCCAGGGTTCCGATGCCGCGGAAGAGGCGGATGGCGGCGGCGGAGGTTTTCTCCTCCCCCACCGGAATGAGGGAGCGCTCCATGCCGGCGACGGTTCGGCGGAGGATCATTCGGCGAAGTCCAGGGCGGTGAAAAGGAAGACCTGGGTATCCGGGTGTTTCCAGCTTTCCGGAGCCAGACCCGCCTTCAGGCAGGCATGGTTCAGGAACTGCTGTCTGTCCCAGCCCTGCTCCACCGCCACCTTGGGGAGGAGGATCCCGGTTCTGCCGCCCCGTTTGATGTATGCCCCATGAACCCCCGGAGTCAGTTCCTCCGGGGTGCGGGTCAACCAAAACGGGGAGAGAACGCTGATCTCGAAGCGGATTTTCGGCAGTTCGGCTTCTTCCACCGGGCTGAACCGGGGGTCCTGGAAGGCTGCGGCCCTGGCCATTTCCGTCACCGTCTCGTCCAGCGGCCGGGCGCCGGAGATGCTGCCGATGCAGCCCCGGAGAGTTCCGTCCCTTCCCCGCAGGGTCACGAAAGCGGAACCGTTCCGGTGGAGGGAGGGGGAGGCCGCAGAAAACCGGGGCTGCCGGCCTTCCAGGACGCTCAGGACCGATTCCCGCGCCATCCCCAGGAGGACGCGTTTATCCTCGTCGGACAGGGAAAAGTCCATCAGTCGTCCACCGCGAGGGCGGCGTACTCGACGCCCCTCATTTTTTCCAGGTCTGAAACCGTCGCGGCCCGCCCCAGGAGCCGCACTTTTCCGGAGGGGCGAAGCCCCAGCAGCGCCGCCAGACACCCCACGCCGCAGGCGCTTATTTCCCGGGAAACCTTGGCCGCCACCAGGGCATCCGAGTCCCCCCGGAGGGCGTGTTCGATGATCCGGTCCGCTTCGGCCTTTCCCGCGGCGATGTCGCCGCCGCCGGAAAAATTCGCCGAAACCACCAAGAGGGTCCCGGAGAAATCCCCGCCGAAGGCGACGAACAGGGCTTTTTCCAGGGCCGTCACCGCCGCCCTGGAATCCCGGCCCAGCAGGACGGGCACGATTTTCGCCTCCGGAAAGTGATACCGGGAAAAGGGCAGCAGAACCTCGATGCATTGCTCCTCCAGGTGGGGGATGTCGTTGCGGTCGAATATGGTCCCGCAGGACAAGAGGGCCTTCACGGCCTCCTGGTCCACCCGGCTCTCCCCCAGGGGGGTCCGGAAAATGGCGGATTCGGGAAGGATGATCCTGTCGATGAAATCCCGGTGAACCGGACCCAGGATCACCACCCGTTCCACCTTCCGATCCGCCGCGGCAAGGAAGGAGGAGGCCATGAGGCCCCCCACCTTCTCGTAGGCCGCGTGGGGAGCGCAGATCCCGAAGGCCCTTCCCCGGGGCTCCGCCGAAGCGGCGGACAGGGACTCGATGCAGTACAGAAGCTCCTCTTCGGAGTCGGGATAAAAGATTCCTTCGACTATGGGTTCACGGATTTTCCGATGTGCATCTTTGCTCATGGGTCTAGTATTATCGAAACACCCGGGGCTTTCAACTGCCGATGGTCATCTTTCGTTCTGAAGCCGTTCCAGGCGGGCCCGGTCCATGCGGACGGACAGGTTCTTTTCGTGGGTCGGCAGAACCGTGCCGGTCTTTCCGCCCCTGGCCCTCCGGAGGTGTTTGACCCGGGTGTAGTACAGTTCCGCCTTCCCCGAGGAGCGGGCCTTGCTGTAGAACACCGCCAGGTTTCCCGCGTCCAGGAGGGTCTCCAGGGGGACCGATTTTCCCGGTTTATGCGTGATGAACACGTAGCCTCCGGCATGGTCCCGGGTGTGAAGCCAGAAATCGTTCCCCCGGACATGCCGTCGCAGAAGCTCGTCGTTCTCCGCCGCGGTCCTGCCCACCAGTATCCGGAAGCCCTGGGAATGGAACTGCAGCCCCGGCGGAAGCGCCCTGTCTCCGGCTTTTCCCTTCTCCGGTTTCTCCTCCCGCGCCGCCTCCTCCAGCTTCTGTAAGTCGCTCTCCCGCGCCAGGTTCCGCCGAAGGTCCTCCAGGCTCCGGAGTTCCCGACCCAGCCTGAGGATATCCTCCTCCACGATGCGCAGACCGCTCTTCGCCTTTTTGTATCTCCGGTAGTAGGCTTCGGCGTTCTGCTGGGGGCTCGCGGCGGGGTCGAGTTTGATCTGGACCTCCGTTCCCCCGTCGCCGTAATCCTCCACCTCCAGCCAGAGGTCGCCTTTGCCGATCCGGTGGAGGTTCGCCGTGATGAGGTCGCCGTAGCGGAGGAATTTTTCCAGTCCCGAATATTCGTTTCTCCGAAGCTCCAGCCCCTTCAGCGCCCCGTGAAGCTTCGCCTCCCAGGCATTGAAACGGGCTTCCAGGAGGGCCTGCAGACTCCTTCTCCGGGCCTCATCCTCCTTGTCCCGATACCATTCCTCGATGAAGGCGTTGAAGGATTTCTCCGGCGGGTGGGGGCGCACCGGATACTCCCGCCCCGGGTCTCCCGGCATGGGCGGGGTTCCGGAGTCGGCGCCTGGCAGGGCTTCCGGAGGGCCGTCCCCCCGCGGAACCGGCGGGAGGCGGCCCCCGCTTTCCTCCCCCCGTCCGGGGCGCCGGAAATAGGCGTCCAGAATGAGCCCGTCCCCGTCGGCGGCTATGATATTGGAGGCCGCCCCCCAGAGGCGCACCCAGAGGCGGGTCTCTTCCCCGCCCCGGAGGATGACCAGAAGAACGGTTCGGTCGTCGGGAACCTGCCGGGCCTCCACGATCCGTCCTCCCCGGATCCGGGCCCGGAGGAATTCCGCGAACCTCTGGGTGACCTTGGGTTTCGGGGGCTTTCGGGAAAGGGCGTGAAGCCGGGAACCCCCGGCGCTGAGGTTGAAGAAGAGGGTCCGGGTCTCGCCGGGCCGGTGGAGTTCCAGAACCAGGCTGCGGAAATCCGGCTGCCGCACGTCCTGGATGTGGGAACCCTGGAGGGGCAGTTCCGACAGGATGAGGGCGATCTCCCGATGGTTCAGCGACATCCTCAGGGGCTCCCCGTCAGAAGGGGGGCCGCCTCCTTCAGGAAAATCTCTGCGTCGGCGGCGGAAAAGAACACCATCCGTATCCGGGACAGTTTCGGCCCGCCGAGGAAGTAATCCTTCAGGAGTCCCGCGACGATCCGCGCCGCCCGGTCTTTGGGAAAGCCGTAGACTCCGGTGGATATGGCCGGGAAGGCCAGTGACGACAGCCCCTTCGCCTCCGCTTCCCGGATGGAACTGCGATAGGCATCGGCCAGAACCCCGTCCTCCCCGGCGGAGCCTCCCCGCCAGACCGGCCCCACGGTGTGGATGACGAATCTGGCCTTCAGGTTCCCGCCCCCGGTGGTGACTGCCCGGCCCGCGGGAAGCCCGTCGGGGTGCCGGGTCCGCCGGATTTCCCGGCACTCCCGGAGGATTGCGGGCCCCCCGGCCCGGTGTATGGCCCCGTCCACCCCGCCTCCGCCCAGAAGGCCCGGATTGGCGGCGTTGACCAGGGCGTCCACCTCCAGCGCCGTGAGGTCCCCGGTTTCCACCGTCAGTCTGCCGCCGAAAAAAGTCCCTGCCGTCGCCATAAAAAAGTCCTCCCCCTTCGATTGTAATTCAAAACCTTCGGGCGGAGCATCTCCCCAGGATCTCCCCCGCCAGGTAGAAGGAGCCGGTGATCAGGATAGCCCCGCCCCGGCACTCCCGTCTGGCCGTCTCCAGGGCCTTCCCGGCGTCGGGGACGAGCCTGCTCCGGGGGTTGTGCCTGAGGCAGGCGGTGAGAAGCCGCTCCGGTTCACTGGACTTGAAGGTTCCGGGGGTGGTGACCAGGACGGACCTGAACCGGGGGCAGAGGATCTGGGCGATCTCCTGGTACCGCTTTCCCGCCACGATGCCCAGGATCAGTGTGTCCGGGTCGGGGTGGAGCTGCAGAAAGGAGTCCAGGAGCCTCCGGGCGGACATGGGGGTGTGGGAACCGTCCACATAGATGGGGGGCTCCTCTTCCAGCCGCTGGAACCGGCCGGGGATGAAGGCCTCCTCCAGACCCCGGGCCAGAACCGGCGGAGACAGGTCCGGGAAGACACTCCGGACCGCCGCGGCGGCCAGGGCGGCGTTTTCCGCCTGGACCTCCCCCAGAAGGCGGAGAAAGACCGGGAAGGAATCGCCCTCCGGCGGAGGAGCTGCCGGGTCCGATCCGGGGGTCTTCCACGAAATCCGGAACCGGGTTCCGTCTCGGCCGGTGCGGCAGTGGCGGATTTCCGCCTCCCGGGGGAGGTAGTGGAAGGGGCTCCCCGTTTCCGCCGCCCGGCGGCGGAACACGTCCAGTGCCTCCGGGGGCTGGGCGCTGGAGAAGACCGGAACTCCCGGCTTTATGATCCCCGCCTTCTCCCTCGCGATGGCGGGGATGGTGTCCCCCAGGAACTCCGTGTGTTCCAGCTCGATGGGGGTGAGGACCGACGCCTGGGGGGTGACCACGTTGGTGGCGTCCAGCCGGCCGCCCAGACCGGTTTCCAGGACCGCCCAGGGACAGCCCAATTCCTGGAACACCAGAAAGCCCAGACAGGTGAGAAGCTCGAAGGTGGTGGGGTGTTCCCCCCCGGGAAACCCGGCGGGGTCGAAGCGCTCCAGAAGGTCCCGGATCCTTTCGATGTTCCGCAGAAAGACCCGGTCCTCGATCTCCTCCCCCGCCAGGGTGATTCTCTCCTTGTAGGAAACCAGATGGGGGGAGGTGTAGAGTCCCGTCCGCAGTCCGTGGCGGCGCAGAACCGAGGCGATGAAGGCCGCGGTGGACCCCTTGCCTTTGGATCCCGCGACGTGAAAGTAGCGCATCCCCCGGTGGGGGGAGCCGAAAAGACCCAGCAGGTGATCCATCCGGTCCAGCCGGAAGTTGCGCAGACTGAAGGCCCGTTTCTCGAAGTTGGTGAAGCTTTCCAGAAAAGCGAAGGCGTCCCGCACGGACGCGAAGGCTGTCTTGATCATGTGTTTTTCAGTCTCCCGGGCGCCCGCCGGGCATCGCCCCGTCCCCCCGGGGGGTTCGCCGCCGCAGGGCTTCGCCGTGGGCGGTGAAACCTTCGTAATCCGCGAGGATCTGAACGTGCCGGCGCATTTCGTCGAAGGCTCCGGGGGAGACCCGGACCACCGAAGAGTGTTTGATGAAGTCCCGGACCGACACGGCGGAGCGGGTGAGGGCCTTTCCCCCGGTGGGAAGGACCGCATTGGCCCCGCAGGCGTAGTTGGCCAGGCTGAAGGGGGTGGCGGGACCCAGGAGGATCTCCCCGGCGTTCCGGATGAGGGGGAGGACATCGAAGGGGTCCCGGGTCTGGATCTGCAGATGCTCCGGGGCGAAAAGATTGACGATCTCCACCGCCTCCTCCAGGCTCTCCGTCAGGATCACCCCGCCGTAGCGGGAAAAAACGTCCCGGGCGAAGGTCCGTCGAGGCTCCGGAAGGGTTTCCACCATGGGGGGCAGCAGGGAGGCGACCTCCTCCGCCAGGGTCCGGTCTGACGTGACCAGAAGGGCCGAGGAATCGGAGCCGTGCTCCGCCTCGATGAGAAGGTCCAGGAGCACCAGCCGGGGGTCCGCCCCGCCGTCGGCCAGGACGATGGATTCGCTGGGCCCCGCGGGGAGGCCCGTGTCCACCCGGTCCGCCAGGAGTCTCTTCGCCGCGGTGACGAAGCTGCTGCCGGGCCCCACGATCTTGGTTACCTCCGGGATGGATTCGGTCCCGTAGGCCAGGGCCGCCACCGCCTGCGCCCCGCCCACCCGGAACAGGTCCCGGAGGCCCAGGATCCGGGCGGCGTAGAGACAGGCGGGGTCGACGGAGCCGTCCGGGTCGGGAGGGGTCACCACCGAAATCCGGGGAACCCCCGCCGTCAGGGCGGGAACGGCGAGCATGTAGAGCATGGAGGGGAAGCTCCCCCGACCCCGGGGCACATAGAGCCCCGCGGAGGCTATGGGAGAGGCCCTTTCCCCGGCGTAGACCCCGGGGCGGATCTCCTGAAAACTCATGGGCCCCGGCCTCTGGCTTTCGTGGAATCGGCGGACATTCTCCACCGCGAACTCCAGGGCCTTCTTCAGTTCCGGGGAAAGGATCCTTTCCGCCCGGAGGAACTCATCATCATCCACCCGCAGGGGAAGTGCGCCGATGTCGGCCCCGTCGAACTTTTTGGTGAACTCCCGCAGGGCCGCATCCCCCCGATCCCGGACCTCCTCGAGGATGGGCCGCACCAGCCGGACCGCCTCGGCGATATCGGTCTCCGAGCGCTGGAGCAGTCTCGTCCTTTCTTCCGCCGGCAGATTTTTCCACACCTTCACGACCATCGGTTCCACGGCGACTCCTCTTTCATTCCATCGGGCCCGGGACGGATTCCTTCGCCGGCCCTTCACCCCATCCACGACCGCTCCCTCTGCGGCGGCGGGTAAAAGGTATCCCGGGACCGGAGGCTTGGTCAACTTGAATTCCCCGGGGCCGGGGGGTATAAAAGAAAGGACATGAAAAAGGAAAACAGATTCGCCGCCGCCACGGCGGCGGCGGTTGCCCTGCTGGCGGCGGGGTTTCTGCTGGGGAGGTGGGCGGAACTCCCCGGCTCGGGAGGAAAAAAGTCCGCCGGGGCGGAGAGGGCGCCACTCGCCGCGCCGGGTCCGGCCCGGGGCATGGTGACGTTCCGCACCGGGGAAGCTTTTCGGCTGCGAAGCGGGGAGTGGGCGGTCCTGGAGGCGGGAGACCTGGTGGAGCCCGGCGACACCGTCAAGGTCGTGGATAACGGCGCGGTGGACCTGCAGTTCGGGACCCTCGCGGCGGCGCGCCTTCTCTGGAACAGCTCCGCCGCCTTCGAGGCGGTGGACTCCTCGGAGGGAGGGGAACTGACGGTCCGCCTGATCTCCGGGACAGGCCTCTTCACGGTGCGCCCCGGCGCGGGACGGGTGGGGGTCATGACCCCCGCCGGCGCACTCACGGTGACGGGCACGGAATTCCTCGTCCGCAGTTCCGGGGGAACCGTTCTGGCGGCGGTGGGGGAGGGGTCCGTGACGGGTCCGGAGGGGATCCAGGTCCCGGCGGGCCGGCAGGTGCGGTTCGGCGGCGGCTCTCCCGTGTACGAGGAACTCACGCCGTCCGTCCGGGAGGAGCTGGAGGAGTTGCGCCGGGTGCGCCGGGTGGATCTGCCCGACACCGGACTGCCCCGAATGGCCCGGGTGGTGGTGGAAACCTCCCCCGGGGACGCCCTGATTCTCCGGGATGGTCAGGTCCTGGGCAGGGGAAGCTCGGCGCTGGTGGTTCCCTTCGGCGAAACGGTGAGGTTCGATGTGGCGAAAAAGGGCTACCGAACCCGGAGCCTCGAAATCCCGGTGGTGTCCCTGGAGGCGGACAAGAAATACCTGGTCCGGCTCGAGCTGGACCCTTCTCCGGAGTTTCCCGACGACGGGGCGGAGGGACTTCCCGCGGTGAAAGGCGGAACCGGCGCCCTGGAAAGGGAGATCGAAAACCGGGAGTCTCAGTATCGGACCCTGAGCGGCGGGGCCGGAGAGCTGGAGCGGAAAGGCGGCCTGTCCCGGAGGGAGGCGGAAGCGGCCCTGGGTCGGGTGGCGGAACTGGAGTCCCGGACCGCGGCCCTCGCGGCTGCCCTTGCGGCGGAGCGGGAACGGATGCGGCAGGTCCTGGAGCGGCTGCGGGATGATGAGTAGGGAAGACAGGGGAGCGGAAGACCTCCGTCTCGGCCACCGGCCGACTGAAGGCTTGATTCTTTCCCCCCGACGGGGTAGAGTCGAGCCGGAAAACCCAGCGAGAGAGGAAAAGAAATGGTCGTGAAACCGATGATCCGCAACAATATCTGCATGAACGCCCACCCCCAGGGCTGCGCCCTGCATGTCCGGGAGCAGATAGACTATGTCAGAAAGCAGCCCCGGTTCAGAGGGCCCCGGAACGCCCTGATCATCGGAGGCTCCGCCGGTTACGGCCTGGCCACCCGGATCGCCGCGGCCTTCGGCGCCGGGGCGGGGACCCTGTCGGTGGCCTTCGAGAAGCCCGCCTCGGAAAAGCGGGGGGCCACCGTGGGATGGTACACCAGCGAAGCCTTCAAAAAGGAGGCGGAGAAGGCCGGCCTGAAGGCGGAGAACATCTACGGCGACGCCTTCTCCTTCGAAATCAAGGACGAGGCCATAGCCCGGATCAAAGAACTCTTCGGACAGGTGGATCTGGTGGTCTACAGCCTGGCCTCGGGGATGCGTCCTGACCCGGTTACGGGGGTCCAGTACCGGTCGGTGCTGAAGCCCATCGGCGAGGTGTACCGGGCCAAATCGGTGAACCCCATGACCGGGGAACTCACCGAGGTGGAGATCAGCCCCGCCGCGGAGGAGGAGATCCAGGCCACCGTCAAGGTCATGGGCGGCGAGGACTGGGAGATGTGGGTGGACGCGCTTCTGAAAGCGGGAGTCCTGGCCCCGGGGGCGGTGACCCTGGCCTACTCCTACATCGGGCCTGACATAACCATGGCGGTCTACCGGGAGGGCACCATCGGCCGGGCCAAGGAACATCTGGAAAACACGGCGAAGGTTCTGACCGGAAAAATGGCGGCCCTGAACGGCGCCGCCTATGTGAGCGTCAACAAGGCCCTGGTAACCCGGGCCAGCGCGGTGATCCCCGTGGTGCCGCTGTATCTGGGCATCCTGTTCCGGGTGATGGAGAAAAAAGGCCTCCACGAAGGCTGCATCGAGCAGATGTACCGCCTCCTGTCCTCCCGTCTCTACGCGGGGGGGCCGGTTCCCACCGACGATGAGGGACGGATCAGGCTGGACGACTGGGAGATGCGGGATGATGTGCAGAAGGAGGTTCTGGACATCTGGAACAGGATCGACCAGGCCGGGGTGGCGAAGCTGGCGGATTTCGACCGCTACCAGAAGGATTTTCTGCACCTCCACGGCTTCGGCTACGATTCCATCGATTACGACCGGGACGTGGATGTGTAACCGGCTCCCGGCCCTCCGTCGGGCCGGCCGACCCGGGCCTGACAAGGCCGGCGGCCGGGAAAAATCCGATTAGGCCACGTATTTCAGAAGAGGGTTGCGCTGAAGGTTTTATTGAGCCTCGGGACGGGCAAAATCTCCGATAAGGCCGCCTTCCTCGGGGGGCGCCGCCCGTCAGGGTTCGGCCCGCCGGAGGATGGACCGGGCCGCCAGATGTCCCGTGGCGAAGGCGGCCTGAAGATTGTAGCCCCCCGTGTCCCCGTCGATATCCAGAACCTCCCCGGCGAAGTGCAGACCCGGAACGAGACGGGACTCCATGGTCCTGGGGTTCACCTCATCCAGGCGGACCCCCCCCGCCGTCGCCATGGCTGTGTCGAAGCCTTCCATCCCTTCCACCGGAACGGGGAACCGGACCAGGAGTTCCCCCAGGCGCCGGGTCTCCCGGGCCGAGAGGTCCGCCCGGCGTCTGTCCCGGGTCAGCCCCGCGGCGGCGAGGACCAGGTCCGTCAGTCCGCGGCTCAGCGGCAGGTTTGCCAGGAAGGTCCCGATCCTGCCGGCCCCCTCCTCCTTCACCAGGGCGGGAAGGCCGGCGAGAAAGGTTTCCCGGTTCCGGGGGTGAAGAAAATTGACGGATAGAAGGTCCCCCGGCAGGATGTGGCGGGACAGGTCGAGGATCACGGGACCCGAGACCCCCCCATGAGTAAAGAGCAGCGCCCCGGCGCCCCGCCGGATGAGACGGCCTTCCCGCAGGACGGACGCCTCCACGGAGGGAAAGGCGTTTCCCGCCAGGGCGGCAAAGCCGGAGCTGAGGACGCCGCAGAGGGCCGGCCGGGGGGAAACGATGGAATGCCCCAGGCGGCGGGCCAGCTCGTAGCCGTCACCGGCGCTCCCGGTCCGGGGGAAGGAGAGGCCCCCCGTGGCCAGAACGACCCGGTCCACAACGAAGTCCGCGCCTTTCCCATGGAGCCGGAACCCTGTCCCGTCCCGGAGGATGGCGGTCACCCGGGAGCCCGTCAGAAGCCGGGCGCCCGACGCCGCCGCCAGAAGGGCCTCCAGGATGTCCCGAGCCCGACCCGATGCGGGAAATATTTTTCCATCCTCCCGGATCTCCGGGGAAACGCCCCGGAGGCGGAAAAAATCCACCAGAGCCTCCGGGGGCAGGGCGTGCAGGGCGGGGCGCAGGAACCTTCCATTGTCGCCGTAACGGGGAACGAACTCGTCCACCCCGGCGGCGTGGGTGAAGTTGCACCTCCCCGAGCCGGAGAGGAGCAGTTTCCTGCCCGGACGGGGGCCGCCCTCGAAGATCAGGGTTTCGGCGGCCCCGGCGAGGCCGGCGGCGGCCATGAGTCCCGCGGGCCCCGCCCCGATCACGGCTACGCGCATATCGGGCCTTTCTCGTCCCGGAGGCAGCCCCTCTGCGGGAGCCGACCGGGTCCCGGGCGGCGGCATGCGGGGGGCCGCGGCTCCGTCAGGATTTCTTTTTGAAAAAACCGAGGATCGATTTGATCAGGGAGGGTTTTTTCTCCTCCGCCTTCATCGGCGCCCCGCCGCCTGGGGCCTTCCCTTTCGGGGCAGCCCCTCCTTTCCCCTGCGGACCCGCCCCCGCGGGGGCCTTTCCCCGGGAGGAGGGGCCGGCCGGGGTCCGTTCCCTGGAGGATGCCCCGCCCGGAGCTTTCACCGGTGAAGGGGGCCGTTTTTCCGGACCCTTCCCCGCCCCCTGGGCGGAGCGGGGGACGCCTTCCCTACGGTCCCGATCGGCTGTCTTCCCGCGTCTGGCCCCGGCTTTTTCGTGGGCCTGAAAGTCCTCCCCGTACTTCTCCCTGTAGAAGGCGAGTCTTTCCTCGGGGGTCATCCTGCGGCCCGTGCCCTTCTTCGCCGGGTTGATGACCCTTTCCTTCCGGGGGTCGGCGCTGTCCAGGCCCCGGTTCCTGGGGGCCCCGCTTCCGACGGGTCTGCGGCGGCCCTCCCCGGCTCCGGAAGAGCGGGGGGCTGATGCCGCGACGGGACGGTCTTTTCCCGCCTCCCGGGGCGTCTCCTCCCGGGATCGCCGGCCTCCGGCTTCGGGCCGTCGGGAGGGCCTTCGCCCCTCCTCCCCGGGCCGCCTCCGCCCCCGGTCGTCCCTCTCCTCCCGGCGGCCGTACCTTTCGGTGCGGATCCGCATCCCCGCGCTCTTGTCCTCCGCCAGCAGAGTCTCGTCGAAGGGCTCCACGGGGATCTTCATGTCGATAAACTTTTCGATGGCCTCCAGGCCGAAGACATAGCGCTCGCAGGCCAGCATGACGGTCTCGCCGCTCTTTCCCACCCGGGCGGTGCGGCCGATGCGGTGGACGTAGTTCTCCGGGTCCTCGGGCACGTCATAGTTGACCACCATGTCCAGGTCTTCGACATGGAGACCCCGGGCCGCCACATCGGTGGCCACCAGCAGGCTGATGCGCCCCTCTTTCATGTCGTCGATGATCTGCAGCCGCTTCCTCTGGGGAAGGTCGCCCATCAGAAACTGGCTTTTATAACCGTTGATATCCAGGCGTTTGGAAATTTCCTCGGCGGCCCGTTTGGTGTTGGTGAAGATGATGGCGTTCCGGGGCTTCTTCCGCCCCAGGAGTCCCAGCAGCAGGGAAAATTTTTCCGCAGCGGAGACATGGTAAAGGCTCTGGGCGATGGTCTCCACGGTGACCTGCTCCGGGTCGATCTGGATCTCCTCCGCCCCGTTCATGTACTCCCAGGCCAGGGCTCCCACCCTCAGACCCAGGGTGGCGGACAGCAGCATGGTGAGCCTTTCCTCGGCGGGGCGCATCTTCCGGAGGAGTTTGCGCAGGTCCGGAAGGAAGCCCATGTCGAAGAGCCGGTCCGCCTCGTCGATGACCAGGATGCCCACATCCGTCAGGTCGATCTTTTTCTGGCGGGAAAAATCGATGAGCCGGCCCGGGGTGCCGATCATGATGTCCACACCCTCCTTCAGGAGTGACTCCTGTTTGGCATAGCCGATGCCGCCGAAAAAACTGCCGATCCTGAAGGGCAGGTATTTGCCGATCTTCTCCGCGTCGTCCTCGATCTGGGTGGCCAGCTCCCGGGTGGGGACGATGATGAGGGCCTTGCTTCCCCGGAACTTTTCGTTCGTCGTGAGCTGCTGGTAGATGGTGATCAGGAAGGCGGCGGTTTTGCCGGAGCCCGTCTGGGACTGGACGGTGACGTCCCGTCCGGCCAGGGTGTGTCTGAAGGTCTGTTCCTGGACAGGAAAGCACTGGACGAAACCCGCTTCGTCGATGGCCTTCTGCAGGCCAGGGTCGAGGTTAAGTTCGCTGAATTTCATGGTTCTCCTATTACGATGGGGAAATACTACCGGTTTTTTCCGAAATATCCAAGTGCTCCGGAAGGGGAGCCCCGGCAAGGACCCCTATGCCCTGACGAAGCCGACTTCGAGACCGGGCAGGTCGATCCCGGCGCACCGGACCGTCACCTCCCCGTCGGGGACCGTACCCCGGGGAAGATTGACCCGGGCTTCCAGGCCCAGCTCCGGAATCAGGACCACCCAGTGCCGGCCCTGGTTTTCCACCGCCATCGCCGGGAACACCCTGTCGGGATGCCGGCGAAGGTGGACCAGGGTCCAGTGGAGGTTGGAGAGCCTCTCCGCCTTCTGGACCCCGCCGGTCACCGCCTCGGAGGCTCCGATGCGCAGGGTTATCTCCTGGGCGGAAAGGAGGGGCATCCCCAGGATGTGGGCCCGGATCTGCTGGTGGGCCACCAGGTCCAGGTAGCGCCGCAGGGGACTGGAGACCCGGGTGTAGACCGACAGGCCCAGGCCCGCGTGGGGGCGGGAAAGGAACTCACCGAACCGGCCCGCATCTGCCTGCGGCATGCCCACATCTCCGACAGGGTCCGGGGGTCGCAGGGGGAATCCGGCGGCTCCTGGGAAGCGTAGGGCAGGGGGAGGCCTTTTTCGATGGCGTAACGGGCGGCGGCCTCCCCGGCCATCAGCATGGCGTCGGTCACCATGGTCTGGGCGTCCGTCGGGGGGAGGGGCCGGATGGTGACCTCCCCGGAGGCTGCACGGATCTTTACTTCAGGGAGGCGAAGGGATACCGCGCCGTTTTTTCTGCGAAAGGCGTTGTACCGGGACGTGACGGCATGGATGTCCCGGAGCGGCCCCTGGTCGAGCCTTTCCTGGGCCTCCCGGAAAGAGAGGCGGGTCACCCGGACCCGGGTCAGCAGGATCCGGTGCTCCGCCAGGGAGCCGTCGGGGGCGAGTTTCACCGCGAAGGAGAGGGCGGGGGAGGTGTCTCCCAGTCCCAGACCGAACCTTTCCGTCGTCTCCGGCGGCAGCATGGGAACCTTCCCCTCGGGAAGATAGAGGTTGGCCCCCCGCTCCCGGGCGAAGAGGTCCGCCTCCGTTCCGGGCCGCACCGCCTGGGCGGGGTCGGCGATATGGACCCACAGGGTGTCGCCGTCCACGGAAATCGCGTCGTCAGGGTCCTCGCTGCCCTCGTCGTCCACCGCGAAGGCGGGAAGCCCCGTCAGGTCGAGCCTTTCCCCATCGGGATAATCCTCCAGGGCGGGAAAGGCCCCCTCCAGGGACAGTCCCAGACGCGCCGGGTGAGGGTTGACGGATTCGTCCCAGACCCCCAGCTTCAGAAGCAGGGCGTGGGCCTTCTCCGGCAGGTTGGGGATCTTCAGGTCCCGGAGGATGCGGCTCGTCCCGGACCTGCCGAAGGCCACATCCTCCACCTCCCGGAGGGGCTTCCGGTCCTGGGGGAGGGTCTTTCCCGTCCGGAGCCGGTCCAGGAGGAGGCTCCTCTCCCGGGCCTCCCGCTCCGCCTCGTCCCGGGCGTCCGCCACGGCCTGGTGTTCCTCCCGGGAGAGGAGGATGAAGTCCCCGGGGGTGCCCCGGGCGTAGAGGCCGTCCAGGGCCAGGGAATACACGGCCCAGCATTCGCCGGGGCCGCTCGTGCCGAAGAGAAGCTCGGCGAACTCCGCCGCCGTCGTCCTTTGGCCCTGGAGCATCTCCCAGGCCTCCCGGACCTCCCCCGCCGGGGGGAGGTCGAACCGCAGCGAGGAGACCGGGCCGGGGTGGAGGAGGAGGATGTCCTTGCCGCGCACCGAGACCCGGGAACCCTCCGCCGTCTCGATTTCGATCTTCTGCCCCGCGGTGAGGACCCGGGCGGGGGCGGATTTATAGACCACCAGGTTTCCCGGCGCGAAGGGTCCCGCCCCGGCCCCGGAGCCGTCCTTTTTTGCGCCGGAATCCTCGACGGACATCAGCCTTTCCCGTTCTGAAAGACCGTCTTTCCCGCCCTGACGGTCTGCAGGATCGTCAGCCTTTCCCGGTGGTAATGGAACAGCGCCAGGTTCGCCGGAGAACCCTCCCGGAGCCTGCCGAAGCCCGGGGGAAGCCCCAGGAGCCGGGCGGGGTTGACGGTGCAGAGCCGGATCGTCTCCTCCAGGGAGGCCCCGGTGTAGTCCATGAATCGGGGAATGTCCCAGTCCAGGAGATGGGCCGCCCCGGCGAGGATGGCCTTGCCCGGAAGCCCCAGATGGCCGTCTTCGTAGACCTGGACATCCAGGGCCCCCCATTTGTAGATCCCCGGTTCCAGGCCCCCCAGGAGGGCCACATCGCTGACCAGGATCATCCGGTCCGAACCCTTGGCCCGGTGGAAAACCTTGACCACCGACGGGGGGAGATGGAAGCCGTCGCAGATGATCCCCGCCGTCAGGCGGTCTTCGGCGAGCTGTTCCCAGATGTAGTTCCGCAGCCGGGGGAGGGTGACGAAACTCCCGTTGCCCAGGTGGGTGGACAGGCGGGCCCCGGCCTCCACGGCCCGGACGATGGTCTCCGGATCCGCCCCGGTGTGCCCGATGGCGGGAACCACCCTCATCCCGGCCAGCATTTCGATGAAGGGGATGGCTCCGGGGCGTTCCGGGGCGACGGTGACGATTCTGATGAGGCCCCCGGCTGCGGCCTGCCACTCGTGGAACTCCCGGGGGTCGGGCTCCCGGACGAAGGCGGGGTCATGGGCACCCCGGGGCCCCTCCTCCTGGGAGATGAACGGCCCTTCGATATGGATTCCGCTGATGGCGGCGGCCGCGTCGGCATCGCCGCGCACCA